>Ga0164243_10001266_pt1 | contig 43438 bp, 30 predicted proteins | sample OricompcompostOP_FD_108781 | JGI IMG/M metagenome (GOLD analysis project Ga0164243, IMG submission 108781) | Organic Plus compost microbial communities from Emeryville, California, USA - Original compost - Organic plus compost (OP) | ecosystem: Engineered > Solid waste > Mixed feedstock >...
ATCGAAGATGAGTGCCGTGCCATAGCGCGTGCAGATCTCCCTGAGCCCCTGGAGGAAACCTTCCTTCGGGGGCACGCAGCCACTGTTGCACATCACCGGCTCGGTGATGATGGCGGCCACCTCATTGTGCCTTTCTGCCATCACCTTCTCCACCAGGGCAAGGTCGTTCCAGGGCAGGGTGATGGATTCCTCGCCCGACTGCGGGGGGAGCCCCTGCGACCAGGGGAAGGTGTTGGGGTGCTCGCGGCCGCCCATGGCCCCTTCCGAGGGGGCCGATATGCCCCAGCACACATTGTCCATCCAGCCGTGGTAATGGCCCTCGAAACGCAGGAACTTCGGCCTGCCGGTCTTGGCACGTGCCACCCGGAAGGCCGTCTGCACCGCCTCGGAACCGTCAAGGCAGAAACGCATGGATTCCGCCGAGGGGATGAGGGCATTCAGCTTCTCTGCCAGCTCCACCTCCCGCAGGTGCTGCCCGGCAAAGAGCTGCCCCTGGCGGGAATATTCGGCCACCGATTCCAGCACATGGGGGTGGGAATGCCCCAGGATCAAGGGCCCCTGGCTCAGGGTGAAGTCGAGGTACTCGTTGCCGTCGGCATCATAGACCCTGCTGCCCTTGCCGTGCGTGTAGAAAATGGCATGCGGGTGGTTGTACTTCCTGAACTCCGAGGAAACGCCCCCGGCAAGGACTTTCCTGGCCCGGGACAAAAGGGCCGCTGATTCTGCGTATCTGTTTGACATGATCTGCTATAAAATTTTATGTTATCGTGTAACTAGGTTTCAATTTTGTCGATGGGATATTGTTCGGCCAATCGATAGATGTCGCGGTTGAACTTTGTAAATGCGGCTTCCCATTTTTTTGCTTCCTCATCTGTATAAGGGAAAAGACCTTTTGAATTATGGATGCCCCTGGCATTGATATCTACCATTTTTTGCATAATGGCAGGAACCTCATCCTGGTTGGATAAGGTTGGTAAAACCCGGTCGAAGATTTCTTTCTGGTTTTCCAGCCCCATAAAGTCCATTCGCCTGAAGATTCCCATCAGGGTAATCCATGATCCGAAGTCATAGCGTAGGGCTTTATCAGCGTCTTCCATGGTCGTTTCACCCCGTTCTATCAAAGCGAATGTTTCCCGGTAAATCGCGTACATCAGGCGGTTGGTGATGAAACCACGAATGTCCTTTTTTAAAAGAGTAGGTTCTTTCTGCCAACGATGTGCCAAGGCGTAAGTCCATTCTGCATACTGTATTTCTGTATTTTCCCCACAGGTGATTTCTAAGAAACGGGTGGCAAATGCAGGTTCAGCCCAATGTACGCCAAGAAAACGTGCCGGATACTCAAGGTATCTTTGCAAGGTGCTGATGGGTATAGCCGAGGTATTGGTGGCAACGACCGCATCTTCGCTTATAACGGCTTCTATGCGTTGGTATACTTCTTTTTTTATGGCGGGGATCTCCGAAACACATTCTAATACAAATTGGCAACCCTTCAGCTCTTGGTAATCTTCGGAGATGCTAAGCCTCGCGAAATAATCATCAAGTGGCTCGGTTAAGAGATCAAACTGTTCGCAATGGGCAAGATGTTCCTTGATGCGGTCATGCGCTGTCAATTGATCGGCCGGTATGGGTGCAATGGCTTTTACTTCATGCCCCGCAAGGAGCAACGAAACCACAATGCTACTCCCCATTAAGCCTAAGCCTACTACACCTACCACAATACTGCCTGTGGGCTGTGTTCCTGAGAATGTTTGATTGGGCTGGGTAGTTTTTTGCATGGATTTACTTGCTTGTTCAATAGCTATCGATCGATCAAAATTAAAGCTTCGCGGCAGGTATTCCTTATACTTTTGTCTGCTATTTTGATACTATCCTTCAAGAATGTCTGCTATAGCAAAAATAGGGAAAATTGTGTTTATATACAATCGTTGGTTGGGTCCGGGTGTCAGGCGGGACACCGGCAACGTTTTCGTAGATTTCATGAAAAAGATAATTTTTACAAAGCAATACTTCGTATACTTGCTCTTAAGTGGATCGTTAATAGAAATTGGCATGAAAATATTATTCGTTGTAATGGCTTGTGGTATAGGCTTATTTTTTGCTTCTTGTGCTTCATTGCGTAAGAGTGGGAAACAGGAAAAACAAAAATCAGATACGGCTATTGTCAAGTTTGACGACACACGCAGTGCCATTTGGGACCCGGCGATTGCACTTGTGGAAATAGAATCACCTATTGATCAAAAAAAGCAAAAAGCATATTTCTATAAAAGTACGGCTGCTAAGCCACAGCCTTTATTGGTAAGCCTTCATACATGGAGCGGCAATTATGCTCAACAGGATAGCATTGCTGAACTTGCGAAAGCCAATGATTACAATTATATCCATCCTGATTTCAGGGGTGCCAATAATAAGGTGGAGGCTTGTGGCAGTGCCTTGGCCCTCTCGGATATTGATGCGTCTATCGACTATGCGATAAAACATGGAAATGTTGATCCCAAACAGATTTATGTGGTCGGCGTGAGTGGCGGTGGCTATGCCACATTGAATGTTTTTATGCATTCCAAACACCGGATCAGGAAATTTTCGGCTTGGGCATCGATCACTGACTTGGTTGCTTGGTACAATGAGTGTACAGCCAAAGGGCTCAAATATGCACATGATGTGTTTGTTTGTACTGCTTCTGAAGGCGATGAGCTCAATATTGCCGAAGCCGAAAAGAGGTCACCTTTATATGCCTCAACGCCGGTTGCCAAATTAAGGCAAAGCCAACTTTCCATTTTTGCTGGTGTCCATGACGGCATCACGGGAAGTGTACCTTTTACCCACTCCATCCACCTGTATAATAAGATCCTCGAAGACCTCAAAGTGGCCGACAAAAGTTATTATGTATCATCCGCGGAAATTGACCGCTTGTTGGCCTCCCGTAAACCCTTGGGAGATTTCGGTAAAATTGGGACTAGGGAAATCTGCTTAACGAAGCAATATGGTAACGTACGGCTGGTTATTTTTGACGGTGGGCATGAAATGCTGACCGACTATGCCTATGGTGATTTGTTTAACAAATAATCCTCATTTTTTGAAGTAGTCGGCAAGGGGCAATTGCAGGCTTTTGATACCTTTTTCTGCCAGGGCAGCTACGGCTTCGGCACCCTTTTCGTTGAGATGGGTATCGTCTTTCTTGCCATCGGGGAGTTTGGAAAACTGACCGGGTTTAATATGTAAAAATAGCTTTTTTGATTTTTTCTCGCCCATGCGTTGGATCAGATCGCTGGTAGACCGGTTCAGGTCGACCAGGGGAATGTCCATTTCTTTGGCAAGGGCACGGGGCACGGTGACGTAATCGCCATGGGTGTCGCTTAGTTTTCCATCCACGAATTTACGGCGGGCGATGGAAGTAAATAGTACCGGATGTGCCCCTTTGGCTTTGGTTTCGTTGATGTATCGAATCAAATTCTGACGGAAGGTGGTCGCTGGGAGGGTAAAACGTGAGGTGTCATTGCTTTTTTCATCATTATGGCCGAATTGGATAAAGACGTAATCCCCGGCTTTCACTTGACTGATAACCTTTTTCCAATGACCTTCAGTGCGGAAGCTTTTTGAGCTTCGCCCGCTGCGGGCAGCATTATGTACGATAACCTGATCATTGAAGAACTGGGGCATCGCCATCATCCAACCTCTTAAGGGATAATTTTTGCCGCCATTGGTCCGGGAGAGTTCATCAATGGCGTAATCTGCCATGGTGGAATCACCAATGGAGAAAACAGTTATCTTTTTTTGAGGCATCATAAAAGCCATGCTGCTGATTAACAGTGTGAGCCAAAACAGCTTGGCGTGCAGAGATCGGGGCATATTCTTGTTTTCTTTGTAATTATAACAAGATGCTAAAGTAACAATTTGTTGTTAAAAAACCTCGTTGGGGATGTAACGGCGATTGTTCCCTATTCCTTGATCAAGGTCTCAATTTGTCCTAAGAATTTCTTGGACCCATAATTGGCGATGCCCTCATGCCGAAGCCTTATTTTCCCTTCTTTATCCAACACGATGGTAGTGGGCAATGTTCCGGTATAAATCTGGTCTGGAACCTTGCCTTTTGCTTGATACAGGGGTAGCGTATATTTTTCCTTTTCTAAATAGCTGTAGGCAGCTGAAAGGTCATTGTCTTCGTTAATCATCAAGAAAAAGATACGGGGATCGTCTTTGAATTGTGAATATAGAGCTTGTATGGCGGGAAACTCGGCCCTGCACGGGGGGCACCACGATGCCCAGAAATTGATAAAGACTACTTTCCCCCGCAATGATTCGGTGTTCTGAATAGGTCCCTGGCTATTCTTGAAATCAAAATCGATAGCCGGCTGCTCGGGTATTCCGGTCTTTTTCGCGTCTATACTCGCATTGAAAAGTCCGCTGCGCATAGATTGCCGGAGTACCCATGATTTCGCATTTGGATTAATCAATAGGATCACGATTGCTATTCCCATTAAGATAGAAAGGCCATTTTTCTTGATGAACCGCCAGAATTTATTTGCCGATGGTTTATTCCCCGATGTTTTTTTCATAATGCCCCTCATCTTTTTGATAGCTTGCGAAGTTAACCTTTATTTATATGATTTATTGGGTGCTGGAAGGAATAAGCTTTGTTGGCATGCCGGATGACAAAGCAGGAGGAATGTCTGTTTTGCCCTGGATGGTGCTGGATGGGCGTTTTTGGTTAAAAAGTTTAAAATTGCATATAAAAGCATTTTTAATTATGTTTGTTGCAAACCTTTCTGGTTTTGTATAAGAAAATTGTTAACATACGGATTGAATGGTAATTAAAATTTAAATAATGACAAATAAAACGACTACATCCAAAACTACTGACCGTCGGTCATTCCTAAAAACGACAGGTGCTGCTGTCATTGGAAGCACACTTGCTTATAATATGGGGTTTGCCACTGAAATCCTGCATACAAAGCGGGGTACCTTGAAGATCGGACTGATAGGTTGTGGGGGACGGGGTACCGGTGCCGCTATCCAGGCATTGACTGCCGATCCGGATGTAGTGCTTACGGCTATGGGTGATGTGTTTATCGATCGCTTGGAAGAGTCGTTGGCTGCGTTGACAAAGGTAAAGGCAGACAAAGTGAAGGTGGATAAGAAGCATCAATATATCGGTTTCGATGCGTATCAGAAAGTGATCGATTCGGGCGTAGACGTTGTGTTGCTGACAACCCCGCCGGCGTTCCGCCCTGACCATTTGGTTGCCGCAATTGCAGCGGGGAAACACGTATTCTGTGAGAAACCCGTAGCTGTAGATGCGCCGGGGGTGCGTAAGGTGTTGGAAGTGGCCAAGAAAGCCAAGGAGAAAAATCTTTCATTGATGTCGGGTTTTTGCTTCCGCCATGATAATGCCAATGTGGCGACCTTTGGCAAAGTGCTCGAGGGTGCGGTGGGCGATATCAGGACGGTGACTACTTTCCGCAACGGTGGGGAGCTGTGGACCAAACCGCGGCAGCCCGACTGGACGGATATGACCTACAAAATGCGTAATTGGTATTACCACAACTGGCTGTCAGGGGATTTTATTGTGGAGCAGGCGGTGCATAGTATTGACATGATGTCTTGGGCCATGGGCGATAAGCTGCCGGTGAGGGCAATGGGAACAGGCGGAAGACAACGCCGGGTGGATGATATATATGGCAATATATACGATCATTTTGCGGTAGAATATGAGTATGAAGATGGTGCAAAGGGTATCCACTTCTGCCGCCAGCAGGCGGGTTGCGCCAGCCGCAATACGGTAGAGGTGGCCGGTACACAAGGGAATGCTAGGATGGTCATGGGCCGTGAACATGAGATAGTAGGCAGGAATACATGGAAGTATGACGGCGAAAAGAATAACATGTTCCAAACTGAGCATGATGAATTGTTTGCGTCCATCCGAAACGGAAAACCGATAAATGATGGGGAATGGATGGCCAATAGTACCATGCTGGCGATCCTCGGTAGGATGGTGGGCTACAGCGGGCAGGCGATCACTTGGGAAGATGCCTTTAATTCCGATCATGAACTGGGACCGAAAATTGATGAATACAATTGGGAGCTGGTATGGCCTACAGCACCTATTGCTATCCCGGGAACGACGAAAGTGCTTTAATAATCTTAAATGGTAACCTCCGCGGTTAAAATCTAACGAACAAGCGATACGATGAGCATACGGACAATATTCTTATTTATGGTTTCCTTTCTGTTGGGGCTAAGTGCTTATGCCCAGCAGGAGACCCTCAGTTTTGGTGAGGAAATAGCTTCTGAGGCCGTTTTCTTAAAAAATAAGGTAAAAGGTCAGCCTATTAAGTGGATCAATGTGAATACCGCCCCGGATACCTGGAAACTGGAAAAGGGGATATTGGTCAATAGTGGAAAGCCGATTGGCGTGATGCGTTCTGAGAAACAATATGAGAATTTCATGTTGCATATTGAGTGGAAGCACATGGAAGCAGGGGGAAATTCGGGTATTTTTGTATGGAGTGATGCCAAGCCTGGCGAGAAGAACCGCCTTCCGGGCGGTGTCGAAGTGCAGATGCTCGAGCTGGACTGGATCAACCTGAATAAACGGGACGGTGTTACGCCACCCATTGCTTATGTGCATGGTGAGTTATTTGGCGTGGGCGGTGTCACCACAGTACCGGATAATCCCCGGGGCACACGTAGCAAGTCGATCGAAAACCGCTGCAAGGGCAAGGGTGAATGGAATACCTATGACGTGGTCTGCGTGGATGGCGTGATCAAGCTTTCGGTAAATGGAAAGTTTGTCAATGGCTTGGCGCAGTCTTCTATTAAGAAGGGATATCTTTGCCTGGAAGCAGAAGGCGCGGAAATCCACTTCCGCAATTTGAAAGTCATTGAACTCCCATCGGGGGTGACATCAGCAGCGCAAACTGCACCGATGGCCGAATAGCCGGTCAACATTCATAATGCTTTTACTAAAAATAACGTGAAGAATATCAATACGACAAATAACATGTCTATCCAGAAAAATATACGACGGGGCCTTGCTCATCTTTGTGCACTCTTGTTGGCATTGCCGATTGGCGTTTTTGCGCAAAAGGGCGATTTTAACGCGTACATCCAGACGCTTCCAAATGTGGAGATAGGTATTGAGATGGTGCCCGTGCGCGCGGGCGAGTTTACCATGGGGAGCCCCGCGGATGAAAAAGGCCGTCAAGAAGATGAAGGGCCGCAGGTGCAGGTGAAGGTGGATGCCTTTTGGATGGGGAAATATGAAGTCCCTTGGGATATTTATGAACTTTTTATTTTTGAATCGGGGGATGTGACTAAACCGAGTGATCCTTCATTAGATGCGGTTACCCGTCCCACGCCGCCCTACCTCGATATGACTTTCGGCATGGGGAAGCAGGGGCATCCCGCAGTGGGCATGACCCAATATAATGCCATTCAATTTTGTAAATGGCTGTATACCCGCACGGGCGTATTTTACCGCTTGCCCACCGAAGCTGAATGGGAGTATGCCTGCCGCGCAGGAACTGAAAGTGCTTATTCCTTTGGCGATGACCCATCTGCCCTAGGCGAATACGCCTGGTATGCAGCTAACAGCGATGAAAAGACCCACGAGATCGGCACGAAGAAGCCCAACGCGTGGGGACTTTACGATATGTATGGCAATGCGTTGGAGTGGACGATCGATCAATACATTCCCGATTTTTATGCGCAAGAGAAAGGTAAACCCGTGAATAACCCCATGGCGAAGCCTGTAACCTTATACCCCCATTCAGTACGGGGCGGATCGTTTGAGGATGAGGCTGTCGACCTTCGTTCGGCGAAGAGGAGAGGGTCTGACGCGAGTTGGAAGGTCATGGATCCGCAAACACCAAAAAGCAACTGGTGGTTTCCGGAAACGCCATTCATCGGTGTTCGCATCGTCCGACCTTTGGAAACTCCTTCTAAAGCGGAAATTGAAGCGTACTATGGGGTAGAGCCAATTCCTGATTATTAAGACGATTTGTTTCTTGGAAAGGCTTAATCTCAAATGAATGACAGAAACTGAACTATTACTTTTTATATTTATTTAGAAACACATATAAATTTGATTTATACTTCTATTTCATCATTTTTTAGTAACCTTTTTTATGCAGCTTCAAGATAAGCATAGAGATGAAAGGGCACTTCTTGAACAGATTTCTCGGGGGAATAGGAAAGCCTATGCAGAGTTATATGAGCTATACGTTCCGAGAATTTATAAATACCTATTTCCTTTTTCCAATCAATCCAAAGAAGACACAGAGGAAGTCATTCAAGAAATATTTTTGAAGATCTGGATACGGAAAGAGAAATTAAGTGATATTGAATCATTTGCATCCTATCTTTTCCGGATGGCAAAAAATCAGTTATTAGATCAATATCAGCGTCAGGGTACCTATCAACGAATACTTCAATTCATTAAATCGGAGGAAGAAGTTTCAACTGTACACGAGAAAGTTGTCTATGATGAATATTATAAGATTGCCCAAGTTGCGCTACGCAAACTTAGTCCTCAGAGAAGAAAGATATTTGAGATGCGAACGCAACAGGATATGGCGATCGACGATATTGCTATTCAACTGAACATTACCAATTCAGCGGTTAAAAAACAGTTATATGAGGCAATCCACTTTGTTAAGCGGTATCTTCGCAAGCATTCAGAGTGGACGTTAGTTTTGTTTTTTTTGCTGATTCAGTGATGTAAGATTAACCCGATTGAAGCTACTCTCCTCCTCTTAGAATTCTGCTAACCCATAACCTATAGTATACGAAAGCTTCTCTTCGGCGATAAGGATAATAGATCGATTTTATACGAATTGGGATTTATTTCCAATTATGAGGTGTACTTTCTTGATCCCCATCCGTCTTGTATATAGTTAAAGGATATCATTAGGAATCAGTATCGTATTGGACAAGCATAGGATAAAAAAACTCTTGGATAAGTTCGCTTCGGGGAATATTTCCGCCAAGGAACAATCTTTATTAAAAGAATGGATGTTTAACGTCAGTTTAGACGAATACAATGAAATTCTCGACGACTATAAAGAGGTAATAATAGCTCACTCGTCCGATGAAAAAGTAGACCCTCAATTATTTGTAAAAATTGAGAAAACGATTGATACATATGAAGAAAAGCGTACGAGCAGCAGAAAGCATCGTTTTTATTGGGCTTCGTCTGCAGCGGCTATTTTTCTCCTTTTTTTTATAGGGGGACTTTATTATTTAAATAGGGATATTATTCCTGAAAAAGCTCTTTCCGACAACAAACAAGTCATAGAACCCGGAGGAAATAAAGCGATACTTACCCTTTCTGATGGTACTCACATTCCGTTGGATACTATTGAAGAGGGCGAGATCGCCGAGCAATCGGGTATTGCTATCGTAAAACGAGGGGAGGGGCAACTTGTTTATGGTACAATTAACAGTGCCTTAAACGATCCTGATCTACTTCTTTCCTACACGGGCTCACAGTCTTATAATACAATTACTACCCCCCGAGGCGGACAATATCAAGTAGTGTTGCCAGACGGAACGAAGGTATGGTTGAATGCGGCATCATCGCTCAGGTTTCCCACCCTTTTTAATACGAAAGAACGGCTCGTAGAGCTTCAAGGTGAAGCCTATTTTGAAGTGACAAAAAACAAAAAAATGCCGTTTAGAGTGATAACGAAGACCCAACAGGTAGAAGTTTTAGGAACGTCTTTCAATATTAGCTCTTATGAAGACGAAGCGATAACCAAAACATCTGTTTTGGAAGGTAGCGTAAAGGTAAATCAATTGTCAAGCAATGCAAGTCATCGTGTTAAATCAGAAATATTAAAATCCGGCCAACAAAGTGTGTTGGAAGGCGAAACTATGAAAGTTTTTTCGGTGAATATTCAAGAATCATTAGCGTGGAAAAACAATAAATTTATGTTCGCCAATGAAAATATTGAAAGTGTTATGCGGAAGGTAGCCCGATGGTACGATGTTGAAATAGTCTATCGGGACAATGTTTCAAATAAGGCCATCTGGGGATCTATTTCCCGTTTCGAGGATATCTCAGAGATTATAAACCTTTTAGAACTCACTGGTTCTGTTCATTTTAAGATTGAAGGAAGGAGGATTTATGTTATGAAATAAAAATACTTTCAAAGGAAACCGAGATGAAAGAACCGGAGGTGCTTGGAACCGCCTCCGGTAAATAGACCTGCTTATTATTAGGTCATTATAGTCCGGTTTCTCATAATTATTGTGGAACAAGAATTTACTTAAAACCTAAACCATACAAATGTAATGAAAATTTACACCTTTTTACCCGACAGTAGAAACTTCTGCCGGCTAAAACAATCTCTGTTAATTATGAAGGTCACCATTATAATGCTTATCGCAGCCTTTATGCAAGTTCAAGCCGAAAGTTTTGCCCAAAAGGTAAGCTTATCGGAAAAAAATGCCAAACTCGAGGTTGTGTTGACTAAGATTACGAATCTAACAGGATACAATATCCTCTGTGACGCAGAAATTATTAAAAAAGCCCACCCTGTAAACATTGAGCTTAGCGAGGTACCCTTGGAGGAGGCACTCAAACGGGTCCTTTCCGAAAATGGATTAACCTATATCCTTAAAGGGAAAACGGTTGTCGTAAAAAGAGCAGTCGGTAGGAGTACTAAACCGGTAAACGAGGTTCAAATAGGTATCAAAGGGACAGTGGTAGACAAAGAAGGTAATCCCTTGACTGGTGCAACCATAAAAATAAAGGGAACCAATAGCGTTACTACCACGGATGCCGATGGAGCCTTTAAATTTAACGAATTACCTGAAAATGCGACATTGATTTTATCGTTCACAGGGTTCGTGACCCAAGAGATTCAGGTAGAAGAAAGTGATACCATGCTCAGGATAGTTTTAGAGAAGAGCGATCAAGCATTGGATGAAGTAGTAATATTAGGATTTGGTCAGAAGCAGCAGAAGATTGCCCAAACGGGTTCTACCGCGTCTATTACTACCAAAGAACTTACGCAAAGTCCGGTAGCGAATATAACAAATGCCTTGGCTGGCAGACTTCCTGGTTTAATTGCCATTCAACGTTCAGGTGAACCTGGCGACGATGCTTCAGAATTATACATTAGAGGGAGGGCAACCTTGAATAGTTCAGCTCCCTTGGTTACGATAGACGGTATAGAGAAAGACTATAGTTCAATTACTAAGCTTGATCCGAATGAAATTGAAAATGTAACTATTTTGAAAGACGCCTCAGCAACCGCTTTATATGGCGTTAAAGGTGCTAATGGTGTAATCATTGTTACGACAAGAAGAGGTAAGGAGGGGAAACCCGTTATTAGCTTTAGCACGCAAACAGCGATGCAAACACCCACAAGTTTACCGGAATACCTGAGATCGTATGATCATGCAAGGCTTAGTAATGAAGCCTATCTAAATGAAAATCCCGGAGGAACTTTGCTTCCTTATTCTGAGGAAGCCTTAGAAGCGTATCGAACAGGTTCTGATCCTTTAAAATACCCTGATGTGGATTGGATAAATGAGTTTTTAAAAAACTCGTTTTTAAGTCAAACCAATTTTAATATAAGCGGCGGAAGCAAACAAGTACGCTATTTTGTGAATGTTGGGTATATGGACCAAGATGGGATGTTCAAAACGGAAAAAAACGATGTATATGATCCAACCTTTGAGTTTAAGCGATACAATTTCCGTTCTAACATTGACATCGATTTTGATGAAGATTTTTCAGTGGCTTTGAATTTATTCGGTGGAATTGAAAATAAAAATACACCTGGAGTAACTGCCACTAGTATTTTTACGGTTCTTACTCAAAATGCACCTAACCAATTTCCAATTCGTTATCCAACAGGTTTTTTGGCGGGCGATGGAATTAGGAATAATCCATACGAGCGATTGAATGAGACTGGATTTATTCAACATTTTAACTCCAGTCTATCGGGTATGATCTCGGCAACCCGAAAGCTAAACTTTATTACCAAAGGATTATCGGCTAAAGTGAATTATTCATTTGATGGTTATTTTACCAACCAGTTTAAAAGAACGAAACAGGTAAGAAGAGCATTTTACAATGGTGAGGGTGACTATGAAGATCCCGCTAACTACACCTATCGTTATGAGGATATTCCACTGGGGCCGCCGTCGTCAACCTTTAGCCAAAACCGGGATACATGGATTGATGTTTCGTTAAGCTATCAACATGCTTTTGGAAAACATGATGTTAGCGGTTTGATGTTGGCGAATAGACAGCAAAAAGTAAGGGGTGGAGCAATCCCATACGTATCACAAGGGCTGGTTACACGGCTGACCTATAGTTATGACAATAAATATTTTGCAGAATTTAATGCAGGTTTTAATGGTACAGACAATTTTGCCAAGGAAAATCGTTATGGCTTTTTCCCAGCTGTATCTGCAGGCTGGGTGATTGCCAGGGATGGCGATGTTCTTAATTTTCTGAAAGTAAGAGGTTCTTTCGGGTTGAACGGCAACGACCAACTGACTGGGACTCGAAGATGGTTGTTCTTATCTGAGTTTCAAAAAGGGACTGGATATAGCTTCGGGGAACAATTAAAAAGCATACCAGGTATTCAAGAGGGCCCCTTGTCGAATCCATTAATCACTTGGGAAAAAGCGAAGCGGTCGAATGTGGGCCTTGAGGTAAATCTTTTCGGAAAAGGAATCTTAAACTTAAGCACCGATTTGTTTTATGAAAAACGGAGGGATATGCTGGTTATTCCCCAGAACGTACCCTTTGAAGTAGGCGTTATCTCTTCTGCTCTTCCTCCTGCGAACTTTGGGGTAACGGAGAACAAAGGTTTTGAAACCGAGCTTTCTCACCGGTACAAGATTGGGCAGGTAAATTATTTTATTAATGGTAATGTATCTTATGCCAGGAATAAAATCCTTGAAATGACCGAAGAAACGAAGTTGTGGCCGAATCTTGCCCGGACAGGACACCCTATTGGACAGCACTTTACGTTAATTGCCCTGGGCTTTTTTAACAGCCAAGAGGAAATTGATAACAGCCCAGAACAAACGTTTGGACCCGTTATCCCTGGCGACATTAAGTACCGGGATGTAAACCGCGATGGTAAGATTGACAATAATGATGAGACAGCAGTTGGTAAATCCCCGGTTCCAGAAGTGATGTATGGCATATCAGGCGGCATAAATTGGAAAAACGCCGATTTTAGTTTTCTGCTTCAAGGAGCGACTAATTTCTCCCTCATTAAGAGCTTAGAAGTGGCTTATGAGTTTTATAACCGTGGTAAAGTCATGACTGAACATTTGGGGCGATGGACACCTGAAACTGCGGCCACCGCTACTTATCCTGTGCTTCATACCGGACTTAACGCAAATAATCATCGCGGTGGTCTAGGGTCTTCATTTTTTCTACAGGATGCCAGTTATTTACGTCTAAAGAATGTCGAAGTGGGATATACATTTAGGAATATTCAATTAACGTCCAGCAAAAGCCTTTCTTCAGTCCGTCTGTATTTTAATGGAATGAACTTGATTACTTGGGCTAGCATTAATGGAGGTGTGGATCCAGAGGCCCCAAGTGGACGATATGCTACTTATCCACAAGTGAAAGTATTCAATTTTGGAGTTTCAGCTAAATTTTAATGTTTTAAATGATTAGATCATGACGACTAAGATAAATTATTATACATCGTTTATAGGTATTTTGATGCTATTGGGATCTTGTGCTAAGATCGATGGTTACCTGGATAAAGCGGAGACGGGGGGGATGACTGAAGATCAGGTCTTCGCCGCATATGTGCAAGCCGAACAATTTCTTGCGAATGTGTATGCCCAGCTTCCCTCAGAATACGCCGTACAATACAGCGCAGCGACTGACGAAGCAACAGCGAGTATTAAAAACTCTCCAGAAGGAAAAATGATGGAGCTGCAGTTTACACCCTCTACTAGTAGTAGTTATTATCGATGGGAAGAACTTTATGAAGCCATTAGGAGAGTTAATATTTTCTTGAAAAATGCCGACAGGATACCCGTAATTAATATAGATCAGGAAGCTGGGAAACCTCGTATGATTGGAGAGGCACATTTTCTAAGGGCGTTCTTTTATGCAGAACTATTTAAACGTTACGGTGGGGTACCGCTTATTTTGGAACCTTTAACTATACAGCAGGATATGAACATTCCCCGGAATCCCGTAGAAGAAGTGGTCGCATTTATTCAAAACGAATGTGATCTCGCTATTAATTTATTGCCGGTTAAATACACTTCTGCCGATCTTGGTCGTGCTACCAAAGGAGCTGCCCTGACATTGAAGGCAAGAACCCTTTTGTATGCGGCCAGTGCCCTGCACAACCCCTCCAATGATTTGGAGAAATGGAAGATTGCCGCTGATGCGGCCAGAGAGGTAATAGAGTTGAAGGAGTATAGTTTGCATAATAATTATAAATTGCTGTTTCATACAAGGATATCATCAGAAATTATTTTTCAACATACTATAAATTATACAACCTACACAAGTGAGTTTATCCCGGTAAGCCTTGGTGGAAAGCGAACGTACTTCAACCCTTTACAAAATTTGGTAGATGACTATGAAATGTTGAACGGAGAACGCCCTGTACTATCTTATAATCCGGATGATACGCCAGTGATTAATCCTAAGGCGGGCTATGATCCTCAGAAACCCTATGAGAACCGTGATCCGAGGTTCTACATGTCGATCCTATACAATGGTTCATCGTGGCGAAATAGCCCCATCTTTACCTATTCTGGTGCCCCAAATGATGGCATTGGTAGCGGCCGGAACATAACTGGTTATTTTTTCTGCAAAATGCTTGATGAAACAGCCTATACTACGCCTACTGTGCGAAACGGGAATAATTACTGGATTTTTATGCGCTATGCAGAAGTGTTGTTAAATTATGCTGAAGCCCAGAACGAGTACCTTGATGTACCTGACCAAAGCATCTACGATGCAATTAATGAGATACGCCGGAGACCGGGCGTTACGATGCCCGATATTCCTGTCGGACTGAGTAAAGACGAAATGAGGGAAAGAATCAGGCATGAAAGGAGAATCGAACTGGCCTTCGAATCGCACCGTTTTTGGGATATAAAAAGATGGCAAATATCGGAGGATGTCTTAAAAGCGGCTTATGGTATGATGGCAACAAAACAGCCTGATGGTAGTTTTGAATATAAACCATTTCTTGCGGAAAAAAGAAATATCCCTGAATATTATGACTTGTTTCCTATACCGCAATCTGTAATTAACCGAAATGCCGGATTAGAACAAAATCCTGGATATTGAGGAGTTTCATCTTGCTGCGCTTGAGCTAGCTATTCGGGTTTCACAAGCCAATAGTGGGAAGAGCTCTGCGCGATCTTTAAAATCGATTCATAATGATTAAACCATCTATAATGAAAGAGAATGAACAGTCCGCCGCTAGGTCCACCCGGCGGAATTTCATGGCCTCGCTCGGAATCACCGGCCTGGCCTCAGTTTCGGACTTCGGGATGTGGAGCGCCAACCCGGTGAATTTGGGAGGTAATACCAATCCGAGGCAGGATTTGTACGATCTAATCGGTGATCCGCAGCAGTTCAGGCCGGAAGAGGCGAGTGTGATCGACAAGATTAAGCATGAATTCATCGATCGGGCGGTCAATTTAAAATGGTACGGAGCGAAAGGGGACGGCGTGACCGATGATTCTGCGGCGTGGAATGCCGCCATTCAAGACGTCCCTCCTGGCGGTGCGCTTTATGTTCCTCCTTCCAGCCAGCCATACTATAGTGAGCACGGCTTCGTATGCGATCGGGATAACATTACGATTTTCGGATCCGGACAAGGATCCTGTCTGCTTGCGGGTGTGCAGAAGAACACACTGCTGCTGGGCTCTCTGGATCGAACAACCAAAAGGAGGAATATTAAAGTTCACTCCATGAAGTTTTCTCAAACGGCGGGACCAAGCGGAAGCGGAAGAGCCAATAACTTTGCCGGTCTTAAGTGCTGGCTTGTCGACGATGTTGTGATAACGGACAATGATTTTGAAAATTGCGACGTGGGAGTCAGTCTGGCTTCCGGTCATGCCTCGTTGGGATTTCCCGGGCGCGTAGGCCATCGGAATATCGTAGTGGGAAACCGCGTGAGGAATTCCAACAAGATGGGCATCGAAGTGTTTTTTCAGGACAACGCGTCCGTGCTCTTTAACCACATTATCAATGAAAAGAGCTATGGTCCGGCAGAAAGTCACGGCATTCGTCTCATCGGTTCTCACCATTCCAGGTGCATCGGGAATGATGTGGAACGCTTTAGAACCGGAGTATCTAATCAGGGAGGAGAATCGGGAGGATTCCGCAGCAGCGACTCCTTCGTGATCGCATTGAATACGATCAGGCATTGTTTGATCGGGATCGAAGGGTTCAATAGTGTCTTTAATGGAGAGCTGATGTTAAACACCATCGAGTCGGTTCGGGCTCTGGGCTTGAATTTTATTAACAGTAAAGCTGGAAATTGGGACAATATCATTGCCGTAAGCAATGTGATTTCCTGCCAACCGAACTCTCCCGAAAACTCTCAATATGGCGCTCGTTTTTCCGGTGGCGGACGATTCGTCTTTCGAGACAATCATTCATTCGGATTCGGGAATGGCATGACTTCGGGAATTGCCTATCACGTATATGTAGATGGCATTCGTAAGTTAGGGATCATCGAAGACAACTATTTCGAAGATCAGTATTATCGTTCGGCCGACTCGCGCAATGTCGGTGTCCGTGCGTTTAACAACGCAACTGTTGTGATCTCCAGAAAAAACATATTTATTTCCCCGAGCCCGAATGCCGATGAGCAGAACATGCAGCATGTCGGAAGCAAAGGGACGTTTACGAAAGGGTATGCGGGAATTGAGGATATGAATGACTATTTGTTGTATTCGGATGGATTAGAGTAGAACCCTGATTATTAAAATAACCGCATAATGTTCGAGGCTTTCTATAGGATAGCCTTCGAACATTATGTTTTAAGGTGTTTATCAAACCAATCCAGTGCTTTCTCCTGAATGTCTCGGTTGTAGCAATGCACGGCTTTTGGTGAATAAAAAAAATGTTTATCAGGAATGTCGGCCCAATCAAAGGCCGCCTGAATGTGGTCTTTGGCCAACATTTTCCCCTCCGTAGGAAAAAGAACATCTTCCGTACCCACCACCACCATACAGGCATTGGGTGCGCTCATGGCAGCGAGGTCGGGAATATCCAGTCGGTTCCAGACTCCCGGCAACAAACAAAAGGTGCCAATGGCTCCTGCTACATTATAATGTTGTTGCATGTTACCGGTGGTCATCCAACCCACGCTGACGGAGGCTTTAATGCGACTGTCCAATGCTGCCAGGATATTGGTGCGCCAACCGCCGCCCGATAAGCCGGTAACCCCAATACGTTCGCTATCTACTTCCGGCCTGCTTATGAGGTAATCGATACAGCGTGAATCATCGAAGTAGTTTAAGCCGGCCCACGTGGTGCCCGCCCAATTCAGTTGCCGGACACCATAATATAATAAGGAGCGTACTTTATCGTCCACTTCCCGAAATTCCTCCACCGACAAAGAAAAAGGATCGAACTCAGCAGGAATGTCGTTGATGCCTTTGGGTACACGGTTGCCAAAATGATGGGCATCAATGACAATAACCGCATAGCCTCTTTTTACGTATTCTTCAGCCAGATAAGCGCCATCATAGTATTCTTGGCGGTGTTTTACCAGAATCGGATGATCACGGCCACCGTTCACGATACGATCTTTTCCAAAGCACATGGGGCCACCCCAGGCATGCAAAGCAACGATGCCGGGGACAGGGTGGTCTACACCTGTGGGCAATAAGAAATAAGCCTCCAGACGATGCCATGGTGCGGTATTGAAACGAACGAGTTCAAGGGTATAACCGTCCCGCTCTTGCTTGTCTACGACTTCGGGTGCCAGGTTTAATGGCCCCGGGTTATAGTTCAGTCCTTGTTTCAGGCAATTGCGGGCGGCGGAACGCCACGCTTCAAAACGACCCTGGGGGTTCTTTTTGCGCCAATTGGGTAAGGATAGGTCTTGTGGGTTATGTGCCCGGATACCTTCCATAACCACTTCCAATGATCCGTAAAGGTTTCTCGGATCTTTTATCGTGGGCAAGGGCGAAGGAGCTTCCCCGGATGCGAAGGAAAACAAGGATGTTGAGGCGAGGGCAGCGGAACTGATTGCGGATGTTTTTATGAATTTTCTTCTTTCCATGGTATGGGTTTTTGTCTGGAATCTTTCCCGGTATATAAATGTAAGGTTAATTCGACGAGGGTGGAATAGTTTTATCGTAAAATAAAGCGAGAACGTTACCGTATATTTTTTGAATGTAAAAGCCTTATTCCGAAACAATAAGCGATCTCTTAAAAGATAGTATTATTGTTGTAAATAAAAGTACCATAATGTCTTCGGTAAACCGTTTACATTTGAATATCAATCTTGTATTACCTAAAAATTATGTTTAATAGTAGATTTATGAATAAAGATTACCCCAATGCGCGTCGAATGGTTGGTTTAGCACTTGCCGCTATTGCATTGACATGGACAAGTTGTCAAACCGATCCCCATACGGCCCGTTTGGAAGAAGCTATGGACAGCTTTCAGATTGAAGAAGGAATGGAAATTGAGTTGGTAGCTGCCGAGCCTTTGGTGATTGATCCGGTTGCCCTTGCTTTTGATGAAAACCGGCGCATGTATGTGGTAGAAGACCGTGGATACCCTGATCCTCCGGAAGGGGGCACACCGACACATCTGGGACGGGTGGCTTTATTGGAAGATACGGATGGAGATGGTACTTACGATAAACGCAGTGAATTTGCCGAGGGCCTTACCTATCCGAATGGTGTATTGCCCTGGAAAGGCGGGGTTTTCGTGACCTGTGCCCCAGATATCTATTACTTTAAGGATACAGATGGGGATGGGGTTGCCGATATTAAAAAAGTAGTGTTAACGGGTTTTAGCGATACAAGAACTGCGCAGATACGGATGAGCCATCCCACACTGGGCTTGGATGGTTGGGTGTATGTTACAGGGGGCTTAAATGGAGGGAATATTACTTCTCCGGATCATCCAGAGCGTCCTGCGGTATCTTATACTTCAGCAGATGGACGCTTTAACCCTGAAACCTTTGAGTTTCAGGTGACGGGGGGGAAAAGCCAGTTTGGGCTTGCTTTTGATGCCTACGGGCACCGCTTCGGTACGTCAAACAGGCATCCGGTGATGCAAAGTGTAATGGAACCATGGTATCTACGCCGCAATCCCCATCTCTTGTTTAATGAGACCGTGGAGAATGTGTCAAAAGTGGAAGCAGATGCGGTTGTTTTCCCTATCAGTGAGGCGGTGACAACGGCAGATTATATTCCTCGGTTAATTGGCCGCTCGCATGCGGGTACTTTTACTGCTGCCAGTGGTCCGATTGTTTTCAATGGTACCGGACTTACTCCTGATCATCAAGGGAATGTGTTTATCTGTGAATCGGCCCAAAATCTGGTCCAACGTCAAGTGATGCACCCTGAAGGGGTTTCTTTCCAGTCAGAGATCGCAGAAGAAGGGAAAGAATTCTTGGCATCAACAGATGTCTGGTTCCGGCCTGTATTCCTGCAACATGGACCCGAAGGCGGGCTTTATATTGCAGATATGCACCGTAAGGTGATCGATCACCCTTCGTATGTGCCGGAAGAAGCGCGGGGAAAATTGGACTTCGAAAGTGGGAAGACCGATGGCCGGATATACCGTGTTGTACGTGAAGGTTTTAAGGAAGAAGCATCTCAACATGCAGGTAAAGTGGATTCTTCAGCAACCGTAGAAGATCTGGTGAAAGCCCTGACTTCGCCTGAAGAATGGGACCGTAACACGGCTCATCGGCTATTGCTTGAGCGGAAGGATCCTGCTACGGCAGATTTGATCAAAGCAACGGCCCTTCAGGCGGAGCGTCCTGAAACGCGTGCCCGGGCTTTGTGGCTCTTGCATTCCCTGGGTGCCTTGGATGCGGGGATCATCAAGACGGCCTTATCTGATAAAGAGGCGGGCGTACGGGAGCAGGCAGTGCGTTTGATTGAAGATCTAAGTGCGAAATACCCCGACTTGCAGCAAGACCTTATTGCCGCCGCCGATGATGAGTCGATGCGGGTCCGTTTTAATGTGGCATTGGTTTTAGGATCCCTTGATGGCCCAGAAGTGATTGATGCATTAGCGAAAATTGCAGCGCGGGATGGTGCCGATAAATGGGTTCGTGCTGCCGTATTAAGTGGCATAGGGGAGCGCATGCCAGCATTCCTGACCGCTTTCCGTGAACAGCAAAAAGCCGAACCTAAAGCATTTGCATCGGTGATGCAAGATTTGGGCCGTTTGTTTGGAAATGGCGGTTCGGTACAGGATTGCCGGGTAATCTTGCAGGATGTGGTATCCTCCGACGGGTCGCCAGACTGGCGGATATCTACAGCCTTGGGCTTAATGGAAGGGGTTACCAGCCGTGCCAAGGAATTTGGGTCTTCCCCGAAAGGCTTATTATATGCCATACAAGGTAATACCTCTGCTGCTAACCGGGCAGCTATGGATAATTTTGTAAATACCGTTGCGGCTTTGGCGGAAGACACAGGTAAGGATAAAACATTACGGGTACATGCTACAGCTTTATTAGGCTATACCAATTTTGAACATAGCAATGCTGTTCTTCAAAAATTGCTTGATGCGCGCAATCCTCCTGAAATACAATTGGAAGCCGTGAATGCATTGGGTAAATTGAATGACCCCCGCGGTGCCGCTTTATTAACGGAAAAGAGCAAATGGTCAAGCTATTCGCCACAGGTAAAACCCGCGGTTATTGCGGCCCTGGTTTCTAAACCTACCTTCATTGATGCCTTATTTTCTGCTATAGAAAATGGTACAGTAGCGGCGGCGGAGATATCTTCGGTAGACCGCGTGCGTTTAATGAAAAGCAAGGATAAGAAGGTCAGTGAAAAAGCGAATGTACTGTTTGAGGAGCTTGAGGGAGGCGACCGGATGAAGGTCTACCAGGAATACCGTAAAATCCTGGAAGATCCTTCAGACGCGAAATTGGGGAAAGTTGTTTTTCAGCAAACTTGTTCGCCATGCCATACTTATGACGGCGAAGGGGGAAAAGTGGGGCCGGATTTGACGGGCGTGAAGAACCAACCTGCAGATGCCTTGTTGCTTCATATCCTCGTTCCGAACTATGAAGTACTTCCCGCATACCAGTCGATATCGGTGACTACCAATGACGGTGGCTCTTTCTCGGGATGGCTTGTTTCTGAAACGGAAAATAGCTTGACTCTTCGTACGGCTTTCGGCACAGATGAGGCAATCCTTCGCTCAAACATTGCCAGTCTCACGAATTCTGGTCTTTCCCTTATGCCTGACGGATTGGAGCATGGTATGAGCAAGGAAGACATGGCTAACTTAATTGCCTTCCTGAAACAGGGCGGGGGCGAGTAGAAGCAAGACTAAAAGAGGAATAACAAGAACCAAGTGATGATGAATATAAAATCAATACCGGTAAACTTGCAGCTGTTGCTCTGTATCATGATAGCTTGTGTTGCAGAAGCGACGGCACAAAATCGTTCCTCCGACTTCAAAAGTGGGGTCACCTATACTTTGCAGCTCGATGTGGTATCGGAAGGCTTTGATGGGGAAACCTGTTGGTTTCATCCTCGTGCGGGGGCAATTCCAGGTCCTACGCCAACGGTCGTTATGACCCTGCAAAAATGGTTGTTCAGCCGTTCGGATGTATTTCTTCCACTGCAATCCATGTGGACGGCTGATTTGGGAAAAAACTGGACCGAACCCATTGACCCCCATCAAGCCCTCGGCCGCCGTACTGAACCCGATGGGACAGTAATTGGAATCTGTGATTTTTCGCCCAAGTGGCACGCTGCAACAGGGAAATTACTGGGTACGGGGCATACCGTACGTTATCAAGATAACCATTTGATAAAGGGAAGGCCACGTTCTACAGCTTATGCCGTATATGATGCGGAGAAGAAGGTGTGGTCAGCATGGGCAACCTTGAAAATGCCGGACGAGCCCATGTTCTATAGTGAAGGTGCGGGAAGTACCCAGCGTATCGATTTGCCGAACGGGGATATACTCATTCCGAGCTATTTTAAGGGGGAGGAAGACGCCGTCTATAAGAGCGCCGTGCTGCGGTGCCGGTTTGATGGAAAGACCTTGCGCTATGTAGAACATGGAACGGCATTAAGCCTGCCCACTGGCAGGGGGCTCTATGAGCCTTCCCTGACCGCTTTTCAAGGGAAATATTACCTCACCCTTCGCAATGATGCTTTGGGCTATGTGGCGGTAAGTGAAGACGGCCTCCATTTTGATACGCCAAAGGTTTGGCATTTTGACGATGGGGAAGTGGTACCCACTTATAATACGCAACAACATTGGGTCACCCACAGTGACGGTCTTTTTTTAGTCTATACAAGAAAAGGGGCCAATAATGATAATGTGGCGCGTCATCGTGCACCGCTGTTTATTGCCCAGGTCGACCCAGTGCGTCTCGTCATACTTCGGGATACGGAGCAGGTACTGGTACCTAATAAGGGGGCTCAGCTGGGTAATTTTGGGGTGACCAATGTGAACGAGAACGAAACCTGGGTAACGACTTCGGAAGGTATGTCAAAAAATGGGTCGAAGTATGGAGCGAATGGTAGGGTATATGCAGCCCGGATTATTTGGAGTACGCCCAATAAAGCCTGGAAGCAATAAACGTACTTGATACTCACTTTTTGGGCGGTTATGAAAAATTAGGTTTTTAAAAATCCTTTATCTATATTTACGTGTCACAGGATTGTGGTAGAGGCGGTGGGCGTTATTTAACCCTTAGGAAATCTGATTTGAAGTAATTTTTACATAAACTCCTTTCTTTTGAAACGTGTAGGCCTACATAATGAACCCGCCTTGTTGCGTTTGGTTGCCGAGGGCGATGAGAAAGCGTTTCGTATTCTTTTCAATTTTTATACGGATAAGCTTTATAATTATGTGTTACGGTTGACCCGTCGGGAAGAGCTTGCAGAAGAAATTGTGATGGATGCTTTCCTGAAAATCTGGATCAGGCATAAAGAACTCTCTGGGATTAAACATTTTGATGCTTATTTGTATAAGATTGTCCGCAATCAAGCCCTCAATGCCTTAAAACGCATGGCACATGAATCAACTATTTTGAAGGAATTAGGCGGGATGATTACCGCGTATAACGATTCTACGGAAGAAACGATTATCCATAACGATTATCAACAATTATTGCATAAAGCGGTGAATGGATTGCCACCGCAACAAAGGCTGGTGTATATTCTCAGTCGGGATGAGGGTCTCAAATACGAGGAAATAGCCGTTCAGCTGAAAATCTCAAAAAATACGGTGAAGTCTCACCTTAAGAAAGCTGTCAATGCGCTTCGTACGGTTTATACCAATCATGTTGTCACCCTCTTGAGTGGCATCTTTTCCCTTTTAATTTAATAAATTCGTTTTTCAACTCACCCTTTCTTCTTTCCCGTTTGTCTCTCATTATAAAGGGGGGTATTTCCTTTTAATCAAACTATATGGATATTCAACGGTTTCGTCATCTTTTTCAGCGATACATCAATAAGCAGGCTACGAATGAAGAAGTAAGTGAGTTTATGTCAATGGTGGAACAAGGTGATTATAAAGAGGAAGTTTATCATTTGTTGAATGACTTATGGAATACAACGGCTAGCGGTAAACCCATGCCTGAATCAAAAAAGGAAATGATATTCAGGCAAATTATACAATCGCAAGATCCTCTTGAACCTATTGCCCCGCCACTTCATAGACGGAGATGGCTCCAGGTGGCGGCGGTGTTTTTTGTGATTGGCTTTTCAGTGCTTTTTTATCATTTGAGTGTTCAGTCCCCGGAAGCTGTGATATCAGCTAGTAAATCATCATCTTCCGATTACATGCCTGAATGGCGTTTTATAAACTTGCCAGATGGTAGTTCTGTTGTTTTGAGCCATGATAGCAAACTTGAAATCGGTGAAGGTTTTAACATGGATGGAAAACGTGAGGTGTATCTTTCAGAGGGAGAGGCTTACTTTGATGTGGTGCATGATGTTTCAAATCCTTTTGTCGTCCATACCGGTAAATTACAGACCACTGTATTGGGTACCGCTTTTAATATCAAGGCGAATTCGGCAACCGGAACGGTTACCGTGACGGTTGCTAGAGGCAAAGTGAAGGTTGGGGATGAGACGCAGACATTTAATATCATCGATCCGGATGAGCAAGTTACTTTTAATGAGCATATCGCTCCGGTTGCAAAAAAGATCAATGCGGAGCAGGTACTCTCTTGGAAGAATGAGGATATTTATTTTGATGATGTCAATCTCAGTGATGTGACTAATCAATTGCAGGAGCGTTTTGATATCTCGATTGTTTTCAACAATGAGTCGATTAAGAACTGCCGTTTCAGTGCGACCTTTCTAAAAAAACAGACTTTGGAGCAGATTTTAGATGTTATCAGTGAGTTTAATCATATTAAGTATCAATTTGTAAATAAAGATACCATTCTACTAAAAGGCAGCGGATGTCGCCAGTAGATATGAATATCAAATGCAATTCATTTAAAAAAAAAGCAAGATGGAAAGAATGTTACCTCCTTAATCTAAAAAACCCTCTACAACCTTCATGATGGTGAGGAATGATAGAGGGCTATTGTCTTCGTTGGAACCGAAGACTGTTTAATCTCAACAACATCCCGGCAAGGATATTTATCAATTTTAAACCGTGTAAATATATGGAATATTTTACAATGAATGTATTGCAGTGTATCCCTTTACATTGCTTTTCGAAAAACGCTAACTCAAAACAACTTATTATACAACTTATGCGGGTCGGCTTCATATCTTTAGTCATTATGCTGATTACCTTACAGGTATTGCTGGCGCTCCCGGTTAAAAGTCAGAAAATAGGTAAGGTTGAAGTTACCCTGGAGTTACGGGACGAATCATTATTAACTGCGTTCAAAAAGATCGAACGGCAAACGCCGTTCCGCTTTGTGTACCGCAAGGGAGAAGTAATGGCTGTATCTTCGCGGAGCATAAATGCTTCGACCTATACCGTTAAACAGGCACTGGATCTTCTCCTTGATGATACTGATTTTACGTATAAGCAGCTGGGCAATAATGTACTTATTGTCACTGGCGTCCGTCAGTCGCTTACGGATATCGATGAAAGTTTGGAAAGCAGTCTTGTGCGCGTGGATATTCCTGTGAGGGGGCAAATTACGGATGTTCGGGGTGAACCTCTGCCGGGTGTCAGTATTAAGGTTAAAGGTACCGCCACCGGAACGAGTTCGGATATGGAAGGGCGCTATACGCTCAATGTACCTGATGAAAACAGTGTTCTTGTTTTTAGCTATATCGGTTTCAACTCACAAGAGGTAGCGGTGAATGGCCAGACAATGGTAAATGTCAAACTTGAGGCAGCCAATACGGCATTAAGTGATGTCGTGGTGACCGCTTTTGGTATTTCCCGGGAGAAGAAAGCCCTGGCTTATGCGGTCACAGAAGTAAAAGGGGAAGAGTTTACGCAAGCTCGTGAAAATAATATTGCCAATGCGCTAACAGGGAAGATAGCCGGTGTAAATGCGACGGGTATGTCTTCGGGCCCGGGAGGATCGAGCAGGGTGATTATCAGGGGGAATGGCTCGCTGAGTGGAAATAACCAGCCATTGTATGTCATCAATGGGATGCCCATGAACAACATCCACCGCGAGCAAGCGCAGGGTGAGGGGTCAACGATATTGGACCGGGGAGATGGAATTGCAGCAATAAATCCTGATGATATTGAAAGCATTAACGTGCTGAAAGGAGGACCTGCGGCTGCTTTGTATGGTAGCCAGGCATCAAACGGTGTTATTTTGATCACAACGAAGTCGGGAAAAGTACGGGAAGGTATCGGTGTTGAACTCAATAGTAATTTCACTGTTGGAAGTCCCTCTATGTATCCTGAGTTTCAATACGAATATGGGCAGGGCCTGGATGGTGTTAAGCCAACCACACAAGCCGAGGCGATAAGTTCGGGCCGCTTATCATTCGGTGCGAAAATCGATAATGAACCCTATATTCAATTTGATGGGGTAATGCGTCCTTATTCAGCAGTTCATGTAAAAGATAATTGGAAGAACTTTTACAGGCCTAGTACCAATATGACAAATACAGTGGCTTTTTCAGGGGGAAGTACGCCTGCTTTTGTATACCGGCTATCTCTATCCGATCTGGAAGCGAAAGCGATGGAGCCCGGTTCGAGCTACAGCAGGCAGACCGTAAATCTAAGCATGCAGTCTAAACTTGGGAAAAAGCTGACCGTGGAATCGACCCTTCAATATAATTTCGAACGGGGAATAAACAGGCCGGGCAATGGCTATGCAGACAATACGACGTCTTGGGCGACAAATCTCTTGGCAAACACGGTTGATATCAGAAACCTGGCACCGGGTTACGATGAAAATTTCAATGAAGTACAATGGCAACAGGTTCCTGAAGCTCAAAATCCTTATTTCGTAATCAACAGAATGGGAAATAAGGACTCCAAGAACCGTTTCTTGGGACAAGGAAGTATCCGGTATGATATCCTGGATAATTTATTTGTTAAAGTGAGTGGAATGAGGGATATCGACCGCTTTGAATCAATGGACTATATGCCGATCGGCACCGCGAAACGGCCGAAAGGGGTGTTTAATTCGGGGACGTCTTTTGCGACAAAAACCACCGGACAGGTTTTGTTAAACTATAATACATCATTCTATAGGAACTTTCACATTACTGCGATGGTGGGTGGTAACCTGGAAAGAAATGTTTTCGAATCGACCAGTAATAATGGTGCCGAGTTTATTGTTCCTGATTTTATAAGCTACACGAACCTCGCCATCCAGTCGTCAGGTGTGGGCTTCAGCCAATATGGACAGAACTCAGTATTTGGGTCAGCGGATTTAAGTTATAAAAGCTTTTTGTTTTTTACCTTTACGGGGCGTCAGGATTGGTTCTCAACGTTGAACCCTGGAAATAATTCAATTTTTTATCCTTCCTTAGGTACCAGTTTTATCCTGTCGGATGCATTAAAGATGCCCGCCGCTGTGAGTTTTGCTAAACTACGCTTCTCGTGGGCACAGGTTGGTGGGGCAACTGTAAATCCTTATCAGATCAACCAGTTGTATACCTTTCAGCAGGGAGGTCATATTGGAAGGCCGGTGCAAAACACTTCCAGTGCCTTGTCTAACCCAGATTTGAGGCCCTTAACATCTACTACTTATGAAGGTGGTTTGGAACTTCAGGTACTGGATAACCGACTGGGATTAGACTTTACTTATTACAACAGAAAAACGACCGATGATATTTTAAGCACGAGTATTGCGGCCTCTTCGGGTTATACTTCCGCGCTTTTGAATGTGGGTGAATTGAGCAACCGGGGTATAGAATTGTTATTGACAGGAGAGCCGGTTAGGTCGGATAACTTTAATTGGGATGTAAGTTATAATATGGCTTATAATAAAAGTGAGATCCTCAAGTTGGCCCCCGGTCTTTCCACGGTTGGCGGCTCGGGGGTAGGCAGTCCGTATAATACCCTTAGGGGAAGAACGTATTTAACGAACGAGAATGGGCAACGGGTCTATAATAAATTAAGTGGCTATGAGGTCCAAAGTCCGGAAGTAGAATATGGAACCGGTGTTCCACCTTATACCATGGGCTTCACGAATAATTTCAGGTACAAGAATTTCTCTTTGAATATCTTAATCGACGGTAAGTTCGGGAATATCGTACAGTCGGGTTTAAGCCGTTATATGTACCGCTTTGGCTTATCGAAGGCCACCTTGCCCGGAAGAGAGAACGGATTAACGGTTTCTGGTGTAGATCAGGATGGAGAGCCTTTTACAAAGACATGGCCGGTAGACCAATTGGATACGTATTATAATAACCAGGCCAGTATCAGTCCGCTTACCACATCGGTCTTCGATGGCAGCTTTGTTAAGCTGCGAAGTGCCGTGCTTACTTACCGGTTACCGGTAGATAAGATACGATCGCTGAAAATAGAATCGATTGATCTTTCGCTCGTCACGCGCAACCTCGCTATTCTTTACAAAAAAGTCACCGATTTTGATCCGGAATCGTCTTATACAGTGGGCAATAACCAAGGGAATAGCTCAAATACCATACCGAGGACACGTGAGATCGGACTGAACCTAATTGTCAAATTTTAATTCCCATTAGCTAAGATTTTTAAGATGAAACGCAACCCTTTTATACAACTATATGCAGTTATTATATTAACTGCCATATTATCGTCATGCACAAAGGATTTGGCTGAATTAAACAAAAACCCTAATGCTTACGAGTCGGTCAACCCACAATTTCTTTTTACAAAAGCGCAGCTGGGCGGAGTGGCGATCAGCCCCAGGGCCAATCGGTTTAATATCATGCAGCAAATGCAGCAGGAGGCTACTTATAGTGAAGTTACCGCACCCGGTGACAAGTATTTTGCCGAAGGATATGTTCGCGATCATTGGGCCGCCTATAATGGCTGCTTGAATCAGATCCAGCTGGTCATAGAAAATGTACAAGAAGATCCTGAATCCATAAACAAGCTTGCCACAGCACGTATATGGCGTGTCTATATCTTCCACCAATTGACGGATTTATACGGTGATATTCCTTATTTTGAAGCCAATAAAGGAGTGACAGGTCTTTATCAACCCAAATACGATTTGCAATCGGATATTTATAAGGACATGTTGAAAGAGCTCGAAGAAGCTGCGAGTTCATTCGACCCCTCAAAGCCGACATTCGGAACATCCGATTTGTTTTATGATGGCGATCCTGTCAAATGGAAAAAGTTTGCCTACTCCATGATGCTTCGTTTGGGCATGCGCCTCACAGAAATTGAACCTGACCTTGCTAAGGTGTGGGTAGAAAAAGCAATCGCCGGAGGTCCGATAACCGAGGATGCCGACCTGGCAAGGGTACCCTACGCGGATGGGGGATTGGAGAGTAACCGGAATCCTTTTTCAGATCAAATGATGGAGTTGGATTATATTGATGGCCAGAATCCATTGAATGTACAGGGGTCGAAACTTTCCAAGCGATTCATTGATCATCTTAAAGGAAACGGCACAACTACGAAAGACCCCCGCTTGAATGTGATTGCCGTACTATGGGTAAAACAAGCTTCCGGCGGTTATGTTGCTGATACGGCTACTACCTTGCAGAAGGGTATGCAGAATGCCCTTTATAATGCCTATCCACCCGATTTTGAGACCTATTCAGAACCCAATCCCAATACCGTCATGAGGTATGACGCGCCTGTCTTGGTGATGACGCCGGCAGAAGTTTATTTCCTTCTCGCCGAGGCAGCGATACGGGGCTGGTATTCCGGCGATGCGACCGCAGCTTATGAGAATGGGGTCAAAGCGGGGATGAGGCAATGGTCATTGTATGGGAATGGTGGTAATATTGCCACAAACCAGATCAATTATTATGTGGCAAATAATCCATTTAAGGCCGCCGGTACATTCGATGAAAAACTTGAGCAGATATCCACGCAAAAATGGGTGCTCTTTTATCTCGACCAAATTGAGAATTTCTCCAATTGGAGACGTACAGGCTATCCGGTGTTAATCCCGACAAATTATCCCGGAAACATAACCGGCGGTCGAATTCCAAGGCGCTTTATTGTTCCGCAAGGGGAAGAAACCCTCAATAGGGAAAATTTCTTGGCTGCGAAAGATCGGCAAAGCGGAGATAATACCCTCTTAAGTCGTGTCTGGTGGGATAAGGAATAAATTGGCCTTATTCTTAATAGAGTGATTAATGATAACAAATAAAACTAGTAACATGTATAGGCTTGTTGTATTCTTGTTTTCTATTTTATTTTCTGTTGGCGTATATGCACAATCCCCTCCCTATGATATGGTCATAAAAGGAGGACATGTAATTGATCCTAAAAACAACATTGACGGTAAAATGGACATTGCCATCCAGGATGGGAAGGTAGCGCTGGTGTCCTCGCATATTAATGACGAAGGGGCCCGGCAGGTTGTCAATGCGTCGGGTATGTATGTCACCCCAGGCCTTATTGATATACATGGGCATGTTTTTGCTGGTACTGAACCCGATCATGCGTACAGCAATGGGTTTAGCAGTGTCATGCCAGATGGGTTTTATCAACGTGTGGGGGTAACCACGGTGGTTGATGCGGGAGGTGCAGGATGGAGATCTTTTCCAACATTTAAGAAGAATATCATTGACCATTCCCAAGTGCGGGTGCTTTCTTTCTTGAACATCGTAGGGGAAGGGATGAGGGGCGGTATTTATGAACAGAATATCAATGATATGGATCCCCTCATGGCGGCAAATGCTGCCATGCAGTATAAAGATTATATTGTCGGTATCAAAGTCGCCCACTACAAGAGCCCGGATTTTATCAATGTCGATCGGGGTGTAGAGGCAGGAAAGTTGGCTGATATACCCGTCATGGTGGATTTTGGTGGAACAAAACCGCGGCTTTCCATTGAAGCGCTGTTTATGGAGCACCTTCGTCCCGGGGATATCTTTACCCATACTTTTGGTCAATTATTGGAAACCAAGGAGGCCATTGTGGACATCAAAACCAATACCTTAAAACCCTTTGTATTGGCAGCCCAACAGCGGGGCATTATATTCGATGTCGGTTATGGTGGTTCGAGTTTTACCTATTCACAGGCAATACCGGCTGCTAAAGCCGGTTTTCATCCCAATACCATCAGTACCGACTTGCATACCAGCAGCATGAAAAGTTCCATGAAAGATATGCTGAGCGTGATGTCGAAGTTTTTGGAATTGGATATGGATTTGCCGGCAGTTATAAAGGCCAGTACATGGTCGCCTGCACAAGCCATTAAACGGGAGGAGCTGGGGCATCTTTCAAAAGGAGCCATTGCCGATGTGTCCATATTTACCATGCGCCATGGCAACTTTGGGTTTTATGACTTGGCAGGTTATAAGATGGAAGGTAAACGGAAGCTGGAATGTGAAATGACCATCATCGGGGGAAAGATTGTATACGACCTGAACGGCATAGTGAGCCCCCTGCCAAAGCGGAAATGACTATGCATAATTGGGGCTAAGAGAAATTATTTACATATGAACCCGAGATGATTAAGATAATCATCAAAGGCTCTATCTAACAACTGAGAAACGAAAAATAAACAGATGAAACGCAGGGAAATTTTAAAAATAGCAACGGTATTGCCTTTGGCGGGGAGTATGAAAGGCCTGACTGCACCTGTGCAAGGAGATCGGGAGCCACCGATAAGTAAACGCAATTTATTTAAGGAGTTAGAACTTAGAACGTTTATTAATGCTGCCGGTGTTTATACATCGATGACCGCGTCTTTGATGCCTAAAGAAGTGTTGGAAGCGATATGGAGCGGTGCGGATGAGTTTGTTATGTTGGATGAGGTGCAGGATAAGGTAGGTGAGAAAATCGCTGCTTTATGTCATGCTGAAGCCGCAACGGTAACGGCCGGCTGCTGGTCGGCTTTGGTACTTGGTATGGCAGGTGTATTGACCGGTATGGATAAACAGAAGGTGAGCCAACTTCCTTTTCTTCAAGGTACGGACATGAAATCAGAGGTGATTCTCCAAAAAAGTCATGCAAATGGCTATCATCGTGCGTTAACGAATGCTGGCGTTTCCATTATTCTGGTGGAAACCCGTGAAGAGGTAGAAAAGATGATCAGTGAGAAAACGGCATTGATGTGGTTTTTGAACCGGGAAGCACCTGTAGGCAAAATAAAACATGAGGAGTGGCTGGAAATAGCGCAGAAACATCGTATCCCAACGATGATAGATATTGCAGCAGATGTTCCGCCCGTTGAGAACTTATGGAAGTTCAATGATATGGGATTCGACCTCGTTGTGATTTCCGGTGGGAAAGCAATGCGTGGACCCCAAAGTACGGGCATCTTGATGGGAAGAAAAGAATTGGTTGCTGCGGCCCGGTTAAGTGCGCCACCGCGAAGTGGGATCGGCCGGGGGCAGAAAGTGAATAAAGAAGAGATTTTGGGAATGTATGTCGCATTGGAAAAATATATTCATACAGACCATGAGCAGGAGTGGAGGGTATGGGAAGAAAGGATCGCAGTTATTGAAAATGCGGTGAAAAATATCGATGGTGTTTTTACCGAAGTAGTGGTTCCCCCGATCGCAAATCATACGCCTACACTGAACATTTCCTGGGAGAAGGGTAAGATAAGAGGGGCAGGCAAAGATCTCTTAATGAAATTGCGGAATGGAAATCCTTCAATAGAGATGCGAAGCGGTAAGGATGATGGTCTTGAATTGACGGTTTTTATGCTGAAACCCGGCCAGGAGAAGATTGTTGCCAGGCGGCTCAGAGAGGAATTGACAGCTTTTTCATGAACCCCCACTTAAATCTTGCTTGAATAACCCTCTCAAAACTGTTATATAACACCTTGATCAGTAAGACTTCTCTTTTTAAGGTGGTTTTTTACTGGTAATTTAAATATATGATTATATTTGGGATAGCAAAGGAAAGGATATGAGACAGAACCTCTCTGTCTTTGTGGTGGATGCCATTGTGGGGCTTGTTTAAAAGCTTTTTAAATTTTTATCAGAATGTTTAATTCTTAATCTTAATACATTGAAGAAAACAACTATTTATAAGTTTTTCATTGGTATTGCTATAGTCTGTTTGGTCATCGCATTTGTGATGTGGAGATCGGGTAATGCCGTGCAAGCCGGTCCTTTTTTGGTTGCTTTCTTTACCGCTTTGGCAATTGGTTTCAGGGGTTTCACTTTGCTCAAGGGCTATTCCTATTCGCTGATGATATTTGCTGCGGTAACCTTGGCAATGTATTATCCTGCTAATTTTATTGAATTTCAAGGGTTTAATTTGGCGCTCTTGATTACCCCCCTCATCCAGTTAATTATGTTCGGAATGGGTACGTCCATGAGTGTCAAGGATTTTGTGGGTGTCGTGAAAACCCCACGGTCGGTAATGATCGGGGTTGTGTGCCAATTTACAATTATGCCCGTATTGGGCTTTACCTTGGCCAACTTGAGCGGTTTTGCACCAGAGATTGCCGCCGGAATTATCTTGATTGGTTGTTCGCCCAGTGGCATGGCATCCAATGTGATGAGCTATCTCGCGAAAGCAAACCTGGCCCTTTCCATCACCATAACTTCTGTCACGACTTTATTGGCTCCTCTAATGACACCATTATTAATGAAGTTCCTGGCAGGTGCTTTTATCGAGATCGATATTCTGGATATGATGTGGGATATCATTAAAATGGTGATCATTCCTATTGGGGCTGGCCTGCTTTTTAATAAATTGCTGCACGGCAAGATGAAATGGCTTGATGAAGCGATGCCTTTGGTGTCCATGTTTGGTATCGCTTTTATTATCGTGATCATCACCGCTGCCGGTCGTGAAAGTTTGCTGAGTATCGGATTGCTGCTGATCTTGTTGGTGTTGATCCATAATATTTGCGGTTATTTTCTTGGATATTGGGGAGGACGGCTGTTTAAAATGAGCGAAAGAGATTGCCGTACGATTGCCATAGAAGTGGGTATGCAGAATGGCGGACTGGCATCGGGTATAGCGAAAGAAATGGGGAAGATTGCCACGGTGGGTTTGGCAGCGGCCGTATTTGGCCCCTTAATGAATATTACCGGCTCTGTCCTGGCCTCTTATTGGCATCGGAAAACACCCAAAGATGAACAACCTACTGACTTGCCAATTACCTAAGACGTATGAAAATATCCTTTTTTTTCGTTTTCCTTTTTTTCGTTTCAACCGCGCTTAAAGCGCAGGATAAAGCTGAACGCGATGTCGAAGCTATCGTTGGCATTTTCAATAAGGTCATGGTCAGTCCGGATGAAAAAATTCTTGATGAGCTTGTTTCAGACCAGTTAAGTTATGGACATTCAAGCGGACTGGTGCAGGATAAGGCAACTTTTATTGACGACCTGGTAAATGGTCCTTTTGATTTTTTAACGGCTGATGTAAGTGAACAGACAATAACGGTTTCCGGCAATGTGGCGGTTGTACGGCATATTTTTGCTTCATCTTTTAAAAACGAGGGGGTTTCCGGGAATCTGAAGATCGGGATTATGATGGTTTGGCATAAAGAAAAAGGAAAATGGAAGCTGTTGGCCAGGCAGGCATTTAAACTGTAAATTTTGTTTCCGCCTTCATTTTTACCGGAAAGGTAAGTCAACTGAAAGGGGAAATAGCGCACATTATAAATTATTCATTCGAATGAACAACAAAGGTTACAAGGTTTTATTAGGACTGTCTGCTATTTGTTTGATAATTACCATTGCCTACGCTGTTAGCGGAAATATTGCTCAGGCTGGCCCTTTCTTCATTGCTTTTTTTCTCTGTTTATCCATTGCCGTTAAAGGTTTTCCCGCTGTGAGGGGCCTGGCATTTACCATATCGATTCTTGCAGTGGTGACAACCGCGATGTATTATCCCCAGCTTTTCATTGAAGTGAACGGCTTTGAGTTGGCGGTACTGATTACACCCCTGGTACAGGTGATTATGTTCGGCATGGGGTCGTCTATGGGCCTGAAAGATTTTATCGAATTATCAAAACATCCGAAATCGGTATTTATCGGGGTGTTGGCACAATTTACGGTCATGCCCCTCTTGGGATATTTGTTGGCTAGCATGAGCAATTTCCCTTCCGAGATTTCCGCCGGACTTATTCTTTTGGGTTGTGCACCTACCTCGGTCACCGCAAGCCTGTTTTCATATTTGGCGAAGGCAAATGTGGCACTGGCCATCACAATCACATCGGTTACTACCTTGCTTGTTCCATTTTTGCTCCCCTTTCTCATGAAGTTGTTTGCGGGTGGGTTTATTGAGATTGATGTCTTGGGTATGATGTGGGGCATGGTGCAGATCGTGCTTATCCCGATTGGCGCCGGACTTTTGTTCAATCATTTTTTAAGCGGCCGGGCCAAATGGCTCGATGCGGCCATGCCGATGGTTTCGATGGTGGGGGTAGCCTTAATCGTTGCCATTATTATCGCGGCGGGAAGGGAAAGTTTGTTGAACATTGGCTTCTTGCTGTTTTTCATGGTAGTTGCCCATAATATTTTGGGGTATATCGGTGGATATTGGATGGCCCGTCTGTTTAAAATGGATGAACGTGATTGCCGGACAATTGCCATTGCTACGGGGATGCAAAATGCTGGCTTGGCTTCCGGTATTGCCAAAACGATGGGGAAAATAGCCACGGTGGGCTTGGCGCCGGCGGTATGTGGCCCGATCATGGGTTTCACTTCGTCGGTCGTGGCGTCTTACTGGAGCAGTTCGGTGGCGGAGCCCGACCAAGCTGAAGTGTCGGGAGAAGGGGAAACGGAAAATAAATACGAATAAAAATACAAGCTTCATGTCAAAAAGAGTAGCATTATTAGGGATATATCATGAATCAAATACCTTCGTGGAACAACCTACCACATTAGCGAATTTTCAGAAAGGACATTACTTGAGAGGGGAAGACATCAGGAAGGAATACCAAGATGCCCATCATGAAATTGGCGGCATGCTCGAAGTGCTCGATCAACACCATATTGAAGTATTGCCTTTAATGTATGCGGAAGCTACCCCCGGTGGAACCATTACGGCAGAAACGTACCAAGCTTTGTTGTCAGACTTGATGGAGGCGGTGGATGCCGTCGGTCACGTAGATGCTTTCCTGGTGGTTCCCCATGGGGCGGGGGTAAGTGAGGCTCATCGTGATATGGATGGGCACTGGTTGGCCCAGTTGCGGGAGAAGGTCGGTGCGAATGTGCCCATTGTGGGTACTTTGGATCTCCACGCCAATGTAAGTCCCTTGATGGTTTCTTCCACCAATGCCCTGGTCTCATATCGGCAGAATCCGCATGTAGACCAACGGCAAAGGGGAAAAGAAGCAGCAGAATTGCTGGTGAAATCTTTGAAAAAAGAAATAAAGCTTGCCCAGGTATTGGTACAAGTACCCCTGGCCATTAGCATTGAGCAGCAGTTTACTGCGCATGAACCTTGTAAAAGCCTATATGCATACGCCCAGGAATTAAGTGCGCAGAAAGGCATCCTTTCCATCAGCATACAGCACGGTTTTCCTTATGCAGATGTGGAAGAAATGGGGACATCCTTTATTGTGGTCGCCGATGGCGATACCCGACTGGCGCAGGCTACGGGAAATAAACTGGCGGCTTATATTGTGGAACATAAAGAACGTTTTATCGGTAAAAAGAATAGTGTTTCAGAATCGGTAGCCTTAATCGAGGCACGCGACAAGCCGGTGCTGTTGCTGGATATGGGTGATAATATCGGTGGTGGTAGTCCGGGTAACAATTGCTGTTTATTGGAAGAGTTTGAGGCGCAGAAAAAATATAAATATTTTGTTTGCATCTATGACCCCGACGCCGTGATACAAGCCTCAAAATACCAAGAAGGGGAAGCGTTTCAGGTATCCATCAATGGCATAGGAAAAGACGGTAGAAAGACCTATAAGCTTGATGTAAACCTGCAGCAGATCAATGACGGCAATTTCAAAGAAGACCGCCCAAGACATGGAGGACAGGTAAATTATAAAATGGGCAAGACCGCCATTGTAACTACGGCTAATGGAAGTGTGCTTATGCTTACTTCATTGCGGGTGCCCCCCTTTAGCCTTCAACAATTAACCGCCTTTGGCATTGTTCCCCAAGCGTTTGATGCCATTGTGGCCAAAGGTGTCAATGCGCCTATTGCGGCCTATTCGCCGGTCTGTCCGTCCATCATACAGGTAAATACCCCCGGTGTTACGCAGGCCGACATGACGATGTTTACCTTCCAAAACCGGCGAAAGCCCTTATTTCCATTTGAAAACGTATCTTTAACGTAAGCTTAATGTTTTTGCAGATCATAAACCCTATACCATGAAAAAAATGAAGTTTTTACTTGTCGCATTTCTGCTAAGCGCAGGGGCATTTCCCCTGCTTTCAAACGCTCAGGATCCTATCGATCCCGAAAAAAGATTAAAGGAGCTTGGCATTGAATTGATAATCCCGAAGGAACCCTCCAATATTAAGCTGGCCAGTCGTGTAGGAAATATCGTTTATCTTTCCGGAAACGGTCCTTTATTGCCCAATGGTGAATTTATGATTGGAAAGGTGGGCGAAGATGTAGATCTTGAACAGGCGAAGGAAGCCGCGAGGTTAACCGCCATTTCCCTATTGGCAGCCTTAAAAGGAGAAATCGGCGACTTGAACAAAGTAAAAAAAGTTGTGAAAGTACTGGGTATGGTAAATGCGGTACCCTCCTTTAAAGATCATATTCAGGTCATCAATGAATTCTCTAAAGTGATGGTCGATGTTTTCGGCCCGAATGGCAAACATGCCCGCTCGGCAGTCGGATTGGGTTCCCTGCCCCGGAATATTCCGGTAGAAATTGAGATGATCGTAGAATTGAAGGAGTAAGCTATTCCGCAGATGGAATATCACAATAAATAAACAAGAATGATGATGATAAAAAGAACAACTGGTAAAAAAATTGCGGCATCATTGCTATTGGGGCTGTCGGTCTTGCTGTATACCCATTCGGCAAATGCACAGGCCGCCAAAGAAAACCTGCGCCCTGCTTCCTTGGGTAAAATGGGCATGATCGCCACGGCAAACCCCTTGGCGAGCCTTGCGGGGCAGAAGATCCTCATGAAAGGTGGTAATGCCATTGATGCTATCGTAGCCGCCGCCGCTTCGTTAAATGCGGTGGAGCCTTATATGTCGGGCACGGCGGGTGTGGGCTATATGCTCTTTTATTCCGCTAAAGAGAACAAGGTTAGGTCGCTTGTTTTTGGTGGTTGGGTGCCCAAAACCTTCAATGCTTCGGCAATGGCCAAAGATGATAAATTTTCAGATGGAGCAGGCCACGGCGATGTACTGGAAACCGTAGGGCCGCGAACACCCGCTGTTCCCGGAAATCTCGCGGGATGGAATAAGGCATTGAAAGATTATGGTACCATGTCGCTCGGTGAGGTCTTCGAGAGTGCCATAGACTACCTGGAAAATGGCGTGCCTATTACGGAGATGGACCAAGCCATGTGGAAAGAAACCGTAGACCGCGTAATCAATTACCCGGAGTCGGCGGCAATTTTCCTTAAAAATGGGAAGGACCCTTACGTAATCGGTGATATCTTCACCAATAAGCCGCTTGCCAAGACCATGCGGCGCATTGTCAAAGAAGGTATCGATGTGTTTTATAAAGGTGATATTGCCGAGCAGATTGAAGCGGCATTTAAAAAGGACGGCGGCTTTATTACCGTGGAGGACCTTGCTTCGGTTCCCGACAAGGTGCAATGGGTAGATCCTATCTCCATCAATTACCGGGATTATACCGTGTATAACAATCCGCCTCCCGGTATGGGAATCCAGCAATTGCAAGTATTGAAAATCATGGAAGGTTTTGATTTGAAGGCTTTGGGGCACAATAGTGTGGATTATCTTGCTTACCTGTTGGAGGCGATTAACCTCAGCAGGATTGACACCGATACCTATATTGGTGATCCCCTTTTTGTTTCCGTACCAGTAGATAAGCTTCTTTCTGATAGTTATTTGGATAAACAACGCGAGAAGGTGATTGCCAGGGTAAAAGAGCGGAAAGCGCAGATGAAACAAGGGGCTTTCCTTAACAAAGCTCCTAAAGCTAGTCAGGATGCCAATGACCCGAAATATACCTTTGCCACAACAAGCTTGTCGGCTGTGGATCAATGGGGCAACGCGGTTGTCATCATACAGACGCATGGGGGAGGCTTCGGCTCTGGATATGTGGCCGGTAAGACGGGCTTGGTGTTTAACAGTGCATTGGACTGGATGACCCTTACACCAGGGAAAGCCAACAGCGTAGCGCCCGGAAAAGCTGTAGGCTGGTGCATCGGAGGCATGATGCAGTTTCACAAAAATGGCAAACCTGAGTTGATCGTGGGCTCACCCGGTAGTTTTGGAATTTTACAATCAGTGCCACAGGTCGCCATGAACGTGGTAGATTTTGGCATGAACATCCAAGATGCCATCAGTGCGCCACGGTTTAGGTGGAAAGATGAGCTGGGTTCTGTCCCCGCGAAAGAGATTATTATGGAAACACGGGTTCCCGAAGATGTGCGGAAAACCTTGCAAGCCATGGGCTATGTGCTTGATACCAGTTTGGGCGATTGGTCCATGACGGTAGGAGGGGTGCAGGGGGTCACCATCGATCATCATACAGGTTGGCTTATGGGGGGTGCCGATCCCCGTCGGAATGGTTATTCCATGGGTTGGTAATCATCAGGCTTTAAAAGTATACATCAAGAACGTACAATGAACGCAAAAACAATGAATCCCAGACGCGAATTTATTAAACAATCGGCAATGGCTGCCGCTGGAATTTCACTCTTTCCGGGGTGGGTAACAGGCAAACAAATGCAAGTGCCCGGCCAAAACGGCGCCCCTTCAGGAAAAAAGAAAATCGCCCTTATTGCCAATATCTACCGCAACAGTGCACATGCCGATGTGATTGCTACCAAACTTTTTGTAGGTATTCCCACCGATGAAGGGATGGTAAGTCCCGAAGTGGAGATCGTGTCGGTATGGATCGATCAGATCGGTCCGAATGATACGGGTGTCCGCATTGCCGAAATGAATGGCGCGGTGGTATATCCCACAATTGCGGAAGCGCTCACCTTGGGTGGCGATAAGCTGGCGGTCGATGGGGTCATTTATGTCGGGGAGCATGGGGATTATCCCAAAAGCCGTTATGGGGTGAAGATGTATCCGCGCATGAATTATTTAGAACAGATTTTCCGGGTATTTGATGCCTCCAACAAATCTGTCCCCTTGTTCAGTGATAAGCATTTGGCTTATAGCTGGTTGGATAGCAAGTGGGTGTATGACCGTGCAAAAGAATTGAATGTTCCCATGATGGCAGGCTCGTCGCTTCCTTTTTGCTGGCGCGATCCGGGACTGGAGCATCCCATCGGGACGAAGATCACGGAAGCGGTAGCCGTTGGCTATGCCTCATTGGATGCCTATGGTTTTCACGTGGCAGAGATCCTGCAGTGTATGGTAGAACGGCGTGCCGGGGGTGAGACGGGTGTTGCCAGTGTTCAGGGCTTAATGGGCGATGAGGTATGGAAAGCCATGGATGAGGGAAAGATTTCGGAGGAACTAGTACTCGCTGCCTGCAATTCGGTCAAAGGAAGGGCACAGGGATCGCTCCGCGAATTGGTCAAGGAGCCAAAAGGGGTGCTTGTTCAATACAACGATGGCCTCAAGGGTGCGATCTTGATGTTGGACGAATATGTCAAATCGGGCTGGGCTTATGCTGCCAAGGCTGATGGTAAAACGGTGTCGACTGAGTTTGTGCTTGATAACAGCATGAGCTATTCCCATTTCAGTTACCTTACGCTGAACATTCAAAAACTTTTGGTGACAGGGAAACCGACCGCCCCCGTAGAGCGGACTTTATTAACCAGTGGGATTATGGATATGGGGATCCGTTCTGTTGCCGAAGGGGGAAAAGAGAAGAAAACTCCTTTTCTGGATATTCATTATTCGGCGAAGGGATTTGAACCTATCCGGCCTACCAAGCCGCGGCCTACCGGCCAGAGTATTGGGCCATGGCCACCGAAGGGATATGAATTCATCATACCTGAGTCTTTTAAGAAAAAATCCTGATAGGTCTTTATGGAAAGAAAACCTACGTTATACAGAACCGTGATGGCCCTGGCAGGGTTGTCTATCCTATGCAGTGTTGTTTTGTTCCTGATCGGTTATAAAAGCCAGGCTTCTGTAGGGGTAGCCTTGTTTTTTGTATTCCTGCTTATTGGCATCCAGGGCTATGCCCATTTAAAAGGATTTTCCTTTACCGTCTGGGTAATTGCTGCGGTGGCAATCAGTATCATGTATCCGTCATCAATCAGGCAAATAGGTAATTATAAAACGGATCAGCTGATCGTTCCCCTGATACAGATCATCATGTTTGGCATGGGAACGACTATGGGGTTGAAAGATTTCGTAGGGGTCTTAAAAATGCCTAAAGGGGTGATTGTAGGTGTGCTTAGCCAGTTTACCATCATGCCGGTACTGTCTATCGTCCTTGCCCTGACCTTTGATTTCCCTGCGGCTATTGCCGCGGGGGTGGTGCTTATCGGCTCATCTCCCAGTGGTGTATCTTCAAATATCATCACATTTTTGGCCAAAGGGAATCTGGCCCTTTCTATCACCTTGACATCTTTTACTACTTTACTTGCTCCCATTATTACGCCGCTCTGGATGCAGCTTCTGGCGGGACAGTTTATCCCAATAGACATGTATGAAATGATGGTGAGTATCGTGAAAATGATTTTCTTGCCCATTATTGCGGGGATGGTGTTCAACCGGATCTTCCAGGGACGGATCAAATGGTTGGATGCTGCCATGCCCATTGTGGCAATGGCGGCTAATGTGATCATTATTGCCGTGATTGTGGCCGCGGGCCGTGACGACTTGTTGAATGTAGGGCTCTTGCTGCTGGTGACTGCCGTAATCCATAATGCAAGTGGATACTTGTTGGGTTATTGGGGTTGTCGCCTGTTTAAGATGAATAAAACGGATGCCCGCACCATTGCCATAGAAGTAGGATTGCAGAATGGGGGAATGGCCGCTGGGATTGCATCGGAAATGGGTAGGGCAGCAACCATGGGCTTATATCCTGCGGTCTTCGGTACCTGGATGGATGTGTCAGGGTCGTTTCTTGCCAATTGGTGGCGGAAAAACCCCGTTAAGAATGATAAATACGCGAGTATGGATACCAGTCAACCTGTTCCGACCGCTTAACTCGACGACACAGCCAATATTTTTATTGCTTTTCCATGCCGAAAAGTCCTTTGCGGACATGTTTATAATCAAACCAGGCCGGGTTTACAGCGGTAGCCCCCGGACTGTCCACTGAGATCAATTCTGAAGCGAAGGGTTCATACGCAGCGCGTGGGGCAATAGCGCCCTTTACGACGATGATCTTCTGTCTTTCTACATACACTCCATTTGAGATGAGCTGATGCACACTATTCGGACTGGATCGCACGGTAGTCAAGAGCAGTAAATTGGGCTCGTCCAATGTCGACCCGGCAACCTGAATAACTGCCGTATGTCCCATATCCCAATATCGCCCGCCACCATGCCTTACTTCTGTCTCAAGATAACGTCCTACATTCAATGATCTTACTTCACCCTTTATACGGATAGGTTTGCCATGAATGGAGTCGGTTTTGCCACCAACAGCGAAATCGAAGGTATTACCCACACCGGTTTTTTCGGCTACTTGGTAAGCCGCGGTGTCTGCAATGACCATCACCCATCCCTGGGCATTCTGCTTTAATAATTCTTCAAGGAGAAAAGAACTATCACCCGTGGTACCCCCGCCAATATTATCACCCATATCGATCAATACTACCGGGCGCCCTTCATGTTCCATTGCCATTTTTACCGCTTCAGCCGGTTGGGGATTGTCCAATACCGTTTCATAACGGCTATCCCAAAGCAAATCTGAAAGCCGTTTTGCTTCCTTTTCCGCAAGCGCCTTGTCATTATTGGTTACCACCACTACACTGGGGCCCATCCAGGGTACATCCGCATACTGATAACCTCCCGAAACACTCACAGCCAGTATTTTTTCATTCTTCTCCAGCTCTTTGCTTTCCGTGACGATGGGAAGCAAGGGTTTGGAAAAGGTACTTTGATACACGATGTTGTACACCATCGGCGGTTTGACGATAGCCTGTGTCGGTTTGACTTCACCGCTGACCATTTTAGACATAATTTCTGCGGCCTGCAATCCCCGGTCATAAGTGTCCAGGTGTGGGTTTTCCTTAAAGGTGATAAGCACATCCGCATCCTCGATAATCTTTGGTGTAATGTTGGCATGGAAGTCATGCGTAACGATGATCGGCATGTCGGGGCCAAATGCTTCCCTTACCCGTCTTACAATCTCCTCATCCCCGCTAGGGAAGCTTTCTACGACCATGGCCCCATGAAGGCTTAACAATATGCCATCCAGCTTCGGTGCCGCCTTTAGCTGGCTGATCATCTCTTTCATGAGGGTTTCAAAAGCATGATCGGTAACCGGTCCTTGCGGAATGGCCCTTACCAAGAGGGCAGGATAGAGGTCTAAGCCAAAACGTTTGGCTCCCTCAATATAGCCTGCGCTGGTGGTCTTCGAATTTGAAAAAGCAAAAAATTTCTTTTCCCTGTCTTGCAGACTTTCCCCTAAAACAGCTTCAAAATCTTCCAAATTGGTTTTTCTGCTGCTGAAAGAGTTTGATTCATGTGAAATCCCCGCAACACCGATCAGCGGTTTCTTTTGCGCAAAAGAAA
>Ga0164243_10001267_pt1 | contig 43433 bp, 32 predicted proteins | sample OricompcompostOP_FD_108781 | JGI IMG/M metagenome (GOLD analysis project Ga0164243, IMG submission 108781) | Organic Plus compost microbial communities from Emeryville, California, USA - Original compost - Organic plus compost (OP) | ecosystem: Engineered > Solid waste > Mixed feedstock >...
GCACGGCTACTATCCCGCACTGCACCCGGGGGAGGAGGAGACCGACCCGTTCGCTGCGTTGAAGCGTGGTCAGCGTCGTTCGGCGGTTGCCGTTACGCTGGCACACAGCTACGACGACTGGGCACTGTCCGAGCTTGCGGGCGAACTCGGGAAATCGGATGTCGCACAACGGTATGCACCCCGGGCAAAGAACTACCGAAACCTGTGGCAGGAGGATATCGGCATGTTTATGCCGAAAGACGCCGGGGGCCAGTGGATACCCATCGATCCCAAGTTCGACGGTGGCCACGCTGGCAATGATTACTATAACGAGAACAACGGTTGGAGCTACCTCTGGCATGTGCAGCACGACATACCGGGGTTGACGGAACTGATGGGGGGCAAGGATGGGTTGGAGGCGAAACTTGACCAGTTGTTTAGAGAACCGTTGGGAAGAAGCAAATATCAGTTTTGGGCTAAATTCCCAGATCAGACAGGCTTGATTGGCCAGTTTTCGATGGGGAACCAGGTGTCTTATCATGTTCCCTACCTGTTCAACTTTACGGATTCGCCCTGGAAGACGCAGAAATACACGCGCCTGATACTGGACACGTGGTTCCAGGACAACATTTTCGGAGTCCCCGGCGACGAAGACGGCGGTGCGCTCTCGGCCTTCGTGGTTTTCACGGCCATGGGTTTCTATCCGGTGACGGCGGGTGTGCCGATGTACACCCTTACCAGTCCCGTTTTCAGCAAGGTAACGATCACGCTGGACAATGGCAGGACGTTCACGGTTGACGCCAGGGGCGCTTCGCGCACCAACAAGTACATCCAGTCGGCGAGCCTGAACGGGAAACGGCTTGATTCGCTGTGGTTTTCACATGAGGATCTCCTAAACGGAGGGACGCTGGAACTGGTCATGGGTGAAAAGCCTAAGGTTAGCCCCATTAATTAACTATTGTTTGATGATAAGGTCTATATTTAATACAAACTTATGACTTGGACACAAGAAACGAATCCGCTGAATAGTTTAGCATTATCGGCATTGGTGGCAGTGATTCCCATTTTATTTCTGTTTTGGGCATTGATCATCCGGCGAATGAAGGGTTATATTGCCAGTCTGTTGGCAACAGCGATCGCGCTAGCGATTGCGGTATCGATTTATGGTATGCCAACAAGTCTTGCCCTGTTGTCCACCGGACACGGATTCCTGTATGGCCTATTTCCCATTTGTTGGATTGTAATAACCGCAGTTTTTCTTTTTAACATCACCGTAGCAAGTGGGCAGTTTGAGGTAATCCGTCATTTTATGGCTTCCATAACTGATGATAGGAGATTACAAGCGCTTTTGATCGCATTTTCTTTTGGCTCGTTTTTAGAGGGTACTGCCGGTTTTGGTGCGCCAGTGGCCATTACAGCGGCAATGCTGGTCGGTTTAGGCTTCAATCCATTGTATGCGGCAGGCATTTGCTTGATTGCAAATACGGCACCTGTTGCGTTTGGGGCCATCGGTACACCGATCATTGTGGCTTCCCAGGTATCGGGAATACCGGAGATGGCTATTTCGCAGGCAATAGGGCGCACCTTACCGGTGTTGTCTTTTTTAGTTCCGCTGTATCTGGTGGTCTTGATGGCTGGATTTAAGAAAGCAAAAGAGGTATGGCCCGCTATCGTAGTAACCGGAGGATCGTTTGCTTTGCTCCAATGGTCTTCCTCCAATTTCCTCGGTCCGAATTTGCCAGATATTTTGGCTGGAATTGGCTCCATTGTCTGCCTGTTGGTTTTTTTAAGATTCTGGAAACCCAAGCAGACATGGCGATTTAAGGAAGAGCCGACCCAGACCGAAACAACGGGAGCGTCTTATTCCGCGGGCCAGATCTTCCGTGCCTGGTCACCCTTTGTTGTCTTAACGGTCTTAATGATCGGATGGGGCATCCAACCCGTTAAAGCCGTGCTTAATAGTTGGGGGATGAGTACGTTTGTGATTCCCGGATTGGACGGTACTATATTAGATGCTAGCGGTTCGCCTATCGCTCATGTGTTCAATTTCAATTATCTTTCAGCAGCAGGTACGGCAATCTTGTTCACGGCAATCATTTCCATGCCCTTGCTCGGGATAAGTATGCGTAGAGGGGTCGCCTTGTTCTTTGCAACGCTGAATCAATTAAAATTCCCGGTTCTCACCGTTGGGTCTGTATTGGGTTTTGCCTATGTACTGAATGATTCGGGTATGACGATTAGTATGGCCAATTTACTCGCTACAACTGGAGTCCTATTTCCGTTTTTTGCTCCGTTGCTAGGTTGGCTCGGGGTTTTTATAACAGGTTCTGATACGTCATCGAATGCGCTGTTCGGTAAGTTGCAATCGACAACAGCTGCTTCGATTGGTGTCGATCCGGTGGTAACCGTTGGAGCCAACGTGTCTGGGGGAGTGGTCGGAAAGATGATTTCTCCGCAATCCATCGCCGTTGCCGCGGGTGCAGGGGGACTTATTGGCCGTGAAGCCGAGTTATTCCGTTTTACGGTGAAACATAGTTTTATCATGTTGTTTTTTATGTCCTTAATTATTTTGGCACAAGCCTATCTTTTAACTTGGCTTATACCCGAATATTCTACCGAAGTAGCGCAGCAAATCCACTTATCGACCTCGGGTTCAGAAGGTTATTTGTATTTGGGCGCATTGGCTGTTATACTTATCGTAATCGCATGGGTAGTTAGTGCTTCAAAAAAGACGACTTAAATAAAAAAACAGGATAAAAGCATTCGTTGAATCATCGACGGGTATAACGGTCGGTTTTCCGGTGTAAAGATAAAAATCAAAAAATGGAAAATAAGGTAAAAACAATAGGATTTATCGGTTTGGGTCTTATGGGTAAGGCCATGGCGCTAAATTTGATCAAAGCAGGATATGAATTATTGGTGTTCCGCGGAAGCAAAGCCTCCGGTGAATTGGAAAAATCGGGAGCAGAATTAGTGGACAGCTACGGGGCGATTGCGGAGCGCAGCGAGGTACTGATTACGATGCTCCCCGACGCACCCGAGGTGGAATCGGTGGTATATTCCGGCGGCGTACTCGCGGGCATTAAAGCAGGCACGCTCTTCATTGATATGTCCACAATAGCTCCAGCGGTATCCATCAAATTGAACAGGGATTTGGGTGAGCGAAAGGTTGAAGCGTTGGACGCACCTGTTTCCGGAGGGCAAGTAGGGGCAGAGGCGGCTACTCTTTCCATCATGGTTGGAGGCAGAGAGTCAGCATTTAAACGGGCATTGCCTATTTTTAACGCAATGGGCAAAAACATCGTGCACATCGGGCAAGCCGGTGCCGGCCAAACGGCAAAGGCCTGTAACCAACTAATCGTTGGGATGACGATCCAGGCTGTTGCGGAAGCATTTGCCTTGGCGAAAAAAGCCGGAGTAGATCAAACGAAGCTCCGCGAAGTGTTGTTGGGCGGGTTCGCCCAAAGCCGTATCTTGGACTTGCATGGGAATCGCATTATAAATCGTAGCTTTGAACCGGGGTTTAGACTTAAATTACATCGCAAAGATATGAACATTGTCTTGCAGACCGGAAAAGAACTGGCCGTGCCGTTGTATGGGGCGTCATTGATTGCTGCGCAGATGGACGCAGCGATAGCCAATGGTAAAGGTGATTTGGATCACAGTGCGCTTGCTTTGCTTATAGAGAGGCTTGCAGGCATAACCGATTGATAGAAACAACAGAAATATGCATATCCTGATAGCCCCGAATGCTTTTAAGAATGCGCTCGATGCCCAAGAAGTAGCGGCATGCATCCGAAGTGGCCTGTTGGCAAGCAGCCTTCCCTGCACGTGCGAATGCTTTCCGGTCGGTGACGGAGGCAATGGGACAGGTGCATTGATTGTAGATCGACTGGGGGGCAAACGGATCGAATTGACGGTGAAGGATCCTTTGGGCCGCCCGGTTTCGGCTTTTTACGGCTGGATTGACAACGGCAGCGTCACCGTAATCGAAATGGCCGATGCCTCGGGCCTGCACCTGTTGAAGCAGCATGAGCTGAATCCCCTTCGGACAAGTTCTTACGGAACAGGGCAGCTTATGGATGCGGCGCTGGATGCGGGCGCAAAGGAAATTATCCTCTGCATGGGCGGATCTGCCACGGTCGACGGGGGAACCGGGATATTGGCGGCGTTGGGTGTACGCTTCCTGGATAGGGCCGGCAGGGAAATCCTGGATTTACCGTCGGGGCTTGAGCGGCTGCATCACATTGATTGCTCATCGGTGGATAGACGGATAAACGACTGCAGGATTGTTGTTTTATGCGATGTCCTGAACCCGTTGCTGGGACCGGCCGGGGCGTCAGCTGTTTTCGGCCCCCAAAAGGGAGCTACACCGGATATGGTCGGACAGCTTGAGTCGATCCTGGAGCAGTTTGCAAAGGTAATCGAGTCGGAAACGGGCATAGCAATTTCCCATGTGGAGTCGGGCGGGGTAGCTGGAGGGGCAAGTGCGGGATTGAAGGGCGTATTGAATGCCGAATTGGTCAATGGTATCGATTACTTCCTCCAATTGACGCAGTTTCAGCAGGCGCTCGCCGAAAGCAATCTGGTCATCACGGGAGAGGGGAGTATCGATAATCAGACCCTTCAGGGCAAAGCCCCTTTTGGAGTGGCAAAAATGGCAAAGGAGCTTAACCTGCCGGTTATCGGTTTGGCGGGGATCGTACCCCTGAAACAGGATGTGGAGCTGGAGCACTATTTTGATATGCTGTTGGCGATAGGAAATAGTCCTGCAACGTTGGATGAGGCCATCCCGGCTACCGCTACAAATCTTGAGCGTACAGCGAGACAGCTTGGAAATCTAATCGCATGTTGCGGCAAGCTTTAAATAAATAAAGAACTGTAACTAAGTATCGATCAATTATTACCAAGGTTATGCAAGCAAGGGTTTCAGATGTGCCTGAGCTTTTAAAGAAGGTAGCTCACGGGGATAATGCTGCTTTCAAACAGGTGTACGAATACTATTTTCCGAAAATTCAACTTTTCGCTTTCCGTATACTGCATGATCGTGAATATGCGCAGGAAGTAGCTCAAGAGGTCATGTTGGCAATTTGGCAAATGGGAGATCGACTTACTGATATCCGGAAACCCGATGCATTTTTGAAGACGTTATCTAAAAGGCGTACCATTGATGCTTGGCGGCGTCTGCAAATGGAACGGATGGCCGAAAAAGCTATGCAGGCAGATTGGAAAGAAAGCAGCGAAAACACCCAAGAATATATCCTATTGAATGAGACCCGGCAAATTATTGAAGAGGCCATCCATTTATTGCCACCTCGGCAGCGGACGGTGTATGAGCTATGCCATCGAAGGGGGTTGAAATATGAGGAAGTTGCCCGTAAGCTTGACATTGCGCCAAGGACAGTTCAAACCCATATGAAACTTGCGCTGAAATTTCTGCGTACATACCTCAGAAAACGCGTTGATACCGTAGCATTGCTGATTATTTTTGGTTTATATTGAAAAATATATCTCTTTAAATCAGTTAGTTGTGATATTTTTGATTTTCCGTTTACCTCGGAAATGGATTTCATCCGACTTAACTATTAACTGTGCCAATTAAATTATGGACCTTGCACGACTGACATACCTGTATCAGCAGTATCAAGCTAAGCAGCTTACGGAAACAGAACGTAAAGAATGGGAAGCTGCCGTGTTTGATCTTTCGCAGGAAGAGGCTATCCAACACCTTATCGATCCGGAATGGCAACGAGCAATGGATACGTCGATTGCACCTGAACCTGATGAGTATGAGCGCATTTATAGTTACATCGTCAGTCATGTACAACAGCGAAATAAGCGAAATCGATTCCGCCTTTGGGCCCCCTATGCTGCCGCGGTAATTTTTATATTGAGCATCGGATTTTTCTTATTGAACAGAGGAACAAAAATCGAACTGCAACAGATTATCCATTCCGATATTTTGCCAGGCGGTAACAAAGCCACTTTAACCTTAGCTGATGGGCGTGATATCGATCTAAACTCGGCGCAGTCGGGGATAATTATCGGAAGTCAAATTACGTATGAGAACGGGGACATTATTGTTTCCGCAGACAATAATGGATTTACCAATAGCGACCTTCAGTTGGCAACACCAAAGGGTGGAACTTATCATGTAACGTTGCCCGATGGCACGCGGGTTTGGCTTAATGCAGAATCAACCTTGCAATATCCTGTGCAATTCCCGGATGGAAAACGAGAAGTCTTGTTAATAGGGGAGGCATATTTTGAGGTGGCAAAAGATAATAAGCGTCCATTTTTAGTGAAAACCCGAAGCCAAGAGGTGGAAGTGCTGGGAACCCAATTCAATGTTACGGCTTACGCCAACGAGCCATCGACGAAAACCACGTTGGTTGAGGGAAAAGTTAAAATTTCCAATATGAAGTCCGGAGCAGTACATCTGTTGAACCCCGGTCAACAGGGAATTTCGGAAGGCATAAATACACAGGTAAAAAATGTGGTAACAACACAGTTTACAGCTTGGAAGGACGGTTATTTCAATTTTGAGGAAACACCATTTCCGGAAGTTTTGGAACAATTGGCTAGGTGGTATAACATCGAAATCATCTACCATCAAACACCGCAAAAAACATTCAGTGGAAAAATGAAAAGGAATGCACAACTTTTCAGCGTGTTAGATTTTTTTGAAGGGTCAGGCATTCAGTTTCAGCTGGACGGACGCAAACTAATTATTAAGTAATAGCCATCTAACTAATTATAAACTTAACATGAAAATTATGAGTGGATAAAGATGATAAATCAACAAGCAGAGAGGTGATGACAGCACCTCCCTGCGGTGTTCGGATTAAACGATCGTAAACTGAATTTGACAACCGGATTATAAATTAATCCAAACTGGACAAAGTTAATGAAAAATTATCTTTTGTTGCGTTGGAACATCCCCGTATCCGACGCTACTAACCAATTGTTACTGGCCATGCGATTTACAGCGATGCTTTTGTTGTTGGGGGCGATGCATTTAAGCGGAAAGACATTATCGCAAACCGTTACCCTCAATGTGCGGAATACTAGCTTAAGGCACGTTTTTGCCGCGGTAGAGAAACAGACTGGATATACGGTACTTTACAGTGATGACGTAGTGCAGGAGAACAAGACCGTTAGTATGAATGTCACGGCGGTGCCGTTAAAGGATTTTTTGACAAAAGTGCTATCTCCTGTCTCCCTTACGTATCGCATCGATGGCACCAGTATTTTCATCAAGCCTTTGCGGCGCGACAAACTCGCTGGACAGCTGACAGGCAAAATCGTTGCTTCCGTGCTGCAACAACGGACCGTAACTGGAAAGGTAACAGATGGTTCCCAAAAGCCGCTGGAGGGTGTAACGGTAACCGTTAGAGGGACGTCGATGGTCACAACGACCGACTCAGAAGGAGGTTATCGTATTCAATTACCCGAAAGCAGTACAGTTTTAATCTTCTCTAATGTCGGCTTTGAACCGAGAGAAGAGTTAATAGGAAACAGAAGTAATATCAATGTATCGCTTGCGGCTTCAATCAGTAACCTGGAAGAAGTTGTAGTAGTCGGGTATGGAACGGTGCGCAGGAAAGATCTGACAGGATCTGTCTCGTCCGTAGAATCTAAGCAGATCCAGGATTTGCCTATTGCGCGCGTCGATGAAGTGTTGGCGGGTAGGGTTCCCGGTGTAGAAGTTAAACTTAATTCCGGTCAGCCGGGTGCTGCGCCACAGATTAGAATCAGGGGTGTGGGTAGTATCTCGGCGGGAGTTGCTCCCTTGTATGTGGTAGATGGAATCCCCGTAGACGACATAACAGCCATCAGTCCAGGGGATATTGCTAGTATCGATGTTTTGAAAGATGCTTCTGCAACAGCGATTTACGGATCAAGAGGATCAAATGGCGTAGTCATTATCAATACCGCTAGGGGAAATGCTGGAAAACCTCAATTTATGTATGAAGCGTATCTTGAATTTCAGCAAGTCGAACGCGTACCCAACATGTTGAATGCAAAAGAACAAGCTCAATATACATACGATGGTTTCCGAAATCGGAATTTAGACAATGGATACGATGTGTCGGGACATGCAAGCACTTGGCAATTTCCCGCACCACCTGATGTTATCAACGTGCTTGAAGGTCGGAATAATACCGATGTGAATGCGTGGGATTGGGTGTTTCGCACTGCGCCTCAAAACCAGCATCGACTGTCAGCTACGGGAGGGAACCAAGATGTGAAATATGCGATAAACGGAACCTATCTGAACCAGCAAGGTGTAATTACCCATAGCGATTTCACACGGTATTCATTGCGGGCAAATTTGGATGCGAAATTAGCTAAAAGGTTGGATATACAACTGGGCTTAAATCCCTCATTTATGGAAAATAACGGTGCGCCCTCTTACGCTGGTGGCTACGGTAGTCTTGTTGGTAGCTTAATAGGGATACAACCGTGGATTCCGTTGTTGGATGAAAATGGAGAATACACGTACATTGGAGGGAATGCTTCGATGGCCGATGTAGTTAATCCGTTGGCCCGCGCTCAGGAAGACATCATGCATCAATCTAGGTTCAACTTTTTAGGCAACATCAATGCAAAGTATAATATCGTGGATGGATTAGACTTTAACACAATGGTCGGAGTCGGTATTAATAATTCAAGAATCGACAGATTTACGCCCTCATTACACGTCTTTTTTGACACGCCTCCCGACGGAAGAAGCACGACCAACCAAGCCATTGACTGGTTGGGAGAATTTACCCTGAACTACGACAAATACTTCAATGATCATCATCTGATAGGCCTAGTGGGATATACAGCACAGAAATCAGTACGAGACGGCAACTATATGAGGAGTTTGAATTATCCCAACAACTTAGTCAGGACATTAAGTGCCGTTGGTGGGCAAATCACGGAGGGTACATCGACAAAAGCAGAATTTTCATTGCTATCTTACTTGGCACGTATCAATTATATCTTCAAAGATAAATACTACGTTACGGGTACCATCCGTACAGATGGCTCATCACGATTTGGCACCGATAATAAATTTGGGTATTTCCCTTCTGTAGCGTTGGCCTGGCGCCTTTCGGAAGAAAGTTTTATGGGGAACATAGGCTTTCTCAACGAATTAAAATTCCGGGTTAGCTATGGTCAGTCTGGAAACAATAATATCGGGAACTATGACCATTTCGCCAATATTGAATACGTAAACTACAATTTTGCCAATCAGGTAGTAGGAGGTTTTGCGCAGGGTAATGTAGGAAACCCCATACTATCTTGGGAAAAGCAACAGCAAACCAATATTGGTCTGGATGCCTCGCTATTCAGTCATCGGTTGAGACTCACTGCTGATTATTTCCGGTCGAGAAACTATGACTTGTTGCTGGAAGTACCCATTCCGAGTATTACAGGCTTTAACAGCGCATTACAGAACATCGGTGAAGTGAAGAATACGGGATGGGAATTCATCTTACATACTGTGAATGTTTCCGGCAAATTTGAATGGACAACCAACTTTAATATATCTTCCTATCGCAATGAGGTGGTGAAACTGGGTCCAGAAGGCAATCCGATTTACAGTGGAAATAATATTACTACTATAGGCAAGCCGATGGGAATGTTTTACGGACTAATGTTCGATGGCATTTTTATGAATCAGGAAGAATTGGACGCAGGTCCACATTTTAATCCAGAGGCATCCGATCGCTCCCGTTTGGGCGATAGGAGATTTGTGGACGTCAGTGGTCCCGATGGTATGCCCGATGGGCTCATCAACAATTACGATTATACGGTAGTTGGCTCACCCTATCCCGACTTTTATTACGGCATGACAAATAATTTTTCATACCGGAATTTCAATGTATCAATCAATCTTACCGGATCACAAGGAGGGCAGATATACAACCTGTCCAGGGACGGAAACAACAGTGGGAGAGGACGTGTAAGAACATTGGCTTTCAATAAAAATTATTGGAAATCGGAAGCAGAGCCCGGCGACGGAAAAACTCAGCGACCTAATGATGCTCCTTCGGGCGGCGGGCGGCTTCCCGGTAGCCATTGGCTTGATGATGCTTCCTTTTTACGGATCAATAACATTACGTTGGGTTATAACTTTTCAACGCAATTGCTTCAAAACATTAACATCCGCTCACTTCGGATCTATTTAACCGCACATAATCCACTCATTTTTACCAAGTATACCACGTGGAATCCCGATAGCAGTAATTCGGGCAATCCGCTGCAACCAGGACGGGAAAATAATGACTATCCGTTGCAGAAGGGGCTTATGATGGGGGTAAATGTTGGTTTTTGAGATCAAGTTGTAATAAATAAAATTTCAAGACCATGAAAAGAATTATCACAATTATTGGCTTGGTGGTGTTGGCATCGTGCAGCAATGACTTCATCAACTTAAGCCCGCATGATACGGTTACGATTAACCAATTATATCACACCGATTCAGATTTTCAAGACGCGATAACCGGTTGTTATGCACCATTAAGAGACAGGTACGGCTGGATGTATATCTTCGGTGATCTCCGCGGTGATGACGCTTGGCGCGAGGTGATCAGGGGGCTGCCCGCCGTTCGCTCAAACGATTTTACGATGGATGCGAGTGAGAGTTTGCTTGCTGAAACATGGTCCGGATATTACCAAATCATATCCCGGACAAATGCAGTCTTGGCAAATATGGAGCAGGTAGATACCTCACTTCTCCCCAACTGGGAAAGGTATGTAGGAGAAGCCCGCTTTCTCCGAGCATTAGCCTATTTCGACCTTGTCAGGATATTCGGAGACGTGCCGATGATTACTTCGCCCCTGACCATCGACGAGGCATATGCAACGCGCCGGGAGCAAGTAGGCAAAATATATGACGAAGTCATCATACCAGACTTGATTGATGCGGGAAATAAATTACCAACCACTTATTCGGGAGCAGATGTAGGACGAGCAACCAAAGGGGCAGCAAAAGCACTGCTGGGCAAAGTGTATCTCACACGCAATGATTTTGAACATGCGGAAACCGTGTTGACAGAGGTGACCACATTGGGCTATGCATTATTAGCTAACTATGACGATCTGTGGGACTACACCAACGAACATCACAGCGAATACATTTTCGATGTCGAATATATAAGCGGCGGTGTAGGACAAGGGAGCCGTATCACCTATACATTCCTGCCTTTGAGTACGGAATTTGCGGCGTTAAATGGCATAGCTGGAGGGTCTGGCGGGGAAGATCTGAATCCGACGCAGGACTTGGTCAATTTGTTCGACACTTCTCCGGGAGATCTTCGAAGAGCTGTGACCGTCGATGCATCGGGCGGTTTCATCAACGGAGCGGGACAGTTTGTTCGATTTATCCAAGCTGCTACCTATACCAAGAAATACCTGACATCAACTGGCAGCCAAAATGATAGTCCTGCAAACTGGAAAGTGATTCGTTATGCCGATGTGTTATTGATGCTGGCCGAAGCACTAAACGAGAATGGAAAAACGGAGGAAGCACTGATTCACCTGAACCGCGTCCGTGTAAGGGCGGGTGTACCCAGTTATTCCAACACCGAACAAGCGGATTTACGGGAGAAAATTTATGATGAACGCAGGTTGGAGCTTGCTTTTGAAGGGCACAGATGGTTTGATCTGCTACGAACAGGACGTGCGCTTGAGGTGCTGCAATCCCAGGGAATGCAACCGCACAACCATGTTTTTCCAATACCTCTAAGTCAACTGCAAATTATAAACAATAACGAAATTCTTTGGCAAAATCAGGGGTATTAAGTATAGCCTGACAACTGAACTATTAATCTTATAATCGTAATATTATGACTAACTCCGAAAAAAAATCAAGAAGAGAATTTATCAAACTCAGTGCTAAATCTGCCTTTATAGCTAGCATGCCTTTTGTGCTGAACGATGCAAAAAGTGGCGGCATAGGTTCCGCAACCCGCCAACTTAACGACAAGAAGAACCTTCAGCAGACAGATTTTGAACTAACCAGCAGTCTTTATGCCTGGGAAGTGCATGACGAAGGTATTGAACAGATACTAGATAATCTCAGTATTGCGGGTATTAATTCTGTCTACTTGATAACGCCTATGCATCCCGAACGTCGTCCGTTTATAGAAGGTATTCCAGAAGGGAGGCAAACGTATTTCTTCCCGCATAACCCCGTTCGAAAAGAGTGGATGGCAGAAGATGCACGGGTATATTTCTTTCCCGATATGAGCATGTACGGGGCAATAAAACCCCAGAAATCAGACCACGCTTGGCTCAGCGACACCGATTGGCTTAATGTGGTTATCAAGGCAGCCCGGGCCAGAGGCATGCGGGTGGGAGCAGAAGTTTCTCATAATTACATTCCCAAATCCGTGTTAGACCGCAATCCTGAATGGAAACAGGTCAATTTGGATGGAAAAATAAGGGATGTACCCTGCATTAGTCATCCGGATGTGAAGGAATACTTATTAGCACTTTATGCTGACCTGACTAAGAATTATGACATCGACTATATCATGACGTGTATGTTGATTTTTTTTGGTGATGGCACCACAGCAAACTCTTCCTGCATTTGTCAGTCCTGTCAAAATAAGGCAAAAAAGGCAGGTTTTGATCTCACAACTGCCATTCCCATTCTGCGTGATAACGCACGCGCTTACCCGGAAGTTGAGCAATTCCAAAAGTTTCGAGAGGACACAACTACTGAAATGTATCAAGCCGTAATTGACCGGATGCATAAGGAGAAACCAAACGTTGGTTTCCGATTAAATGATCTAAATAACTGGAATACGGGCTTGAATTTAACCCGTTTAAAATCACATATCGCTTCGGTGCATATGTCTACCCACCAGGAACAAGGTGGCAAACCTAATACGCAGCGGATTTCACGTATACGATCCGTAAGACATTATATTGGACCTGATATTCCCATTTTGGCGAGTGTTACTACCCGTCTTTTATCTACACCTGATATGATAGTTAATATGATTAAGACATCCGTTGAAATGGGGGTGCAGGGTATTGGGATTAAGCACTATGACGGGACGCCTTTCTCGCGCTTACGTGCCGTCCGCAATGGTCTTCATGAAGCCGGTGTTAAGGGATTTTTACCTGTACTCGGTATCGAAGCAGAGCAAGATATGAGTATCACCGGCTTCAGCAAAGATGCTTTTCTTACTGAGAACTGCATCAGGCTTACCGATGCAAAAGGAACTGCATGGGCTTCTTTTAAATATGAAACGGGAACCTACGATGTGGCAATTACCTATACTGACGAAAAACTTATACAAGGATCGTTGGAATTGCTAGTTGGCGGGAAACAGGTGGCCAAATGGGAGTTAACGGAAAATATCGACTGTTGGCGTAGGAAAATCATTCCTGATGTCAATATTCGAAATGGGGAGGAGATCAGAATCATTGGAACGGCAGATAACCTCAAAGGGGATAACACGATCCGAATTGATTTTGTTGAATTTAGCCCTAAAACCATTTAAAAGGCGTGCGGTAAGAATAGATGTGTCTCTTATTTATCTTGTTTGGCACAATGAAAGTTAGCACATTGAAAAATCATTGTAATGGTTTCATAATCATTACAATGATTGCCTTTATAATCGGTTGCACACGTGCTGGGGGGCAGACTGTCTATCAGTTGAAGATCTATCACTTGAGTAACCATTCGCAGGAAGCGCGGATACATCAGTTCTTGGAAGAAGCGTTCATTCCCGCTCTGCACCGTATTGGCAAACCAAAAATAGGTGTTTTTAAGGCTATTCAGCCAGATACGGTTCCGTCGCTCATATGTGTATTAATACCGTTTACGTCTTTTGATGAATTACAGCACTTGGAAGAAAAGCTACTAGCTGACAATTCGTTTTTGAAACATGGCCGGGATTACCTCGATGCAGCACATGACAATCCTCCTTACGACCGTATTGAGTCGATTATTATTTCAGCTTTTGAAGGAATGCCTGATCCTCATTTTCCCGTTCATGGGGGACCTAAAGCCGATCATGTGTACGAGCTGAGAAGTTACGAGGGGCCAACCGAACGTTATTACCGGCAAAAAGTTAAAATGTTTAACGATGGCGATGAGATTTCGCTGTTTAATCGGCTCGGTTTCAATGCGGTTTTTTATGGAGAAGTAATAGCGGGGAATAGAATGCCTAATCTGATGTACATGACATCCTTTATAAACATGGCCGATAGAGATGAACGCTGGGAACGGTTTAACGCCGACTCCCAATGGCTGGATTTAAAGGCCATGGAGGAGTATAAAAATTCAGTTTCAAAAGTGGATATATACTTACTTCAGCCCTTGGAATATTCGGATTATTAATTTCTGACCAAGGAGACTTTCGACTAACCAGTCTTGAACGTACGAAGTTAGAGGCTAAAAACTGATATAACATGTCTCATTGCCAATACCGCTCCGGCGGCATTTGGTGCGATAGAGACACCCGAAAAAAATCTAAATTACTAAAAAACGTATAAAATATGAATGAATCAATGTATCAATACATGAAAGTAGGCTTGGTGCACTTCATGGCATTTCCATCCACGATGAAAGGAACGGGTCCTGTGCTTGAGACGATTAAGACGCTTGCAACAGATGATTATTTTAATGCAATCGAAATTACCACCATTGCGGATAGGGAGGAACGCAGACAAGTGCAACGTATTCTTGAAACCTCACACATGACGGTTGCCTATGGTGCACAACCCCGACTTCTTACAGCCGGCCTGAACGTCAATCACGTCGATGAAAAGAAACGAAAAGAGGCACTGGATATTTTATTGGATGGGGTGGACGAAGCCTATGAAATAGGTGCAAGCGGGTTTTCTTTTTTAAGTGGTAAATACGAGAAAGCTACTCAGGAAGTTGCCTTTGAGAAGTTGCTGGATTCTACCAAAACGGTATGTGGCTATGCAAAAAGCAAAGGTGACCTACGGGTGGTATTGGAAATTTTTGATCACGATGTGGACAAGAAAAGCCTTATTGGTCCCACTCCATTGGCGTTGCGTTATGTGGAAGCGGTGCGTGAGGAATATGACAACTTCGGCTTAATGGTAGATTTAAGCCATATTCCACTTTTACATGAAACGGTTGAAGAATCGGTATTACCAATCAAGGACTATATTATGCACGCACATATCGGCAATTGCGTACTAAAAGACCCTGTGTTGAATGGGTATGGCGACCAACATCCTCGTTTCGGGTTCCCCAACAGTGAAAACGATGTCGAGGAAGTTGCCCACTATTTAAAGGTCCTTCTTGATATCGGATTCCTGAATAAAAGAAATCCGCCTATTGTGAGCTTTGAGATAAAACCGTATGGAGACGAAGACCCGCAGGTAGTGATTGCAAACGCAAAACGAACCCTGAACGAGGCGTGGGCCAAGCTTTAATTTTAAGCATTGACGTGAATTGAATGTCCAAATGAGCAAGGTATAAAAAACCGAAATTTCAATGGAAATAGTAATATTAGATGGATACACGTTGAATCCCGGCGATTTGAGTTGGGATAAATTGGAAGAATTGGGGAAAGTGACGGTTTATGATCGCACTGCTTTAAATCAGGTTGTCGAACGGGCCAGGAGTGCGGGAGTGATTCTAACAAATAAGGTGCCCATAAATAAAGAGGTGTTGGAGAAACTACCAGAGTTGCACTACATTGGAGTATTGGCTACCGGATACAATATGATAGATGTCGATTATGCGAAAGAAAAAAGAATAGTGGTTTCTAATGTACCGGGATACAGCACTGCATCCGTTGTGCAGATGACATTCGCCCTCTTGCTTGAGTTATGCCATCGGGTACAACGACACAGTGATGCCGTAATGAGCGGTAAATGGTCAGCATCGAGTGACTTTTGCTTTTGGGATTATCCCTTGACGGAGCTTGCCGACAAGAAAATGGGTATCATTGGTTTTGGGGATATTGGTCAAAAAGTAGCGGATGTAGCCTCAGTGTTCGGTATGGAGATTTTAGGACATAGCCGCACAGAAACAGACCAAACTCATCGAAAGAATTTCCGTTGGACAAACCTGGAAGAGTTATTGGAACAGTCGGATATAGTGAGTATCCATTGTCCGCTTACCTCCCAAACGGCTGGTTTAATTAATAATCGGACCTTAGAGAAAATGAAAAGAACCGCTTTTCTGCTAAACACTTCAAGGGGACCTATCGTTAGAGAAGAGGACCTTGCAGCGGCACTCAATGAGGGAAAAATTGCAGGTGCTGCCCTTGATGTGTTATCTACGGAGCCTCCACCTTTGAATAATCCCCTTTTTATGGCAAAGAATTGCCTGATCACTCCTCATGTCGCTTGGGCGACCAAGGAGGCCAGACTTCGTTTAATGGAATCCGTAGTGAGCAATTTATCAGCCTATTTGGATGGAAACCCCAAGAATGTGATTAATAAATGAGTGACGGCTCATGTGTTTCGTATGGGGGCTCGAGCGGCTGCAGAATTATTGTTTGAAGGCCTGAAATTTTTTGTGGAGACCGGCCGCCTGTGGTTTTCGCGTGTTTGTATCGGAAACTTTAAGCACGCATATAAATTAGAAGCTCCGAAATTTTTGTTGTAATTTTCGCCCTTGAAACCAATTAATAGCTTCAAGATAACGATAGGGCGACATCGCAGATTACAAACAATAAACTGAACGATAACGAAAATGCAGGCATTCAAACGAAAAGGGAGGGGCCTATTGCTTCCGGCAATGGCACTTTTGGTGGCCGCGGGCTGCCATACAGATCATGCTGCCAGATTTGAGCAACTGACGGAAGATGAAAAGCGCCTTCCTGAAAATGCAACATTGGGCCTGGACATAAGGGATGGCCTGGAAGTGGGATTGATGGCTTCGGAGCCTATGCTGTTGAATCCGACCAACATCGATGTCGATGACCGGGGCCGGGTGTGGGTGAATGAGGCTTACAATTACCGGCCCACGCTTAACGGTAATCCTACTACCGACAAGGGCGACCGGATCCTTATTCTTGAAGATGCCGATCACGACGGTGTGTTGGATCAGCGAACCGTGTTTTACCAGGGGCCAGAAATCAATGCACCGTTGGGTATCTGTGTACTGGGCAACCGGGTCATCGTGTCGCAGAGCCCCTATGTATGGGATTTTTACGACGATAACGGGGACGGAAAAGCGGACCGGAAAGAAATTCTTTTCCAGGGCATTGGCGGGGAGCAGCATGACCACGGTGTGCACGCTTTTGTCTTTGGTCCCGATGGAAAGCTCTATTTCAACTTCGGGAACGAATGCCATACCCTACTGGACAGGGACGGAAACATCGTAACCGATCAGGACGGCGATGGAATAACCAATAAAAAATACCGGCAGGGCATGGTATTCCGCTGCGATATCGATGGTTCAAATGTGGAAGTACTGGGCCATAATTTCCGGAACAACTACGAGTTAGCAGTGGATAGCTACGGAACCATCTGGCAAAGTGACAACGATGACGATGGGAACCGGGCGGTGCGGATCAACTACGTCATGGAATACGGCAATTATGGGTACAGCGATGAGCTGACCGGTGCAGGTTGGCGGGAAAACCGGACAAACCTCGAAGATTCGATCCCCCTGCAGCATTGGCACCTCAATGATCCCGGGGTCGTTCCCAATTTACTGCAAACAGGCGCGGGATCGCCAACCGGTATGTTGGTATATGAGGGGGACATGCTTCCCAAAGAATTCCGGAATCAGATCGTCCATTCGGATGCCGGCCCGAACATCATTCGGTCGTATCCCGTAGAGCGGGATGGTGCCGGATACAGGGCAAGTATAGTCAATCTGCTCAAAGGGAGGGACCAATGGTTCCGGCCCTCCGATGTTTGCGTTGCACCCGACGGCTCGTTGATCATAGCCGACTGGTACGATCCCGGCGTGGGCGGTCACCAAGCAGGCGACCAAACCCGGGGACGGATTTACCGCATTGCGCGCTCCGTATCAAAATACCGAATTCCCAGTCCTGACTATTCGAGCGTGGAAGGTGCAATCCACGCGTTGCAAAGTCCCAACCTGTCTGTCCGGTACAACGCGTGGGTGAGTCTGTCTGATCAGGGCAGCAAAGCCGTTCCGCAGTTGGAGAAACTGTTTCATTCCAACGGCAATGATCGTATGCGGGCGCGGGCACTGTGGTTACTGACCAAGATAGACAAGGGCGATACGTACCTGTTAGAAGGATTGCAAGATTCCAATCCGGATATCCGGATAACGGCCATCCGAGCTGCTCAACAGACCCGGAAAAATATCATTCCGTACATTGCGCCGCTTAGTAAAGACAAAAATGTGCAAGTCAGACGGGCATGTGCAATCGCATTGAGGCACGTTAAAGACCCGCAGGCTGCGGAATTGTGGGCAACATTGGCCAGTCAGCACGATGGAAAAGACCGATGGTATCTGGAAGCATTGGGAATTGGGGCTGAAGGGCAATGGGATTCATTTTTTACTGCATTTTTAGAGATAAACCGGGATGCCGTGAAAACGGATGCCGGCCGGGATATCATCTGGCGGGCACGAACCGAAACAGCGGTACCTCTGCTTGCCCAATTGGCGGGGGACAGTTCCGTGGGCCTGAAATCCAGGCTTAGGTATTTCAGGGCATTTGATTTCATTCCGGGCGAAGTGAAGGCTCAGGCTCTGCTGGCAATGATCCGGCCAGGAGACAGCGGCGACGATCTTCAATTGAACAGTATCATCCTAAGGGCGCTGGATACAAAAGTGGTCATGGAGTCCAAGTCTGCATCGGATGCATTGCATACCCTGTTGGATGCCGTATACGGCAAGCCCGAGTACATAGACCTGGTAACGCAGTATGAATTGAAATCAGAGGTGCCTAGATTGCTGGAATTGGTGGTTTCGCAGGCCAGTTCATCCATAGGGCATAGGGCTGCCGGGCTTCTCTTTCAACTTCAGGCTGAAAAGCAGGTGAAAGAAGCGCTGAAGCAGCAGCCAGACAGTATCATCACAGCAATCGGTCCGGTAGGTATGGAACGCTCGGTAGACATGCTGGAGAATCTCATGCTTTCACGGTCTTCAAATGATGAAATCCGCAGGCTTTCTGCTGCCGTACTTGGCAAAAGCATGGCTGGGGAAGATCGGGTATTGTCTTTGTTGAAAACCCATGCGATTCCGGAGGAATTGATTCCCGTTGCGGTGGAAGGACTGAAAAACACCTGGAGAAAAGCGATTTATGCCGAAGCCCGGTCGTACCTGCCCGGAACTGAAAACAACCCGGATGCAGCGGCAGAAGTGTTAACCGAAGCGGAATTGATGGCCTCCAAAGGAAATATCGAAAAGGGGAAAACAGTATTCCAGGCTAACTGTGCGACCTGCCACCAGGTGAACGGGCAAGGACAGGATTTCGGTCCAAAGCTTTCACAGATAGGTGCTAAATTGCCGAAGACGGCTTTGCTCGATGCAATCGTGAATCCTTCTGCGGGGATCAGCTTCGGTTACGAAACGTCTGTCATAACGACGAAAAACGGGGCGACCCTGATGGGAATCGTCTCTAGCAGGACCGAATCGGAAGTAACAATCCGTTTCATGGGCGGGGTTTCCCAATCGTTCAAAATGGCGGAAATTGCTTCTGTGAAAGAAACCAAAGAGTCGATGATGCCACCCCTGCAACATACCATGTCCAAAGGGCAATTGGTCGATCTAATCGAATACCTCGCTTCATTGAAATGAGGTAAGCAGATGGGCTGTCACAAGTTTTCAATGGAACGAAGTTACATGAAACAGCATTTGCCAAAAAAGCATATCTTTGGAGATGATTCTAACGGATATCATGGCTAAACGGTTGTCGCTTGTTTTTCTATTTCTATCGCTGGTTTGCTGTATCCAAGCCCAGGATCTGAATGCGCGTGTCCAAATTCTCTCACCGCAGGTCCAGAATACCAATAAGCGGGCACTTGAGGTATTGCAGAAAGCAGTTTCCGACTTTTTGAATAACCGGACATGGAGTGCCAACGTCCTGCAGCCCCAAGAGCGTATCGATTGCAGTTTTGTCATCACCATCAACGCATGGGACGGCTCGTCCAACTTTACGGCACAGGCACAAATTATATCTACCCGGCCGGTTTTTAATACATCCTATAACAGCCCGGTCCTGAGTATCTCGGACAACAACTTCAATTTCAGTTATACCGAAGGGCAGTTGATGGATTATTCCGACCAGCAATACATGGGCAACTTAACCTCATTGCTTGCGTACTACGCATATATCATTGTCGGGTTGGATGCAGATACCTTTGAACCCAACGGAGGGACACCCTTCTATACCGCTGCCCAAAACATTGTGAATAATGCCCAAAATACAGGCTTCAGTGGCTGGCGTTCCATGGAAGGAACTGACAATCGGTTCTGGCTGGTCAACAACCTGCTAGACCGGAGGTATCAGCCCATCCGGGATTTCCTGTACAGCTTTTATTTAAACGGCCTGGATAAGATGTCTGATAACCCCACCGACGCACGCAAGGCCATTCTGGAACTATTGCCATTGTTGCAAAAAGTGGATAGACTGGCACAGGGTGCCGTGTTTAACCAGGTTTTTTTTACGGCCAAATCGGATGAATTGATCGGTGTGTTTGGGGGAATGGGCCCGCAGGAGCGGGTGCAGGCATACAATGTGCTTGCCGAGGTGGATCCCGCAAATGCAAACAAATATGAAAACCTCCGTACCAGTAGATGACTTAATGCGAGTTGATTGATCCCTGAATACCATGCTTACGCGTCTATCCATCCAAAATTATGCCCTGATCGATTCCGTTGATATCCAATTCAACCGTGGATTGAATATCCTTACCGGAGAAACCGGAGCTGGCAAGTCAATCATCATGGGAGGGTTGTCGCTCATCCTGGGACAACGTATAGAGAGCCGCTATTTCTTCAACCAAGATCGGAAATGTGTCATCGAGGGATATTTCGACCTAGCGGATTATCAGCTGGAAGCGTTTTTCGAAGAACAGGATCTGGATTACGAGCGGGAAACCATCATGCGCCGGGAAGTCAGTGTAGATGGCAAGTCGAGGGCTTTCGTCAACGATACACCCGTTACACTCAACGTACTGAAGGCACTGGCCGAACGGCTGATCGACATCCATTCCCAGCATGCGACACTTCAACTCGACACGGAATCGTTTCAATTGCTGACACTGGATAGCGTAGCGCAAAACCAATCGTTGAGAGCCCGGTATGAAGGTGCCTATCGCGGATACAAGGCCGTCTTATCACAGCTGAGTACACTGCGGGAAGCCGCTCAAAAGGCAAATGCCGATGCTGACTACCACCAATTTCTATACGATGAATTGGCTGCGGCAAACCTCGAACCGGGCGAACAGGAAGAGTTGGAGGCCGAACAGCAGCAACTAGAACATGCCGAGGAAATCAAGCGGAGTTTGCTGGGCACCGTAAATGCACTGCAGGAACAGGAGATGAACGCATTGGTGCTGCTGAGGGAGGCCCTGCACCAGCTTCAGCAAGCCGAGCGGTATAAACCGGACCTAGCACAGCAGACCGAACGGTTGCAGAGCAGTTTCATCGAATTGAAAGATTTAAGCGAAGAAATCAGCCGTGTTGAACAGGGAGTGATACTGGACGAAGCACGTTTGGTTGAAGTTAACGAACGACTAAGCCTGCTGTATGCGTTGCAACAGAAACACCGGGTGGACGACATAAGTGCCTTAATTGCCCTACGCGAAGATCTGCGGGAGAAATTGGAAGCGATTTCGTCGAGCGAAGTGGAAATCGAACGGTTGGAAGCGGAAGTGAAACGCACCGAGGCGGAAGCTGTAAAGCTTGCCGGACAGCTGAGTGAAAGTCGTCAATCGGTTGTGGGGAATATACAGGAAGAGGTTGCCCACATGCTGCACGAAGTGGGCATGCCGCATAGCCAATTGCAAATCGTATTAAGTAGATTCACCGGAAACGAGTTGAGAGCCAGTGGCCGGGATGAGGTCAGATTTCTGTTTACGGCCAACAAAGGACAGCCACCGCAGCCTGTGGGTAAAGTCGCATCGGGGGGCGAACTCTCGCGGCTGATGCTGGCGATCAAATCGTTGATTGCTAAAACATCGGCACTACCCACCATTATTTTTGACGAAATCGATACCGGAATATCCGGCGAAATCGCATTGAAAGTAGGTGAAATCATGGAACGATTGGCCGATCATATGCAGGTAATTGCCATCACACACTTACCGCAAATTGCTTCCAAAGGAGATACACATTTCAAGGTATATAAAATGGAGTCGGCAGGCAAGACCGCCACGGGCATTACGCAACTGGAAATAGCTGAGCGGATTCAGGAAATCGCCCAAATGCTGAGTGGCGCCAATCCGGGGGAAGCGGCTATACAACATGCCGCGGAGTTGTTGGGGAAATAATAAAAAAGCATTACTTTTACCCAATTTTTTACGTTTGACTAAATAAATAAACTATGTCCCATAACCTACTGAAAGGAAAGAAAGGAATTATTTTCGGTGCGCTGGATGAGAAGTCCATCGCCTGGAAAACCGCCCAACGCTGTGTACAGGAAGGGGCCGAGATCGTGCTTACCAATGCACCGGTGGCATTGCGCATGGGCACCATTAGGCAACTGGCCGAGGAATGCAACAATGCACCTGTTATTCCGGCTGATGTGACCAGTAGCGAAGATATCGAGGGCCTCTTTGACCAGACGTTGGAACATTTTGGAAGTGGTGTGGATTTTATTCTTCATTCGGTAGGCATGAGTATCAACGTGCGTAAGGGCATCCCTTATACAGAAAATAACTACGACTTCATGCACAAGGCGTTTGATATATCATCCATCAGCCTGCATCGTGTGCTGGCTACCGCCATGAAAAAAGATGCCATCAATGAATGGGGATCGGTTGTGGCCCTCACATACATTGCAGCCCAGCGTGTATTTCCCGATTACAACGATATGGCCGACGCGAAGGCATTGCTCGAAAGTATTACGCGCAACTTTGGTTACCAATATGGCATAAAAAAACACGTCCGTGTTAATACGATTAGCCAGTCGCCCACCCAAACGACAGCCGGTTCGGGTGTCAAGGGCTTTGGCGATTTCATTTCATATGCAGATAAAATGTCTCCGCTTGGCAATGCGACCGCAGACCAATGCGCAGATTATACCGTAACACTGTTCTCTGACCTAACCAAAATGGTCACCATGCAGAACTTATTCCATGACGGTGGTTTTTCCTTCATGGGTGTAAGCGAAGCAGTGATCAACGGGATGGGAGAGAAGTAGCTTCACCGCCCATTTTCAACTCATAAAAAAGGCGGCTTTTGGGTACTCCAAAAGCCGCCTTTTTATAAACCGATAGCGGTTCTATGCTTAATAGTCCTCCGTGTCGAGCAAAATCACCTTGATGTCGGCACGCCCCGGTTGTGGAAGGTCGCCTCCCAGGCCATCTGCGAAGGATGCGTCGATGACCAAGGTGCCAACGGAGTAATCGTAGCGGTACGCTACGCCGTCATATACCGTTGTCAGCGGTTCGTATATGCCGTCGCCGAATGAAATGTCAACCAATACCGTTCCGTAGTCAACCACATATTGGTCTATTTCCGGAAAGTCCAATGTGGCCATCCAAATATCCGGCCGACCTGCAACGGGTTTCCATTCATTTTGCGTAATCGTATAGGGGATGATCTTATTATAGTTGATCTGTTGGATAATTTCCTCTTTTGTACAGGATGAGATACCGAGGATTACGAAGAATCCGACGATTAGGGTAAGGGGCTTTTTCATATAAGTTTGTTTTGGGTAAATAATTCTGTTGCTATATCTGCTCGTCTGTTTACTATGACAACAAATCGTATGAAAAGGTTTAACGCAATAATTGCACCAATAATTTCATCCATTTCCTTCGGCATCACGTAACTGTATGGAGCGATTTGCTCATTCGTGAAAAGAAATCTTGTAATTTCGCTTTCTATGGGGATGAATATGGATATGCGTAAAAAGATCTATATAAAGCGGATTCAGGTAACCAGTGAACATTTGGACCAAAATAATCACGTCAATAACGTGCAATTTGTGAGCTGGGTGGAACAGGCAGCTGCTGAACACTGGGAAATCCTGAGGCACAAAACCGATTATGTAAACGATTACTGGGTGCTTTTTGACCATCACATCCAATATAAAAAGCAAGTGTATTTAGGTGAAATCCTAACGGTAAAAACATATCCTTTACCACCCGACGGAATCAAACAACCTAGAAAAGTGGAGTTTTACCGCAACGACGAACTGGTCGTGGACTCACGTACACTTTGGGTTTTGTTTGACAGAGACAAACATAAAATAAAGCGGATTGCGCCCGATTGGTTGGAGAGATGAAACGAGAAAAGCAAGTAATATATGCTAAAAAAAGCGCCACAGAACTTTGTCCTGTGGCGCGCTTTTACCTAAAACAGTTTGTTTGCTATTCGTCTTTTTTCTCTTCGGCCATATCCGATGGTTTGGAAGAACCACCGTCTTCCGACTGTATATTGACTACAATTTCAGCTTTGTCTTTATCATAATCAACTTCCAGCGTATTCCCTTCGCTAACCTCGCCTTTGAGAATTTCCTCGGCAATGGGGTCTTCCAGGTATTTCTGGATAGCCCGTTTGAGCGGACGTGCCCCGAAATTGCTGTCAAATCCTTTTTCTGCAACAAAGTCCTTTGCAGCATCTGTGAGCCGGATGTTGTATCCCAGTGCTTCGATCCGCACGAACAGTGATTTCAACTCGATATCGATAATTTTGAAGATGTGCTCTTTATCCAGTGAATTAAAGACAATCACGTCGTCAATACGGTTGAGGAATTCCGGTGCGAAAGCACGTTTAAGTGCGTTTTCAATGACACCGCGGGAGTGGGCTTCGGCCTGCTCTGCTTTTGCCGATGTAGTGAAACCAACTCCTTGTCCGAAATCCTTTAACTGACGGGCGCCGATATTGGAGGTCATGATCAGAATGGTGTTCCTGAAGTCCACCCGGCGGCCGAGGCTATCGGTCAGCTGTCCTTCATCCAGTACTTGCAGTAGCAAATTGAATACATCGGGATGCGCTTTTTCGATTTCATCCAACAGGACTACCGAATAAGGCTTACGCCGTACCTTTTCTGTCAGTTGTCCCCCTTCTTCGTAGCCTACATAGCCTGGAGGCGCGCCTACAAGACGTGAGATGGCGAATTTTTCCATGTATTCGCTCATGTCGATTTGGATGAGAGAATCCTCACTGTCAAACATGAATCGAGCCAGCTCTTTTGCCAATTCGGTTTTTCCGACGCCGGTAGGGCCTAAGAAAATAAAGGAACCAATCGGTTTTTTCGGATCTTTCAACCCGGCACGGGTACGTTGGATGGCTTTGACAAGCTTCTTCACCGCTTCGTCCTGTCCGATGATACGGCCCTTCATCGATTCAGCCATGTTCAACAGCTTTTGGCTGTCGGATTGGCCGACCCGCTGAACCGGGATACCCGTCATCATCGATACCACTTCCGCAACGTTATCTTCCGTTACGGTATACCGTTTGGTCTTTGTCTCCGCTTCCCATGCCGTTTTTTCGTGCTCAAGTTCTTCCAGCAACCTTTTTTCCGTGTCGCGCAGCTTGGCTGCTTCCTCGTATTTCTGGCTGCGGACTACCTTGTTTTTCTCGATTTTGATTTCCTCGATTTTCTGTTCAATATCGATAATGCTCTGTGGCACATGGATATTGGTGAGGTGTACACGTGACCCCGCTTCGTCCATCGCATCGATGGCTTTGTCAGGTAAAAAACGGTCGGTAATGTACCGCGTAGTCAACGTAACGCAAGCCTCTATGGCCTCGGGCGTGTAGTTGACATTGTGGTGTTCTTCGTATTTGTCCTTGATGCGGTTCAGGATTTCGACCGTCTCATCGTGTGTAGCCGGCTCGATCATTACCTTTTGGAACCTGCGGTCAAGCGCACCATCCTTTTCGATGTATTGACGGTATTCATCGAGCGTCGTGGCACCGATGCATTGGATTTCTCCACGGGCCAATGCCGGTTTGAACATGTTAGAGGCGTCCAACGAACCCGATGCGCCACCCGCACCGACAATGGTGTGGATCTCATCAATAAATAAGATGACATCCGGCGATTTCTCTAATTCATTCATCACCGCTTTCATACGTTCTTCGAACTGCCCACGGTATTTCGTGCCTGCCACCAACGAAGCGAGATCCAGTGTGACCACCCGCTTATTGAACAGTACGCGGGATACCTTTCGCTGGATGATGCGCAGGGCCAATCCTTCTGCGATGGCAGATTTACCCACGCCGGGTTCGCCGATCAGGATCGGGTTATTTTTCTTCCGTCTGGAAAGAATCTGTGATACCCGTTCAATTTCCTTTTCGCGACCCACGATCGGATCTAGTCTGCCTTCTTCCGCTGCCCGGGTCAAGTCCCGGCCAAAGTTATCAAGCACCGGTGTTTTCGATTTGATGTCCGATACCTTCTTCGGTTGGCTGAAATGATCATCCTCTTTGAAATCGTCATCCCCGGCTGTTGAACCGGAGGCTTGGTCGGTAATACCCGCTTTATGCTGCTCTACATCTGCTTTGAAGACATCGTAATTAATGTCGTATTGCTGCAGAATTTGTGAGGCGATGTTTTCCTCGTCGCGCAGGATGGATAAAAGCAGGTGTTCAGTGCCGATTACGTCACTTTTAAAGATTTTTGCTTCAAGATATGTGATTTTCAGTACTTTCTCCGCTTGCTTGGTGAGCGGCATATTGCCGATCGGAGCGCGGGACATTGAAGAACCTTTTACGGCATCCTCGATAGATTTGCGTAGCTCAGTTGTGTCAATCCCTGCATGCTTCAATATCTTGATGGCCATACCGTCTCCTTCACGAATCAACCCCAACAATAAATGTTCTGTTCCGATGTAATCGTGTTTCAACCTGATAGCTTCTTCTCTGCTGTATGAAATCACATCCTTTACGCGAGGCGAAAATTTTGCTTCCATGAATGTTTACCTTTCTCTTTTGTATGCTAAGGATGCGATAAATGTATAAAAAAATATCGCTTGTGCCTTACTATTTGTGTAACATTTATCAACAATTAAGCCATAGACACAAATATAACATTTTGTCAGTTTGGGTAAAAGTATTATTGCATCATTGTGACGATAGCTGCTCAAGCCGCAGAGGCTCTTTCTGCTCAAGCCGCAGAGGCTCCTACTTTTTTTCCGCAAAAAAGTAGGCAAAAAACTCGCCGCTGTATCCTGCCGCTACCACGGTAGTGCATCCCACTGCAAGCCGCGGCAGGATCAGGCGGCATTGGCGGGATACGGTGGGGAGGTGCTGAAAACGCACGGAACGGTCGTTTGGAGCAAAATGGTAATTTTCCCGCACGAAATCTCGGTTCGGAGGGCAATCGGCCTTGAAGAATCGGGAATCCGCCAGCTGGCGGAAAAGCATATGTAGAAACAACCGTACTGGCAGCAAACAAGCGGATTGGGAAAGCGAAGCGGCTGCAATCCGCGCCGTAAATGCTTTGCAATCAACCTGCAACCGAGGCTTCACAGCCTTGATTTTTTTTGCTTCGTTTTTTTGATCAAGCAAAAAAATGAAGGCCTGCCCGGCCAGGGCAAAAGTAAAAGCCATGCCCGGCGAGGGCAAAAAGGAACAAACCTTCGCGGCGATAGAGCGAACTTGCATATCAGGGGTAAGTTAACTATGTTTGCACGTAAAAAACTAAAGATGTCAGACGAAAAAATCATCTTTTCTATGGCAGGGGTAAATAAAATTTACCCGCCTCAGAAGCAGGTGCTCAAAAATATTTACCTTTCTTTTTTCTACGGAGCTAAAATCGGCGTGATCGGTCTTAACGGTTCAGGAAAATCGTCACTGCTTAAAATCATAGCCGGTTTAGACAAATCCTATCAGGGAGAAGTGGTGTTTTCGCCCGGCTATACCGTAGGTTATTTGGCCCAGGAGCCCGAATTGGACCCCGATAAAACGGTAAGGGAAGTGGTGGAAGAAGGAGTGGCTGAGATTACAGCCATTCTAAAAGAATACGAGGAAATCAACGAGAAATTCGGTCTGCCGGAAGTGTATGAGAATGCGGATGAAATGGATAAGTTGCTGGCGCGGCAGGGTGAGTTACAGGATAAAATTGATGCAGTGGGCGCATGGGAACTGGACACGAAACTGGAGCGTGCCATGGACGCATTGCGTTGTCCGGAGCCCGAACGAAAAGTAGACACATTGTCAGGAGGTGAGCGTCGCCGGGTGGCATTATGTCGTTTACTGCTGCAGGAACCCGACGTGCTCCTGCTTGACGAGCCAACGAACCACCTTGATGCGGAATCGATCGATTGGCTTGAACAGCATTTGCAACAGTACCAGGGTACAGTCATTGCTGTTACCCACGATCGCTATTTCCTGGATAACGTGGCAGGATGGATCCTGGAACTCGACCGGGGGGAAGGTATTCCCTGGAAAGGAAACTACTCTTCGTGGCTGGATCAGAAGGCGAAACGCCTCGCTCAGGAGGAGAAATCGGAAAGTAAAAGGCAAAAAACACTGGAACGGGAGTTGGAGTGGGTACGCATGGCACCCAAAGCCCGTCATGCCAAATCCAAAGCCCGCCTGCACAACTATGAAAAATTGGCTTCGGAAGAAACGAGGGAGCGGGAGGACAAGCTGGAACTTTTTATCCCGCCCGGCCCCCGCTTGGGTAATGTCGTGATCGAAGCCCAACAGGTAAGTAAGGCCTATGGAGACAAGATTCTCTTCGAAGGGTTGAGCTTCTCTTTGCCCCCCGCGGGTATCGTAGGCATCATCGGACCTAACGGAGCAGGCAAGACAACCCTTTTTCGGCTTATCACCGGACAGGAACAGCCGGACAGCGGTACGTTCCGTGTTGGTGAAACCGTTGCATTGGGGTATGTGGATCAGCTGCATGACGACTTGGATCCCGAAAAGACGGTTTGGGAGAACATCACAGGCGGCAACGAAAATATACCCTTGGGCAACCGGCTCGTCAACTCCCGTGCGTATGTGTCCAAATTCAATTTCAACGGTGCCGACCAGCAGAAAAAAGTAGGGGTACTCTCGGGTGGGGAGCGTAACCGTGTTCACCTGGCCATCACCCTGAAAAAAAGCGCCAATGTGCTGCTGCTCGATGAGCCGACCAACGATATCGACGTAAATACCCTTCGGGCGCTGGAAGAAGGCTTGGAAAATTTTGGCGGTTGTGCCGTGGTGATTTCACACGACCGCTGGTTTCTTGACCGGATTTGCACGCACATACTCGCATTTGAGGGCGATTCTCAGGTATATTTCTTTGAAGGGAATTATTCGGAATACGAAGAAAACCGCAAGAAACGTCTGGGCGATAGTACTCCCAAACGGATCAAATATAAAAAACTGGTGAAAGGATGATGGATACCGCCAAGTTATTAAAAGCGATCATCGAAAATGCCATTGACGGTATCATTACGATAGACCGCTATGGCATCGTCGAATCGATCAACCCGGCGGCATTGAAGCTGTTTGGCTATGAACCTGGGGAAGTTATCGGCAACAATGTATCCATGTTGATGCCTGAACCGGATCACAGCAACCACGACCAGTACATCCAGAATTATCACCGGACCGGCGAGAAAAAAATCATCGGCATTGGCCGTGAGGTGAGGGGCCTGCGCAAGGATGGCAGTACATTCCCTTTCCGGTTGGCGGTAAGTGAGGTGCATTACGAAAATAAAACCGCTTTTACCGGCTTTGTGCACGATCTTTCCAAAGAAAAAGAGGCCGAAGAAAAGCTGCTTCAGCACATGGAAGAGCTTGAAGCAACCGTCAGCAACCGTACCAAGGATCTGATTAAGCTGGTGTCCGAACTGGAAAAAGCCAAATCGGAAGTAAGCCTATCCCTGGAGAAGGAGAAAGAGCTGAACCAGCTGAAATCCCGTTTTGTTTCCATGGCCTCACACGAATTCCGTACGCCTTTGAGTGCCGTGCAACTGTCGGCATCGCTCATCGAAAAGTACCTTGAGAAGACTGACTCCGCCAATGTGCTTAAGCATACGGCCCGTATCAAAGGCTCCGTGCAACTGCTTACCAGCATCCTCAACGATTTCTTATCCCTTGAGCGCTTGGAGGCAGGTAATGTTTCGGCAAACCAACAGGAAATCAATCTCGTGCGGCTTGCAGAAGAAATCACGGAAGAGATGCAGTTGATCTGCAAAACCAACCAGCATATCGTTTATCAGCATACCGGCTCCAGCGGAACATTTGTGCTGGATGCCAATCTCCTGAAAAACTGTATCATCAACCTGATTTCCAATGCGATCAAGTATTCCGGAGAAAATACGTTTATCGAATTTAACACAGAAATTAAGGGCGACGTCTGTACCATTGTGGTCAAAGACGATGGCATCGGCATCCCATTGGAAGATCAGAAAAACCTGTTCGAACCCTTCTTCCGGGCACACAATACCGGCAATATTCCCGGAACAGGTTTAGGGCTTAATATTGTGAAAAGATATGTATCTTTGATGGGCGGAATCGTGAGTTGCCAAAGCGCGCAGCACACGGGCACTATTTTTACACTTTCATTCGGCAACACGACACTACCGATACCCAATGGCAACTAAACAAACCTCTGTTCTAATCATTGAAGATAACGACGACATCCGCGAAGGTACGAAAGAAATACTGGAACTTTCCGGTTACCACGTGTATGCGGCCCCCGAAGGCAAGACAGGGGTGGATATGGCGCTGAAATACCTGCCCGATATTATCTTATGCGACATTATGATGCCTGAACTGGATGGTTTTGGCGTACTGTATCTGCTCACCAAACATCCGGAAGCCGCTGGCATACCTTTCATCTTCCTTACGGCAAAAGCAGAGCGGGCTGATATGCGCAAAGCAATGGAAATGGGAGCCGATGACTACCTGACCAAGCCTTTTGACGATATTGAGCTCCTGAATGCCCTGGAAACCCGGCTAAAAAAACGCAAGCAGTTGGAGGGAGAGAAGATGGATCGTAAAAGCTTGTACCTCAGCAATGAGGAGCAGGAAATGTTGTTGAAAGAATTGGTCACAGGATCCCGCGTAAAAAGTTACAAAAAAAAGCAGCAGGTTTATCAGGAAGGAGATTCGCCGCTGTATGTATATTACATCAAGAAAGGAAAAGTGCGTAGGTTCCTGTCTTACCTGGACGGACGTGAACTTTCCACGGACATTCACATAAGTGATTCCTTTTTCGGGTATGGAGCCATTCTGCTACAGCAGCAATACACGGACAATGCCGAAACGCTGGAGGAGACCGAGTTGGCACTGATTGAGAAAGAAAACTTTTTGGAATTGCTATACCGCAAGCCGGGTATCGCCAATAAATTTATCCAATGGCTCTCCGGAAACATCCGTGGCAAGGAAACCCAATTGCTCGCGTTTGCCTACGATTCCGTCCGCAAACGCGTTGCCAATGCGTTGATCCGCGTGGCCGAAAAAAACCTAGACCGTCCGGATGCGGATGAATGCCTGGTCCGCATTTCGCGTGACGACCTGGCCTCTCTGGCCGGGACCGCCAATGAGACGATCAGCCGCATGCTGGCCGACTTCCGCGATGAAAAGCTGATTGCCAAAGAAGGAAATGCGATCCGTATCCTCTCCATTTACAAACTGAAAAATATCAAACAATAGCATCCCGCCCTATTTTTTATCGGAAAAAGTGAGCACTGTCACTTTTTAGACTGACTCCCTGCATCTGCCACCGGGTATTACGGTTGTAACTTTGTGAAAAGAACGTAATATCCGTAAATGAAAGCGATAGCCTACAGTATCAAGCCCCAGGAAAAGGAATGCCTTGCTGTTGCTAATGGAAAGAAACATGATTTAACGTTGATTTCCAATGAGTTGAATAAATGGACGGTGTCTTATGCACAAGGTAAAGAGGTGGTTATCGTATCTTCATACGATATCCTGGACCGTGAAATGCTGTGGGAGTTAAAAAATGCGGGGGTCAAGAATATCATTACCCGATGCAAGACGACCACCCACATTGATCTCAAGGAAGCCACCCGCATGGGACTGAAAGTAGCCAATGCGCCCGATGACGATCAATCTGTTGCCGGCATTGCCAAGCAAACCATCCGGAACCTCAATGCTTGGGAAGCAGGTAAATGTGTGGGGCGTGCATGCTGCTGTCAATCCGACTGCTCCGTTGCCGCGGAGTCCAATAAATCATGACATCGATATGGCGGAAATGACAAAGAAACTGAATGACCTCATACAACGTTACAACGTAGCAGCTCCGCGCTATACAAGTTATCCCACGGTACCCTACTGGGATCAGCAAACGTGGAGCCCGGATACATGGGTAGAACATGTACGGGGGCAATTCAATGTGTCGTCCGAACAAGGTGTCAGTCTGTATGTCCACCTGCCGTTTTGTGAAAGTCTGTGTACGTATTGCGGTTGCAACACGCGGATCACCAGAAATCACCGTGTAGAAACACCCTATATCGATACGTTGCTGGCCGAGTGGAAGCTTTACCGGGATTTTCTCGGATCATCCGGAATACCCATCCGTGAGCTTCACCTGGGGGGTGGTACTCCTACGTTCTTTGCACCCCCGCAGCTGCAGCGGCTGGTCACAGGATTGCTGGAAGGCAACCGTGTGCTCCCGGATTCGGCCTTTTCTTTTGAGGCGCACCCTGCCAACACGACGGCCGAACATCTACAGGTTTTATACAATGGGGGATTCAGGCGGCTAAGTCTGGGCATACAGGATTTTGACATCCGCGTACAGCAGCTCATCAACCGCAAGCAAACCGAAGCCGATGTGTGGCGGGTAATGGAAGAAGCCCGCCACATCGGCTACACGTCAATCAATTTTGATTTGATCTACGGCTTGCCGCTGCAAACCCCTGAAAGTGTAACCGATACGGTGAAGAAAGCGCTGGCCATGCGGCCGGAACGCATTTCGTTTTACAGTTATGCGCATGTACCCTGGATGAAGCCGGGTCAACGTCGCTATACCGAAGCAGATCTGCCGAAAGGGGAAGATAAGCTGAAACTTTATCAGTTGGGGAAGGAACACATCCTGCAAGCGGGTTACGTAGATGTAGGCATGGATCATTTTGCCCTTCCCAAAGATGCACTCTGCCAGGCTGCAGAAGCGGGGCAACTGCATCGGAATTTTATGGGATATACCGACCGGTACACACCTTTGCTGATCGGTCTGGGCGTATCATCCATCAGCGACTCGTGGACGGCGTTTGCCCAAAATGTAAAAACGGTTGAAGAATACCGGGATTTGGTGAACGCAGGCAAGTTGCCCGTATTCAAAGGTCATGTTCTTTCACCGGCCGATCTGGTAATCAGGCGCTATATTCTCGATATCATGTGCCGGGGTACTACATTGTTGGATAGAGACACCCCGCAGTCGGCAGCGATCTTGCAGCGCTTGTCGCCGCTGCTCGACGACGGTCTGGTACAATGGGAGAACAATCGGGTTACCGTAACAACGCAAGGGGCAGCATTTCTCCGGAACATCTGCATGGCCTTTGACGAACGCCTTTACGAAAAGCAGTATGAACAACCCGTTTTCAGTAACGCCGTATGATCGTATCCAAAACTACCCAATGTTACCACTGCGGCGATGAGGTATCTCATACGGCTTATGAAGCCGATGGGCATGCATTCTGTTGCCTGGGCTGCCAAAGTGTATACCAAATCCTGAGCAGCAGCAACATGCAGCAGTACTACCGCTACAACACCCATCCCGGAAAGAAGAAAACGGAAGCATCGGTGCGGTACGAATACCTCGACGAGGCAGCCATTGCCGATAAACTGATCGACTTCAAAAACGATGAAATCTCCGTAGCAACCTTTTACATTCCGTCCATCCATTGCAGTTCGTGCATTTGGTTGCTTGAACACCTGTATAAGCTTCATCCGGCTATCGTGATGTCACAGAGTGATTTCCTGAAAAAGCAGGTCAACATTAGGTTTAAGCATCCGGAACTCACCCTGCGCGGGTTGGTTGAACTACTGGTAGACATCGGGTACGAGCCCAAGATTACGTTGCAGGATGTCATCAAGGAAGGGCGGAAATTTTCACAGAAAGGGCTGATTGCTAAGATAGCGGTAGCTGGATTTTGCTTCGGAAATTCCATGATGTTGAGCTTTCCGGAGTATTTTGGCATGGGAGCTTTTGAAGCACGGTATTCCGAATTTTTCGGTTGGATGAACCTGGGCTTTGCGTTGCCTGTATTACTTTACAGTGGCCGGGACTATTTCCGCTCAGCCTGGCATAGCCTCCGCCGGAAGGAACTCAACCTGGATGTCCCCCTGGCGATCGGTATTGCCGTGCTGTTTGTGCGGACGGCGTGGGAGGTATCATCCACGTCGGGCCCGGGATTTGCCGACACACTTTGTGGATTGGTTTTCTTTCTGCTGGTAGGACGATGGATACAAGAGCGTACCTACCACCATTTGTCCTTTGAGCGTGACTACCGTTCGTATTTCCCGATAGCCGTAACACGGCTGGGTGAGGGAGGAGCAAAACCGGTACCACTTGCAGATATCCGTGTGGGCGACCGCCTGCTGATCCGCAACAACGAAATTGTACCGGCAGATGCCATTTTACTGAAAGGGCAGGCAGCAATTGATTTCAGTTTCGTAACCGGAGAATCGGATCCTGTCCGGAAGGTGCTCGGTGAGATCATCTATGCCGGAGGGCGGCAAACCGGGGAAGCCATTGAGTTGGAAGTGGTCAAAGCGGTTTCGCAGAGCTATCTGACGCGGCTTTGGAACAATGAGGCGTTTAAGCCCTATGAACGTAATTTCCGTACATTTAGCAATACCGTGAGCCGCTATTTTACCGTTACCTTGCTGGGAATTGCCTGTTCTGTTTTGGCCTATTGGTTTTTGGCGGGCGATGGTGTACGCGCTTGGGGAGCATTTACTGCGGTACTGATCATCGCATGTCCGTGCGCCCTGGCATTAAGTAGCCCGTTTACACTTTCCGCGGCACTCAGTATATTCGATAAAAACCGGTTATATATAAAGAATACCGCAGCGATCGAACAGCTGGCCACCATAGACTGTTTGGTGTTTGACAAGACCGGCACTATCTCGTCGCCATCTGCATCACGGATGCGCTTTGAAGGAAGCCTCTTACCCCATGAGTGGGAGATGGTCAGGGCGGTCTGCAAAAATTCCAGTCACCCACTCAGCCGCGAGTTGGTTAAATGGGCCGGGGAAGGGTCATCCGAATCTTTGTCCCTGAGCGAATACCGTGAAATAGCAGGTAAAGGCATCGAAGCCATCGTGTCAGATTACCGGATACGGGTTGGCAGCGCATCATATACGGGAGCACCCGGAAATGAGAAGGGAAGCCGGGTTTACGTATCGATAGACGGTGAAGTAAAAGGATGTTTTCTGGTAGCACAGCCCTGGCGGCAGAATTTGGGATTGGTGCTGGGTGAGTTGGCGAAAGAACGTCGGCTGCACCTGATTTCAGGAGATAACGACAAAGAAAAAGCCCGATTACGCAGCATATTCCCTCCACAGGCCGACTTGCTGTTTGGTAGATTGCCCATTGAGAAAATGGAATTTATCCAATCGTTGCAGGCAAAGGGACATCGTGTATGTATGTTTGGCGATGGACTCAACGATGCGGGGGCATTGAAGCAGGCCAATTTAGGGGTTGCAGTAAGTGATGACATCAATAATTTTTCACCGGGCTGCGATGCCATTCTGGATGGACGTTCGTTTGTGAAGCTACCCCGTTTTTTCCGGTTTGCGAAAGACGCGGTCAAAGTTATTCACATGAGTTTTGGCATTTCGCTTGCATATAACCTGATAGGGCTGAGTTTTGCGGTGACGGGGACCATGTCGCCCTTATTTGCGGCGGTGCTGATGCCTCTGAGCACAGTCACCATCATCGGTTTTACCACCGTTGCTACCCATCTGTATGCAAGAAAAAATCAATTAATAAAGAGCTAATGGGTGTAATTTTTTTTCTGATCGGTTGCAGCGTCTTCATCGCGCTTATTTTCCTCGCAGCTTTTTTCTGGGCGAATAAGACGGGACAGCACGACGATACGTATACACCTTCCGTGAGGATCCTGTTTGATGACGAAGTGGAGGAAGCCGGAAGTACACCGACAGAGCGTTCCGAAGCAAGCTGAAAAAAACTATCTTTGTAGTCAGAAACCGCCAAATCGCAGTCCGCAGGTGACGACAGAATGATGCGGTTATCAAAATGACAAAGTTCATATGAGGCGGAAAATGAAGTATTACCGGTTGGTATGGCTCAAGCATGACCTACCCGCCGGTTTGTCGGTGTTTTTAGTGGCATTGCCCCTTTGTCTTGGGATTGCACTGGCTTCAGGAGCACCGCTCTATGCCGGATTATTATCTGGAATCGTCGGCGGGCTCGTCGTATCGCTGGTCAGCGGTTCGCAGCTTGCTGTATCCGGGCCGGCTGCGGGTTTGACCACCTTGGTAGCGGCATCCATCGTGTCATTGGGCGATTACCGCATTTTTCTATTGGCTGTCATCATCGCGGGTGTTTTTCAGTTGGTGCTCGGATTGCTGAAATTGGGTGTCATTGCCAATTATTTTCCTGCTGCGGTCATCAAAGGGATGCTGGCCGCCATCGGCATCATTCTCATCTCCAAGCAGGTGCCGCTTGCCCTTGGATATGATCAACCTGATTTCTGGCGTAGCGGCTTTATAGAGATCTTTTCGAAGGAAGTCTTTTCGGGAGATTTTGATTTCTATCGGGAGCACATGACATTGGCCGCAGTGGCCGTCACGTTGGCATCTCTCATGGTCATGGCTATTTTCCAACGACCGTACTTTAAACGGTTTTCTTACATCCCCGCCGCCTTGGCGGGGGTGTTGGCGGGGGTGCTGATCAACCTCATATTTACCGAAGTATCGGGTATATATCCGCTGAAGCGTACCCAATTGGTAGACATTCCCCTGAATATCATGGAAAGTATCACTTTTCCGGATTTCAGTAAATTATTCACCTCGTTGCAGCTTTGGAAAGATGGGCTGTTCATTGGTCTGTTAGCCACGTTAGAAACATTGCTCTGTATCGAAGCCATTGACAAACTGGATCAACGACATCGCATCACTCCCGTAAACCGGGAATTATTTGCTCAGGGAGTGGGCAACATTGTATGCGGGTTATTGGGCGCTATCCCGATTACGGCCGTTGTGGTACGGGGTGCGGCCAATGTGCAAGCCGGCGGACGTACCAAGTTATCGTCCTTTACCCACGGCATATTCATGCTGATTGCCGTTGCAGCGATACCGATGGTTATCAACTTCATTCCCTACGCTTCGTTGGCGGCAATACTGTTAGTTACCGGTTATAACCTTACGAAACCATCTCTCTACGTAAAGATGTGGCGATTGGGATGGACGCAGTTTTTCCCGTTTATCATCACCATTGTCATTATTTTGGCAACCGATCTGTTGATTGGAGTAAGTATCGGGCTACTGATCTCCATGTACTATATTATCCAGCAGAATTTTAAAACCGAGTACAAAATCACAAAATCCACGTTCCAGGGGATTGAACATTTTTACATCAAGCTGAATACCGATGTGACCTTCCTTAATAAGGTGAAGCTTCGCAAAACATTGGATGAAGTCCCCGAGTACAGTGTTCTGACCATAGACGGCAGTGAATCCGACTTTATTGACCACGATATCCTGGAGATCATCAGCGAGTTTGAGACAAAAGCCCGGTACAAACACATCGAATTGCACCTCAGGGAAATTGAACGGGTGGAAGTGGTTTCGGGCCATTAAGGTACCGATGCCATCGGCAAAACCGATGCGAAATTCAGATTTAGTTTGGACAACGATCAATAGAAAATCGTGTTTGTAATACCTATAGAGAATCCCGTAACCTAATGGATAAAACGGAGCATTCAGGACTCCAACAGCTTAACTAAATCCATCCATTCTTCTTCCAGCGTTGTTGACGGACGTTGTCTGCCGGCACGCCGGTACCAATAGTCGGCGTTCCATAAATCGCCCTCTTTGCGATGTAAATACGCATGTACATGGGCCGACTGTTTGTCCTCCAGGTCATTGATCAGGTCGTGCGCCTTTTCCCAATCGCCTTTTCCATCGTACCACAAGGCTTCCAGTTGGCGGGTAAGGCCAAGGGGAGGGGTGTGGTGTTTCAGGGATTCTGTGAAAGTGTCGATGTCCATATCCAAGTTCGCCGGATACAAAGATAACGGTTTCGGTGCGTTCACGCAACGTTGTAGATATGGAAGTTCTCCGAATTTGCTGGCCCCAAGGTTGCCCCCCGCTTCGGAGCTCCGTTTGAACAGAATCTGCACTTGGTTTGTGCTTCGACTGGACTTGGTTTGGAATCGCCAATAGGAGTCCAAACTAAGCGCAGTAGTTGTCTAATACGATCACCCAAGCAGACCCGAAGCGGTCTCCAGTAGCGTCCCAATCCATGCCCCCTACGGAATGCTGCCCGACTCCCGCTCGCAAATTGTGACAACCATTACTTTTTAATCCAATCGCTGTCATTCAATTGACACTGCCATGACAGTAATTTTATCCCCGGAAAAACACTTATAGCAAATGCAGCTAACTAAATTTAATTACGACAACAAGATTGTACGGGATTTCGGCATTGCCACCATCGTTTGGGGCATTGTCGGTATGTCGGTAGGCTTACTGGTTGCCATACAGCTCGTATGGCCTTTTATGAATTTCGAACTGCAATACACCACGTTTGGGAGAGTACGGCCGCTGCATACGAATGCGGTAATCTTCGCGTTTGTAGGAAACGCCATTTTCATGGGGGTGTATTATTCCTTGCAGCGCCTACTGAAGGCGCGTATGTTCAGTGATTTTTTAAGCCGGCTGCATTTTTGGGGTTGGCAACTGATCATCCTTGCAGCCGCAATCACCTTGCCGCTGGGATTGACCACATCCCACGAGTATGCGGAACTGGAGTGGCCCATTGATGTTGGGATTACGATCATCTGGGTCGTCTTCGGCATCAACATGTTTGGCACCATCATCAAGCGGCGTGAGCGCCATATGTATGTGGCCATCTGGTTTTATATTGCCACGTTTGTTACCGTGGCGGTGCTGCATATCGTCAATTCGGTCCAGTTGCCGATCTCAATGTGGAAAAGCTATTACCTCTATGCGGGGGTGCAGGATGCGCTGGTGCAGTGGTGGTATGGCCACAATGCCGTGGCATTTTTCCTGACGACTCCCTATTTGGGACTGATGTATTATTTCCTCCCCAAAATGGCAAACCGTCCCATTTATTCGTATAAGTTAAGTATCCTGCATTTCTGGTCGCTGATTTTTATTTACATATGGGCCGGACCGCACCACTTGCTCTATACATCGTTGCCGGGCTGGGTGCAGTCGCTTGGCGTGGCTTTTTCCGTAATGCTGATCGCTCCCAGCTGGGGCGGTATGATCAATGGGCTGCTTACACTGCGTGGGGCATGGGACAAAGTACGCAGCGAACCCACGCTCAAATTTATGGTGGTAGCGCTTACCGCCTATGGGATGGCTACTTTCGAAGGACCCATGCTTTCCCTGAAGCAGGTGAATGCGATTGCGCACTTTACAGACTGGATTGTGGCACACGTCCACGTGGGCGCGTTGGGATGGAACGGGTTTATGACGTTCGGTATCCTCTATTGGTTGATACCGCGGATTTATAAGACCGAGTTGTTTTCGAAAAAACTGGCATCGGTGCATTTCTGGATTGGCACACTGGGTATCCTGTTTTACGCCATACCCATGTACTGGGCTGCTGTTGTGCAGGGGTTGATGTGGAAGGAATTCACACCCGAAGGTGTCCTTAAATATCCCAACTTTTTGGCTACAACGCTGCAGATCATTCCCATGCACATGATGCGGGCCATCGGGGGAACACTCTACCTTTCCGGTGCGTTGTTAATGACCTACAACCTGGTGAAGACCATGAAGAAAGGCAAGCTGCTGGCAAATGAGCCTGCGGAGGCGCCCGAATTAACTCCCGTAGTGGTCAACGAACGTTCGAAACACCGTCGCTTGGAACGCAAACCGATCCTGTTTTTGGTGCTTGCGCTTATCACCATCCTAATTGGCGGAATGGTTCAGATGATGCCCACCTTTTTGATTTCGTCGAATGTTCCCACAATTTCGAGTGTAAAACCCTATACGGCGCTGGAGCTGCAGGGACGCGACCTATACATCCGGGAAGGCTGTGTAAATTGCCATACACAGACGGTGCGGCCGTTCCGCTCGGAAACCGTGCGCTATGGCGACTACAGCAAGGCGGGTGAATTCGTTTATGACCACCCCTTCCTTTGGGGATCAAAACGTACCGGTCCTGACTTGCACCGCATCGGTAAGAAATATCCCAATAAATGGCATTTTGACCACATGCTCGACCCGACCATTACCTCTCCGGGAAGTATCATGCCGCCTTATCCCTGGCTTATCGAGCAAACATTGGACACCACTGCAACGAAAGCTAAGTTGAATGCGATGAGATTGCTGGGGGTACCCTATACCGACGAAGATGTGGTCCAAGCGAATGATAAACTCCGGCAGCAGGCAGAAGAGATTGCCGCCGATTTAAGCCAACAGGGGGCCGATGTGCGAGCGGATCGTGAAATCGTTGCATTGATTGCCTACCTGCAGCGGCTGGGAACGGATATCAAGGCACAGGAGACATCCGTAGCAGTGAATGAATAACATAAAAACAACTAAACAATGTTTAAGCAGATAACGGACTTAAGTGGCAATGAGTGGTATCTTATTGTGTCACTGTGGATTTTTTTGGTATTCTTTATCACGGTAGGAATTATGCTGCTTCGGATGCGTAAGGACTACGTGGACTATATGAAGGACATGCCCATGGATGACGAGACTCCAGAACAGGCAGAATTGGAAAACTAAACGGAACAAACCATGAATACCCTATTCATACAATTAAACACGGCCGATCATATATTGATCGTAGCCCTCATCGTCGTCATGGTGGTGGTGCTGGCAGCGGCACTCGTCATATTACGCGCGATGCGTGCCATGCTTCGTATCACGATGCCGCAGGTGCTGGAAGAAGAAAAGGCGGCCAAGGTGGAAGCGCAGACGGCACGCAAAGCCGATCGCTGGGCCTGGTGGAACAAGCTGATGGGTCTACGCCCCATCGCGGAGGAAAAGGATCTGGTCATTGATCATGCCTACGATGGCATCAAGGAACTGGATAATCCGGTTCCGATGTGGTTCAATAGCTTATTTTATGGCACCATGGCATTTGCGGTAATATACTTATGCGTTTACCATGTTTTTGGCTGGGGAATGGATCAGGATCAGGAATACGTGCATGAAATGGCGAAAGCCGAGCAGGCACGGAATGAATGGCTGGCACAAGCTGCAAATAGTATCGATGAGCATTCGGTGGAGGTGGACACCCGCCCCGAGACCATCGCATCAGGAGCGGCCATTTTTACGCAGAACTGCGCAGCGTGCCACGGAGCTGCCGGGGAAGGGGGGATTGGTCCGAATCTCGCCGATGAGTATTGGTTGCACGGCGGTGAAATCAAGGATGTCTTCAAGACCATCAAATACGGTGTATTGGACAAGGGCATGGTACCGTGGGAGCAAAGCCTGACACCTGCGCAAATAGCGGAAGTAAGCAACTATATTGTCACGCTCAGGGGAACTAACCCTCCGAATGCAAAAGAACCACAAGGTGAAAAAGTGGAATATGCGCCGTTGCAGGCCGATGGCACGGGCGAAGTCGCAGCAGCGGACGGCAGTGCAATCTAAAGGCTAAAGGATTTCGATGGAAAAAGCAATCGCAAGTAAAAGGCCTAAACGCGAATGGATTTATGTCAAGAAACCAGCGGGTCAGCTTTACCGTTACCGGCAGTGGGTGGGCTATGCGTTGCTCCTTTTCCTCATCGCTGCACCCCTGGTACGTATCAACGGCGAACCGATGTTGCTCTTCAACATCGTAGACCGCAAGTTTGTAATCCTCGGAAGTGTATTTTGGCCGCAGGATTTGCATATCTTCGTATTCGGGATGCTAATTGCCATGGTATGCGTGGTCTTGTTTACCGTGGTTTATGGACGTATCTGGTGCGGATGGACCTGTCCCCAGACTATTTTTATGGAATTGGTGTTCCGGAGGATCGAATACTGGATTGAAGGTGATTGGCAGCAGCAGAAGCGATTGCAACAAGCCAAAAGAAATACGGAATGGTATCTCAGAAAGGGCGGTAAACACCTGATTTTCTTTCTTATTTCGTTTGGGATATCGAATGTTTTTCTTGCGTACATCATCGGAGCAGAACAGTTATGGCAGATTATGACCGATCCCATAGGACAGCACATAGGCGGGTTGATTTCGCTGGTTCTGTTCACATTGGTATTTTACGCGGTGTTTGCATTTGTGCGTGAAATTGTATGTACGACGATCTGTCCGTATGGCCGTCTGCAGGGCGTGATGCTCGACGATAAGAGTATGACCGTAGCCTACGATTATAAACGAGGAGAACCCCGGGGCCACCGGAAAAAAGGTGGAGACCAGCAGTTGGGCGATTGCGTAGACTGTGGGCTATGCGTGCATGTATGTCCCACCGGAATCGATATCCGCGACGGGTTGCAGATGGAATGCGTCAATTGTACGGCGTGTATCGACGCCTGCGATGCGGTGATGGAAAAACTGAATAAGCCCAAACGGTTGATCGGTTTCTTTACCGTGGGACAGATTGAGGGGGATGTGGAGGCTAAATCCGGAAATACACGGGCAATCGCATACAGTGTTGTGCTGATTGTATTGCTCGCAGTTTTTGGATGGCTTTTGTTCAGCCGGAGTCAGGTCGACGGTACCTTATTGCGGGCAAAAGGGAGCTCCTACCAGTTGCGTGAAGATGGAACGGTGAGCAATCTGTACAGCTTGGAACTCATCAATAAAACACAGCAGGATATGCCGTTTGAACTGGTCTCGGAAAATGCAGGTTTCACGGTCCAATTGGTGAATCATATTGCTGAGTTAAAGCAAGGAGGTGTAGCGCAGCTCAGTTTCTTTTTGGTGAGTCGTCAAAGCGATATCAAATCGTATAAAACGAATGTAAAAGTGCAGGTAATGGTAGATGGTAACGTGGTCGAAACCATGAAAACCACATTTGTAGCACCGCCTTTATAAATTGACAGTTGATAGTTGATAGTTGATAATTGACAGTTGACAGTTGATAGTTGATAATTGACAGTTCATTATCCATTATCCATTATCAACTATCCATTATCCACTATCCACTATCCATTATCCATTATCCATTATCCATTAAAGAAATGAACTGGGGAACGAAAATAGTAATTACATTGGCACTTTTCATAGCGTTGATTGTGTCATTCGGGGTTTATATGGTGAGCAAGGATA
>Ga0164243_10001269_pt1 | contig 43413 bp, 37 predicted proteins | sample OricompcompostOP_FD_108781 | JGI IMG/M metagenome (GOLD analysis project Ga0164243, IMG submission 108781) | Organic Plus compost microbial communities from Emeryville, California, USA - Original compost - Organic plus compost (OP) | ecosystem: Engineered > Solid waste > Mixed feedstock >...
CCGAGCTGGATCGCGATCACGTCGTGGAGCTCGTCCGCCGTCATCGGCGCGATCAGGAGCTCGTCACAGCCGCACGCCGAGACCTGGCGCATCTGATCCCCGCTGAGGCGCTTTCCCGCGACGAGGATCACCCGGGTCGCGGGGCTCTTCGCCTTGATCGCCCGCGCCACCTCGAACCCGTCGGCGGCGTCGGCGTCGAGCACCGCGACGGCCGGCTCGTCGCGCTCGAACAGCGCACGGGCCTCCGCGCCCGACGATGCGACGAGCAGATCGAGCGCGAGGCGCTTGAACGGCGGGGCCGTGAAGTGCCGGAGCAGCTCGCTGTTGTTCGAGACGAGGACCTTCGCCAACAGACGGAGAGCTTACCCCACTCCGGCCTGCGCGTTACAGCAGCGCGCGCAGGATGACGATCAGCGCGATGAGGGCGACGATCGCACCGCCGATCGCCGAGACGCCGCGCACGAGCGAGCCACGATCGTAGGCCTCTCGCTCGGCAGTGAGCTTCTCGATCTCCGTCGTACGCGCAGTGATCGCGCCGCGCAGCCGGTCGATTCGCTCGTACAGCTCGGTGAACTGCGGGTCGTCGATGCGGTTGAGGTTGACGAGCGTCCCGAGCGTGACGAGGCGGCGCGCGATCTCCGCTTCGGTCTGCGCGATCTCCCGTGCCTTCCGCTTCTGCTCGGCGTCGAGCTCGGCGAGCCGGTGGTTGTGGCCCTCGCGCGCGTCGGCGAGGCTGCGCTTCGCGGCATCGAGCTCGGCCTTCGCGGCGTCGAGACGCGCGGCGGCCTCGCCGATCGGACGCTCGAGCGCGGCGAGCCGGCGATCGACCTCCTGGCGATCGGGCTCGAGCGCGGCGGCCTCCTTGCGGTGCTGCTCCGCGCTCCGGCGGAGATCGGCGCGCGCGTCGCCCATCTGCGCGCTCCCCGCCTGGCGATCGCTGTCCTCGGCGGCTTTGAGGTACGCCTTCTGTCGGCGCTCGAGCTCCTTGCGCTTGTCGCGCAGGCTGCGCCGCTGGCCTTCGAGGTGCGCGAGCTCCTTGCTGGCCTCGTCGACGGTGCGCTCCGCCTCCGCCAGCTTCTCGTTGCGCTCGCGCTCGACGTCGACGAACCGCGAGTTCTCCTCGGCCTTACGGCCGTCGACCTCGGCGTGCTCCTTGCCGAGCACCGCCATGCGCTCCTCGGCGGCCGTGATCGCGGCGTTCTCGGCGGCGAACACGCGCCCATCGACCTTCGCGGTGCGCGCGACGCGGCCGAGGGCGCCGAGCACCTGGTCGAGGGCCTCGGTGTCCTGCTTGATCTCGCTCTGCAGCGTCTTGATCGCGCCGCGGCGCTGGAACCTCGCCTGCGCGAACCGCACCGCATAGCGAGCCGCCTGGTACAGGCCGGGCTCGGGAACCTCGGGGACCGGGATCACCTTCGGCGGCGTGAACGGACGATCGACCGCGGCCTGGATCCGCGTCGGTGGCGGCGTCACGCCGGTGCCACCGGACCGCTCGGGCTCGATCTCGAGCTGGGCTCCGTCGACGGTGTAGAAGTCGTCGTCGAACGCTCCTCGCGGGATCTCCGCGGGCGGCGTCGCCGACGACGTCACCGCGCGAGCCGGCCCCGGCACGGGCGGCGGCGTCGATGGATGATCGGAGCGGCGGCGCGCGTGCGGCCCCTCGCGCGGCTCCGGTGGCGGGGCCTCGCGACGCAGCGCGGCCGGCCCCGGCGTGATCGCGGAGAGCAGCGAGCGCCGCGCGGCGTCGTCGACGTCCGTCGGTGCACGTGCGCCGGTCGAGGGGGCCGCGGTCGGCGGCGTACCGCTCGGCGACGGAACCGCGAGCGCGGGCGAGGACATCCGCGGCGGTCCGACGTGCGTCGGGCCGGACGGCGGCGCGCTCGCCGGCGTGATCGGGGGCGGCGTGATCGCGGCCGACGACATCAGCGGTGGTCCGACGTGCGTCGGGCCGGACGGCGGCGCGCTCGCCGGCGCGACCGGCGGCGGTGTGATCGCCGGCGACGACGTCAGCGGGGGTCCCACGTGCGTCGGGCCCGACGGCGGCGCGCTCGCCGGCGCGACCGGCGGCGGTGTGATCGCCGGCGACGACGTCAGCGGGGGTCCCACGTGCCCCGGCGCCCCCGGAGCGCCCGGAGCCGGCGTGGTCGACGCGCCGGGAGCCGATGCGGCCGGGCGACGCGGCAGCGGCGGCAACGTGCCCGGCGGGCGGGGAGGCAAGTTCACGCCCGTCGGCGGAGCATTGCGCGCCCGACGCGGGGGCAGCGGCGGCAACCGGCGACCACACGACGCGCAGACGCTGTGCTCGTCGGTGTTCTCGGCGCTGCAGAACGGGCAGAACCGCATCACCACACCTCCGCGGCACGCCAGAGCACGCTCCGCTCCACGGCGGCGCCCAGGGCGTACGTCTCCTGCCGTGCCGACGAGGCACGCCACGCACCCGCCAGGGCGCTAATCGGTGAGGCCGATCGCCAGATAGACCTGGAAGTCACGGGCTTCCAGACCATACCCAAAATCGAGGCCGAGGAGGGGCAACACGATCTGCCTCAGGTACAGGCGCGTTCCGAGGCCGATCGAGTTCTTGAACCCCGCGAGCACGCCCTGCTCGTCGCGACGCGAGCCGGGCAGATAATTGCGATCGGGGTTGCTCGTGGTCAGGAACGTCGTGTAGCCGGAGTCGAAGAACGCGAGGCCGCGGATCGAGAAGCCCTTGATCGTGACGAGCGGGACCGAGTACTCGACGTTGGCGAGGCCGCGTACGTCTCCGCGGAACTGGTAGTTGAGCCAGCCGCGCATCGAGGTGCCGCCGAGGCTGAACTCCTGCTGGAACGGCAAATGGTGACCGTAGTTCGCGGTCAGCCGCAGGACGAGGTTGTGGCGGGCGAGGATCTGCCAGGCCTGGTAGTACGAGGCGCCGATCAGGTAGTAGCGGAAGTCCGACCCGAGCGACGGGAGCGCTTGCTCGAACGCGAACGCGTACCGGTACCCGCTCGCGATGCCGTACCAGTTCGCGCGGCGATCGATCGTCAGCGAGATCTCGTTCGTGATGTCCCAGCCCTCGGTGCCCGGCTTGGGCACCGGCGCGCCCTCGGCCGTGCCGAGATCGCGGGCCTGGTTCGCGGGATCGGCGCCGACGTACTTCAGCGCGGGCTCGTCCCCGAACAGCCCCGACGACGGATAGCTGACCTTCGCGCCACGCAGCCGCGTCTCGAGGCGCACGCCGCGGAACATCTCGACGCCGAGCTTGAGGCCGGCGTTGAGATAGTTCATGCGCGACTCGCGCACGGGCGCGGGGTTGTCGAGCCAGCCCGTCGGCGCCGCGTACTCGATGTTGCGCGACTGCTTGAGGTACGTGTCGAGCTGCGCCGAGAACCGGGTGCCTCCGATCGACGGGATCACCCACGCGCCGACGAAGAACGAGTCCCCGGTCGCGATCTGGGCGTACAGCAGCAGCTTCTGGTTCAGGCCGAACAGGTTGTTCTCGCCGAACCCGACGCCCGCGCCCGTGTTCGTCGGCTGGTTGTAGAACGCCGGGGCGACGACCCACGAGTGCTTGTCCTTGACGAGGACGTGGACCCGTACACCTCCCTCGACCTTCGACCAGAACACCTCGACGTCCTTGAACAGCCCGGACGACACGAGATCGGTCTTCACCCGATCGGCCATGGCGGGCGTCCACTCGTCCCCGACCTCGAGGTTCGCGATCAGCGCGACGGTCTCGGCGGTCGTCTTGTGGTTGTCCGCGACGACGATCTCCTTGATCGGCTCGGCGGCCGCGAGGCCGGCGGACACGAGCAGCCCGAGACAGACGAGGACACGTCGCACGCCCGGGAAGTATCGCACACCGAGCGCCCTCCCCGAGTTTCCAGGGACACGCGCGGCGCGAGCGTGCGCGGTCGATCACAAAGGACCGCCGTGATAACAACGGAGCCCTATGAACCCCGCCGAGGTCGCGACGGCGCTCCTGATCGAGCGCACCCTCCAGCACAGCCCCGCTTATCGCAAGGTCGATGACTCGCTGTACGTGATCAAGCAAGGCTCGGCCTACGTCATGATCAACGTCGTCCCCTGGGGCGACAACCGGGCGATGGTGCGCTGTACGGCGCAGCTCGTGAAGGGCGTCTCCGTCGACGGCAGGCTCGCCAAGCAGCTGCTCGAGCTCAACGCGTACCTCCGCTTCGGCGCGTTCGCGATCGAGCCCACCGAGCAGGTCGTGCTGTTCACGCACACGATCCTCGGCGGGACGACGCTCGATCCGGAGGAGCTCACGGCGACCCTGCGCGACGTCGCGCTGATCGCGGACGAGTACGACGACAAGCTGGTCGACAGTTACGGCGGCCAGCGCATGACCGATCTGCTCGAGGAAGCGGCGCTCGAGCGCATCATGGACAAGGACCCGTCGAGCTTCCGCTTCGACGACTGAGGACGACATGGCATCTCACGACGACCCGACCCTCGGCTTCGGCACGCGCGCGATCCACGCCGGGCAACAGCCCGATCCCGTGACCGGCGCGGTGATGACGCCGGTCTACTACACGTCGACGTACGCGCAGACCGCGCCCGGCGAGCACAAGGGCTTCGAGTACTCGCGCACGCACAACCTGACGCGGTTCGCGCTCGAGGCGAACCTCGCGTCGCTCGAGGGCGGCACGGCCGGCCTGTGCTTCGCCTCGGGCCTCGCGGCGACCTCGACGCTGCTCCAGCTGTTCGACAGCGGCACGCACGTGGTCGCGTGCGATGACCTCTACGGCGGCACGTTCCGGCTGTTCGACAAGGTGTACCGCCGGTTCGGCTTCGACTTCACCTACGTGGATCCGCTCGCGGGTGCGGCGGCCGTGGAGGCGGCGATCCGCCCGACCACGAAGCTCGTGTGGGTCGAGACGCCGACCAACCCGATGCTCAAGCTCGTCGACATCGCGGCGGTCGCCGAGGTGTGCAAGCGCCGCGGCATCCTGCTCGCGGTCGACAACACGTTCATGACGCCGTTCAACCAGCGGCCGCTCGAGCTCGGCGCGGACATCGTCGCGCACTCGATGACGAAGTACCTCAACGGGCACTCCGACGTCGTCGGTGGCGCGCTGATCGTCAAGGACGCCGGCCTCCGCGATCGCCTCGCGTTCCTCCAGAACGCGGCGGGCGCGGTGCCGTCGCCGATGGACAGCTTCCTCGTGATGCGCGGCACCAAGACCCTGCACGTGCGCATGGAGCGCCACGAGCAGAACGCGCGCACGCTCGCCACGTGGCTCGCCCAGCACCCGCAGGTCGACAAGGTCATCTACCCCGGCCTCGAGAGCCACCCGCAGCACGCGCTCGCCCGCACGCAGGCGCGCGGCTTCGGCGGCATGATCAGCTTCGTGCTCAAGGGCGGCCTCGACGAGTCGCGGCGGTTCCTGTCGGCGTGCCAGATCTTCACGCTCGCCGAGTCGCTCGGCGGCGTGGAGTCGCTGATCGAGCACCCCGCGATCATGACGCACGCGAGCGTGCCGGCGGACACGCGCCAGAAGCTCGGCATCGTCGACGGCTTCATCCGGCTGTCGGTCGGCATCGAGGACGTGTCCGACCTGCAGGGCGATCTCGAGCGCGCGTTCCACGCCGCCCGCTGAAAATCGCCAGACCGGTAGATCGGGGCGCCGCCTCGCGCGTGTACACCGGGACCATGCGGATCCTTGGCTTGCTCCTGACGCTCCTGATCGCCTCCGCGGGGACCGCCCGCGCCCAGTACAACGTCCCCGCCGCTGTCACCGGCGACACGGTGTACGAGACCGCCGTGGTACAGCGCGCGTCGCTGGCCTACGACGACGAGGGCATGGCGATCGCGAAGGATCCGGAGCTGGGCTGGGAGCTCGGCGCGAGCCTCGACTTCCTCACGCGCGATCGCGTTCCCGGTGGTGAGCCGCTCAAGTTCACGGACGTCGTGCTGTTCCGGGTGCACGGCCTGCTCTCCATCGGTCGCCGCAGCGAGCTGTTCGCGGGCGTCGACATCCTGCCGAAGCAGCCGAGCTACACCGACGAGCTGTTGTGGCAGGGCGGCTTGCTCGGCGCGCGCACGACGGTGAACAAGTGGCTGTCGGGCTACGCGCGGGTCCAGGGCGGCCCGGGGCTCGCGCGGGACGGCTACTGGGGCATGGGCGAGTTCGCGTTGCAGTCGAAGATCGACATCTCCGAGGGCATGCTGTTCTGGGACAGCACGCTCGGCGGGACGTACACGCATCTCCTTCCCGATGACGAGGCGCGCGACGACCTCTGGCAGACCGAGCTCCTCGCGCAGACGGGCCTCGCGTTCCGCGAGCGCCGCGGCTTCTTCGCGACGTGGCTGACGTTCGGGTTCCACTTCCCGCTCGCGAGCGCTCCGGAGATCGATCCGCAGACGCGCGTCGACGTGCAGGTCGGGATGCTGATCGGCGTGACGCGGAAGCTCGACCTGTTCGTCGAGGCGTCGATCTTCGACCGCGGCGACCTCCAGGATCCGCGGACGACGCTCCCGATCCTGTCGGGCGGCTTCGATCAGCGCCGGATCCTGTTCGGCTTCAACCGCCGGTTCGGCAGCCGTCAGCGCTGAGCTGTTCGACGAGGCGCGCGCCGAGCTCGTCCGGCGGATCGGGCTCCGGCAGGTTGCCGTAGATCGCGGCGATGTCGCGCATCGGCACGTCCTCGTGACCGATCCCCGTGCCGTAGCGGCCGTACGGCTCGATCTTGCGCAGCGAGACCTCGCCGAGCCGCGGGCCGAGCGGACGGATGAAGCCCTTCGCGAGCGCGGTGCCGACGCGCGCCGGGCACCGGCACGGGTTCATCGGGTTCACGTGCTCGCAGCGCGGCGCGAGGTAGTCGCCGATCTTCTTGCGCGCGCGCGACAGCCGGACCTTGTACGCGCTCTCCGTGATCCCGAGGCTCTGCGCCGCCGCGTCGTCGGGGAGCTTGAGGATGTGGCACACGACGAACGCCGCGCGCTCGCCGGGCGGCAGGCAGTTGATGACCGAGGTCATGCAGCCCTGCTTGAGCTCCCACAGCAGCAGGTCGCGCTGGGGATCGCTGAGCGAGCGCACGACGTCGGTGCGCGTCGCCTCGCTGCGCAGGGTCTCGTCGAGGATGTCGAAGTTGACCTCGGGCTGCCGCGGCAGGCGCTCCTCGATCAGCCCGCTGGCCACCCCGAGGAGCCAGACCTCGCGCGCGGTGGCGTCATCGGGCGCGGTCGCGATCCGGTCGAGCGCGATCCGGAACACGTCGGCGAGGTAGCGCTCGGCGCGATCGCGATCGAGCGCCACGCGATACAGGAAGTTGTAGAGCCGGCGCCAGTGCGGCTCGACCAGGGCAGCGACCTGATCGCGATCGACCTCCACCGACGACATCTGCGTCGATGGTACCACCACGCGCGCGACCCGAACGAAGCTCGGCACGCCATGGTACCGTGAACGTCCCGATGCTGGCGCACTTTGCACCAGTTGCCCTCGCGGCGAGCCTGCTCGTCGGGTGCTACGACGTCCCCCAGCCCGCGTGCGGCTTCGCCTGCGGCCCGAACGGCGAGTGCCCGACGAGCTACACGTGCAACGCCGCCGACGGGCAGTGTCATCTGAACGGCTCGTCGCCATCGCTCGTCTGCTGGGCGCTCGACGCGGGCGCAGGGGACGCCGCGATCGATGTCCCGGCGGACCCGGTGCCCCCCACGATCACCGCCGTCGCTCCGGTGGACGGCGCCGTGGACGTATCGCCATTCACTGCGATCGAGGTGACGTTCAGCGAGCCCGTGATCGGCACGAGCGGGTCGGCGTTCCGGGTGCTCGTCGACGGCACGGAGCTCGGTGGAGCACGCAGCTACGACGGCCCGGCGCGTACGCTGACGTTCACGCCGGCCGAGCCGCTACCGTTCGCCACGCAGATCACGATCCGGATCGAGCCGGGCATCACCGACGTCGCCGGGAACCCGCTCGCGACGACGCAGTGGAGCTTCACGACGATGGAGGACCCGATGCCACCGAACGTCGTGACCCACTCGCCGTCGCCCGGCGAGATGGGCGTCGCGATCGACGGCACCGTCACGGCGACCTTCGACGAGCCCGTGACCGGCGTGAGCTCCGGGACGTTCACGATCTCGCGTGGCACGACCACGGTCGCCGCCTCCGTGACGTACGTGCCGGCCACGATGACCGCGAGGCTCACTCCGATGTACCAGCTGGCCGGGCACACGACCTACACGGCGCAGCTGACCGCCGGGATCGCCGACCTCGACGGCCACCCACTCGCAGGCGCGCCGGTGACCTGGTCGTTCACGACGGGCCCCGATGCGCTCGCGCCGAGCGTGACCGACACCTTCCCTCATGACGGAGAGATCGACGTCCTGGTCGTCCGGCCGATCGTGGTCAACTTCGACGAGCCGGTCACCGGGGTCGACACGATGTCGTTCCAGGTCAACGGAGGCGCGATCGCGGGCACGGTCATGCAGTTCCTCGACGACACGAGGTGGATCTTCGATCCGATCGACCCGCTCCCCGCGAACACGACGATCACCGTGACGCTGTCCTCGGGGATCACCGACACCGCGACGCCCCCGAACGCGCTCGCGCCGGTGACGTTCTCGTTCACGACCGGCAGCTGAGCCGCCGCGTCACGACGCCTCGAGCTCCGGGTTCCCCTTCGGCGCCCCGAGCAGGTCGCCGCCCGTCGGCCGCCCCGGCCGCTCGCTGCGCAGCTCCTTGAACGTCGCGAGCTCGCGGCTGATCTCGGCGCACAGGTCCGCCTTCTCGCGGTACGGCATGAACGCGCTCTTGAACCCCGCGATGATGATCTCCTTGATGGTCTTCAGCGACCACCCGTAGTGCTGGTGGCACAGGTGGAGCTCCTTGCTGACCGTCGTGTCCGACATCAGCCGGTTGTCCGTGTTGATCGTGACGCGCAGCCCGTAGTCGACGAAGAAGTCGACCGGGTGGTTCTCCCAGCTCTTCGCCGCGCGGGTCTGCAGGTTCGACGACGGGCACACCTCGAGCGGGATCCGGTGGTCGTTGACGTAGTTCATGAGGTCGCCGTCCTCGACGAGACGCGTGCCATGCCCGATCCGGTGCGCGCCACACTTGTGGATCGCCTGGTGCACCGAGTCCGGCCCGAACGACTCCCCCGCGTGCGCGGTGCAGTTGATGTTGTTGTCGATCACGAGCTGGAACGCCGGACGGTGGTGCTTCGCGGGGTTGTTGACCTCCGACCCCGCGAGGTCGAAGCCGACGACGCCGCGGTTCTTGAACGCGACGCACAGCTCGGCGATGCGCAGGCTCTGCTCGGGACCGAGCGAGCGGATCGCGCACAGGATCAGCCCGTAGCGGATCCCGAGGCCGCGCTTCGCCGCGCGCAGGCCGCGCAGCACGGCCTCGATGACCTGCGCCGGGCGAAGGCCCTCGCGCAGGTGGAGCAGCGGCGAGTACCGGACCTCGAGGTAGCGCACGTTCTCGCGCCACGCGTCCTCCGCGAGCTCGTACGCGCAGCGCTCGAGCGCCTCCTCGGTCTGCATGACGCTGAGCGTGATGTCGAAGGCGCGCAGGTAGTCGTCGAGCGACGTGACCTGGTCGCCCGCCACGAGCATCTTGTGGAGCTCGCCGCGATCCGTCGTCGGCAACGTCACGTGTTGCTTGCGCGCGAGGTCGAGCACCGTGTCGAGCCGCACCGATCCATCGAGGTGGCAGTGCAGGTCGGTCTTCGGCAACCGCTGGATCAACTCGAGGGGGATCGGCGTCGGCGTGCTCATCGCGGCACTATCGACCGGGGGGCACGCCGCCTGCAACACCGTTCCGACACCATGCGGAACCAGGGAATTCTCGTCGCGATTCTCGTCGGTGTCGCCGCGCCCGTGCCGCAGGCGCTCGCGGAAGATCGCGAGACGACAGGTCGCGTCAGCTACAAGGACCACGCCGCCGCGCGCTCCGGCACGGCCGAGGCCGGACGCCAGGACGGCTGGGTCGAGCTGGCCGACCCGACGCCGACGAAGCACGGCAAGGTGTTCATCACCGTCGGCGCGTCGGCAGGTACGTTCAGCAGGCTACGTATCGACGCGAGCAAGGGGCGCCCACGCGTGAAGACCGTGCGCGTGGACTTCAAGTACGGGCCGAGCCGCATCGTGAAGGTCCGTACGCGCCTGGACCGCAAGCGCAAGCGCTCGTTCTACGTCGACCTCCACGGCGCCCGCGAGATCCGCCAGATCGTCGTCGACGGGGATCCTCGCTCGGGCGGCACGTACACCGTCCACGGCGACACGACCCCCCCGCCCGAGAGCGCCGAGATCATCGTGACGCGGTGAGCCCCGCCGCTCACTCCGCGGGCGCGAGCTCGACGCCCTTCAGGTAGTAGTCCGAGGCGATCGCGGCGCGCAGGTTGTCGGCGACGAAGTCCTCCCCGATGAACCACTTCGAGCGGGTGGGCGGGTAGCGCGGCACCACCACGACGGTCTGCTTCGGGCTCGTCTGCACGAGCCGCAGGCGCTCTGCGCCGATCGGTCCGACGCGCGCGTACGTCGTGATGCAGCGTGCTTCGACGTAGACGAGGACGATGCCCGCGAGCACCGCGGCGCTGATCCGCGCCCACCGCGTCCGCGCCCGCGAGACCAGCCACCCCGTGAGGGCGATCGCGCAGAACGCGATGGAGGCCAGGTAGAGGCGCGGCCCGAGCTTGGGGGAGGCGAGCAGCGTGCAGGTGATCGCGAGCCCCGCTGCGGCGAGCGCCCACAGCGCGATCCTCTCGCGCGTCGACCGTTCGACCGTGTCCCGCGCCGCGGCGCCGCGACCCGCGAGCCATCCGAGCACGAGCCACGGCAGCGCCCAGACGAGGTAGAGGCCGAGCCGCGCGACCACCACGAGGTTGTCGACGAGCCCGCGCGTGACGATGCGCTCGACGATGCCCGCCTGCCGCGCGAGCCCGCCATAGCGCAGATCGTGTCCGGGCGCGAGCATCATGAGGAGATAGCCGGCGAGCAGCCCGACGAGGCCGGCGAGCATCCACGGTGCGACGCCATCGCCACGACGCCGCGCCCACACGGTCGAGCACAGGCCGAGCGCGACCATCGCCGGCCCCGTGTGCTCGTTGCACATACCCGCGACGAAGCCGAGCGCCAGCATCGGCAGCGCCCAGGCGACGTGGCGAGGGCGCGGCGCGGCAAGATGGAGGCGGTACGGGACCAGCCACCACAGGTTCACGGCGAGCCCGAACACGTAGTTCCCCGCGAACGGGCGATAGAACAGCATCGGCCCGAACTGGGGGGTGCACAGCGCGGCGAGCGCGAACACCGTCGCGAACACCAGCGCATCCTCGCCGCGCCGGAGCGACGGCCAGCGCCCGAGCGCGAGCGTTGTCATCAGCCAGAACAGGCCGAGCTCGAGCAGCGGCGTGAGGATCACGTGGTACGGCCCCGGCGCATACAACAGGGTCGTCACGGTCTGGCCGAGCCGCGGATTCGATCCGCGCCAGCCCCCCTCCACGAGCGACCACAGCCCGTCCCAGTCGAGCGTGTGCCACGTGTACCAGTAGACGTTGCTCCAGCCGTCGCGAACGACCGGCTCCCAGTACGTGCAGAAGGCCATCGTGCCCCATAAAGGGGCGAGCACCGCGAACCAGATCCCGAGCGCCCGGCGCTTTGCGGCGACCGGTGTCACGCTCGGTTCCCGACCCTGGTCATCCACCAGCCCTCGACGACGAGACCGCCGAGGCGAGCACGCATGGACAGGCATGCACGCCGCGCATTCGAACGAGATACTCGCCGTTGACAGGACCGTTGTCCACGGAGCGTGAGGGATCTGAGCATATAGTGCCGGCGTGTCTTCGCTGGCGCCGCGCGCGCTCGTCGGCCGGATGAGGAGAGCGCTCGCCGCAGCGCCGCCCGTGGCCGTGCTCGCGCTGGGGTGGCTGGTGCTGATCGTGTACGCGTTCCCCGGCCAGATGACGCGCGACTCGTACAGCCACCTCCGCGAGGCGCGCTCGGGCATCTACACGGACGGCCACCCGCCGGTGATCAACTTGATCTGGAAGCTCGTGGACGCGGTGGTCGAGGGTCCCTTCGGGATGCTCGTGCTGCAGAGCACGATGCTGCTCGCGGGGATGTTCTTCGTGTTCCGGCACATGCTCGGCCCGCGTCGCGCAGCGTGGCTCGCGGTCGCGGTGTTCCTGTACCCGCCAGTGTTCGCACCGATGGCGGTGATCTGGAAGGACTGCCTGATGGCGGGCTTCTTGAGCCTCGGCATCGCGAGCCTGCTCTCCAAGCGGAGGTGGAGCCATCTCACCGGCCTCGCCGCGCTGTTCGGCGCGACCGCCGTTCGCTACAACGCGCTCGCCGCGACGCTGCCGCTGGTGGTCCTCCTGTTCCAGTGGAGGCCAGGTGCACGTGGGCTTCGCCGCTACGCGATCGCATTGGCGAGCTGGCTCGTGCTCACCGTCGCCGCATTCCGTCTCAACGCCGCGCTCACGGATCGCCCCATGCACTTCTGGTACTCGTCGCTGGCCGTCCACGACATCGTCGGAACGCACGCGCAGCTCGACGAGGATCTCCCCGACGCCCAGCTCGCGGCGCGGCTCGCGGGAACGGAGCTCCTCGTCGAGCGCGACATCCACCGCAACATGCGCGCCGTGTACGACCCGAGCAACTTTTTCCCGATCCTCAGCGATCCGGAGCGCCCGCTGTGGCGGCTCCCGATCATCGGGACCGAGCCCGCGCCGCGCGCACAACGTGACGCGATCGGGCGAGCGTGGTGGGCCACCGTCACCGAGCACCCGTTCGCGTACCTGGTGCACCGGCTGCGCGTGTTCGCGACCGTGCTCTCGTTCGGCGACCCCACGCCACCCGGCGCGGTCACGCCGCGCGAGGCACCCGCATGGACGGCGCTGGCGACCGAGCTCGGCACGACGCACGAGGCATCGGAGCTGCAGCGCGGGATGACGCGTGCCCTCGTCGCGTTCTCGAAGCGCGTCCCCGTGTTCGTGCCGTGGATCTACTTCGCGCTTTCCGTGCTGTGCGCGCCCCTCGCCTTCCGCCAGCGCGACGTGCTCGCGGTCCTGCTCTCCGGGCTGTCGTTCCAGGGCGGTCTCTTGTTCCTCGCGCCGAGCCCGGACTACCGCTACTCGCACTGGATGGTGAGCTGCACGGTCGTCGGGCTCGCCGTCCTCGCGACGCGCCGGTATCGTCACGCACGTCCGGCGGCGAACACGAAGCACGCGGTGGCGTCGCAGGCGAGCGCCCAGTAGACCCCCTTCCGCCACGGCGTGTACTCGAGAAGAGCGGCGTCGGTGGTGCCGAGCCGGCGGACCTCGCCACCGACCTGGGTCACGAAAATCTCGAAGGGCTTGCCCGCGAGCTCCTCGGGCAGGTGCACCGTGCGAACGCGACTGCCGGGCGCGCGCGTGATCCGCCCCGCATACCCCTCGAGCGCGTCATCCGCCCACCGCGACAGAAGCAGGGTGTCACGCGGCAGCGCGGGCCGGTCTCCTATGAACTCGATCTCGAGCTGGAAGCGCTCTAGCTCCTGCGGTTCGAGCTCGCGACGTAGGAGCACGAGCGACGCCGCGGTGCCGCGGTGCAGGCCGACGAAGTCGAACCCGCGGGTCGCGCCGAAGTCGAACCCGGCATACTCGGCGGCGCAGGTGCTCGATCGCGTCCAGTACCGCGGAACGATCCGGATCCCGTGCATCCCGAGCGGCGCCGTGCGCTCGTAGCCCCGGAAGTACACGCGCGTGAGGCCGAAGTACGTCGCCACGAGATCGCGCTTGCGAGCGTCGCGAAAATCGTCGCCGATGAACCACCAGTCCTCCCCCACCTGCGACCACGCGTCCGCCGTGTACGTGGAGCCGGGCGCGCTCGCCGCGAGCTCCGCCAGCCGCACCTCGGCCTCCGCGGAGACCTTCGCGAACAGCGGGACGGTCCGCACGGCGGCATAGGTGGACGCGCTCACGGCGAGCACGAGGAACGGCGCGAGCCAGCGCCCACGCGCCGCCACGGCGTCGAGCAGAGACAAGAAGCCGGCGAGCAACAGCGCGATCGGCACGATGAAGAACCGCGAGCCGAGCTTGGGGGACGCGAACATCGTCACCGTGATCATCGTCCCGGCGATCACGGCCAGCAGGATCATGCGCATCGCTGTCGCTCGGCGCTCCTGCTCCGTCTCGGGCGGGCGTGGGGCGAGCAGCACGACCAAGATCATGACCAGCAGCGGGGCCGCGTAGACGAGGTAGTCACGGAGGATGTCGAGGTTCCCCTCGATCCCGCGCTTCACGATGCGCATCGGCAGGCTGACCTGCTGGGCGAGCCCGTCGTAGCGGTGTGCCTGGCCGGGGGCGAAGAAGATCGCGGCGAACCCGAGCGTGATCCCCACCGCGCCGGCCACGACGAGGCGCGCTCGCTCACCACGCCGGCGCAGCCACCACGCATAGCCGCCCAGCAGCACGATCAGCGTGGGGCCGGTGTGCTCGTTGCACATGCCCGCGAGGAGCCCGAGCGCGCCGAAGGCCACGGCGCGTCCGACGGAGACGTCGTGGGTGCGCGTGAGCCGGAGGGGCACCAAGAACCACAGCTGCACCGCCGCCGTGAACACGTAGTTCGCACCGTAGGCGCGGCAGAACAGGTTGCGCCCGATCTCGGGAAGCGAGAACCACAGCGAGCCGAGCGCGATCGCCCAGATCGCGAGACCACGCGCGCTGCGCCACGGCCAGCGCCCGAGCGCGAGCACCGCGACCGCGAGCGAGATCGCGAGGAACGAGAGCGCCATCGCGACCTCACCGACGTACGCGAGCTTGTACGAGAGATAGGTCAGCGGCTGGCCGAGGCGCGGATTGGACTCGTTGTACTGCTGCCACCAGTACTCGAAGAAGTTGCCGACCGAGAACGGCTCCGCGCCGGTGTCGACGGCGATGTTCCAGCCGTCGAACGAGAACGGCTCGTGCGCGAGGATCCAGCCGATGTGGATCGCGGTCGCGATCGCGTACGATGCGAGGAGCGCCCCCGCCAGGCCCACGCGAGCCCGCATCTCACCGTGCATCCGAGCTCACGTCACGAGATCCCGCCAAGCGCGCTCGGCGGCGCGGGCGGAGGTGCCTGCTTCGCGGGCGCCTCGGCCGGTGCGGCCACGCTCGCGACCACCGGCGCCGGCTGCGCGCGCGCGGCCTCGTCGAACCCGAAGCGATCGGCCACGACGTACAGCGGGCGGCCCTTCACCTCCTCGAAGATCCGCGCGATGTACTCGCCCTGGATCCCGTTCGAGATCATCGTCAGCCCGTTGAAGAACAGGATCAGCACGAGCAGCGACGCGTAGCCCGGCACGTCGATCCCGTACACGAGCTTCTGCACGAGCGTGATCGCGAGGTAAATGAACGCCCCGAGCGCGCTCAAGGCGCCGACGTAGGTCCACCACTTGAGCGGCGCTGTCGAGAACGAGAAGAGGCCATCGAGCGCGAAGCGCCACAGCTTGAAGAAGCTCCACGACGACCGCGTGTCGTTGGCGCGGACGTTCGCCTGGAACTCGATCGAGGCGACCTTGAACCCGGGCCACGCGAAGATGCCCTTCATGAAGCGGTGTCGCTCCGGCATCTTGTTGATGACGTCGAGGATCTTGCGATCGAGCAGCCGGAAGTCCCCCGCGTTGGGCGGGATCTCGACCGACGTGATCATCTGCATCAAGCGGTAATAGGTGCGCGAGGCGGTCCGGCGGAAGAAGCCCTCCTCGTCGCGCCTGGAGCGGACCCCCAGCACCATGTCGAAGCCCTCGCGCCACTTCGCGAGGAACTGCGGGATCAGCTCCACCGGGTGCTGCAGGTCACAGTCGATCGGGATCACCGCCTGCCCCGCCGCGTGCGCGAGCCCGGCCGATAGCGCGATGTCCTTGCCGAAGTTGCGCGCGAGCCCCACGACCTTGATGCGCGGATCCTGCGAGGCGGCCGCCGCGAGCATCCCCAGCGTGCCGTCTCGGCTGCCGTCATTTACGAACACGATCTCGAACGTCTCGCCGGTGGCCTCGAGCACCGGAATGATCGCCGCGAGGAACTCGGGGAGGTTGCGCTCCTCGTTGTACGCGGGCGCGACGATCGAGATCACCGGGGCCGTCACGCTCCCCTTCTAACACAGCCGGCTGCGCGTGACGCAATGCGCGATTCTGGTCACGCCCGCGGGTGGCCGCCGGCGGCGTGACCGTGTGCGCCAGTTGGCGTAGTGTCGCGCCCGATGCCCTCGCCCACGGGTCTCGAGATCGCCGTGATCGTACCCTGCTTCAACGAGGCGGCCGCGATCGGCAAGGTCGTGGCCGACTTTCGCGCCGCGCTACCGACCGCAACGATCTACGTGTACGACAACGCATCGACGGACGACACGGCCGAGGTGGCGGCCGCCGCGGGGGCGGAGATCCGGCGCGAGCTGCGGCGTGGGAAGGGCAACGTGGTCCGCCGGATGTTTCAGGACGTCGAGGCCGACATCTACGTGATGGTCGACGGCGACGACACCTACGACGCCAGCGTCGCCCCACAGCTCGTCCAGCGGCTCCTCGATGACGACCTCGACATGGTGGTGGGTCGCCGGATCGAGACGCACCAGGCCGCCTATCGCGCGGGACATCGGTTCGGGAACGCGCTCCTCACGGGCCTCGTCCGCTGGCTGTTCGGCGCGAACATCGAGGACATGCTGTCGGGATATCGCGTGTTCTCGAAACGTTTCGTGAAGTCGTTTCCATCGTCGTCGCGCGAGTTCGAGATCGAGACGGAGCTGACGGTTCACGCGATGCAGATGCGCATGGCCGTCGCCGAGATGGCGACGAACTACAAGGAGCGGCCCCCCGGCTCGAGCTCGAAGCTCCGCACGCTCCGGGACGGAGTGCGGATCCTTCTCGCGATCACGAACCTCGTCCGGAACGAGCGCCCGCTCCTGTTCTTCTCGCTGGTGGGGCTCGTGCTCGCCGCGGTGGCGGTGGCGCTCGGGATCCCGGTCGTCCTCGAGTATCTGGACACCGGGCTCGTCCCGCGGTTCCCGACGGCGATCCTGTGCACGGGGCTCGTCATCATCGCGTTCCTGTCGGTCGCGACGGGGCTCATCCTGGACCTCGTGGCCCACGTACGCCGCGAGACCAAGCGGCTCGCGTACCTCGCGTATCCATCACCGAGAGCGAGCCAGCGCACCCGCTGATCCAGGTCCCGCGCTCAGATCTGCAGACGCAGGACGCGGTGGACCATCGCCTTGAGCACGAACACCGACCACACGTGGGTCGCCGCCATGGCAATCGCGGATCCGAGCGCACCCAACGAGGACGCAAGCGCGAGGTTCGCGACGGCGCTCGCCGACACGATCAAGGTGATCGAGATCGTGTGGGAGCCCGGGCGCCCCGCCCACAGCAGCAGCTGGTTGAACGGGGTGTATCCGGCGCTCCCCGCCATCCCGCCGAGCAGCACCGCGAAGTAGATCCAGCTGTCCTGTAGCAACGGATCGGTCGTGAACCACGGGACCAGCAGGGCGTACCCCAGCGCCGCGACGACCAGCATGCCGGAGGCGGCCAGGTAGGTCCCGTTCCGTCCGTGCCGGATCATGCGAAGCAGGGACGCGTGTTCGCCGCGCGCCCAGTGCTGCACGATCACGGGGGCGTAGTTCGTGCGCAGCGCGATCAAGACCTGGTAGATGCCCTCGGCGAGCAGGGACGCGAAGCTGTAGGCACCCACGATCGCGTCGGTCGCGAACGCGCCGAGCACGATGACGTCGATCCGCGTGTTGAGCTCGCTGAACAGGCCGGACATGAAGCCGCGCAGCCCGAACCGCCAGTGCCTCCCGGCCCACTCCTGGAGCGCGCCTCGGGACGAGGCGCCGAGCTGATCGCGGACGGTCAAGATCGCGCCGAGGAACACGATCCCTTCGCCGATCGACAAGGCCACGGGGAGCGCGCTGGCCGGCGCATCGAACAGGAGCGCCCCACCGACACCGACGCCCATGAAGACGACCCGCCCGGCCTGGAACACGGCGTACCAGCGCATCCGACGCCGCGCGTTGAGGGTGGCGAGGAGGATCTTGTTGAGCGCGAGGAACACGATCCCGGGTGCGGCCCACCGGATCCCCTCACCGACCGCGTCACTGCCCAGCAGCGACGCGATTCGCGTGCGCAGCAGCACGAACGAGATCGCCACGATGATCGCCTGCACGAGCGCCAGCAACAGCCCCGCTGTGGAGATCGTGCGCTGAGCGCGCGGGTCCGTCTCCGCCGCGCCGTACGTGAGGACGGAACCGTGCACGCCGAGCACCGCGAACTGCGAGAGCAGCAGGTACAGCGCGAACACCTGGTTGAATACGCCCAGCGCCGCGGAGCCATGGACCAGCCCGATGACGACGTTGATCGCGATGCCGAAGACACCGACGATACCGAGGCTCGCGATGTTCCAGATGACATCACGCGAGAACTTGTCGCGGCTCAGCTTCGCCAGCAGCTTCATCGATCGCCCGTCACCTGCGACGAGGCGCTGGGCTCGTGCGCGAGGAGCGGCAAGAACTTCAGCCCGAAGTAGAAGAAGGCCAGAGGAACCACGTGGATCGCCATGCGCGCGGCGGAGTCACCCATCCCGACGTAGTACGGAGTCCGCTTCAGAACGAGGAGGAGGATCAGCGCCATGTTGCAGGGGATCCCGCACACAAACATCCAGCGGAACGGCACCCCGGGTATGGCCAGCCCGAGCAGCGCGAGGCCGCAGATGACCACCCACGCGTGCTCCCAGTATGGAGTGACGGTCAGACACTGGAGCCAGCCTGCCGCGGACTTTCGCATGTGATCGAGCTGGAGGGCGAAGGCGAGCGCGAGCGCGAGCGCGAACAGCGCGGGGACGAGTAGCGGGGCGCGGCGATTGAGCCAGGGCAACGGCGTGCTCCACCTCCAACGCGAGAGGGCGACGTAGCCCGTGAACCCGAGCAACACGCACGCCATCAGGTAGCTCCGCGTCGGACTCAGGAACTTGGAGTCCTCCGACGCGCCGGTCGCGAGCAGCATGTACCAGCCGAACACCGCGACGCTCGCGCCGAGCAGACCGGGCAGCAGGGCGCGCGACGGCAACCGACTCGGGAGCACCGAGAGAGACAGGAACAGCACGCAGATGAGTGGCCCCTCGATCCGTTGCAACGCGACCGCGAAGATCGCGACGAACGCGACCGGCAGCCGCGACGTCTCCTGCTCGATCTCGGAGAGCCAGAACAACGTACAGAACACGAGCAGGTACGTCGCCGTCGCGAAGTTCGTCTGGATGTAGAACGCGTGGCGAAGCAGCATGTAGATGCTGAAGGTCGCGAACGTGACGACCGCGATCGCGAGGGCGCGCCACCGGAGCTTCACGCCGAGCGCGTCGAGCCCCTGCGCGAGGGCGATCGCGAACACCGCGATCGCCGACGCCGCGAACATCGGCTGGAGTGCCCACAGGAAGCCATGGTCCGTGAACAGCACGAGCGAGTGCGCCAGGATCTGGAACACGCCGTAGTTCCCGAGCATCCCGAGCATGCCCGGCCACAACACGCCGTCCCTAGCGATCGCGCCCGAGACCAGCAGGATGTAGTGCGAATCGTAGGTGAGGACGGAGAGGTTCTCTCTCGTGATCACGTACGAGACGAGTACGAACGCGAGCGTCGACCACGCCGCCCGCTGCCACACGAACCGGGACGGCCGTGCTCGTCGTAACCAGACGATCGCCGCCGCGAACACGATCAGCATCGCGACGAGGCCTGTCACGCGCGTGAACGGAACCCCGGTGCCGAGGAACAACAGCTCGATCCCGGCGAGGACGGCGAGCCCGATCGGAAACCCCAGCGCGCAGCACAGGACCGGATGCCGCCGCGGCCCGAGCGCCAGGCAGATGCTGGTGCCGAGCAGATACACGGTGATGAACAGCGCCCACTGGCTCATGGCGCGACCCCGGCACTCGTCGCTCGCTCGTGCGTGTACAGGGACTCCGGCATCAGGAGGTCGACCTTTCGATCCTCGCGCGACACGAGCACGTACCGGGTCTCGTGCTCCGAGAGGATCACACCGAGCGGCGTCCTCGACGTGAGATGCCACGAGTACGTGAGGGCTCTCGGAACCAGTCGCGCGAACACGTCATCGGGCAGGGTCAGCCGTCCTGACACCACCTCCACGTTCACGCGGGCCATGCGCTCGAGCGAGAACCGGTGTGGGAGGTGATCATCCCCGATCACGAACGTCTTGCCCGCGAACCGACGCGCGATCCGGTGATAGCTGGCGAACGTGTGGCGAACCACCGTCATCGAGCTCTCGGCGGCGAGGACCTCGAGCTGGCGGGATCGCGGTCTGACGATCTGGTCGGGCGGGAACTCGACCTGATTCCGCTGGAACGCGTAGACGTTCCATGAAGCGTGGCCGAGGAGGGTGAGCACGAACAGCCAGCCGATCCAGGAGCCCCGAGTGTGCTGACGCACGATCCGCCCCGTACTATCTCGAGTACCCGAGCACCCAGTACACGCTGAGCGGCCCCGGTAGGGGAACCGTCTCCAGACGGTCGCGCCGGAACCCCGCCGCGCGGATCTCTCGATCGATACTCGCCGCGTTCGCGTGATGGTAGTGCCCGGAGAAGCCGGCGAGTCGCCGCCCGAACCGATACACGCGATTCTCCGTCGGCAGGCTCACGATCAGGCGCCCCTCGGGCTTGAGCCAGGTCTTGAACAGCTGCAGCGTCTCGTCGAGAGGCTCGACATGCTCGAGCACCTCCGCCCCGAGGATCACGTCGAGGCTGCCGGGCTCGACGCGATCCCGCGCCGCGTCCGGCGTGAGCAACGCCACGGAGTCGAGGGACCATTGCCGCGTCAGCAGCCGCGCTGCGTCGAGCACGAGATCGACACCCCACACCTGCGGCGCATGCCGCGCGCACTCTCCCAGCAACACACCCGTTCCACAACCGAAATCCATGATGGCGGTCGCAGGCCTCTTGGCCACGTGGTCGGCGAGGTGCTTCGCGATCACCGTCACACGCCGCCATGCCATCCAGCGCAGCGCAGGGTTCGGGTGGAGATAGCTCGGGATCGCCATCTCGTCCCGGTCCTCCCCCGAGAGCTGCGATGCCATCTGCTGGAGCAGCGAGGCCGGAATCCTGCGCACGTTTGCGATCTCCGATCTGTCCGGTTCTGCTTGAAGATCCGGCCGGGGCTTTGTATTAGAGTTCCCCTTTCAGCGCAAGCCACCGCGCGTCCGCTCCGGGCGAGGGGTTCGAACATGTACATGCTGGTGGGAATCCCAGCCTTCAACGAGGCCGCGACGATTCGGGATGTGATCGCGCGGATTCCGAAGAACCTCCCCGGAGTCGATGAAATCGCTGTCGTGGTCGTGGACGACGGCTCGACGGACGCAACCGGCGTGCTCGCGCGCGAGGCGGGCGCGACCGTCCTGCGCCACCCCAGCAACTCCGGGGTCGGCGTCGCGTTCCAGACGATGGTCCGGCACGCGCTCGCGACGCGCGCCGACTTGCTGGTCACGCTCGACGGCGACGGACAGTTCAACCCCGCCGACATCGGAACGCTCATCGAGCCCATCCTCGACGGCTCTGCCCTCGTGTGCACCGCGAGTCGATTCGCCAACCCCGAGCTCGTTCCGCACATGCCGTGGATCAAGAAGTGGGGGAACCGGCGCGTCGCGAACATGGTGAACATGCTCACGGGCCACCGCTACGCGGACGTGTCCTGCGGTTTCCGCGCGTACACGCGCGAGGCGCTCCTGCGGTTGACGGTCTATCAGTCGTTCACGTACACGCACGAGACGTTCCTGGATCTCGCCGCGAAGCGGATCCCGATCATCGAGGTGCCGCTCGCCATCCGCGGTGTCCGCGAGCACGGCAAGTCCAAGATCGCGTCGAGCGTGCTGCGTTACGGAATCCGTACTGCCAAGATCATGCTCTACACGTATCGCGATCAAGCGCCACTACGATTGTGTGGCTGGCTTGCACTCGCACTCTCGTGCATCGGTCTTGTCTTGTTCGGGTACTCGTTCTACGAGTTCCACGTCACGGCGAGCTGGCTCAAGTGGGCCGCGTTCGCGGGCGCCTCGTTCCTGGGCACCGCGGTGCTGACCCTGTTCTTCGGGTTCATGGCCGATATCGCGACGCGGCTACGCCGGAACCAAGAGGAGATCCTGTACTGGCTACGTCGCAACCTCGACGACGGGTCGCAGCCGGCTCGCGGAGCGCGGCGACTCGAAGCAGCTCGCGATGACGAGCCGGCCGCTGCGAAGCTGGTCTCCCGGGCCTAGCACCCGCAGCTCGAGCCACCTCCGGCCCGCGGGTTCTAGATCCGGTGGTGCAGTGACTTCGTGACGAAACAGTGCTCGGCGTTGCAGGCGAGGATCCAGTAGGTCCCCGTCTGCCACGGTTGATACGTCAGCGGCGCGTCCGCCGTACTGGTGCCCAGGAGCCTGGGCTCGCTGCCGAGCGCCACGATGTACAACTGCCAGGGCTGGTGCTTCAGGTCCGGAGACAGCAGGACCTCGCGATCCTTGCTCCGACCGCGCCGTCGAATGGTCGTGACATAGCCCTCCAGCCGGTCGTCCGCCCACCGCGCGACGTAGATCCGGGGCCGTGGCATGGGCGGCCGGCCGCCGACGAACGTGGCGACGAGATCGATCCGGTGCAGGTTCCCGGGGTTCCGACGGCGGATCTCGGCGATTGCGTCGAGGAACGCGCGGTGCAACGCGGAGACGTCTCGGCCGATGTAGGGCTGGAGGTCGAGTCCCTCGACACGATCGAGACACACCGGCGGCTCGATCTCGTAGTCCATGACGAGTTTGACGTCCGAGACGCCCAGCACCGCCCACGTGCCCGGCGCGCGGAAGAGCACACGTTGGAGTCCAAAGTAGTCCGCGACGAGCTCTCGCTTCTTCTGATCACGGAAGTCGTCGCCCAGGAACCACCAGCTCTCCCCGACCTGCTCCCAGGCCTCTGCCGTGTAGATCGATCCGGACGGCGCGCTCGCGAGCTCGGCCAGCCGGACCTCCGAGTCGCGGGAGAGCGTCGTGTACAGCGGAATCGTGCGCACCGCGGCATACGTGCTGGCCAGCAGCGCGACGACCACGAACGGGGCCAGCGACCTGGGCCGCCGCACGAACGCGAGCAGAACCCCGAGGAGTGCGCCGAGGACGAGCGACATCCCGTGCATGTAGAACCGCGGCCCGAGCTTGGGGGACGCGAACAGCGTGATCGTCATCAGGATGCATGCAGCGAAGCACCAGCCGAGTAGCCCGATCGCGGCCTCTCGACGAGGAGCGCCCGCGTCGTCGGGCTCCTGCCCCGGCCGGTCCTGGACGAGGCCGATCACGAGGATCGCGAGGAACACGACCATGAGCGGTGCCGCCGCGAACAGCAGGGTCTGGATGATCTCGAGGTTGCCGCGAAACCCGCGATACACGATCTGCTCGGTCAACGACATCCGCACCGCGAGGAAGTCCGAGTAGCGCTGACCTTGACCGGGTGCGAAGAAGATCAGGCCGAAGCCAACCAGCGCCCCGATCGCACCGGCGGTCACGAACCTGTCGATCCGCCGCTGGCGGCGCCAGATCCACGCCGCATACCCCGCGGTGAAGAGAACGAGCGTGGGGCCGGTGTGCTCGTTGCACATCCCCGCCGCGACACCGAAGGCGAAGAACCCGAGGCTGCGAACGAGGGAGGGAGGCGCGGCAGTCGGATCGTGACGGCGCAGCACCACGAGGAACCACATGAGGATGGCCGTGGTCCACAGATAGTTCGTCGCGTACGCCCGACAGAACATGTACGCGGGCATCGAGGGCGCGGCGAACCACATGAAGCCGATGCCGACGGTCAGGACGGCGAGATCGCGCCCCCGGCGGAGGTCGGGCCCCCTCCGCGTCGCGAACACGAACCCGCCGAGCACGATGGCGAGGAACGCGAGCGGCGTCCCCACCTCGGCGACCCCCTCGAGCTTGTACGCGAGATACGTCAGCGGCTGCCCCAAACGTGGGTTGCTGGAGGTGTACTCGTGGTACCAGAACTCGAAGAACCTGCGGACGGACGCGGGCTCGGCTCCGGTGTCCACGGCGACGTTCCAGGCATCGAATGCGAACGGCTCGTGATGCACGACGTACGCGATGTGCGCCGCCGTTGCCACCACGTATGCGAAGAACAGGCCCCGCAGGACGCGTTCGATCTTCGCGCTCATGCGCCTCTCGTAACACGGAACGCGCCGTCGCCGCGGTGTTGCCCGAGCCGTTCGTCGCGGAGGTCACGTGGTGCCTCCGACGGGGACGACTCGAAGGGCTCGGCGTCCCCTGTGTGGCGTATAACCGGGCCATGCTCAGCGAGCTCACGACCCCGGGCGCCCACCGGCGCGACACGTGGGTCGTGATCGCGGCGTTCAACGAGCACTCGGTGATCCGCGAGGTCGCGAGCGCGGTCGCAGACGATGGGTGGTCCGTGGTCGTAGTCGACGACGGCTCGCGCGATGACACGGCGCAGGCCGCGCGCGTGCCCGGGGTAGTGGTGCTGCGCCATGCAATCAACCTCGGGCAGGGCGCCGCGCTGCAGACAGGGATCGACTACGCCCTCCGCCGTGGGGCGCGGAACATCGTGACGTTCGACGCGGACGGCCAGCACGCGCGCGAAGACATTCCCGCGCTGGTGGGTGCGCTCGCGGACGCGGAGATCGCGCTCGGATCGCGCTTCCTGGGCTCGGTCGAAGGTGCCCGGCGGCGCCGGATGTTGCTGTTGCGGCTCGCGGTCCTCGTGTCGAACCGGCTCTCGGGGATGCAGCTGACCGACGCGCACTGTGGGCTGCGCGCCTTCCGAGCGGAGGTCGCGCCGCGACTTCGGATCACGCAGGACCGGATGGCGCACGCATCGCAGCTGCTGCGCAAGATCAAGGAAGCTAAGCTGCGACTCGTCGAGGTCCCCGTCACGGTGCGCTACACGGCGCACTCCATCCAGAACGGGCAGCATGGCTTGCAGGCCATCCGCATCCTGTTCGACTACTTCTTCCGCCCGACATGATCATCCGGATCCTCCTGCTCGGCTCGCTCGCGGCGATCGGCTGGCTCGTGTTCCTCCGCCGGAACCGGCTGCCCATCCACATCCTCGTCGTGTTCACGCTCCTCGCCGTCGGCGGGCTCGCCGTGATCTTCCCGGAGATGACGAACGAGGTGGCGGGCTTCGTCGGCGTGGGTCGCGGCGCCGATCTGATCACGTACGTCGTGGCCGTGACGATGCTGTTCGTCCTGCTGCACTACTACACGAAGTTCGTCGAGCTGCAGCATCAGCTCACGCAGGTGACCCGCGAGCTGGCGATCCTGCGCGGAGAGGTCGATCGCCTCGCGCCCCCGTCGGCCCCACCCGGCAGCGAGCACGACTCGTCCGCCACGTGACGGCACAGCTCGGCGCCTGGCCACCCCGGTGCTAAGCAGTCGGCGATGGCAGGCGCCGGGCGCAAAGGCATCCTCCTCGCCGGCGGGAACGGGGCGCGCCTGTACCCGCTGACGGCGGTGGTGTCGAAGCAGCTGCTCCCAGTCTACGACAAGCCGATGGTCCACTACCCGCTCGGCACGTTGATGCTCGGCGGGATCCGCGAGATCCTCGTGATCTCGACGCCGCACGACCTGCCGCGGTTCCGCGAGCTCCTCGGCGACGGCGGCCGATGGGGCATCTCGATCGAGTACGCGGAGCAGCCGCGGCCCGAGGGCATCGCGCAGGCGCTGCTGATCGGCGAGCGCTTCCTCGGCGGCGCCGGCGTCACGCTCGTGCTCGGCGACAACATCTTCTACGGGCCGGAGCTGGGGAGCGAGCTCGAGGCGCGGATCGAGGAGAACGCGGGAGCGACGATCTTCGCGTACCCGGTGCGCGATCCCGCGCGCTACGGCGTGATCGAGCTCGACGCGGCGGGGCGCGTGATCGGTCTCGAGGAGAAGCCGGCGCGGCCGCGCTCGAACCACGCGGTGACCGGCCTCTACATCTACGACGCGCACGCGGTCGAGATCGCGCGCGACCTCAGGCCGTCGGCGCGCGGCGAGCTCGAGATCACGGACGTCAACAAGGCGTACCTCGCCCAGGGCAGGTTGCGCGCGCACGTGCTGTCGCGCGGCAACGCGTGGCTCGACACCGGCACGCCCGAGGCGCTGCTCGAGGCGGCGCACTTCGTCGCCGTGATGGAGAAGCGCCAGGGGCTCAAGATCGGCTGCCTCGAGGAGATCGCGTACCGGCGCGGCTACATCGACGGCCGCCAGCTCGCCGCGCTCGCCGCGCCGCTTTCGAACACCGAGTACGGGCGGTACCTTCTCGACGTGCTCGAGCAGAGGAAGGGCTAGCGCGTGCGCACGCTGCCGACGTCGTTGCCGGGGCTCGTGCTGCTCGAGCTCGACGTGCACCGGGACGCGCGCGGGCGCTTCGTGGAGACGTATCGTCGCGATCGCCACCGCGAGCTCGGGATCGCCGTCGGCCACGAGTTCGTGCAGGACAACTTCTCGAGCTCGGTGCGAGGCACCCTGCGCGGGCTGCACTACCAGCGCACGCGACCGCAGGGGAAGCTCGTGTGGGTCACGCGCGGCGAGGTGTTCGACGTCTCGGTCGACATCCGCCGCGGCTCGCCGACGTTCGGGCGCTGGTTCGGGACGACACTGTCCGCGGACAATGGCCGCCAGCTGTGGATCCCGCCCGGGTTCGCGCACGGCTTCCTCGTGCGCTCCGACGACGCCGACCTCGCGTACAAGGTCACCGCGACGTACGCCCCCGCCGACGAGCACGCGATCCGCTGGGACGATCCCGAGCTCGCGATCGCGTGGCCCGTGACGGACCGGCCGATCCTGTCGTCACGCGATGCCACCGCTCCCACGCTACGCGACGCCGCGCTGCCGACCTACGAATCATGAGGATCCTCGTCACCGGTGGCCGCGGGCAGCTCGGGCGCAGCGTCGTCCGCCGGGGGGCCGCGCGCGGCCACGAGGTCATCGCGCCGGGCCGGGACGAGCTCGACGTCCGCGATCCGGACCACATCGCGCGCTGGCTCGACGAGGTCGGGCCCTCGCTCGTGATCGGTGCGGCCGCGTACACGGCGGTCGACCGCGCCGAGGCCGAGCCCGCGCTCGCGTTCGCGATCAACGCCGAAGGCGCCGGGAACGTCGCCCGTGCGTGCCTGGCGCGTGACATCCCGCTGCTCCATCTCTCGACGGACTACGTGTTCGATGGAACGCAGGCCGAGCCGTATCGCGAGGACGCGCCGGTGCGCCCGCTCGGCGTGTACGGGGCGAGCAAGGCGCGCGGCGAGGAGCTCGTGCGCGCGGCCGGTGGCACGGTGGTCCGCACGTCGTGGCTGTTCGGCGCCGGGGGCCCGAGCTTCGTGCACGCGATCCTGCGCCGCGCGACGCACGAGCCCGTGCTGCGCGTCGTCTCCGATCAGCGCGGCTGCCCGACCTGGGCCGACGATCTCGCCGAGGTGGTGCTCCGGCTCGGCGCGCTGCCCACGCGCGAGGCCACGTACCACGCGTGCGGCGCCGAGCCCACGACGTGGCACGCCTTCGCGCAGGCGATCGTCGACGAGGCGCGCCGGCTCCGTCCGCTCGCGTGCGAGCGCGTGGAGCCGATCACCACCGCCGACTACCCGACCGCGGCGCGCCGGCCCGCGTCGAGCGTGCTCGACACCTCTCGGCTCGGCGCGCTCGGCATCCACCTGCCGTCGTGGCGAGACGGGCTCGCGCGCGTGCTCGCCGAGGAGCGGACCGAGGGGCGGACCGAGGAGCGGACCGAGGAGCGGACCGAGGAGCCAGGCGATGGCTGAGCACCGCGTCGTGGTCACCGGCGGGGCGGGGTTCATCGGCACGAACCTCGTCCGCGAGCTCATCGCCGCCGATCCACAGGCCGAGGTCGTCGTGCTCGACCGGCTGACATACGCGGTGAACCCGCGCACCGTCGAGGAGCTCGAGTCCACGCCCCGCGTGCGGCTCGTGCGCGGCGCCATCGGGGATCGCGCCCTCGTGCGCGCGCTGCTCGCCGAGGCCCAGCCCCAGGCGGTCGTGCACCTCGCCGCCGAGAGCCACGTCGATCGCTCGATCGACGGCCCCGAGGACTTCATCCAGACCAACGTCGTCGGTACGTTCCACCTGCTCGAGGAGACGCGGCGCTACCTCGCGGAGCGCGCGGCGGCACGCGCGTCGTTCCGGTTCCTCCACGTCTCCACCGACGAGGTGTTCGGCGCGCTCGGCTCGCACGGTTCGTTCGACGAGACCACGAGGTACGCGCCGCGCTCGCCCTACGCCGCCTCGAAGGCCGGCGCCGACCACCTGGTCGCCGCGTACGTCCACACGTACGGCTTCCCGGCCGTGATCACGAACTGCTCGAACAACTACGGCCCGTACCAGTTCCCGGAGAAGCTGATCCCGCTCGTGATCGCGAACGCGCTCGCCGAGCACCGGATCCCGGTCTACGGGCGCGGCGACAACGTCCGCGACTGGATCTACGTCACCGATCACTGCGCGGCGCTGCGCGCGGTCCTCGATCGCGGCCGGATCGGCGAGACGTACCTCGTCGGCGCGCGCGCCGAGCGCACGAACCTCGAGGTCGTCCACGCGATCTGCGACGTGCTCGACGAGCTCCGCCCCCGGCGAGCCGGGGGCTCGTACCGCCAGCTGATCGAGCACGTCGCCGATCGGCCGGGCCACGACTTCCGCTACGCGATCGATCCCACGAAGCTCGAGCAGGAGCTCGGCTGGCGGCCCGTCGTGAGCTTCACCCACGGGATCCGGCGCACGATCGAGTGGTACCTCGCGAACGGTGCGTGGACGAGCGCCGTCGACGCGACCGCGTATCGCGAGCGCCGTGGGCTCGGCTGAGCGCTCAGCGGATCGCGCGCACCGCCGGTGGAGGCGCGTCCGGTGGAGGCACGAGGTACGCGCGCGGGGGCAACAGCGTGTCCTCGCGGACGAACGTGAACGACCACCGCGCGGAGGAAGGGCGCGCGCGGAGCACGATCGAGCGCTCGCCCCGGTCGACGTAGGTGAGCACGTCACGCGAGAGCTCGCGCGCGGGCTCGCCTTCGACCGCGAGCGTGGCCGCGCCGTCGCTCACCCGGGCCCAGTACGTACCGGCGAGCCGGGCCGAGAGCCGGATCCGGAGCTCGACGTCGCTCGCGAGGGACGTGGCGACGATCGCGGGCGTGTTGAGGTCCCAGCTCGGCCAGGTGTCGTTGAGCTGCTGCACCATCCCGTCGCTCACCACCGCCACACCCGGGCACAGATGCGCGCCCTCGAGCGCCGAGTACGCGCAGCGCTGCCACCTGCCGCCTCCGACGCGTGCGTCGACCTTGGCCGTGGCGCGCAGCCCAGCGCCGAGCTCGAGGCTCGGCGCGCTGCCCCCGTCCTCGCGGCAACCGCGCAGGAGCAACACGAGGAGGAGCACCGGCACGCCGATGCGCGCGACGACGTGCCCGACGCGAGGGAGGCGCGCCCGCCAGCGCGCGAGCTGGCGCAGGATCCGGAGCCGCACGCGACGGATGCTCCACGCGACGACGCCCGCGAGCGCGACGAGCCCGGCGAGCAGCGAGAGAGCGCGCCCCTTGCCGTCCGACGGCAGCGGCCCGTCGACGGTGAACGTCGTCCTGCCCGGCGCGACCCACGCGCTCACGACGCGCAAGCGCCCGTCGGGGATCGTCGGCAGCGCGTACACGGGCTGCGCGGCGCCGCTCGCGTGACGCGCCCGCCAGCGCGGGTAGAAGCCGGTGCCGAGCGCGACGAGCACCGGCGCCGTCGTCCCGGTGACCTCGATCTCGACCGCACGATCGTCGAGGCGCAGCACGCGGATCTGCCCTTCCCCGCGCTCGATACGAGCGAACTGCCCGTCCCATGAAGGGATCTCGCGGACGTGGTACGAGCCGAGCACGATCTCGGTGGAGGCATCGCCGATCGACGGCGAGCGCCCGACGCCGATCGCCCACCGCACGTTGAAGCGACGCAGGCTCGCCTCCGAGAGATCCTCGATGCGCTCGCGCAGCAGCAGATCCGGGATCCACAGCATGTGGAACACGGGGAGCCCCGTCGTCGCCGTCAGGTGCATCTGCTCGTGCGTGTCCTGCTCGAACACCGCGCGCGCCCAGTGCTCGGGACCGAGCTCCTGTGCCTGCGCGCGGGCCCACGCCGTCAGCAGCTCGCGTCCCTCGGGATCGGGGGCGAACACGCGGGCCTCGTTCGCGGCGCGCGTCGAGGCGTTCGCCCACAGCCTCGGCGCCACGCGGAGCAGGGACGCGCAGGAGATCGCGAGGACCGCGGCCCCGACGAGCCGTTGCCGCGAGCCGGCGCTCGCCCACGCCCGCCGCACCGCTGCGAGGAGCACCGCGATCGCGTAGGCACCGGCGACGGCGACGAACGGCCGCGCGAGCTGCGCGAGGCGCTCGGCCCCGAGGCGCGCGACGGTCGGGCCCGGCGCGAGATCGAGCGCGAGGTACGGCGCGTCGCAGAGCCCGACGAGCAGGACGAGCGCGCTGCTCGCGACGAAGACGACCGCCGCGCGGCGCGACAGCACCCCGACGACGATCCCGAGGTAGCCGGCGTAGACGAACAGCGCGTAGGCGGTCACCGGCGTCGGCGCCGCGAGGAGGTCCTCGACGAGCTGCACCGGGGAGCGCAGTGCGTTCGGGTAGTGCTGCCCGTACAGGAAGATCCGCTCGGCCAGCGGGATCCACGCCGCGGCACCGAGCGCAGCGCCGAGCGCGACGTGACCGAGCGCGACCAGCGCGCGCCGCGGTGGGACGTCGCCGGCGAGGAGCGCGACCACCGCGAGCGCGACGATCGAGGCCGCCGTGGCGAGCAGCCCCGCCGGGTGGGTCGCGGTCGCGAGCGCGGTGAAGATCCAGATCGTGAGCGAGGCGCCGAGCCGCGGACGCCGCAGCGCCGCGAGCACGCCGAGCGCCGCGACGGTCGAGAACGCGATCGCCATCGCGCTGTGGAGGAGCGCCCACCGGAACAACCCGACGGTGCCGCCGTGGGCGATCGCACCGGTGTCGACGAGCATCACCAGGCCGACCCCGAGCGCGAGCGGCTTCGGCCCGACGCGCATCGCGATCGCCGCGGTCGCGAGCGCGAGCGTCACGTGCACGAGCACCGCGACGATCATCAGCGCGTGCGCGAGGTCACCGTCGAGCCCGAGCAGCTTCGCGAGGTGCCCCGTCACGAGGTACGTCAGCGCGGGATACAGCTCGAGCGGCGCGTCGCCGGTGGACACCACGTGGTTCCACACCGGCACGTCGAGCCCGGGCAGGTACGGCATGATCCGCGCGAGCACCGCGTGCTGCGGCCCCCAGTCGCCCATCGGCCAGTCGGGCGCCACCGTCAGCGCCTCCCAGAACGTCGTCACCCCGGCGGCGGCGACGAGCACGAGCACGCTCGCCGCGGCCACCTCCTCGGGCGGACGACGCAGCCACGCCGGTGCGTGCGGCCACGCGAGCGCGGCGGCGACGCCGAGCCCGCCGATCGCGGCGAGGAGGCCGAGCGTCCCGGCGCCGGTCGCGGGGAACACGAGCGCGACGACGAGGCCGCCGAGCGCGAGCTGGAGGCCGGGGCTGCGCGCGAGCCGCTGTACGAGCCGATGCACGGACCACGGCCCGCGCCCGCGTGGCTGTTCCCCCGGCGACGTCGTCTCCTCCGGCGGCTCGGCGCCTGCGGGCTGGCTCACCCGGTCGCGTTAACACGAGGCACCGCGACGAACAACGCTGCGTGCTCCTGCACGGTCGCGGTCCGCCAGACCGATGATCTCCGCTCAGATACCGCTCGGGCAGCGCTCGAGCGACGCTGGGCGTATGCTGCGCGCCACGATGAAGTTGCGCCTCGGCCTCGTGCTGCGCGTGCTCGGCACGGCCGGAGGCCTCGCGTACATCGCCACGCGCGTCGACCTCGGGGCCGCCGGCAGCGCGCTCGGGAGGATCCCCGTCGCGACCTTCGCGCTCGCGATCGCGCTCGTCGCGGCCAACGTGGTCGTGGGCGCGGTGCGCTGGCGCCAGCTGATGCGCGCGTACGGGGCGACGAACATCCCCTCGCTCGCGCGCCTCGTCTACCTGTACTTCGTCGCGTTCTTCTACAACAACTACCTGCCCGGCGCGGTCGCGGGCGACGTCGGCCGCGGCGTGGTGACGCGCGACGCGTTCGCGACGGAGGGCGCCACGGGCGCGCTCGCGGTCGTGCTCGTCGAGCGGGCGCTCGGGCTGTTCGGGTTGTTCGCGCTGCTCGCGATCGGGCTCGCCGCGGCGGGGAGCGCGATCGACACCTCGGACCTGTGGCTGTGGACGGTGCTCGGCAGCGTCGGCTCGGTCGTGCTCGTCGCGAGCATCGCGGCGGCGCGCCGGCTCGGCCCGCACCTGCCCGCCGCGCTCGCGCGCCACGCGAGCAAGCTGCCGGTGATCCAGGACGCCCGCGCGTTCTCTGCTGCCGTCGTGATGTCCGTCGTGACGCAGGTGCTGGTCGCGGCCGCGGGCTGGCTCCTGCTCGCGGCGCTCGCACCGATCGACTTCGGCGCGTCGCTGCTCGTCGTGCCGCTCGCGTCGGCGATGACGTTCCTGCCGATCACCGTCGGCGGCGCGGGCGCCCGCGAGGCCGTGTACGTCGCGCTGTGCGGCCGCCTGTTCGGGATGGCGGAGGCCGACGCGCTCGCGGCGTCCCTCGGCCTGTGGCTCGCGCACCTCGCGGTCGGCGCCGCGGGTGGGCTCGCGCAGCTCGGCGCGCGGCGCGGACCGCCCCCGGAGGGTTGACCGACGGGCGCGCGCGTGGCGACACTCGCGGCTCGTGCGGCGTCTGCTCGTCGGTGCCCTCGCGCTGACCGCCTGCGGGGACAACGTGATCCCCGATGGCGAGCCGCTCGCGCCAGCGCCGAACCTGACGGTGGTCGCGCACCAGGACGACGACCTGCTGTTCATGCAACCCGACCTCGCCGACGTCGTCGCGGCGAAGGCGGGCCTGACCAACGTCTACGTCACGGCCGGCGGGGACCTCGACCAGGCCGAGCGGCGCTACGCCGGCCTGCTCGAGGCGTACGCCGCGGGCGCCGGCGTCGAGAGCAGCTGGCGCTGTGGGGCGATCGAGCTCGCGGGACACGCGGTCGAGCACTGCCGGAACGCGCGGGCGAACGTCTCGCTCGTGTTCCTCGCGTATCCCGATGGGGGCAAGTACGGCGAGCGCGCGGACAGCCTGCTGCACCTGTGGACCGGTCACATCGCGCGCGCCGACGCCGTGTCGCGGATCCCCGCGAGCTACGACCAGGCCGGCCTCGTCGCCGCGCTCGCCCGCGTCATCGACGACACGCAGCCGCAGACGATCCGCACGCTCGAGATCGCCGCGACGCACGGCCGCGATCACTCGGATCACATGCTCGTCGGCGCGCTCACGTTGCTCGCGGTCGCGGAGGCGCGCTCGACGGCGAGCCTCATCTCGTACCGCGGGTACGCCACCGAGCTCGAGCCCGAGACGATGATCGGCGCGCTCTACGATCGCTCCGCGGAGGCGCTCGCCCACTACCACGCGTGCGCGAACGAGTGCGCGGCGTGCGGCAGCGCGTGCCCGACGATCAACCCGTCGCACGACGTGTGGCTGCGCCGGCGCTATGCGGTGGCGATGCGGCCGGCGGCGCGGGGCGTGCTACGCGCGGGCAGAGCCTGCCTCGCACCCGGCGCCGACCACGGCCTCGGCATGACCGCCTGCACCGACGCGCCGAGCTGGGAGCTGGCAGCAGACGGCACGCTGCGCACGGGCGAGCGGTGCGCGGAGGCCACGCCGGCCGGCGACCTCCGACTGACCACCGCGTGCAGCCCCGCGCCGGCCCGCCGGTTCTTCCTCGACGATGAAGGCCACCTGTTCGTGGGCATCCCACCGGCGTCCGCCGCGGACTACGCCCACACGAGCTGCGTGGTCCCCACCGGCGACCGCGCGCGGGTCGCGACGTGTGGCGCCGAGCATGCGCCGACGTGGGAGCTCGCGCCGATCGCGCGCGCGGTCCCGCGCCCCGTCCCCGCCCTCCCCGGCCGCGCCATCCGGCTCGCCGATCTCACCGGGGACGGGCGCGCCGACGTGTGCTTCGTCCAGGCCCACGAGCTCGCGTGCGCAGCGGGCGCGGGGGACGGCACGTTCTTCGCGGTCACCCCGATCGCCGCGCTGGCGATCGAACCCGAGAGCCTGGTGCTCGGGGACGTCGATGGCGACGGCCACACCGACGCGTGCGGCCGCGACCGCGACGGGATCACGTGCGCGCTCGCCGCCACCGGCTTCGCGGCCACGCGGTTCACGGACGCGTTCGCGCGTGGCGGAGGTGCCAGCGCGACCGATCGCTCGCTGACGGTGGTCGACGTCGACGGCGACGGCCGCGCGGAGATCTGCGGGCTCGACGAGGCCGGGGTGGTGTGCGCACGGCGTGGATCGGAGATGCGCGCGATCTCCGCCTGGCCACCTGCGGGCGCGCCGCTGTGGGTCGGCGATCTCGACGGCGACGCGCGCGCGGACTGGTGCATCACGAACGATGACGGCGTGCACTGCGGCCGCGCGCTGCATCACGCGCTGACCCGCGACGGCGCGCCGTGGAGCTACGCGTTCGGCGGGGTGCGCGACCCCGGCCCCGCCTCGCTCGCCACGAGCGCGCTCGCCGATCTCGACGGCGACGGTCGCGCCGAGCTGTGCCGCGTGCACGACCGCTCCGTGACCTGCACGCGCAGCCAGGGTGGCGGGTTCGGGCCGCCCGTGACGTTCGCGGTGCTGCCGCCCGGCGGACCCGCGACGGCGCTGTGGCTCGGCGATCTCGACGGCGACGGCACCCTCGACGCGTGCGTCGACGACGGCCCAGCGATCCACTGCGCGCTCCGCCTGGCCCCCTGAAGCGCCAGCGACCGCGCGGGCTCAGTCCGGGTACGAGCGGTGCTCGCACTCGATGTCGACGCGCTCCACGAGCTCGCTCTGCGCGAGCTGCGACAGCACCCGGAACGAGCCGACGCCGGGCCGCACGGCGATCGTGATCGTGTTGCCCAGCGAGCGCGCCACGAGCCTCACCGGCTCGGCGCACGTCGCGAGGTAGCGATGCAAGGCGCTGGGCGGCAGCGTCGTCGTCACCGTGATCCTCCGGCCGTCCTCGCAGGCCGCCGGCTCGAGCTCGTGCTCCCAGTCGATCTTCGATCGGGCCGGCTCCGGCATCGCCTTCCGCGTCGCGTACGCCGGGAACGCATCGCAGCGCGCCGGCCACCCGCTCGGGTGCTGGAGCCGGAGCGCGACGAGGCGAACGGCGGCGGCGCGATAGTCCTCGGTCGCGTGATCGATCTGCGCGGATCGCCACGCGTGCGTCGGGCCGGTCACGGCCTCGATGTCCTCGGCGAGGAGGTACTCGCTGGCGTGGAACAGGACGTCGATCTCCGAGTGCGGGAGCGTCACCAGCGCCGCCTCGTCGCGGTGCAGGCGGGAGCCCGCGCCGCCGACGAGGTCTGCACCCGCGTACGCCTCGAGGACGCGCGCGACGAGCTCGCAGGCGGGCCCGCAGTGCTGGTCGACGACGACGACGATCGGTCGCGACGGCGCCGGGGTGGCGGGCGCCGAGGACGGGCCGACGAGCGTCGCCCACACGGCGCGATCGCGACCCTCGGGCAGGTACCGCGCGGTGTACTCCGCGACGTGGCGATCGGCCGAGGGTGGGCGCACGATCGCGCGCAACGGCCGCAGCGGCTGGCGCCCGGTGACTCGTTCGAGCCACGGCACCAGCGGCCGCGGATCGGCACCGGCCGCGCCGCGCAGATCGATCACGATCCCCTTCGCGCGGTCCAGCGCGCGGGCCGCCTCGTCGAAGCGCGCCCACCCGGGATCGCCGGCGTCGCGGAGATCCGTCACGGAGAGCTGGACGATGCCGGGCGCCGGCTCGGCGAGCGTGTACGGAACGCCGGTGGACTCCGGCGGAGCGACGAACGGCGGGTTGCACGGCCACGTCTCGCCCGGTGGCCGCACACAGATGCCCAGCCGCTCGCCCGCGGACAGGAACGCATGGAAGGTGCTCGTCACCGAGTACGGCGCCAGCCGCGGAAGGTTCGCGTCGTGCTGGTACGCGTAGCGGACCGCCGCGTCCTGCTCCGGCGTCCGCGCCACGTAGAACGTGCGGATCACCGCCTCGAACGCGGCGACGTCATCCCGCAGCTCGGCGTTTCCGAGCTTGCGGGCCTCGTTCTTCCGCATCTGCTGCGTCCGCTCGGGCCACGGCGTCTTCGGGGGCTCGACGAGCGTCGAGAGTGGCCCCGGGCCACGCGCCGCGGGCGGGCTCGCCACGGGCGCGGGCGGCGCGGGCCGAGCGGGCTCGACGGGGGCCTGCGCCGTGGGGACCGCCCCACCGCACGAGGCGATCACGAGACAAGCAGGAAGCACGCAGCGCATCTCATCCCCCCACGCACCGGCGGTCTCGCCGGTCTATTCACCACCGGCGCTGGTTCAACGCCGGGCGCCCGGCGCGAGGCGCGCGAAGCAATCGAGGATCGGCGCAGCGACGTTCTTGGTCTCGAGCTGCGAGGCGTGGCGCACGCCGGTCGGCGACGTGATGTTGATCTCGGTCAGCATGCCGCCGATCACGTCGAGCCCGACGAGGATCTGCCCGTACTCGCGGAGCAGCGGCGTGATCGTCGCGATGATCTCGCGATCACGCGCGTCGATCTCCGCCTTCATCGCCCGGCCGCCGACGTGGAGGTTGCCGCGCGCCTCGGCCGACGCGGGGACACGGAGCACGGCGCCCACCGGCTCGCCGTCGGCGAGGATGATCCGCTTGTCGCCCTGCGCGGCCTCGGGCAGGTACTTCTGCGCGAGCGTCCAGCGGGTGCCGGCGCCCGTCGAGGTCTCGAGGATCGACGACGCGTTGAGGTCGCCCTCGCGCACGACGAAGATGCCGAGGCCGCCGAACCCGTCGACAGGCTTGACGACGATCGTCCCGCCCTGCTCGGCCTGGAACGCGCGCAGCTTGTCGGTCGAGCGCGTGACGATCGTCGGCGGCGTGAGCTGCGGGAACCGGAGCACGGCGAGGTGCTCGTTGAGCTCGCGCAGCCCGCGCGGGTCGTTGACGAGCAGCGTCTTGCCGCGCGCGTGCTCGAGGATCCACGTCGCGTGCAGGTAGTTCACGTCGAGCGGCGGATCCTTGCGCATCAGCACGGCGTCGAAGTCGGCGAGCCGGTGCGTGGACACCGGCCCGATCTCGAACGCCTCGCGCGGGGTGGCCGCGTCCTTCACGCTCGTCGGTGACGCCTCGGTGATCGCGTCGTCGCCGACGAGGCTCAGGTGCTCGATCTGGCACGTCCACACGTCCCAGCCGCGCTGGGCCGCCTCGAGCATCAGGGCGTAGGAGGTATCCCCGGCGAGCTGGAGCCGCTCGAGCGGGTCGACGATGAACAGGAGCCGCACGCGGGCACTCTAGCTCGGATCATCCGACCGGCGATGCCCGAGATCGGCAGCCAGCCGGGCCGCTAGCTCGCCGTGGGCGCGGGCTCGGTGCCACCCGCGGGCTCGTCGCCACCGACCGCGACCTTGGTCGGCAGCAGGTGCTCGAGCCCGTGCTTGCGCAGGCGGTAGTACAGCGTGGAGCGGTTGATCCCGAGCGTGCGCGCCGCGCTCGCGATGTTGCCGCGCGACTTCTCGACGGCGGCGATGATCTCCTTGCGCTCGCTGTCGAGCAGACGCTCGGCGAGGCTCTTGCCGTCGTCGGCCGGCGCGGGCGCCGCGATCACCGGGACCGGCCCGCTCTGGGTCACGGCGCCGCCGGCGGTCTGCGCGCGGCGACCGAAGTCGAGGTGGTGCGCCGCGAGCGGCTGCCCCTTGGAGAGGATCATCGCGCGCTCGATGATGTTCTCGAGCTCGCGCACGTTACCCGGCCAGTTGTACTCGCGGAGCTTGGCGAGCGCGTCCGGAGACGGCGGCTGCACCGGCGCGCCCATCGAGCGCGCGAACTTGCTGATGAAGTGCTGCACGAGCAGCGGCAGATCGTCGAGCCGCTCGCGCAGCGGCGGCAGGTTGATCGGGAAGACGTTGAGCCGGTAGTACAGGTCCTCGCGGAACTCGCCGTCCTCGATCATCTTCTCGAGGTTGCGGTTCGTCGCGCTCACGACGCGGACGTCGACCTTGATCGTCTCGGAGCCGCCCACGCGCTCGAACTCGCGCTCCTGGAGCGTGCGCAGGAGCTTGATCTGGACCTCCATCGGGAGGTCGCCGACCTCGTCGAGGAACAGCGTGCCGCCGTCGGCGAGCTCGAACCGCCCGGGCCGACGCGCGACGGCGCCGGTGAAGCTGCCCTTCTCGTGGCCGAACAGCTCGCTCTCGAGGACGCCGGGCGCGAGCGCCGCGCAGTTGACGCGGACGAACGGCTTCTCCTCGCGCGGCGAGTTGATGTGGATCGCGTGCGCGACGAGCTCCTTGCCGGTGCCGGTCTCGCCGCGGAGCAGCACGGTGGAGCTCGTCGGCGCGACCTGCTCGACCTTCGACAGCACCTCGCGCAGCGCCGCGCTGTCGCCTATGATGTTGCCGAAATCGAACGCACCGTGGATCTGCGAGTTCAGGTACCCGGTGTACGCGGCGAGCTGATCGGCGAGCCGCTTGTTCTCGCGCGTCAGGTGATAGCGCTCGATCGCGTACTGGAGGACGCCGCGGACCTCCTTCGCGTCCCACGGCTTGGTGATGTACCGGTACACCTGGCCGAGGTTGATCGCCTCGATCAGGACGTCGACGTCGGTGAACGCCGTCAGGATGATCCCGACGGCGTCGGGCTGACGCTGCTTGACCTCGCGGAGCAGCTCGACGCCGGTCATCTTCGGCATCCGCTGATCGGTGACGACCACCGCGACCTCGCGCTCGGCGAGGATCGACAGCGCCTCGGCGCCGCCGCCGGCGGTCAGGATGTCGAACGTCTTCCGGAAGTTGAACCGGAACGCGTCGAGGTTGTCCTGCTCGTCGTCGACGACGAGGATCGGGTAGCGCTTCACGTCGACCGTCATGCCAAGCCCCCCAAGCCGTATCACGACGCGTGGAGCGTTGCTAGGTCACGTGGGGTTCACCGGCTGAGTGGCGCTCTCCGACCGGATCACCACGGCCTCCTTGGCCAGCCGGACGATCAGCGGCCCGAGCATGAGCCCCCACGCGCCCATGAGCTCGACGCCGCCGAACATGGCCAGCAGCACCACGTAGGTCGGCAGGTTCAGTTTGCCGCGACGTGCCAGGTACGGGCGCGCGACGTTGTCGATCGTGCCGATCACGCCCACGCCGATCACGAACAGCGTGATCGCGGCGGGCTCGCGCCCGGTGAGGAACAAGCCGGCAGCGATCGGCACCCACACGATCGCGGTCCCGATCGCGGGCACGACCGAGAACAGGAGGGTCAGCATGCCGAGCGCGAGCGCCTGCGGCACGCCGAGCGCGACGTATGCGATCGTCGCGACGACCGACTGGAGCAGGCCCGCACCGACGATGCCGACCGCCAGCCCACGGCCGGTCTCGACGAACGCGTCGGCGAGGCGACGCAGCGACGAGGCCGGCACCGGCGCGTGCGCCTCGGCCCACGCGTACCAGGCGCGCCCCTCGACGAGCACGCCGTACATGCCGGTGACGAGGATCAAGAGGCCGATCACGACCTTCGCGGCCGCGCCGAGGACCTCGCGCGCGATCAACCACGCGCGACCGCCCTGCCGCATCACGAGATCCGTGATGCCCTGGGTCGAGGTCAGCGCTTGCTTCGTCGCCTCGGCGCCCTGCTCGCCGTCGCCCCGCACCAGGCGCTCGAGGACCGACTTGCCCTCCTCGGAGTCCAGGAGCTCGCGCACCAGCGTGATCGCGTCGACCACGAGCGAGGCGATCATCGCCCCGAGCGGGAGCACGAAGATCAGCAAGAGGAGCACCGTGACGCTCGCGGCGAGGCCACGGCGACCGCCCGCCACCTTCGTCATCGGGATGTGGACCCGCCGGGCGTAGAGACCGAGCCAGATCGCGAGCACCACCCACGGAGCGAACGGCCACAGGACCACGGCCGCGCCGACGCTCACCACGGCGAGCAGCCAGCGAGGCATCGGATCATGAGTCACCATGCAGGCCTAGCACCTCCGCCCGTTCGCGCCGCGGCCCGACATGTAAGGAAATTTGTCCCCGGAGTGAGCCGTCCGTTAGCCTTTTCGGCATGGCATCTCCCCGGCGAGCCCGTCGCTCGCAACCCCTCGCACCTCCACCCCGCAAGCCGATGGCGATGACGCGCCGGGTGTCGCTGTTCGCGCGCGAGGTCAGCGTTCGGCTCGCGCCGGCGGCCGTCGAGCTGCTCCATGGCTCGGCGCGCGTGCTGACCGAGGGCGAGCTCGCGGGCGAGGTCTACAGCGGATCGACGATGCTGACGATCGACCTCGCGCGCACCACGGACGTGATCAGCGATCCGCCCGACGCGACGACCGCCCACCGCGTGGCGTTCCTGTACGCCGCCGACGAGCGCTGCCGTGCGCACGCCCGCCGCATCGCCGTCAGCGAGGCGCGGCGGATGGCCGAGTGCGAGCTCGAGGCGCCGCACGTCGACGTCGAGAGCCGCGCCCGCGGTCCCGAGATCCACCTCAGCCTCAACGTCGAGGCGCAGCGGAGGAACGCATGATCGAGCTGTACAGCGTCCGCGATGTCTCTCGCATCCTCGCCGTCCAGGAGTCGCGCTTGCGCTACTGGATGCAGACCGGCTTCGTCGGCCCGACGGTCCGCCGTGGCGGCCGGTTCTATTACACGTTCTGCGACCTGCTCGCCGTCAAGGCGGCCAAGGACCTGCTCGCGACGGGCATGCCGCTACAGAAGGTGCGCAAGAACGTCGAGGCGCTGAAGAAGGCGCTCCCCGAGGACACCAACCCGGCGGCGCGGCTGCGCGTGTGCTCCGACGGCGAGACGATCGTCGCGCTCGCGGACGACGTCGCGTTCCAGCCGGTCGGTGGCCAGGTCGTGATGGCGTTCAACGTGCCGAGCTTCGGCGAGCACGTCGCGTCGGTGCTCGCGATGCCGCGCGTCGATCCGAACGCGGTGAAGGCGCAGGGCACGATCTCCGACGGCGCCCCGCAGGAGGTCTCCGACACGGTCACCGAGGCGAACGGAGGCACGGTCGCGTACCGCCACTTCGTCGAGGCGTGCGCGGCCGAGGACCGCGGCGACTACCAGAGCGCGGAGCACCTGTTCCGGCTCGCGCTCGATCTCGAGCCGAACATGGCCGCGGCGCTGACCAACCTCGGCAACCTGGTCTATCGCCAGGGCGGTCTCGAGGAGGCGCGGAGCCTCTACGAGCGCGCGCTCGAGCACGACCCGAACCAGCCCGAGGCTCGCTACAACCTCGCCAACCTGCTCGAGGACCTCGGCGAGACCGAGCTCGCGATCGCCGAGCTGCGCAAGGTGTGCGCCGCCGCGCCCGAGTTCGCCGACGCGCACTACAACCTCGGCATCATGCTGGCGCAGGTCGGTGGCACGGCGCAGGCCAAGCAGCACCTCGAGCGCTACCTCGAGCTCGACGAGGCGAGCGACTGGGCCGCGCACGCGCGCAGCTTCCTCGCCCAGATCGCGGCGTAACGGCACGTGCTCGCCGCGAGCTCGTTGTGGAGCACCGCCGAGGAGCCGAAGGACTGGACCGAGATCGCGCGCACCGCGATGCCCGGCGCACCGCTCCCCGCGGCGGTCGACTACGCGACCACGGCGCTCGAGAACGCGTGGATCGTCTCGGGCTGCACGCGATCCGAGGTGGGGCGACTCCGCGACGAGCTACGCTGGCGAGGAGAGCCGCTGCCGCCGGAGATGGCCGCGCGGCTCGATGCACTCTCGGATGATCGCCACTGCAGGGACATCCTGCTCGCCCGTCGCCGGCCGCGTTAGTGGCTCGGGCGAGGTCAGAAGATGATGCCGCCGCAGGCGGACTCGAACAGCGCGAGCGTCTCGGCGAGGCTGACCGAGAGGTCACCGTCGCAGATCGACGACATGCGCGCGTTCGCGCCGGCCTGCTGGACGAACGACTTGAGCCGCGTGGCCTCCTCGGCGCTGCCGAACGTCGACGTGCACTGCCCGGGGCCCATGCCGGCGATCGCGGCCGCCGACCAGCGCGAGCGGTGCCCCGTGAACTGATCGAGGAAGCTGACGTAGTTCATCGTCGGCTCCATCTGCGCGTCGCACAGGCTCTCGGTGAAGCCGAGGGTGACAGGCTGCTCGTACGAGCAGTCCTCCTCGTCCGTCAGGATCACCACGCCGAGCAGCGCGTCGGGCCGGCGGAAGCCGAGGTTGGTGCCGTCCTGGATGCGATCCTCGAACGCGTCGCGCATCGCGCCGAGCGGCATCTCGTCGGCGTTGCCGCTCGTCCCGACGTTCGCGACGCACGAGAACATCGTCGCCTTGTCCGGATCGTTCTTCTCGATCCAGCGCCGCGGCATGTTGCACCCGGCGGGCTGGAGCATCGCGCCGTTGTCGCCGGACCCGGTGTTCATCGGGATGGTGCCGCCGCCGAACGGGAACGTCATCGCGTACGAGTACTGACGTGCCGTGGTCGTCACCGCGACCCGGTAGTCGAGCCCCGACTGGTCGAGCACCGAGATGAACATCGGGAAGTTCGCGATCAGGTTCGTCTGCTCCTCGCCCATCGAGCCGGAGTTGTCGATCACGAACAGGACGTCGATCTTCGTGCAGCCGACCGTGCTGGCATCGACCGTGGGCTGCTGCGGAGGTGCGTCGACACCAGGCGCGGCATCGACCGCCCCTCCGTCCACGCCACCACCATCACGCACGGCCGGCGGCCCACACGCGACCGCGAGAACCAGGACCAGCGCGCTTCCGACCTTCACGACACGCTCGCGCATCGACAACCCTCCATCGTCGATGCGACCGTAATCCGGCCCGCTCCGCGCCCGCAACGTACAAGTGAACGGTGTCGTTTCGCGCCCCGCCACTCCGCCGTCAGCAGCGCGTCCCGATCAGGAGCGCGAGCGCCACGAGCAGGACGAGCAGCGGTTCCCACGTGCGATCGAAGCGGGTCATCGCGTGTTCCAGACGCACGACCGCCCCGCCCAGTCGCAGGGACGCTTTCAACTCGGGCACGTTACGTCTTACAAGTGCACGAGATCACTGGGCGTCTATGGACGCTTTCAAGTTACGGGGGAGCGGAGGGAGCCGGCTCCGACCCCGGCAGCCCCGGGAGCGGGGGGCGTCCCAGCGCTCTGGTTCCCTCACGCCCGTCCAGCTCGTGACGCGTGCCTACGCTGAAACGGCCCTGTCGGCTCCGAGGCGTTAACTTGAAAGCGTCCCAGCACACCGAATCATTTCGTGTGCTTCCAGGACTTAACGTGCCTAACTTGAAAGCGTCCCTACCTCCGCGCTTCCAGGTCGTAACGTGCTTGTGCGAAAGCGCCTGTCGGCTCCGAGGCGTTAACTTGAAAGCGTCCCAGCACACCGAATCATTTCGGGAGCTTCCAGGACGTAACGTGCCTAACTTGAAAGCGTCCCTGCGGCCGTC
>Ga0164243_10001270_pt1 | contig 43391 bp, 49 predicted proteins | sample OricompcompostOP_FD_108781 | JGI IMG/M metagenome (GOLD analysis project Ga0164243, IMG submission 108781) | Organic Plus compost microbial communities from Emeryville, California, USA - Original compost - Organic plus compost (OP) | ecosystem: Engineered > Solid waste > Mixed feedstock >...
GGTAGTCATAATCAATTGGCCCATGTTCGGCGCGCCGAGCAGGAAGAAAAACAAATGCAAACCTGGCCGCAAACCCAGTCGCTAAATCATTGAGTTATTTGGAAAGTGGTGCCCAGGGGCGGAGTAAAGTTCCTGTCGCGTTTCAATGACTTAGCGAAGGGTGGGGACCGTAGTTCGCTCCAGGATATTCCGGGATATTCCGTACGCGTCGGTCCCCACCGGAATCTCTGTCCGGCGTGAAGGCGGTCCGACCGCAAGTGAACTCACTGCGGACGCGTACAAATGAGAAGTCGACGGCAGCAACGGGCCAATACGGTGCATCGAGCAACAATGCAACTGGCCCGGCACCATCGACTGCTCGCTGGGGATCAGCGGACGAGCAGATGGTCACGTCCGGCTAGCAGCTTCCTTTGGTGCGTCCGAGCCCCAAGGGTAGAGCCGGGGGATGACGATCGTCAGCAGCGCCGCGATCGCGATGGCGACGATCGATCCGACGAGGAACATCGTCCACGTCGTCGGTTTGATCGCGCCCTGCGCGATGATCAGGAAGAGTGCGGGTAGATCGAGAAAGTGCGTGAACGACGGCACCAGTTCGCCGCGTGCATGTTGAAGCTCCGGCGTGACGTGTCCTACTTCGAGTGCCTTCCCGGTCAGGCGGCGCAACCGCATGAAGAACATGCGCGTGACCGTGTTGCCCTCGATGAACTCGAACAGGAACCAGCCGATCATGCCAAGGAGCCACGGCATATTCAGCAAGCCCCAGCCGTCGTAGTACTTCACGATCATCCAGAGTCCGGACGTGCCGAGCAGGATAGCACCCGGCAGCACCAGTCCGTCATAGAAGACGGCGATGTTGCGCACGGCCTCTGCAAACGGTTTCAGCTCTGTCAGCTGCCGCGACCTGGGGCCGATCCGCACCGGACGACCCGCGTGATGACGATCATGCTGGCAAAGGAATACTGATCGAGGTCCCGCGTAGAGCGGGGCCTTTTCTTTGGCCCCCCTGCCGAAGTGGCACGTCGGTTCTTGGCGGGCCAGCAACCGCAACGCGGGGCACACGATGCGCTGTAACGACTGCAATTGAGCCCTGCGCGCGGGCCGGGCTCGATACCTGAAAATGGAGTTGGAAAGGAATGCGCGACCATACCCGCAGCGTTCAATGCGGCCTATCCCGGCGCACGTACTGCTCAGTGGACGGGCCGGCTCCTCAAGCGTCCCCCATCGCGCTCCAGGCGCGCCGCCGCCGCTTGGCGATTTCTTGTTTGTGCGCACGTGGGCGAGGCCGCGCACCTTCGCCTTGGCGATCCTGGCGATCGTCCTCGCCCAACCCAACGCCTTGGCGCGAGCCAAAGCAAGCTCATCGCGAAGCAGTTGCCAAACACCGCGCCCACGGGGACAACCGTCAGATGACTTTCAGTATTCGGAGGCGCTCAATTCGACCAACGAGCGATTGACCTTGTCGAGGAACCTGCATTTGAATTCGTCGGTGTGGAACTGGCGCGCATGTGCGACGATCCGGGCTGGATCCCAATCGATCGCTGCGAACCTTTCGACCGCGTCGGCGATCGCTTCTGGCGACTGCTCTTGAAAAAAAATCCCGGTCTCCATATTGGCAACAGTCTCCGTCGCACCACCGCGGCCAAGCGCGACGACCGGCCGACCGCTCGCCATCACCTCGACGGGAACGATGCCGAAGTCCTCTTCGCCGGGAAAAATGAGCCCTTGGCAGGTCGCGTAGTAGTGCCGCAGCGTCGCGAATGGCTGCGGCCCCAGGACGGTCACCGTCTCCCCAGCCATCTCCCGGATTTTGCGCAGCATCTCGCCGCCGCCAATCACCACTAAAGGCTTGCGCATGGCATTGAAGGCCGCAACCGCCAGATCGGGCCTCTTGTAAGCGACGAGCTCTCCGACCATGAGGTAGTAAGACGCCAGCTCGCCCTGGGCGACCGGCGCAAAGGCGTCGACATCTACTGGTGGGAAAACGACCTCGGCCGGACGGTGGTAGTAACTTCCGATGCGCTTAGCGACCGTGCGCGAGTTAGCCACGAATTGATGTACACGCGAGGCTGAGACCGCGTCCCAGGTGCGGATATAGTGGGCCACGGGAGGCATCAAAATCCTCTTCAGGCCGCCAGCGCGATCGCGATAGTCGTGAAACATATTCCAGATGTAGCGCATAGGGGAATGGCAATAGCAAATATGTAGCGCACCCGGCGGCGCAATAATGCCTTTCGCCGGACCTGACTCACTGCTGATGATGAGATCAAAGCCGCGCAGATCCATTTGCTCCAGCGCAAGCGGCATCAGTGGCAGGTAGTTCTGATACTTCGAGCGTGAGAACGGAAGCCGCTGAATGAATCTTGTGCCGTTTGATCTTCTCCGAAATCGCATCGGGATTGAAAACGTGCGTGAAAATAACGGCATCGGGATATAGATCGCAAAGCGCCTCGAGCACCTTCTCGCCACCGCGCATGCCGACGAGCCAGTAGTGGACGATAGCGACTCTCATTCCCCAAATCCTTTATCAGCTAACAGCCGAGCTCAGCCGTGCCTGCGATGCAGAAGCAATCATCATTCTCTTGGGCCATCAACGGGCGCTTTTACGGGCAGCCGACCACCGGCGTGCAGCGATATGCTCGCGAAATAGTATCGACGCTCGATGAGCTCGACGAACTGCGCAGCGGCGAAGGGGCGATCATTCTACCGAGCAGCCTCCAACCCTTGCCTGTCACTACGAAGCTCGCTCTGCGCCTCACGGAAGGCTCTGGCGGACAATTGTGGGAGCAACTTCAGCTTCCCGCGGCGGGCCGCACGCCGACCCTCAACCTTTGTAACCGGGGGCCCTTCCTCGGGCGACAGGTGGTTTGCATCCACGATACCAACATCGTCGATCTGCCGGAGAGCTACAGCAGGCGCTACCGGCTCCTGCATAGGACCATGCTGCCTCTCCTCATTCGCACGGCGTCGGTCATAACGACGGTCTCCCAATACTCGGCCGGTCAGATCGAAAAACACTATGGCGTCCCGCGCGATGATATTGTGGTCATTCCCAATGGGCATGAGCACGCATTGATGTCGACAGGGGCGACGGAGCCATGAAAGCCAATAGCGGGCCCGCGAAAGGTCATGCTGCAAACAAGCGGCAGCCCGGGCTGATCGATGCTCACGTGGGTCATCGCATCCGCCTACGGCGCGTATCACTCGGCATGAGCCAGGAAGAGCTCGCCAAGCGCGTCGGTCTGACGTTTCAGCAAATACAGAAGTACGAAAGCGCGGCAAGCAGAGTGTGCGTAGGGCGCCTGTACGCGCTTTCCCAAGCGCTCGATTGCGCACCCAACTCCTTCTTTGAAGGATTGCCCGAGCTGCTGCAAACCGGACGATACCAGGGGGACGAGCCCGGAAAAGCGCGCCGTCAAGAGCTCAAGCTCGCCAAAGAGCGGTGGAGTATGCGTGCTGCCGAAGTTCCAATTCGGGTTGGGGATCGCGTCCGCGCCACGAAGTCCCTCTTTCGCGGCCGAGAGTTTGTTGTCGCGCAAGTTGATCCGCAAGGTCGCTCAGGCGCCTGCAGCCTTCATGGCTACCCCATCCTCGATGACGGCAGTGTAAGCAAGGACGTCGTGTGGCTCGGCCCTGCTGCGGCCGTGGAGGTCATCGGCTGACCCAAGCCGAGAAAATGCGCACGCTAGTGCGTCAAACGAGCTGTGCGCGTTTTTTCGATTCCGTGTCGCCAACGCCGCTGTCGTTGCAGCGGCTATTGGAATTCCGTTCTTGCAACACAGCAGGACGACGACGTCATAACTCATATGAAAGCGAGGCCCATGAGTTCGAGGACGGCGCTCGGCGTCCGCTTGCTGAGCCAAAACGCCAGGCTGGGGACGGTTCGGCACCATAGTTGCACGCGTTGAAGGGAGAGCAGTGCTATTGCCACCATTGCTGTCACTGGGGATGCCGGGCGTCACGCGACGCCTCGGGCCGCACACTGATGATTCGACAGGCGATTCTGAGAATAGCGCGATAAAGGAGACCAAAGACGAGGGCGGTCACGGCATCGGGCGCGACCGCACTTGAAGGCACGCAGCCGGCAGTGCCGGACCTTCGCGTATTCCTACCCGGATATCCCGGGCCCATTGACTGCATGATATCGTGCGCATAGGGCAGAGCAGGAAGAAGCGCGCAGACCTGATGGACCGGCGCATCTTATGCTCGCGTATCCCCAATGATCTCGAATTTGGCGAGGCGCAGCGGAACCAGATGGACGCGCACCCCGACAGCGCGCCGATCGTCAACGGGCGGAAGGGAATCGCTCGCAGCTGCTCGAACGGCCAATGCCAACTGGGGATGTAGTACGCGCTATATTGAGAGTGTCATTTGCGGCGTTAAGCCAAAATTCACCCGGCTCGCCCATACCGCGTGAACGCAATGCCACCCGTGTACACGTCACCGACGGGGTAAGGACGCGCGACTGCCGTACCTCTTCCTTTCTCCTCAGCGGGCCGATCCTCGACGACCATCGACGTAGGCGCAACAATCTCAAAACCGCTTTTCGAGAGGCTGCGTCCAAGCTCGAGTACGCCTTGAACAGGTCCTGCGCTTCGCGCGTGATCGGAAATCCGGGATCGATGTCTGGCTGCTCTATCAGCCCCTCGTCGAAACCAACAAAAAAGAAACTCGGCGAGCATCCCAGCACCTGCGCGAAGGCGTAAAGGTGCCCCGCCGGCAGACGATCGCGTCCCTTCTCGTACTTCTGCACTTGCTGGTAGCTGATCCCCACGGCGGTTGCCAGTGACAGCATGGTCAGGCCGGCACGCATGCGCCGCTCCCTCAGTCTCCACCCGATATGAACATAGATGCTATCGACTGGCCGTACGCCCCGGCGTTCGGCTCTCGTGCTCTTTGCATTTGTCATTGCATCTCCTGACTGGAAGCTCGATTGCGAAATCGCACTAGCGACACAGCTAGCCACCCCCCTCAACTGCCTAAGGGAAATGCATCCGAAGTTACCCTCACGACGTCGGTTCGCGTGTCTCCGGCGGGCCGTGCTCAACCTGCTCGCTCGAGCCGTGTCAGTTCTTGCGACAGAACAGGACGGCGACGTTCTTGGGGCGCGTCTCCGTCGAGATGCGCGGCGCGCCGTATCCGGCGTCGTAAGTTCCGGCCGAGTTTGCGTATTGATTACGCGGCCAACCAGGTCCGTCGTCGACACCGGCGCCTGAATCCCCGACATACGTGAGAGTACCTCTGCTGAAGTGCTTATGGCCTTGGAACGCGTCCTGCTGAATGGTGCCAGGCGCGCGCGTCCCGGAGGGGTCGTTGCCCGCGCCATTATCGATTCCACGCAGGAAACGCCCGCGGGCCTGGGTGTACTCGCTCCAGCCGCTCGGGCAGGCTATCAAATCAAAGGCCATGATTGCGCCAGCTGGGATGCTCGCGCCACTTGATGCGCCGATATTCGTCCACGCGCCGCCGTTGTTCTTGAATTGCATCACGCCGGCATTGTCGCGGATACCATAGCCGGCGCTGCTGGTTGCCGTACCGAAATTCAGATAACGCGACGCGCCAAAGAGCAGCAGGTTCCCGACGATACGGGACCCGCCGTTGACATCGAGCGGGTACGCAGGGCTCGTCGTCCTGACACCAAAGTTGCCGATGAGCGTGCCGTTCCCGAAGACAGCGAGTTGATTCACCGACAGACCGCCATTCTTCACCTGGGCGGTGTCGCCGACGTTGATGGGCGGAGCGACGTTACCACTCGGCGGCGCGGAGACGGGACCGGTCCACGCGACCGCGAGCACCGACGTGAAGGCGGTACCGACAATACCCCCGACAAATGCAGCTGCAAAGGTTCGCATCTGTTCATTGTAGGCACGGAGCGCAGCGATCCGCTGAAGGGCCTGGGGATAGCAGCGCGGGCTTGAGGTGAACTGCAGCAGCCTGCGATTGGCCCCACCAGCGTCGTTTTCTCGACTCCTGTCAGCGCAGCGTCTTCAGGGCCTCGGTGGCTTCCTTTAGACCCATGGCTTCTGCCTCGCGCAGCGCCGCCTTGGCGCCTTCAACGTCGCGGTCGGGGTTGGTGGGATCGGCGAGCAATAGCCCTAGGTGGTAGCGGGCATAGCGATGCCGGCGCAGGATTGGCAGCGAAAGAAAGTCGTGCGCCTTTTTGAAGTCCTTAGGTGTGCCAAGACCACGATAGTAGGCGACCCCGAGTCGGTAGCCAGACCTTTTCAACGCGCCCTTCGCAAACGCCATCGAGAAGAGGCGGACAGCCAGTGAGCGGTCAGGGTCGAGGGTGCGATCACCCCATGCTTGCTCTGCAAGTTCCTCCAACCTGGGGCCACTCAGCGTGTTGAGAATGTCGGGCGAATCCGTCGGTTCAGGAACACCAACGAACCCTACGGGAGGATCCAGCAAGGGCAATCTTTCGTCCTCGACCCACAAAAAAAAGTAGAACGAGACGATGGTCAGTACGACAATCAGGCAAAACAATATCACAACCTCTTTCATTGGAGCGAACCCATCTCCCGCGTGTCTGTTGCTCCCAAACCTTTTTCATACCCCATTTTGAAGTTTCGCCACTGAGCCGAGCCTACGTTGCCCTGTGGCGGGTCAATTTAGTCCGCTGCTGCTGCACTTTTGTGGTACCCTTCGGCTGCGCGAACACGTCGCGGAGGGACCATTGGGTCGTCGAAAACAGAGGCTAGGGCACGGCCCAATTGCCCCCGACGTGGCGGGTGCTATTTGGCGTGCAGCCACCCCGTCCACCACCTTGCGTCAGCCGGACCCCACGTCTAGTGAGGGATGGCTGCGCCGCACAGCGCAAAGTCATAGCGGGCGAAAAAATTGAGGGTGTGGCTGCGTGCAGACGCTGCGGAGCATTGCCTTGGCCGCTGTTCTCGTCATCGTGTTGGGCGGTCGTGCGCTGGCGTTTGATGAGGCCGCGTTCTGTCGCCAGATCGACGCCTTCAACGCGCGCGGCAATGCGAAGAAGGGGCAGATGGTCGATCCTTTGACTCGCAACGAAGGCATGCACGCCGACTGTCAACGACGAACCGTTGAATTTCTTAAATCGGTTGCGGTTGCCGCTTCCGAATTGACGCCGCCGTGGCTCGCGGCCAAACAAAAGGAATGGAGCGATCTGCACTGTAAAGATCGGGTGTGGTCGGCGATGATGAGTGGCGGCTGGCAGATTGTCCTGCTCCTCGCAACCTTCGATGGCAAGCAACTGCGCCTTGTGGCGCAGTGCGCGGCCGGCCAGCGATAGATCGTATTCGGCGAGCGTATTAGCGCCAATGCTGCCCGATCCAGGGGGTAGGGCGCACGTGCTTGTAGATCCGTTCATGCCACGGGCAGGGCCAGTCCCCGTCGCGCGCCTCGTGCGGATCGGGTTTGCCGGTAAAACAGACGACGCGTGCGGACGTTGGCAAGCCGGGAGGCTTGAGAAAATTCAGCGGCCACAAAGGGAGGAGGTCATGCTTGAAGCTCAGGCACCATCGGCGGGGCCAAAAGGTCATTTCTGTGATCGTCCGCGAGACGTATGTTTGCTCGTTTGAGAATGTCTGCAGGACCGCCTCGGGGTCGTCCTCAAACTGATGACAAAGGTAGTCGTGGGCGCCGACCTTGAATCGGTAAACGGACGTGTTGCCGATGCGGCGCCCCTTCTGTGTCCAATTCTCTATGACGCAGAAAGTGGCGTTGGGCTCGTAGTCGAAGAACGCGTCGATCGATCCGGTGATCACCACGTCAAGGTCCAGGAACAGGACGTTGCCCGCGACCCCTTCCAAGGTTGGCTGCCAAAACGCCAGCTTGCGCCACGTCGACTTGCGTTTCCTGGGCGGAATCGCCAATTCGGGAATGTCGAACGTGGTGATTGCTGGATCAATCCCTGACCTGTCATCGGTATAGCAGACCAGTCGCGTCTCTCGCTGGGTGTTGCGGCTGATCATCGACCAGAGCGTGTTGACATAGTCCGTCGAATAACGCGTGCCCCACTTTGCACAAATAACCGTCTGCACCCATGCGCTCCCTATGAGGGGTCAACCTGCAAATCTCCGGTCAGCCACCGGAATGGCGCCTGCGGCAAATGCCAAATGCCACCCTCTTACGACCACCCGAGAGGGAAGCGCTACGAGAGGCTTTCTCGCAAGGGACCGGGTAGTGTCAAAGCCGTTTGCCGCGACCGTCCAGCAGAGCCGCGACGGTGGGGATTTGTAACGGCTTCCTCGCCCGTTACAAGCCAGTCAGTTGGCTGTCTTTTGACAGGAACTGGGATGCAACCCTGCGCCGACGGCGCTTAGTCTTCAGGTAAGAGATGAGGAGCAGCGGTAACGGCGCCACCCGTGGCGATAGCGAGGTGCGCGCGTGCCGATAAACCTCGAGCGCGCGTGTCGCATAGCCACGCTTGATAAGGGCGATGAGATGCCGGGTAATAAGGTAGTCGCGAGTGGTGAGCTTCTCAGCACCATAAATTGGATGTCGCTTCAGGAACTCACACAGGGCCTCATAGTACGTGAGGCGCGACGACGAAATACCGTCGAAGCCCCAATATTTGCGCCAGGAAACGACTGCACTTGCGGCTGCATTCGTCGTTGGCGCAAGCCGTAGCAGAAGGTCGCGATCCTGCATCCGTTTAACTTCAGGATCGAATCCTCCGCAGGCGAGCAACACGTCGCGGCGGATCGTGAGGCCGGACGTTGACGGCGGAAGAACGTAGCCTGCAATCAACCGCAAAAAGGTCCCGGAATCATAAATGCATTCGCGCAGGCGCAGCACCCGGGCCACTTCGCCTTTGCGCGCCACAAAGCTCGAAAGGACGATGCCCACGTTTGGATGCTTGGCGAGCAGGCGGAGCGGATCTGCCAGGCGCCCCTCCATGTAGTCGTCGTCCGAATCCAAGAAAGCAACGACTGGCGCGCGGGCGATGGCGATCCCGACGTTGCGCGCGGTATTGGCCCCACGACACTTGCGCAGGCCCACAGCAGAAATGCGCGCATCGGCGAGAATGCCCACGAGTTCTGTCGTCCCGTCGTCGGAACCATCGTCGACAACAATAACCTCAATCGGAACGGCCTCGTTCAGAGCGAGGGCACTCGTCAGCGCACGGCCGAGCGTGTGGCGCCGATTGCGAACCGGCACCACGATGCTGGCGACGGGATTGGGGATGGTGCTTCTTCGAAACCGAACGCATTCCAAATCCGGCGGGAGCCTCAATGCCGACAATGTCGTCACATCGATGGCAAACGCCTGCGCTAGCGGGCGCATGTGTCTATGGACATTGGGATTAAGAACGTGGGAGGGAAGTGGACGGGCAGCTGCGAATGCCCCTTGACGCAATACTGTCATGGCAAACTCGATGAATACGCATACAACTCTAAGGTGTTACACTAGCACATATCCTACTCCGGCCGTGCATAACTTTTTCGGCACCGTGAATCGCGCCCCGGTGTGGCTCTTCAGCAATAGATGCCCACGCAGTAGGCAATCTGCCGCGATTGGGGGCTAAATTGAAATTCGCGGCCAGGGTCCCAGGAAGCCGAGGCATGCAAAAATTCATCGATATCCGGTCGCGTCTTGCCACCCACGCTTTTGCCTGGGCCCTGCAGCGGCGAGCGAGCGCTAACCGGCTGGCTTTGGTCGCTCTTTTGATGCCGAAAACCTTCGCCGGATCGGATATCCGCGTGTCGCGCCGCGCGTTGGAGGCGATTGTCCAAAATGCGGCCTGCGACGACGTCACCGCCTCTCTGACCCGCATCGAAGCCGGCGCGGCACATAGCGCCTGGGTCGCGGCTTTCGCCTTGGAATATGGCCTCGTGCGCGGCGATTGGGCCTTCGCAGAGCGGTTCCTGCGGCCATGCCTCGCCAATCTCTTAGCCGCGGGGGACCAGCCTCCCAAACGCTATCTCGCCTTACTGGCGAGCTCACAGATTGAGCAACGACGACCTGCCGATGCCCTCAAGACGCTGGGCTGCTCCACGCCGCCGCAGGAGAGAGCAGCTGGCGGGGATTTGGAGCTACTCGCGGCGAGTGCCTGGCGCGCAGAGGACGCTCAGTGGCTGGCGTACGTCAACCGCGTCTTCGCCGCGCACGGAATGGGCACGCTCCGTCTCGACGGAGCACCGCACGAGATGAAGTTCCCCCGGCTGTCCGCCACGAGCACGCTCCCCGACAGCGGATCGGCGGCGACCAAGGTGACGGTTATCGTGTCGTGCTTCAACGCCGAGGAGCATCTTGAGACTTCACTCCGCTCGCTGTTTGAACAGAGCCACCCGAACCTGGAAGTCATCGCTGTCGACGACAACAGCTCCGACGGCACCTGGGCGCTGCTGCAGGCGCTGGCCGAGCGCGAGCCGCGCCTGCGGCTGCTGCGCAACGCCAAGAACGTCGGCACCTACGTATCGCGCAACCGAGCCCTGCGCGCCAGCACGGGCGCGTTCGTGACGACGCAGGATTCCGACGATTGGAGCCATCCGGACCGCATCCGGCATCAGCTCGCGGTGCTTGAAGCGCGACCCGATGCGATTGCGAGCTACTGCGCCGGCCTGCGCATGTGGAGCGACGGCCGCTTTGAGGTGCACCAGCGGACAGGCGATGTCATCCGCCCGCTGTGCTACGCCTCGCTCATGTACCGCAAGCAGACGATCCTCGGCCTGACGGGCTACTGGGATTGCGTGCGCGTCGAGGCGGATGCCGAGTACCTGCGCCGCGTCGTGCGGCTGCGCGGGAAAGGCTCGGTCCTTGCCTGCGCCAAGCCGCTCATGATCCAGCTGCGCCGCGAGAGCTCGCTGACGACGACGCCCGAGACGCGCAACATTCAGCGGCTGCGCGAGGGTCCGCGGCTGGCCTATCGGGCCGAGGCCGCGCGCTTCGCCAAACGGCTGAGTGCGGCGACTGCGCGTTATGATTTCGAGACCTGGCGCCGACCATTTCCGGCGCCGGCCTCGATCGTCGTTCCCGATGAATTGGTACGGGAAGCGGCTTCCTGGGATTGACTTCGCAGGCGGCCGTGCCCCTGTCAGGACCCTACAGGACAGATTGAGTTGATTGCATATAGAGGGGTTTCCGACTCATAGCATTCCGAGGAGGGACATAGTGAGGCAGCGCAACTAGCAGACTCTGCCCCATTTCTGGGGGGCAGGCCAAGCCCACGGGATGTTCTGGACTTACAATCGCCAAGTTGCCATACAGCTGAGATGAAAAGGGAACAGACTACGCGCCCGATGCATCTCGACGACACGACCTTTTCAGCTATCAAGCGATTGCTCCGCGAGCAAGGCCGCGCGTACGCGCCGCGCTACGCCGTCGCCTTCGCCTTCATGGCTGTGTTCGCAGCCTGCACCGCCTTCAGTGCCTGGATGATGAAGGACGTCATCAATCAGATCTTCGTCAATCGCGACCCGCAAGCACTGTTCTGGATCCCGCTCCTGATTGCCATGGCGTTCGTTGTGAAAGGCGTCGCGGCCTACTTTCAGGAGATCACGCTCACCCGCATCGGCAATCGCATCGTGGCCGAGACGCAGGCGCGCCTGTTCGACCATATCCTCAACATGGACTTGGGGTTCTTCCAGCGCACCACATCCGGCGACCTCGTCACACGACTGACGCACAACGTGCGCGCCGTACGGGAGATGATGCATCTGCTGGCGACCGGGCTCGGACGCGACCTCTTCACGCTCGCGGGCCTTATCGGCGTCATGGTGAAGCTCGAGCCCATGCTGTCGCTGGTCAGCCTTGTTGGGGCGCCGATGGCCGTGTTGGGGCTGCGGCACCTGACGCAACGCATCAAAGCAGCGGCGAAGAGCGAGAACGTTGCCATGACGGCGCTCGTCACCCAGACCCGCGAAGCCTCGCAGGGCATCCGCATCGTCAAATCTTTTCAGCTTGAAGACGTTATGCGTCGACGCATGCAGGAAGCCGTCTCCGGCATCGAGCGCCTCAGCAATCGCATCGTCGCGGTGCAGGCGGGTGTCAACCCGCTCATGGAAACGGTGGGCGGGCTCGCCGTCGCCGGCGTCGTCTTCTACGCCGGCTGGCGTACCCTCTCCCAGGGGCAGGCGCCGGGAGAGTTCTTCGCCTTCGTCACAGCGCTTTTGATGGCCGCCGATCCCCTGCGGCGCCTCTCCCGCCTGCAGCTGCAGCTCGCCACCTGCGCCGTGCGTGTCAAGATGCTCTACGCGTTGCTGGACACGGCCGCCCCTGAGCGGGAGGCGGGACAGAAGCCGGCACTGATCCTCGCCGGCGGGGAGGTTCGCTTCGACAAGGTTTCCTTTGCCTACAAGCCGGGGGTTCCGGTCCTGCGCGACCTGAGTTTCACCGCGCCGGCGGGTCTGACGACCGCCCTCGTCGGCCTTTCGGGCAGTGGCAAGACCACCGTGTTCAACCTCATTCAGCGCTTCTGGTCACCGGCACGAGGGGTGATCTCAATCGACGGCCAGTCGATCGCCGACGTTTCGCTCGCCTCTCTGCGCCGCCAGGTGGCGTTTGTCAGTCAGGACGCCTTCCTGTTCGAAGGGACCGTTAGAGACAACATCGCCGCCGGTCAGGAGGGGTGCTCCGAGGCGGCCATCGTGGCGGCCGCGCGCGCCGCGCACGCGGACGAGTTCATCAGCCGTCTGCCGCAAGGCTACGATACGCCGGTGGGCGAGCTCGGCGGGCAGATTTCCGGAGGGCAAAAGCAAAGAATTTCGATCGCCCGCGCCTTTCTCAAGGACGCCCCCATTATTCTCATGGACGAGCCGACCTCGGCGCTCGATAGCGAGACCGAGCAGCATGTCCAGGCCGCGCTTGCGGAGCTGACCCGTAGCCGCACGACGATTATCATTGCCCACCGGCTGGCAACCATCGCCAAGGCCGACATGATCCACGTGCTCGAGGCCGGCACGCTGGTCGAGAGCGGAACCCAGAAGGATCTCGTCCGCACCGGCGGCCTCTACGCCAAGCTGCATCGGATGCAGACGGCGCACCTCGATGCCTGACAGGGGCGGCATTGAACTATTCAACTCTCTCCTTCTTTCCAAAAAACCACAAATAGCCGACCTGACTCCCTACCGGGGGCAATTCCTTCCCCGTCTCACAATAATCATACAGGTGCTTATAGTTTTGGCCTGCCCCTGGATATCGCGGCGCGACTAGCACTCTTTCAAGACAAAGCTTGGAGCCAAGGCACTTATCGAATATTTCCTTGGTTATGGTTTGAGGTTCGGCCGGGGTAGGCGGTTCGTTAAGATTCACGGAACCTGCTAAATACCCCCCTCTCTTTGTTATGCGTAACAACTCGCGACACATCGTCTCAAGATTGTCAACATGATCTATGGAGTTAATAGTGAATACAACGTCACAATATTCGGATAGTAACGGAATTCGATCTTCCGTTGTTTCGATATAGATTGCGTTGTGTTCTCGTATTCCGAGATCGCCATATGCTTGCACTAATACGTCCGCACAAATCACCTTTGATGCATTATTGAGCCACTCGAGAGATCCCCGCGGACCGCTCCCAAAGTCACAGACGACCTTGCCGCTAAACCAAGCCTTATCCTTGCCACTTATGCAGCACATCAGCTTTTGGTACCAGGAATTTTGCAGCCGTCCTCCTTCTAAATCAAAGCGCTTCTTCCAGTAGCCAATTTCCGCATCAGCTTTTTCACTCATTCCGAATTAACTCTTTCCTATTTGGAATTGAAGCGCGCCGCCGGGCTGACAACAGCAGCCTTGAGCTGGCGGCCTTCCATCTGCCACCCCCTTAATGGTAAACCCAAATCGCTTTTAAAAGCAAATCTGGGGCCAACTCGGCGACGCTGCTACCTGCATGATTCCGAATCGCGGGAACGACGTCGGGCATCTTGGACGCCAGCGCGAAGAGCACATCGGCCCCCTGCCGCAGCTGCGCGACGATCTCCTCCGGCTTATGGGTCTTGTTCGGCATCTCGGGTCCTCCGACCACCAGCCTCTTCGACGGGTGTGCCTTCCTCGGGCCTGCCGCGGTACGAGATCCGCGCATCCGAGAACTTCGAACAACCAGTCGGGAGTTCAGGACCAGCTGGCGCGGATTCAACGGAGCAGGTCAACCGGGAAGCGACACGCGCCTAGGTTGACCAAGCCGCAGAGCTTGAAATACCCTAGCGGAATAATTCTAGCTGGGGGCGACGGTGTCAACGAAACAGAGACGCAAGGTTGAGGCGCTGAGGGACCGTTATGACCAAGCGCAAGAGCTGCTAAGAGCTGAGAAGTTTACAGCCGCCCATCAAAAACTTGCGGATTTCCATGACGAGCTTGCGGACCTTTCCAAAGTGGAGGCGGTCGGCCTACGTCCGTTAGAGCCCGAAATATCTGTTCTGGTCATAAGCCACAATCATAACCCCAACGTCAGGTGCGCACTGGAGGCAATAGCTAAGCAAGTATCCCAAGTGAATGCTGAGGTCGTATTAGTCGACACCGGAAACGCTAGGCTATTCTCGTCCGCAAAGCAAACGCTGGATAGCTTCACTGCCGTCGTCCCGCCGTTCCCTCCAGGCGCAGGCTTGGGGCGCAATCTCGCCGCTTCAATGGCGCATGGCCGGCTCCTGGTATTTCTTGATGATGACGGCATCATGGAGCCGGGATGCCTGCAGGCACTGCAGGTGTGCATACAGGAAACTGGCTGTGTCGCTGCTCGGGGGCGCGTCATACCACTAACCTCGCCAGAACGTGGCGCGGCCCACTATGATCTTGGCAAGCATCGATGCCGCACGCTGATCAACACTGAAGGCATCGCCATCTGGCGAAAGGATGTCTTCTCGGGGGCTGGGGGCTTTGATCCGCTCTTGTACGGGCACGAAGGCATTGAATTATGCGCGCGTGCTTGGCGTTTCCATGGCCCAGGTGCTTTCTGCTATGAGCCGAAGGCTGTCCTGCGGCATGACTACAGCAGTGATCCCGCCGCTGCTGTAGAAAAGAAGATGCGGCATGAGCGAAACCGCCGATATATCCTGGAAGTTCGTCCAGAAACATACAAGATTCATTCCGCAACTCAGTCGGCGTACGGCAATTTAAGGTCCGCCGCGTTGTCACAGGAGACGCTAATATCCCCTCCCGAAGCGGAAGGGACGGTGTCTGTGCTGACAACAGCCAGGAATGCGGCTCAGTGGGTGGAGGAATTTACACGGTGCTGGAAAACTCAGACCCGGACAGATTTTGAGTTGATCGTGGTGGACGACGGCTCGGAGGACGAGACCGCAGAAAAGCTGAAAGGACTCTGGCACGGCGACGAAAGGCTCAGGCTTATACGCCGCCAAAGAATGGGCAGGGGGGCCAGTCTCAATGTAGCGGTGCAGCACGCCCGCAACGATGTCTGTCTTATAGCTGATATGGATGATATCAGCATCCCATCGCGCATTGGAATGACGCTGGCAGATTTCAGAGAATATCCCGACCTGACCTGTCTATCCTACCTGGCATTCACGGAATCCAATCATTTTCTCGCCGGTAGGCCGCATACGTCGCTGATCACCGATCTGGATGTCAGGGCCCTGTTCGGAATGCCGGTATCGTTTCCAACATTTGCTTTCCGGAAATCAAAACTGACTGCGCCCTTCAATGAAAAAATTATGGGCGGGATCGATTGCGACTGGATCATGCGCAATATTGCCAGCAATAAGGGCCTTGGCGGCAAGTTCGTTCATCGCCCGATCGTCTACTATCGGCAGCATAGCGGTCAGATCACGAGTAACCATGCGCAGGCACAATATGAAGCGCGGCATCGCATTGTGCAATTCAGCTTCTCACGATTGCTTGGCGACCTGGGCGAGGAAGATAGGCGCTTCATAGACATGCTGATCGAGCGGCGGAGTATTCCACCGAATGCGCGGAGGGACATGGCCATTTGGATTGGCAGACTCATTCAGGAGAACAAGCGCCTAAACGTCTTTAATCCACACGCGTTTGCGCTGGCCTTGAGCGATGCTTTCGAGCAGGTTGTGCGGCACACGGATCAGCAGGCAGCTCAACCATCCAAGCCTGTAAACCAAACAACCCATCCGTCGAAGCTCGTAGACGAAGCCGAGAGCCTGATGGCGCAGCGCCGTTATAAGGAGGCGCGCCGCAAGCTCCGCGCAGCGTTGCGCAAGCGTCCTGATGATCCGGAGATCGAACGTTTGCTGTTGTCGGCGAGGCCCTGGCCGGCCTCGCTGCTCATGCGGTCTGCGACATTAAGGAATTTGCTGCCCAGACAAAGAAAGGCTCGAAGATCGCAGGGCGCCAAGTAGCTCCTCTTTTGCCACCGACCGCAATTCGTCGTCGTCCTTACGATATGCTCTTGTGAGAAGCAGGAGCAGCTTAAGATATTGGCGGATGCGGGCGCTGTCTGCATCACCGGAATTGCGGGCCACATTGCCGGCATGGAACTTGACGGAGTTCAGCACACGCTGATCGAAGTTGGCACGGTGTTTTTCCAGAAGCCCCTCCCTGTGGAGAAATGACTTCACCTCGTCGAACGCGCGAAAGTGATCAAGCAGGTGCCTATCGCTGCTCTCGTTGGTGATGGAGTCAGTCCGAATTAAGTATTTGTGATAATGCCCACCGATCAGTTTCAGCTTTCGCCCTTTAGCGAAAAGCTTTGGTGTAGTTGCCAAGTCTTCGTAATACATGTGCTCTGGAAACTGAATGGCATTCTGTGTAAAGAGTGAGCGTTTGATCAGCTTGTTACAGACGCCGGGGTTCGTGACCTCAAAGATGTTTGTCGCAGGGGACCGCAGATCTATCTCTCCGACATTCGTCCAGTGTTCGGACAAGAACGCGCCTTGCTCGTCGACACGGTCGAAGCCGCAGTTAATGATGTCATAATCACCATTCCCGGAGGCGTCCGCCAAAGCTTGTATCATTTCAGGAGAAATGAAGTCATCGCTATCGATGAATGACAGCCACTCCCCCTTCGCAGCCTCAATGCCGGTATTGCGTGCTCCGCCAAGGCCCTTGTTTCGCTCATGCCTAAGCAGTTTTATACGCTCATCCTTCGACATAAGTCTTATGACGATGTCGATGCTGGCGTCAGGCGAGCAGTCATCGACGACCAAAATTTCAATATTCGCATATGTTTGCGCGCTTATCGAGTTGAGACATTTTTCGATGTAGCGCTCGGTTTTGTAGACTGGGACAATGACCGATATTGTTGCGCTAGAATCACTCTTACACCAAGACATAGAGGCTCTCCGGAAGGGGGGTGTAGAACTGGTGGGGTCATAGCAACAGCCTACGTGCGGGCCAAGCGTGCCATAATTTAAGACCAACCGGTAACTGACGTGCAAGCTTGGCAAGAAAGCTTGCTACAAGCGGCCTTCGCAATTTGTCGACACCGCCGCGCCTAAGAACTCGTTCCATAGTTGAATGAAAGCCGAATCGACCGCCGCCAGATCTAGTCTGGTGATTCTATACGGATCATAGGTATCAAGAGCATTCTGCCATTTCGTGGGGCAGGCGACATTCCGCGGCTCTACAGCGTCCTGAAGCCCCAACCGGCGGCCTGGTTGCTTGTGAGGTTTTGTCAGCGCTGGCGGCGTTTCGTGCCCCTATGGCTATGCGGACGCACGTCATTATTGTCTCGACGCCAACGCTCGCATTTTTGCTCCGCCTTGGCAAGGTTCAGGAACCAGTGCGCCGACAGGCACTCGGCATTATCGGGGTTGCGGGTTATCGTTCGCGGCCGGAAGCGGGGCCTAGTCGTTGTCTTGAGGCTCCGGCGACAACGTCTCCGGTTGCTGATCGGGCGTCCAATTCGGGTTGTCTGTTTGTGCATTTTGTGCGATGTCGGGATCGTCGCGAGTGCTCGGATTTTGGACGGAGTCCTCTTCGATTTCGGTGCTGTTTTGCGCTGGATTTTGGGCCGGAGTGCCGCTCGAACTGGGCGGGAAAGAGGGCACGGATACTGTAGTGGCGGCAGCGGCGGCTTGGCTCAACATCGCGTCCAATTCAAAGCGAGTGTAGCAGCTCGTGCCGTTGGTGTCCGTTAGGCAGAGTTCCACGGCCTCGACTTGCTTCGCGATGAGTTTTTGCGTGAAGATGGATTGGATGCCGTTGGTGGCGGAGCCGAGCCAGGCGATGAGGTTGGCCTTAAATTGCCCGGTGATGGTTGCGAGGTCTTTGATCGCGTTTGCGATGACGGCCGTCAGGGAAGGGTAGTCGATGCCGGACGGCCGTCCCTGCTCGTCGAGCGCGACAACGTCCGGCACGAGCTGCTGCATTTCTTCGGCGATGAAGCCGATGCGGGTCGCGTCGCCCATATTCATCTCCGGCTTGTACCGGAAGGAGACAGGTCGCATGCTGAGGACGTCCTTGAGGCCGTAGCCGAGTTCCTGAACGTCCTGCTTGAAGCGCACTGATGAGGTCGTGCAGGCGGAGCCGTTGCCGCGGGTGAGTTCCCAAGTCGTCGTGTTGATGCAAACGTAGTTGCCGGTCGCGGAGGAGGTGAGGCCGTTGATGACCGCGGTGCCAACGACGGAGAGGGTCCTCCAGGGCGATGTGGTCGCAAGTCCCAGGTTGCCGGTTGACGTGATGCGCATGCGCTCGAAGGGAGTAGCCCCCGTTCGAAACGCGAGGTCGCTATTCGCCATATACAGTTCGACTGCGTTCGATCCGTCAAAGCTTTCACCGCGCAAGACTTCATATGCACCCGAAAAATTTCCGCCCTTAATGAGCAATCCTTTCCTTGTGAATGAAGATCCGGAGTTGAATATCTGCGCGGCATAGTCGGCCACGTTGGCCTGCACAGAGAAGGGGTACAACGGGGACGTCGTCCCGATACCGACGTTGCTTCCCGAGACGCTCACTGCAGCGGTGGAGCCGGAAGTTAGATCTACGCGACCGCCATTGACGTTCCGGAGCACGAGAACATTATCGCTTCCCTGCGGACCGACGACGGATGAAAGGTTGCCGGAGGCGTCCGTGAATTCGACGCGCCCTCCCACAGTGCTTGCGCCGGCGGCGTCGTTGTCCGTCAACCTGAACATAGGATACTGCGCAGCAATATTGAGGATCGTTGCCGGGGTTGTCGTCCCGATGCCAACGTTGCCAGATGACATGACGACCATTCGGGGCGTATCGACAAAGCTCGTACCGATAGCCGAAAAACGCGCGATTTCGGTGTCCAACGAGCTGAATCCCGCTTGCACATAGAGGCCGTGCTGCGTTCCGTTGCTCCCGCTCCTGTTGCCGTATGTTTGTACGGAGGCTGCGTAGTGGGGCATCGGAGAAAATGCTCCACTTTGCTGAATGCCCAGAAGCGACGCCGTGTATCCGCTGGCACTGTCATAAATTGAGAGCTTCTGCGGTGGTGTCGTCGTGCCGATGCCGACATTGCCAGCCGGCTCTAGCCACAATGCGGGGTTCGCACCGGTAGTATTCGTACTGATGAAGAATTCGCTGCCGTCGCCGACTGCGTCGCTGTCCGGTGAACCCATTGCCCAATTCGCCACGCCTGCCGTCGTAAGGCGCAGCTGGTTGCTTCGTGCCGCTGAGAGGCGGTTGAAAATTGAGAGCTGGTTTTGATTCCCTTCAACGACAAAGTCGGGACCTAGGACCGCATCCGTTGAGGAAAGGCCCATGACGGAGAGAGCTCCCCACGGCGAGGTGGTGCCGATGCCGACGTTGCCGGAGGTATCAATGGTCAGCCTATTCAAACCACCCGTGCGCAGATTGAGTTTGTGGTTGGTGACGGTGCCGATCACACCCGACGCGTCCGCGCTTACGCCAATTGCTACTCCCGTCGTATCGTCAGATGTAACGATGCCGTACGCGCTGTTCGCTTGCGTGACACTTAGCTTATAGAGAGGACTCGTCGTCCCGATGCCGACGTTGGCGCTCGCATTCCAGATGCCGCCGGGGAAGTAGGTATTGCTCGTGAAGGTGGACGACGCGGTCGAGAGGAGGCCGCCGCTGAACGTGAGAGCGGTGGAGGTGGCGCTAGCGGGGAAGAGGTAGCCGAAGGTGGCATAGCCTCTGGTTGAACCCCAATAATCGGCGGAGGTGGTGGAGAAGAGTGAACCCTGGTTCACCGACACGAAATAGGACGCGCTGGTCGTCGAGAAGAGGTCGGTGACGCTCTTCCAGTAGTCGGCGGAGGTGGTCGCGAAAAAGTTGCGCTGATCCTTCCATGCGTCGGCGCTCGTGGTTGAGAAGGCGCTCGCGAGATAGGCGCTGCCTTCGAGACCGTCGAAGGTACCGGTCCAGTTTCCGCTCTTGGTGAGATAGCTGTCGCCGATGACGGTCCCTTGCCAGGTGCCGCTCGTCACCGTGCCGAGATTGAGCTGCCCGGAGCCGGTCGTACCAATGTTGAGGTTGCCGGATGCCGACGAGATGTTGATGCTTCCCGCGCCAGACGAGGTGACGTTGATGTTGCCGGAGCCGGTGAGGATGTTGTGGTTGCCCGAGCCCGTCGCCTGGCTCGTGATGTTGCCGGTTCCCGTGGTCTGGATGGCGAGGTTCTGATTGGCATCGGTCGAGAAGGTGATGACGTTGGAGACGTCTTCCAGAACCTTCTTGCCGTTCACGTACAAGCTGCCGGGGCCGATAAAGACGTCCTTCCACATATTGCTCGCCGAGCCGAGCGAGTACGTGTTGTCGGCCGTGGGGATGATCGAACCGCTGATGGAGATGTTGCTAGCGAAGGTGGAAGTGCCGGCGCCTTGCACGGCGAGAGTACCCGTCGTGGTCGCGCCGCCGCTGATAGTGAGGCCGCCGGCCTGCGTGCCGCTGCCGATCGTGCTGCTCGCGTAGGCCGTCAGCCCGCCGTTGAAACCGAGCAGCGTTGACGTGGCGTTCGCGGGGAAGAGATAGTCGAAGCTGCTCCCGGCTACGGGCCATGACGTGCGGCAGTCGGTGGAGAGGCAGAGCGTGTTTGCGGAGAGAATGCTCGTCGAGGCGTTGTTGAAAGTCTGGAGGCCGGTGAAGGTGTTGGCGGCGTCGGTCTTGGGGATCGTCGATGAAGAATGGATGAAGCTCTGCACGCGCGCGTCGGTGAAGAAGAGGTTGGCGCCTTCGACAAGGTTGCTCGTGCTGATGCCGAGAGACGAGGTCGCGATGTCGGCCCAGGCAGCGCCGTCCCAATAGAAGAGATCGCCGTAGTTCTCGGTGATCGCGGCGACGTCTAGGAGATCTTCGATCGAGTTGTTGGTGAGATCGTCTGCGGTGCGGGCGGTCTGTTGGGTTTCCCAGTAGTCGGAACTCGTCGTCGAGAAGAAGTTGCGCGTTGTTTGCCAGTAGTTCGCGCTCGTCGTGGAGAAGAGCGTGGTCGCGGCATCGAGGTAATCGGTCCCCGCGACGGCCGCAGCGACCTGTCCATTTGCATTCGTCTTCAGAAGGGAACCGGGGACGCTGGAGACGATGAGGTCCGTCGTGCTTGCCGTCGTCGCCGTGATGGCCGTCGTCGACGCATACGGCAGGATCGATGCGATCGATGATGTTGCCGTGAAGCGTGGCGCGGTGAGTGATCCGTACGAGACGACGCTGTTGCGGAAGAGTGCATTGCCCGCGACTTCGAGGATGTTGCCGGTCGTCGTCGTGGCAGGGGCACCGATCAGAACGACGTCCGTCGGGTCGGCGGGGTAGAGCGCAAGGTCGTCGGTGGAGGTTGCCCACGCGCTGCTGCCCCCTCCTCCGCCCGTAAGATCGGTGCTCCACGTCAGAGCGCCGCCGACGACTTTGAGCACTTGGCCGTTGCTGCCGTTGGCAAGTGTTGCGACGACGCCGGTATTGGATTGCAGCAGCCCGGTGCCGCTCCCGATCGTTGCCGTGCCAGAGACGTAGAGGTTGGTGGTCGTGGCGTTGGTGGCGACGAGCTCGGTCGCCGTCAGGCTAGAGATCGCAGCGGACGCGGTGTCGATTGCGTTGGTGATGGTGCCGGTGATGATGCTCGCATTGAAAGAAGTCGGGTTGCTGGCAGAGGAGACGCTGCGAAAGGAGGTTGCGTTCGCGTTCTCCATCGAGGAGATGCGCTGCGCGATGGAGGCTTCGAATGCGGCGAGGCGCGCGTCGAGGAGGGCTTCGGTAAGGCCGGTTTGGATGACTGTGTTCGTGCGTTCGATGACCTGCTGTTGGGGTGCGGGGGATACGCTCGATGCAGGGGATGCGGAAGCCGATGCTTTTGAGACCACGACTTGGCTCGTCGTGGTCGCGCTGCGCGCTGAAGCGGTGCGTGCGGCGCTGTTTGTGTTTGTTGGTGCTGACTTGACATTTTGGGAAGTTGTTGCGTGCTGCTGGGCTCTAATATTCGTGAGCTGATTGTTCGAAATGCGTGAGGTGTCTTCGGCGAGGGTCGCATCGCAGCCGATGCCGAGATAGCGGCAGAAGAGGTTGCGGACTTTCTCCGTGATGTAGCTGGGGAAGGAGGTTGCGGTCTCGCTCGCCGCGGCGAGCTGGCCGGTGGGAAGTTGCAGGTCGATTTCTGGAATGCGCGCTGAGAGCGCGGAAGGAAGTTGCGCGAACTGGATGCCGAGTTCGCTGCCGATGGGCTTCAGGGTTGCGACAAGCTGATGGGGGAGTTGCGTCTGGGCGAACGCGCCGCCGGTGCCGACGAGGAGGCACGTCACTAGGAGGGCGACCGCGATGGCGCGGCGGCGGCGTGCGCGGGCAATGTAGGTATGGAAACGCGGGGGGAGGTTGCGGGACATAGATCAGGAAGTTGCGAGCGCGTATTCCTCCTTGCGGCGTTGCGCGAGCTGGGCGCGCCAATGCGCCTTCTGCGCTTCGCGTTCGGCGATAACGTGCTGGACGGACGGGAGATTCACGAACCAATCACCGCTCGCGAGGCGGCGTGCGATGACGCGATTTTCGCGGCACCACCGCGTGAGGTAGTCCGGCGACATGCCGACGACGGCCGCCGCGTTGCGGGCGGATATGAAGGGCATTCCGTCGATGGTGATTTCGATCATGTCGGAGGGGCGTAAAGGCTAGGGATTGCGCCTTGCGGATATGATACCCTGCTCCCGGCCCCGACTCGGGATGCCCAAGGGGATAAGTGCATTAGCCTGCCACGCGGTCTTTCCATTGCATCAAAGGAATTTCCAAATGCGCAGGAAAGGGACCAGAGAGTCACGCAACCGCGGCGACCTTCCCCAGTTGCTGAAGTTTTACTTTCTCGTTCTCGAAGGTGCGGTCGACCCCGAGGAACTCCGTTTCATCTTATCGCCCGATGTACGCTTCACGCGTCAGGCGACGCAGACGATTGACGGCTTTGAAGTGGTACGCAAACAAATCGAAGGATGGCTCGACACAGTCCGGGATACGCGCATCGACATACAGCGCATGGTGGATCACGGTGACGGCTGCGTGAAGGTCGACTTCACTGTGCACACAAGCGTGCGCAACGGCGATGCGCTGTTCACCGTCGAGCTGCCCGTGATTGCCATGTACATGATCGACCTCGACGCCAACCGCATCACCGAGCTCCTTGAGTATTGGGCGAAAGTACCGCCCAAAGCTCGAAGCTACCAGTAGCCACGCGGAGCCTTCCTAAATCGCAAACACGTCGATCTTGCCGCCGTTCTTCTTCAGCGCCGCGACGAGCCAGTTCGGCTTGCGACCACGGCCCGTCCACGTCTCCTCGGGATTGGCGGGGTTGCGGTATTTCGGAGCTGCGGTGCGCCTGCCGCGCTTGCCGAACAGCTCGTCGATGTTGAAGCCGCGCTTTTCGGCGAGTTGGCGGAGCGCCTGTTTGGTGAGCGCCGCATCCTCGGCTTTCTTGGCGGCGATCGCCGCCGAGACGCGCTCTTCCAGCTTCAGCAATTCAGCGTACGTAAGCTTATCGACGTTCGGCAGGGCCATCGAATTGATCTCTTTTTTTGTGTTGTACCGGCGCTCTCTTAGCCTGCACTGAAACGACTGACAATTCGTTTCGACCTCTGATATTTTGGAGTTTTCCCGAAGAGGTTGCAGTGCGGGATCTTCTCCTCGACGAGTTGCGCTTTTCGGCTGGCATCGTCCTTTCGCGCGAGGAGGTCGTGCCGCGCTTTCGGGTGATGTGCCCGGAAGGGGATTGGACCGTGTTCGTGCCGCTGCCCGATGACATCGGCGAGCGGCAGCGCCGCATGCAGCTCGCCTACGGCTTCATGGCGTGGAAGTCGGCGACGGCCTTCATCATGTCGACTGAACTCGTGCAGCCGGATTGCGTGCTCTCGGCCGGCATCGGCCGCAGCGAGGTCCTGATTGCTGCACGCCCGATCCTGCGCAAGCCGCTGACGCTGGGGCCGGTAGAGTGGCTCGACCGATCGGCCGTCGGCGAGGAAGTAGTGGCGCTCCTGCCGCGCGGGAAGGTGACACTCGATCGCGACACCGAAGCTGCGCTGGTGCGCGCGTTTGGTGATGGGGGAGAGTTCGAGGCGCGGCGGTGCTGAAGTCCGCTTCCTCCATATTGCCGCCGGCAACTGCGCTCACACTCTGCCATCGGCCCATGCAAAGGAGGATCGCATGCTCACGCGTCGAGGATTGTTCGGCCTGCTCGCGGGAGGCGGCGCCGCGCCGTTCGTCAAATTGCCAGAAGCAAACGCCACGCCCTTCCCTACGCGCGGCAGCGAGCCGTGCACGCTGAACTGGTTCAACCGCGTGCGCGGGTTCGGGTTCGCCCACGGAACGCTGAGCGGACACAGCATCTTCGTCAGGGCTAGCTGCTTCGCGAAGGCCGGGATCGAAAAACCCAAGTGGGGCGCGACGTACTTCGTCGCCTGGGAACTGAAGCCGAAAGGTCCCTTTGCGTACGAGATCGGTGAATGGTAGCGCCAGGGATCGAAGCCCGCAGGGTGGAGACGCGGCAGCGGCTCCGTCGCGCCGAGAGCGCGATAGAGCCCGGTCGCCGCGATACGCGGCGAGGCGCCCACAGGAGAACTGGGAGGGGACACCGTCGCGCCCCCTCCCAGCCCGGAATTCCAAACCCCCGCTAATTGAGCCCCGCTACGTCCCCGCTACGTGCGCTCGAGCGACGATACCTTACCGGCAACGCGACTGGATGCCAAGCGTGGCGCTCGCGACGCGCCGGATTCGGGCGGGCTTGAAGACAGGTGGTGCGCGAGCGCACGCACCTGCGGATGCGTTACGCGCGCATCACATGCGCGCAATTTCGCGCAGGCGCCACACAATCGCTCGGCTGATAGCGCGAGACTGCGCCTGCGTAACAGTAGGAGGATGCATCGATGGGACTTTCACGCAGAGGATTTATCGGATTCCTCGCCGCATTCAGCGGCGGCACGCTGGCGGCCGGGAAGATCGCTCCCGAGGCGGCGGCTGCGGAAGTCCCCGAGCCCGCACCGACACCGCCAACCCCTTCTCGTGATCCGACTGAGAGACTGCGCGCGGCCCTGCGCGCGCGTCTCGGCGATGAGATCGCAAGCAGCTGGTTCAACGCGCTCGAGGTCGATAGTCTGACCCTCGGGACGGCAACCCTCTCGGTGCCCGTCAAGTTCCTGCGCACTTGGATCAAGAGCCACTACGCCGGCGACCTCAACGCCTGCTGCAGCGAAATGTTCGGGACCTGGCGTGTCGATCTGGTTCTGCGGCAGCCGGGTACTTCGAGAGCAGTACAGCGTTCGCAGATCATCGAGGATCTCGGACGCGGCGTGAATAGCTAGCCGGCCCCGTCGCCGACGCTCGTGGGCCGAGACAAACGCGGCGACCGTATGCGTTCTTGATCACCACCATGCGGCATCCGCGCCAGGGACGGACGCCGCATGGCCGAGACCGCAGGGCTCGGTTCACGACGGCCCGGTCGCCGCGGCACGCGGCGAGGCGCCCATGCCAAAACGCAGATCATGACGAGGCTCCTCAACAAGACCATCGCCCAAGCACGAACATTGTCGCCCGACGATCGGGACCGCATCACCCATCTGGTCTTCGCCCTCCTCGACGGGCCATACGAGCTCGGTGCTGAGCGTTGATCCCCGATGTGGTATACTGCCGCGCATGACCAACGCACTTAAGGTTGTCGTCGACGAGCTCGAGCGGCTCCCGGAAGCTGATCAAGTAGAGATCGGTCGCCACGTACTCGATCACGTCGCCAAGCTCCGCGCCTTGCGCGCGGACATCGACGCGGGAGTCCGCTCTCTGCACGCGGGAGAGGGAAGAGAAGTCGACATGCGCGATCTGATCTCGCGCGCCCGTAATGCGCATGATGGCCAACGCCGATAGCCTGCGTCTCATTTGGTCGCCGGAAGCCGAAAGCGATCTGTTCGATATCTGGGACTTTGCCAGCCTCGCCAACAAAGTCGACCACGCCGAGGGGGTCCTGCGCGAGATCGAAAGAGCCGCAGACCTATTGTCTCGCTGGCCGGAGTTTGGCCGCGCGCGCGATACGCTCCGCGCCGGCATCCGCTCCCTGCACGTCAATCGGCACACGATCTTCTATCGCGTGAAGGATAATGCCGTGCAGATCGTGCGCGTGCTTGATGAGCGGCGTGACATCGAGACGACTTTCAACGATCACGAGGGCTTTCGCGCATAAAAAAGCCCGCCGGTGGGCGGGCTTTGCGCCAGGGGCGGGTTCCGTTCAACGCGCCCGCAATTTGGTCGTCGGCTTGAGGCCGTTAAGCGGATCGCTCCGCCCGATGCCGTGCGTCTCGATTGACCGCGTGTGCCGATCGGCGAGCTCGACAAAGAGCTGGCGCGCGATCGACAGGCAGGCATTTTCGACGTCAGTGAACGGCCCCGACCACTTCTGCTTCTCGTTCGTGAAGCTCGGCACTGATTTGGCCACCCACCACCCGTCCTTGCGCCGTTCGGCCGAATGCGCGGCGAGGGCGTAGGTGAACTTCTCCGGCAACGCCTCGTGCTTAAACGCGTGTCCCGTGCCAGCCGCGCGAGCGGTGCCATTCTTCGGCTTGGCCTGCTCCTTAGCCATGTGCTTCTGCATGACCATGCTCCTCATGCTGTGACCGGAGCGCGCCGCACCATTGCGACGTGCGCCGGCGTCAGCAGGGGAGACCTGCTTCGATTGTACGCGCCCCTCGTCTGGCAGCAACTCCGAGGCAACAAGATAAGAGCCGAGCAATCGCTGCTCGGCTCCAATACTAGGCCAGTCCCAGCGAGCGCTTAAGGCGCTCCATTCCGTCGCGGCTGTCACCGACCCTGAAGGCGAAGTCCGGGGCGTAGGTCGAGAACAACATCAGCAGCTCGGGCGACATCTCGCGCGTCGCCTCCTGCAGCTTGATGCGGCAGATCATGACGCCGGCTTTGTTGACGTGCACCACCGCGTCAGTGCGGGAGCGCGTGAAGACGAGCTCGAGATCCGTGCCGACGAGCGGCAAATGTCCCGGTGGCGCCTCGGCGCAGTCTTCCTCCGTGTAGGTCGTCATGCCTCACTCCTTTCCGTATCCTGCGCGTCAGCCCATCGTCGGGCTGCCGCGTTGGAAACAGAGGCCCCGCGCAGAATTGCGCGCGGGGCGTTAGGTCGTGCGTGCTAGCGCTTGCTGCGCGCGGTGGTCTTCTTGTCCGAGGCATCCGCCTTGTGGGGATCCTCTGCATCGTTCTCAAACAGGACGATGCGATCTCCGACCGGCAGCGCTGTCAGCTGGATGTTGACACCGCTCTTCTTGTCATCGTCATACGAGAACAGCCAGGCCGAACCGATCTCCGTCAGCCAGTCTTTCTGGCCCTCACGCTTCTTCGCTGAAAAAACCCTGTGCGTGGGACGGTTGTTGTCACTCACGGTCCTTCTCCTTTGCTCCTTGCGTTGCACCGAGCTCTTAACGGGGCGGATGGCGAACCATTCGCTTACCTTGAGAGCCGCTCCGTAGATGTCCGTCTTCTCCATGGCGGCGACGAACTCCAGCATGCCGCCACCGTCCTCGCCGACATGGTCGGGCGAGAAGCAGCGCCACACGTTCTTCTGGCGATCGACCGAGAACTGCCGCTTGTTGCGGCCGCCATGGATGGGGCAGGCACCCTGCAGATTGCGTCCCGATCCCCGCAGCCGCTTGAGCACGCCGTAGTGTTCGAGCACGGCCGCGAGGGGAACTGCGCGTCGTAGCTGTTCGAAGTAGACGCGCCGCGCGTGCTCTTTGTCCAAGGAACCTCCTCTCTCAAAGAACAACCCCGCTCCTGAATTGTGCGCCCCCGTTGCAGGCGCGCAATTGACAGCCGCCCCATATCGTTCGCTGGCCGTAGAAATGCCCGGCCGCGAGAGCCGCGCGTCAAGGGTCTGCGGCGCAGCCGCCGCGACGGTCGTCGCGCCCTTGACGTTCGGCGCAGCCGGGCGAAGGACATCCAGCGAACGATATTGAAGCCCGAAGCTCAGCGGGTCATCTTTCCAGCAGCGAGACGTGGTCGGCATCGGCGGTGATCCAGGCGGCGCCGAAGGCACCGTGCGTCTGCAGGCGCTCGAAGGTCGAATAGAGAAAGAACGCGGGCAGCCGGCCCTGCGTGATCTTGCGCTGCACCGTGAGCATGCCGGCGATGCGCCGCTCCGACGGCGCAATCGTCAAGACGCGAAACGACGCGAAGCCCCACTGCGCGGTGTGGGCACGCTGCTGGAACGCAGCCATATAGGCGTGGATCTTGCGCGCGAAGGAGGACTTCGAGGTGAGGCGCTTGGCGGCGATGCTCATCGTGCCGCGGTCAAGTTCTAAGGCGGCGTTGATCCGCTGCTCTCCGGGCAGGGCAACGCTGAAGACGCGGTCGGGGATGACGTAGAGCGGGACCTGGCGGTTCTCGATCGCGGCCTTGACGGCAAGGCGGAAGGGCCGGTCGCGCCGTTGCGTCTCGGCCGGCAGCAAGGGAACGAGCGCCTCGTGATCGATGAGGCGCAGCTGCGCGTCGCGCACGCATCCGGCTTCGAATGCCAGCATCGCCTCCGTCGTCTCAAGCGTGTGCATGATATGCACCGCCGTGGCGCGCTTGTTCTTGAGCGTCCACTGCAGCGCCTCGATGCTTTCGCCCTGCTGGGCGAGCAGCGTCGCGCCCTTGCGGCCGATGGCATAGACGAGAAAATCGAAGGATGAGAGTTGTACGTGCTGATGCCGCGGCCGATCCACTAGTCCCGCCGCAAAAAGACGAAGCAAGCGGCGACGGACCTGCTGCGCGCTCGCCGTGCCGTAGATGAGCGTCAGGTAGCGTTCAATCTGCTCCGAGGTCATGAAGCGCCAGCGCGCCAAGGCGCGCAGGATAGCGATATCGCGCTCGGTGACGCGGAATGCCTGTGACGTCTCGGGGCGCACGAGACGCTTAGGGATCGACGACCGCAGGAAGGTCGGCATATCGTCCATCGTACCGCGTGAACGCTGGTTCACCTGTCGCTATCCCCATCCTTCTTCACAATGCGCAACGACGGCTTGCCGCGCTTGGCCCAGAAGCGCGCGGCGAATGTGTCCGGGTCGTCGATGATCGGCATCGGCTCGGGCGAGAAGTCCGCCTCCGGCGATGCTTGCAGCTCGTCCCGGCGCGCGGCGATGGCGGCGTCCGCGTCAGCCGCCGGAACCATGTACGTGCTGCGTGCCGCGACGCTGGCCACGAAACGCGGCAGCATCACCCGCCGGAAGAAAGGGGAGCGGAACGCAGGGGAGAGATCGGCGGTGCGGACGTGCAGCGGCGCCTCGCCCTCGATCTTCACGATGCACTCGCGGCGGGGCAGCCCCATGAGCGTCGCCGCCGCGCGGTGCAGCTGCTCCTCCAGCGAGTACGCCTGGCTCGGCAACCACTCCATCAGCGGTACCAAGCCCTCGCTCTCGCCCTGGGTCTCGGAGACGCTCTGGCTCGTGCCGCGCATGCGGCCGCGGGCGCTGGCATGCATCTCACTGTGCGTCTCGCCTTCGGCCTCGGAAACGGCGCGCGAGCGCGATGAGGTTCGCGCATGCGAGGAGCCGGAGACGTGGGACGACGAGTGTCCGGTTGACCATGACGAGCTGTTGGTGAGGCTGCTGCCAGTGCCGAGGCTTTCGCCGACGGAGAGTACGACAGGGTCGGGCACCGGCATGAAAAGCGGCTGATCTACGGGAGGCGGCGTCAGGGTCTGCGACGTGCCCGCGCTCTCGAATAGGGAAGTGCTGCTCCCACCCGATTCGGAGTGTGCTGAGCCGATCGAGGTCGCCTCGGAATAGCCATCACTCACACTCTCCGCATGCCCCTCGCTCACGGCGCGCATGCGCGAGCGCGCGTAGCCGCGCGCCACGCTTTCGCTCTCACTCTCGGCCGCGTGGTTTGCCTCGCTGCGCGAGGTCGCACGGCTGCGCATCATCTCGCGGCGGTGTCCGACTACCACCGGCCGCTCGCTGCCGGGCTTCCACTCGGCGAGGTTCAGATGCCCACTGAAGAGGTTCTCCGCCATGTAGCGGGCGCTCTCGGCTTCGAGGCCGCCGAAGATGATCTTGACGGCGCAGTTGACGAGCAGCGCATCGGCGATGAAGTCGCCCCGCGCGCGCACCTGGCCAAGGCGCTGAATGGCGGCGATCAGCAAGAGGCCCATCTTTGCTGATTGGTCACACAAGCGCGCCACGTCGGCGGTGAGCAGTGACTCCGCTTCGTCGATAATGAGGCGGTGAAAGGGAGCGCGCAGCGGCGGGCGGTAGCGCGCGCTCGTGAAGAACATCGAGGTGATGATCGTTCCCACGAAAGCAGCGTCGGAATAGGAGAGCGACGATCCGTCGAAGAGTACGACATCGCGACCATCCATAACCGCGCGCGGATCAAGCCCGCGCTTCTGGCCAAGCATGCGCGTGAGGCGCCGATCGCCAAGCCACCTGACGAGCCGGTTCTTCGCCGACTCAACCGTCTCCAAGAAACGGGCAGGCTGGCGCTGTGCCAGCTCGTGCAGGTCCTCCAGCTCGGCGCGCACGACCGTGTTGTCGAAATCCGAGAGCAGCGATTGGCGCAACTGCTCACCGCCCAGCGACAGCACTTCGAGCATCTCGACAAGGGTGAGAGTATGACGGGCGCAGAGCATCCCGGCGATGTAGATGATGCGCGAAAGGCGCGGCGTCTGCTCGGCTGATGCCTCGAAGCGGCTCTCGATGACGGACGCGAGCGTGTTTGCGGCATCATGGCATTGCGTCCATGACGAGGGGTCGTCGACCCGGAGGGGATTGAGGCCGACGACGTGCGCACTTCCGGCGTCGATGAGATGCACACGCCGCCGCGTATGGCGGTTTGCGGGATTGGCCAGCCATTCGAGGATGGCGCGCGCAAACGAGCCGTGCGGATCGAGGACGGTGATGCCGTCGGCAAAGGCGGCGAGGAAGGCGCGCGTGACCAGCTGCAGGAGCCCCGACTTGCCGCGGCGGGTACCGCCGACGATGAGCCAGTGCGCATCGCGCGGGACACCGCGCTGCCAGTCCTGCGTCATCCGCGCTTCTCCTTCATGCGGCCCTTGAGCATCAAGGAGAGCGTCTGCAAGGTCTCGGGCGAAATCTCGGGGAGCGCCTGTAGGAGTTCCTCGACCTCGTCGATCGATAGCGATCCATCGCCGGTCGGGGCAGAGGCCTGCGCGCCTTTCATGGACTGCGATAGCCGGCTGCGTGCTTCGGCAAGAATGATTGCTGCCTCGGTGGCCTCGGCCTCGTTACGCAGCGCCAGCATGCGCAGCTTGTGCTCCTCGACGCGGCGACAGACTTCCGGCAGCGCGGCCATTTCAGCCATGAGTCGACCAAGACGCATACGGGCCGAAATGAGATCATGCATGGCGTCGGCTTGCTCGCCACGGGCCAGGAGATAGTCGGCGTGAGCACGGATGAACCGAGCATCGCGCCGCAGGATGTATTCGCGCGTTCCTAGCCAGGCACCGCTCCGGTCCGGCATGTCCGGAAGTGTGATCGTGGCGGGGCGGCGCTGCGTCGGTGGATTGCGCTTTTCCGTCACTCACCGTCCTCCGACATTTGATCGCGGAAGCGACGCAGGATGTCGTCCGCCTCATCGGCAGCCGCATTCATGCGCTCAGTGGCAGATTCAATGTCGCCGGTGTCTCCCATCACGTCTTCAGTCTCGCGCGCGATGGCGAGCTGCCTTGCGTGCTGGTCGTACCAAGCAAGGAAGATGAGCGCGGCGATCCCGAGCATGGTGAGGAGCGGCGTCGGGTCGTCCGGGCCTGAGGCTTCGTAGTTGGACTGCTGGCGCGGGTAGACGCAGCGGCCGTTGCGGTAGACAGTGTCGATCGGGCAGCACCAATCGGCCGTCACTGGGTACATGTTCGGCGGGCAGGAATTCGGCGGTGGCTCGTACGTATAGCGAGGCGGGGGCGGCGCCGGGCGGCGGCAGCGCCAGGTGAAGGCATCGCCAGCGAAGCGCGGTAGTGTCAGTGGCTGACAACCGGCGCGGCAACGAACCGAATGTCCAGTGTCGTAGCAGCCCGGCTGCGCGATCGCCGATTCAGCCGCGACGACGGAGGTTGCAAGCGCGAGCAGGACCGCGCGCTTCATGCACGCCTCTCTGCACAAGATGTCTGTTCGAGATAGGGGAAAGGATCGTCCTCGTCGGCATCGTACCAATCCTCACGCGCCCGCGGCGGGTCGAGCGCCATGCCAAGGCGAACGATCAGGATGCCGGCATGCGTGATGTGCGTGCCGACGTCGGAAATGCTGTGCGGCCCGAAGATCGTCATCGACGCAGCCACCACAGCGGTGAGGAGGAGATGCTTCACAGTGCATCCTCCTCGTCGTTATCGATGTCGAGCGTATCGATCTCGTCGATATGCTCGTCGAGCTCGATGATCTTCTCGGCGATCGCCTCCTTCACCATCTCCGCGAAGTCGGCGATCGACTGATGGGCCTCGCGCAGAACGGTCACATCCGCGCGCAGAGCGATGTTGTAGAGCATCTGCTCGGCAGTAACGTCAGAGGTCGGCGGCTGTGGCGATTTATGTGTGTTACTCATCGGCAGCCTCCCGCTTGATGCCGATCTTGCGCAAGAAGGCTTCATGCTGCTCCGGGGTCATCCGGTACACCTTCACGCTGAGCGGCGGCCTCGGCTTGCGACGCTTGTTGCCGCTTGACGTGCCGAAAATATCTCGTGGATCGATCTCGTACTCGATGATTGCTGGCATTCGTGCTGGTGCTGAAGAACGCTTACTCATTGGTCTCTCCGTTGCTCTTTGTTGACTTGCCGCGCTTGGCCTTGCGGCTTGCGCCGAACTGAAGTTCGGCCGGATCAAACCCCGCATCCTGGACAAGGGAGCGGAGCTTCTCTTCGAGGGCGAGGCGCTCCTCGTGATCGCGGCGATCCAGCTCGTCGCTTGCATCCTTGATGAGCTGTTTGAGCTGCGGCCGCGTGAGCATGTTCAGATCGATGGACGTCATCTCGTTCACTCTACTTCACTAATTAGTTAAGTCCACAACAAAGAAAAGACCGCACGGATGCGCGGCCTTTCGAAACTCAATTTATATCGGCTGCCGTTCTTGGGGCCGGATAGGTCGCCTTCCTATTGGGTGCCTTGTAAATCGAGAGGGGACAACCAGTAACGTCAGCGATCTCGAACAAGAACGCGAGCGATACCGCCGCGTCCTCATTGTCCTCGTTGATATGCAGGAGGTTCGAGATGCGGCTAGGCGTAACGCCCAAGACCGCCGCAATTTCACTCTTAGTCTTGCCCGACTTCTCAATGGCATCCTCGATGTACGCAGCTGCGAGTATGCGTGCCTGTCGCCGCGCAATACGCTGTTCGGGACGTGGGTCGTGACGTGAGCTTCCGTGGCTACTCGCAACACTGGTCTTGCCATGTGATCCACCGCGGCTGTGGAGTGGGCGCTGCGAAGTCGATTTGCGATCTACCATCACGTCTTCCTAGCCTTTGATCCGCATCGTTTTGTTCTTTCGTAAGGTTTGCTGCTTCAACAGGCGCGCGAAGCTTCGAGTGCTCGTACATGAGCTCTGCTAGGGGTTTCAGCGAATAGAACCTCAACTGCACTCGCTCTATTGCGCGACGGTCCGGGTGATAGCGCAGTGTCATGGCCAATCCCGACCTTGGCCATTGGGGCATCAGAATAAGTTCGTCGTGACTTTGGCACCTGAAGAGGTGTCGCCTCTTCAGTAGGAATTCAGACACGCGGTCGAAGTCGCTCTCCAGAGCGGCCACGAACGCATCCATATCAATCATTGCGTCGGGGTAGAGCTGGTAGGCGATCGTTTGGTCTTGTTCAAAACTGCTACTCTCGTCTTCCGGCATTGGGGGTCCTTCCTGCGCGACGCTAGACGGCCATCACATAAGGATCGTTGAGATGCGATTACATCAATTAGTGAAGCCGCTGTCAATCGCAAAAAAAGGCGAGACGCCGTGTTGACGTCTCGAAGGTACGTGCCTGCAGGCGCGACGATCACCATGCCAGAAGCGATCGTCCGAGAAGAATAACATGCAGCCCATATTCCTGCACCGCGCTGCGCGACGCGCGTTTCGAACGCCCTAGTGCGACAGGAACCGATTGATCCGTTCCTCGATGATTGCGCGCGGTCGCATGTAGCGCGCCCGGGCATGCCGCACGACGGCACCAAAGCGGCCCGTCACCTCGGCCTGCGGACGATACGTCGCGACCAGTCGCGTCTTGGTCGGGATGCCGCGGTCGAGCAGCTTCATCCACGCTGAGAAATTCGGCGTATCCGTGAGGACAATGGGTTCCGCGACGTCGATGTACGAAAGCCGCGTCTGATCGAAGATGTGCTCGGTATTTTGCAGATCCTTGTCGAGCACCACCGCATCCTCGCCGCCCAATCGGAAGGCCACAAGCGATCCGACGGTGCCGATGACGACGCGCGCAAGCTGCGAGGGAATCTGCGCCAACGTCTGATGCGAGACGACGGCCGACAGGCGCCACTTGCGGCTCTCGGTGATGATGCTGAGCAGGGAATCAACGGCGTAGTTCTGCACTTCCTCGCAAAAGAGCGTGAAGTCGCGGCGCTCGCTCTCCGGAATGACCGCGCGCCGCTCGGCTGCCTGCGCTGCGGCGATCGTGAAGAGGCTGCCGAGAAGATGCGTCGGCCCCGACCCGAGCTTGCCCTTGGCGATGTTGAGTATGATGCCATGTCCCTCATTCATCGCACGGTCCATGTCGATGGTGGAGCGCGGCGAGCCCAAGATGTTGCGCAACGGTCCGGCCATGAGCATCCCGATCTTATTTTGCACCGCGCCGAATGCCGCGGCGGCATCCCGATCGGAGAGCTGCGCGAATTCCTCCTCGAACGCGCTACGCACCGCTGGATCGCGGCATGCGCGCAGCAGCATCGCGCGATAGCGATCGTTGACGAGCAGCTTCTGGATGCCGAGGAGCGTCGTGCCCGGCGTGTCGAGCAGCAGCCGGACGGCGTTGTAGAGGATGTAGATGAGGCGGGGCGTGTCGGCGAGCGAGAGGCCCCAGATGGCGCTGAAGCTCGAAACAATCTGCTGCGCGACGAGCGGGCGATTGTCCGGCGGCACATTACGCAGCGGGTTGAATCCGATGCAGTGGGTCGGATCGGTCGGATCGATATAGATCACGTCATGCTGGCGCGAGAGGGGAACGCGGTCGGCAATGCGCTCAGCGAGATCGCCCATGGGGTCTATGAGCAAAAACCCGCGCCCGCGACGAAGATCCGAGAGGATCATCGATTCAGCTAGGGACGATTTTCCGACACCGCTCTTGCCGAGAACGTAACAATGCCGACGCCGATCGTCGTCGCTCAAATAGGCGAGACCGCCGTTCGCATCAACGTATTCGCCAAGCACGACCCCGTCGGTCTCGTCCATAGGTCGGCACCCGGGCGTGCATCAGCCCGCTATGGGCCGAGCAGTTTCGGGCACACCGTCGGTAGGGCCCGTCGCGAGCAGGTGCCGGCCGCTGAGCGCGGCCGCGCCGTCCCGTTACGCCAAGTCTACCATCTGGCCTGAGCGGCGAGGGGTGGGACGAAGCCAACATGGGCGAAGGTCTTGGAACCGGCAATCGAGAATGTGCGCCATGGAAGTGCAGCAATCTCCACGCACGTAGATGGCTGACCCGCCAGCGGCGTTCGCGTTATTTTCGCCGCCTCTCCAAGTCAGCGATGTGTTTGTCGATCGCAGCAATCCATGCTTCGAGGTCGGCGCGACGACGTGCGTGGTCGGGAACGGCGTCAGAGCCGAAGTCGCCGAGTAGCGTGATCAAGTTGTCCCGCTGACGCTTCCAGCGCTCGATGTCGTCTGGCACGGAGAAGCTCCTTTTACGATCCAGGTGCGTCGCCGCAGGTATTGCTTCGAATTGCATGCGAACTTTCGGAAAGTTGGTGCCGTCGTCCCAGCTGACAAGTGGAATCGTTCCTCGCCGCATCTGGAGCGTTAACAAATCGAAAACGAGCGCATCACGCGAGCGCGGCGTCAGCCGGTTCGTCACTCAACGGTTCACGTCGGGAACGAAGATGGCACCACAGTCCAGCGTATGCCCAATGCAGCCCGGAAGGGGATGGTGCAGAGCGGAATGTTCGCTGACTGCATTCCGGGCCACTGCGTTCCGGGTGGCGGAAGGGGGATGGTGGGAATGACGGGCCTCACGGCCCGCTGGCAGCCGCGGGCCGTGATGGGGTTCGGTCGAGCTTAGTACTCGTCTGCGAGCGCGATGGTGAGCACCCGCCGCGTGACGCCCGCATCGGCCGGGTCCGGCGAGAGATATTCCAGCTCGCGGTCGAAGTAGTCGACCTTGAAGAAGATCCGGCGGCCGTCGATCGTGAGGAACGCCATGTCGTGCTCTCCGTGCGGATCGTTCTGCGGCGTGAAGTCCGCGAAGGCTCTGACGGCCGCGACACACCGCACGACGAAGGCAGGACCCTCGCCGACGATCCCGGCCGTTATGACGAGCGAGCCGTTCATCATCAGCGCGGCGATCGGATCACGCGCGGTGCGCAGCCTGTCGTTGAGCGCACGGATGCGCTCGGTGGGTGAGAGGTCCATATCAGCGCCAGAAGCAGCTACACGGCGCGCCCGCGTAGGTGATGAGGTCCTCGCAGATCGGGCAGCGCCCAGCGTCGCGCTCGTCATCGAGCGGCTGATAAGTGGGGGATACGTAGACCATGGTAGAATGAATGGTGATGAGGTTGAGTAAGCGAGGCGGGCTCTAGCGGCCCGCCTTTTGCGCGCGCGAGGTACGCTTCTGCGAGAAGCGCTGCTGTGCGGCCTCCATGCGCTGCACCTCGGCGAGAACGGTCTCGCTGATGGCGCGCAAATGCTGGGCCGCTTCGCGCAGGAGCGCGGTGCGCTCCGGGAACGTCGGTTGTGACATAGGGTTGTGGTGTTGGCTGCTAAGCTCGACCGACCGGTCGCTGCCGCCGGTCTAGCAATTCCAGCGCCGCGCCCCGGCGCCGGGGTCAAGGCGGAAAGCCCACGCGCACGCCGCGCATGGCAGGGAAGCGGCGCGGGCCTTGACGCTGCGCCGGGGTGTGGCATCGATCATGAAAAGAGCGGCGGCGGCGACCCCCGACACGGGAACGAACTGCGACGCGCTTCGCGCGTCTCCTTTTCATTCCGGCCCCATGGATCGCGCTACTGAGCTCACCCGACCCTCGCTCAGGCGCGCGCACTCTGCATTGCGGCCTGCGCCACGCATGCGCATTCATGCACCCTGAAGGTCGCGCGCAGGCGACTTCGGACACTCCGTGTCCGAAAAGCTGCGCACCACGCGTTCTAGCCCCCCGCCGTCGGCGCCCGCAAAATAAGGAGCCGCTTCAGCGGCGACTATATTTTGCGAGGCAGCCCGACCACACTGCCGACAGCCGAGGGACTAGAAAATCAAGGAGCCAGCCGGTGTTCGATACCACGTATCGTGACGCCAGGCTGACGACTATGATTTTCAGGCCCGAGTGCCGCCAGCCCGCCCTATAGGGCCGATGTACTCATCGGCTTTGCGGGTGGCGGCAGTGTGGTCGGGCTGCGCAGCAAGACCGACGGCGGGGGGCTATTGTGTTTGCCTTCAAGGGCTTTCATCGGTCGCGCCGCTCCTTTCGCCCCTACAGAGCGGAAGGAGCGTCGACCGGAGCGGTATTCCGGCCTATCGGACGCGTGTTCAAAACCGCGTTTTGCGACGCGTGTTCGATAGCGTTACGATTTCTGCGGGCGCCCCGGAGCTGTGTAATCCGATGCGCTATTAGCTGAAGCCGATCATGCTGAGCGCTGGTTCGACAAGCTGTTACGGCGCAATAAATCCACCATGAAGTCAAGGCATGGCCAAGATATTGACTTTTCTAGGTTTTGTGTCGGAAAACAGATATTGTGCGACAATAGAAATTTCTACCTGTCAATACGTTCAGAGGCTTGCGGCTCGTGAGTCCCCTTCTCCTTTTTAAAAAGCATTCTTCCGAACTGGGTATATTTATTATGAGTATTCTTATACTGTATATTCTTATATAGAGTGAATTGCATGGGTGAGAAACTAGTCTTGCGCCTGTGCAAACCCGACTTTGCACTCATGCAAATCTAGACTTGCACCCGTGCAAGTCAGGACTTTCCCTTCTTTCGCACGACGAAATTGATGGTGTAGTAGTTCGTTCTCCCCTGCCCGCGGCGCTCGATTTCGATGAGCGACACTTGCTCTAGCTCGGTCATCGCGCGACTCACGGTCGAGACATGAGTACCCATGTGCTCTGCAAGCCGCTCTTGGCCAGGGAAGCAAAGATTGTTGCTCCACGCATAGCTGAGGAGCAGCGCGTAGACGACCTTGGCGTTCGTCGATAGCTCAGCGTTGCGCAGGATAAAATTCGGAAGTTGCGTGAATCCGTACCGCGCTATCGGATCGGCGGAGTTGATCCGCATGTTCTGCTCGATCGCTTGCAACTGTGGAGCGATAGGGTCGAGAGCCATAGGCGCATTATAGGCCCTGCTCCCCTCACCCTTTCGGTTATCAACACTGCTAGGCAATCGGCTGTGGCCCGGTGTCATCGGTCGATGGCTCTGGCCTACCGAGGATGAATTCGCGCGCTTTGAGCATGAAGTTGGCGAGGGTCTCGCTCTGCCCCACCGCGATCATGCGCTGTAGTTCGATCAGAGCCTTCTGGTTATTGGTTTGGATCTCTTCGGTACGGCGAACTTGCGCGTCGAGCTTCCCTTCCAATTTCTCAACCTGCGCCTCCAGCTTCCTCACGTAGGGATGCTCGAAGATGTCCAGCTCCGTCAGGCTTAGTCGCGCCGTGTCAGGGTGTGTCTCGCTCGTACGAGGGCTTATCTTTTCGTCGGACATGGCGTGCCGTGGCGTGCCATGGCCTGCCGTGTCAGGGTCAGAATGTGGCGCAACTTCATGTGCGTCATGGTCTGACGCGGTTGGACGCGGTGTGTCGTGGCCTGTCATGTCAGGCGCTGTGTTGAGCGGCTGACTAGGTGTGTCAGGGTCTGACGGGGTCTGTCGCAGCGTGCCATGCTCGCGCTGTGCTTCCCACTGCTTGAGATCGCCGATCACTTTCGGAACTGATGCCGGCGCGATGTACCACTGTTCGCCCGAGGGCCCCGGCACTTTGACGCCATCGAGCATCCCGGTCTCCGCGTAGCGGATGACTTGACGTCGGGAGCGGGGAACGCCGGCAGCGGCGAGTGCCGTTTCGACATCGGAGATGGACAGGGTGTGACGCTGGTCGTTGGCGTCAGGGTGCGGCGCGCCATGGCGCGCCATGTCTTGCTCTGTCATGCCCCCAGTCTAACAGGGATGCCGACATCGAACTGCGCCTATCCCCAAGTTGGCGTCATGACGCCAATACATTTTGTCGCCAAAGCGTCTTGACGCTTCAGTCCTCGAACTGGCATAGGTTGCAGATGCCGATAGTGGTCGCGTTCATTTCTCAGAAGGGCGGAGTCGGGAAATCGACCCTCGCGCGAGCGCTGCTCGCCGTCGCCGCGCACAGCATGAAGGTGCGCCTAGCTGACCTCGATCCACGGCAGGGTGCCGTTGCCGCCTGGCAGCGGACCCGCCAGCGCCATGCGACCGCACCTGCCTGTGAGGTTATCGCCTACCGCTCCGCCAGCGAAGCTCTAGCCGCTAGCGAAGACGTCGAGCTGCTCATCATCGACACCCCGGCTGGAACCAACCGCGCCACGCTCGAGATCGCGCGCCAAGCGCACCTCGTAGTGCAGCCGAGCGGCGCGAGTGCCGACGACCTCGTGCCCGCGGTACTGACTTTCCACGAGCTCGTGAAGGAAGGAGTACCAAAGGAGCGCCTGGCCATGGCCGTGAGCCGCGTCCTCGCGCCCTCCGAAGAGGCAACCATCCGGGCCTATGTGGGAGAGGCCGGGTACGAGGTTTTTGCGGGATCGATCGGCGAGCGCATTGCCTACCGGGAAGCCCAGAACCGCGGACGCGCCATTACCGAGACGACGCAGGCCAAGCTGAACGAAGCCGCCGAGACGCTGATCGAATCCTTGTTGGACAAGGTGACGGCGGAGATCAATCGGCGAGCGGCCGGAACACGCACAGCAAAGGAGGGAGCATGAGCACCAGCCGCGCGATGAAGCAGCTCAAGAGCGTCTGGGCGAAAGCCGGACTGGAACGCATCCCGACCCCGGACGAGACGAAGGGCAACCTGCGCCAACCCGAAAGCACAACGTCGATGCCTCGCGCCAAAAGCGCTCGCACCGCTCGTCTCGGTCTGCGCTGCACGCCCGACGAGAAGCGCCGCACCGAGCTGCGAGCAGTAGCTGAAGGCATCGGCATCAACGAGCTCTATTCGCGCATGCTCGAACTCTACGAGCGCGAGCATGGTCCGCTGCAACTGCAGACTGGCGGTGCAAAGCCGGATGCCTGATGGCGGCGGGTTCACACGCTGGATCGTACTCATTGCGTTATCGGCGGCGACGGCCGTCGTCTTTCTCGTATCGCTGCGCGGCAATTTCCTCTTCGGCTACAGCCTCGGACAGACGGATGATAAGCGCGTGTTGTTCGCATGGGCGAACGTCGGCGCGGATCTGTGGAAGGCATTCGGCCTCATCGCCGTCACCATGCTCTGGCGCGCGAAGCGTCACCGCGCAGCATTCGCCGGCAGCATCGCGTGGTTCATGTGCTTGGCCTTTGGCATCAACTCAGCGCTCGGTATCTACGTCGCGGATCGCACGGCGCTCACCGGCGGCCGCGCGGCCGCGCATGACGCTTTTGAGGACCGGAAGCAACACTTGAGCGAACTAGAGGATCTGCTGCGCGCGCGGCCGGCGGGTCGTGGCAGCACCGAGATCGAAGCAGCGATCGCAGCCGAGTTCGCACGCCCAGTCGTTGTCGGGGAGCGCTCACGCGGCACCGTCGATGCCGTCTCACGCAGCTGTACCAAAGTCGACGCGCGCACCGAAGCGGCCTGCGTCGCGGTGCGTTCCCTGCAGGTTGAGCTTGCCACTGCGCGGGAACGCGAGAAGCTCGCACAGCGAATTGAGGCACTGCGCGAAGAGATTGCGCGAATGCGGCACGACGGCGCGGCTATTGCGCCTGATCCTATCGGCGAGTTCTATGCCTGGCTGAGCCGCGGCCTGCTCAGCGTGCGCGATGTGAGCTTCGGGTTTCCGCTTTTCTTCGCCTTGCTGATTGAAGCCGTGTCCGCCTTCGGACCCATCACGATCGCTGCCTACGCCGAGGCCACGCGCCCGTCCCGCGACAGGGTCGGCCATGGCGTGCCGAGGCAGGCCGCGTCGCGGCATGACGAGCCCTGGCAGGGTAGAGCGCGCCATGGCCTGACAGACCAGAGCCGCGTCGTCGAGTGGATGGCCGCGCGTGCCATCCCGACCGAGAGCAATCGCCCCATCGCGCGCGATGAGCTGTACCGCGACTTTGCACGTTGGTGCGGCGGCAATTCAACGGCCATCGATGAGATGGAAGAGTTCGAACGGACGTTCGATGCGGCGCGTCAGCTGCCGGAACTCACCGGCAAGATCCGCAAATTCGGCCGACGCTACTACGGGATCGCGCTCGCCGACTCACGTCGTTCGATTACTTCCGGAAGGAGCCGATCGGCGTGACGGACGCCAACGATATCCTGCCCCGCAGTCTCGCGCCACGCGGGTTGTCGCGCGTGCAGGCAGCAGCGTATATCGGTGTCTCGCCGACGCTCTTCGACGAGATGGTGCGCGATGGGCGCATGCCCGTCCCGGTACGGATTAATAAGCGCACGGTGTGGGATCGTGTTAAGTTGGACGTCGCGTTTGCGGCGCTTTCTAATGAGGACAACGACGGCGATGATCCGTGGGCGCATGTCGCCGTCTGAAGCAGCGTGCCAGCATGATCGCGATCAACTATCCATACGTGCATCGAGATGTCGACCGGCATGGCAACGTCCGCTTGTATTTCCGACGCCGCAAAGGCGAACGAAAGATCAGGCTGCATGAACAGCCAGGCACGAGCGCGTTCCAAAGCGAGTACGATGCGGCGAAAGCGCTGGCCGCCGGAGAAAGACCCGCACCTCAAACCGGTGTCCGCGCAAAAATGCTGAAGCCGCACACCTATGCATGGATGTGCGAGAGGTACATGGCTTCGGTGGAATTCCGTCGGCTCAATCCGACGACGCAGGCGGCACGGCGCGGCCTTCTGGAAGCGACCTACGACGAACCGATCGCGCCCGGAAAAACTGAAGCGTTTCGGGACTTTCCGATCAAACGATTGACGCCGAAGGCGATCCGCGTGCTGCGCGACCGTAAGGCCGAGTTTCCGGAAGCGGCCAACGGACGCGTCAAAGCGATCCGTCAAGTATTCACGTGGGCCATCGCAGAAGAGCACGCAACGGCCAATCCGGCACGCGACGTGCCATATCTTCGCAGCGGCTCTGAAGGCTTTCATACCTGGGAGATCGATGAGGTCGAGCAGTTTGAGCGGTGGCATCCCGTCGGGACGAAAGCGCGATTGGCACTCGCTCTGCTCATGTACACAGGCGTGCGCCGGTCGGATGTCGTGGGCCTCGGCCGCCAGCATATCCGCGATGGTTGGTTCAAGATCACCGTTCAGAAGAACCGAGCCCGCAAGCCGGTGACCATCGAGCTTCCGGTGCTGCCGGCATTAGCCGACATCATCGCCGCAAGTCCGACGGGGGATCTGACGTTCTTGGTCACGCACTTCGGCAAGCCGTTCAGTTTCTACGGCTTCGGCAATTGGTTCCGTCGCCGGTGCGATGAGGCAGGCCTCAAGCACTGCACAGCGCATGGTCTTCGCAAGGCCGGGGCCGTGCGCGCGGCCGAGAACGGCGCGACGACCCACGAACTCATGGCGATCTTCGGCTGGCACACCGTCAAGGAGGCTGAACGCTACACGCAAGCAGCGCGACGCAAGCATCTCGCCAGCGCAGCCGAGCGCCTGCTCGGCCGCCCGTCTCAGGGTGAAAAGTGAACGAAAGATCCCCACCTTCGGTCTGAAAGTGGTCCCCACCGAAACTAAGTAATTGATTTCTCTTCGAAATTTTAGGCGGTGGTGCCCAGGGGCGGAATTGAACCACCGACACCGTGATTTTCAGTCACGTGCTCTACCAACTGAGCTACCTGGGCAACGCTCCGAACGATGGACCATCAAGCCCAGAGCCCGGCCGTTATA
>Ga0164243_10001271_pt1 | contig 43361 bp, 32 predicted proteins | sample OricompcompostOP_FD_108781 | JGI IMG/M metagenome (GOLD analysis project Ga0164243, IMG submission 108781) | Organic Plus compost microbial communities from Emeryville, California, USA - Original compost - Organic plus compost (OP) | ecosystem: Engineered > Solid waste > Mixed feedstock >...
ACCGTCAGGGACGTCTCGGCGACGTTGGTCGCGAGCACGATGCGGCGCCCGGGGTGGGACGCGAAGATCTTCTGCTGGTCATGGGCCGCCAGGCGTCCGTAGAGCGGCAGGACCTCGGTGCGGGGGTACTTCTTGCCGGCCAGGAACTCCGTCGCGTCGCGGATCTCGCGCTCGCCGGAGAGGAACACCAGGATGTCGCCGTCGGACGGCAGCTCGGCGATCGCGTCGGCGATGGCCTCGTGCATGTCGGCCGCGTCGGTCTCGTGCGGTGGGCGGTAGCGCATCTCGACGGGAAACGTGCGCCCGCTCACCTCGATGACGGGAGCGTCGAACATCGCGGCGAACCGGTCGACGTCGATCGTGGCCGAGGTGATGACGAGCGAGAGGTCGGGACGCCGGGGGAGCAGCTGCTTGAGGTAGCCCAGCAGGAAGTCGATGGCGAGCGACCGCTCGTGGGCCTCGTCGATGATGATCGTGTCGTAGCGCTTGAGGTCGCGGTCGGAGTGGATCTCGGCGAGCAGCAGGCCGTCGGTGACCAGTCGGATGGCGGTGTCGGGCCCGGTCTGGTCGTCGAAGCGCACGGCGTAGCCGACCTCGGCACCGAGGTTCACCTCGCACTCGTCGGCGATGCGCTTGGCGACCGAGCGGGCGGCGATGCGCCGCGGCTGGGTGTGCGCGATCGAGCGGCGGCCGAGCTCGTAGGCGATCTTGGGCAGCTGTGTCGTCTTGCCCGAGCCGGTCTCGCCGGCGATGACGACCACCTGGTGCTGGGCCATGGCGGCCGCGATGTCGTCGTGCCGGGCCGAGATCGGCAGCGCTTCGTCGTAGGAGATCTTCATCGCAGGCCCAGCTTGTCAGCGAACAGCGAATACCCGACGAACACGACGACGTCGAGGATCGTGTGGGCCACGATCAACGGGCCGACGCGTCCGGTGCGGTGGAACCAGTAGCCGAACACCAGGCCCATCACGACGTTGCCGAGTGCCTGGCCGAAGCCCTGGTAGAGGTGATAGCTGCCGCGCACGAGGGCCGCGACCACGATGACCGGCCACAACGGCCAGCCGAGCTGCTTGAGACGGGTCATCAGGTAGCCGACGACCACGACCTCCTCGAGCACCGCGTTCTGCAGCGCCGAGAGAACCAGCACGGGGATCGTCCACCAGTACGCGTCGAGAGCGCTCGGCACCACGTCGGCCGTGACGCCGAGGGCGCGGCCGAGGGCGTAGACCCCGAGCCCCGGAAGCCCGATGAGGGCCGCGAGACCAGCTCCCCACGCCAGGTCGAAGACGGGTCGTGAGCGGTCGAGCCCCAGACGTTTCAGCGGCGATCGCTCGGGGTCGAGGGAGAGCAGGTAGAGCGCGAGGGCCACCGGAACGAGCGCGAACCCGATGCCGAGCAGCTGCAGGGTCAGGTCGAGGCCCGGGCGGTCGCTCTGGGAGGCGTTGAGGGTGGCTGTGGACTCGCGCAGGCCACCGTCGGCCGTCAGCTTGGCGATGAGGCTGACGAGGGCGTAGACGCCCGACTGCCCGAGCGAGAGCCCGAGGACTATCCAGATCTCGACGCGCAGGCGGCGCCGGGTGGTGGTGTCAGGCACGACCTACAGATCGTTCGTGGCGAACGTGTCGCAACGGTTGACGTCGCCGCCTTCGTAGCCGGTGAGGAACCATTTCTGGCGCTGCTCGCTCGAGCCGTGGGTCCAGGAGTCCTGGTTGACGTTGCCGCCGCCGAGGGTCTTCTGGATGTGGTCGTCGCCGACGGCGGCCGCGGCCGAGAGCGCCGAGTCGATGTCCTTGCGGGTGAGCGGCTCGAGCAGCGTGGTGCCGTTCTCGTCCTCGGTGGTGGCGGCGTGGTGAGCCCAGACGCCGGCCATGCAGTCGGCCATCAGCTCGACACGCACGCCGCTGCTGAGCGGCCCCGTCGAGCGGTCCTTCTGGGCCTCGGCGAGGATGCCGAGGATGTTCTCGATGTGGTGCCCGTACTCGTGGGCGATGACGTACTCCTGCGCGAGAGCGCCGCCGTCGGCGCCGAAGCGCGTGGTGAGCTCGTTGAAGAAGCTGGCGTCGACGTAGACCCGCTCCTCGGAGGGGCAGTAGAACGGCCCCGTCGCGTTGGACGCCGTGCCGCAGGCCGACTGCGTCGAGCCGGAGTAGATGACAGTGGTGGCCGCGCGGTACTGACGCTTGACGTCGGTCGGCAGGGCGTCGTTCCAGTAGTCCTGCACGCTGTTGACGGTGCCGATGATGCGGCAGGTGTCGTCGCGGTTGGCGTCGGCGCCGGTCTTGCACTGGCTGAAGCTGACGGAGTCGGCGTCCTGGCCGCCGGGCTGCACCTGGCTGGTGTCGAAGGCGCCGGCCGAGCCGCCCCCGATGCCCGACAGGTCGACGCCGAAGAAGCTGCCGATCAGCACGAGGACGAGCGCGCCCACGCCACCGCCGATGGCGGCCCCGCGCTTGCCACCGCCACTGGTGACCTGGCTCGTGTCGAGGCGCGAGTCGTCGTTGAAGCTCATGGCGAGCATTCTACGCAGGGCGAACCTCCTGAACCCGGGATAGTCTCTGGCCGTGACGGACGCGTCGGGAACGACTTTGGGACTCTCGTTGGCCTCTGCGGAAGCCGACGGTCGGCGGCGTCGCGGGCTGCGCCAGATGCGGGCCTTCGCCCTGTCGCTCCTTGTGCTGGCCGCCGTCATCTACGTGCTGACCCTCGACCGCCACGGCGCCTGGGCCTATGTCAACGCCGCCGCCGAGGCCGCGATGGTCGGAGCGATCGCCGACTGGTTCGCGGTCACCGCCCTCTTCCGGCATCCGCTCGGCCTGCCGATCCCGCACACGGCGATCATCCCGAAGCGCAAGCAGGCGCTCGGTGAGAGCCTGCAGGAGTTCGTCGCGGAGAACTTCCTGAACGAGGAGGTCATCCGCGACCGTGTGACGTCCGCCGAGGTGAGCCGGCGCCTGGGGGAGTGGCTGGCGTCGCCCGGACAGGCCGAGCGGGTCGTGGCGATCGGCTCGCGGGTGCTGGCCGACGGGCTCTCGTACGTGAAGGCCGACGACGTCACTGCGATCGTCCAGCACGCGATCGTGCCGCGGCTCATGGAGGAGCCGTTGGCGCCCGCCACCGGCCAGCTGCTCGCGGAGGTGTTGCGTGACGGCTCGCACGTCGGTCTCGTGGACCTCGCACTCGGCGAGCTGCACCGTTGGCTCGTCGACAACGAGGGTGAGATCGCGAGCCTCGTGGAGGACCGTGCGCCGTGGTGGACGCCCCAATGGGTCGACTCCCGTCTCGCAGGCCGGATCCAGCGCGAGGCCGTCGCGTGGGTGCAGGACATCCGCGACGATCCTGATCATCGTGCCCGTCAGGCGCTCGACCACTGGCTGACGCAGCTCGCCCACGACCTTCAGCACGACGACGACACCCGCGCCCGCGCCGAGGCGCTCAAGGCCCGGGTGCTGTCGCAGCCCCGTGTGATCGATACCGCCGTGGCGTTGTGGGACGGCCTGAGGCGCGCGCTGGTCGGCTCGCTGCAGGACCCGGACGGGATGCTGCGTGCCCGGGCGGTCGAGGAGCTGCACTCGGTGGGCGAGCGGCTGCGCACCGATGCCGCATGGCAGCTGCGGCTGGACACGATCATCGCCGACGCGGGCGCCTACGTGGTCACCCACTACGGCAACGAGATCGCCACCGTCATCTCGGCGACCGTCGAGCGGTGGGACGGCAAGGAGACCGCCGAGCGCATCGAGCTGCACGTCGGGCGAGACCTGCAGTTCATCCGGGTCAACGGCACCGTGGTCGGAGCACTTGCGGGCCTCGTCATCCACACCCTCTCGGTCCTGCTCTGAGAAACCGCGTCCACAAGTGTGGACAACCTGTGCACAACTAGGGCGACCTTGTGGGTGATGCAGGGGAGATTGTGGACGTCGGAAAAATTCTGAGCGTAGCCTGAGAGAACGTGTTCAGGATCTCTTGCCGAAGTTCCTTGGCAGGCGTACAAAGGAGCGCGGCGCCGCCCCCGAACCTGCGTCCTGGAAGGCGGATCCCATGAGCAGCGAGAACGCCTCGTTCCCGATCGTGCGCTGGCGCGAGGGGTACGACATCAGTGAGGTCGACGAGTTCATCGACTGGATCGATCAGGAGCTCACCGACGTCGCTCCACAGCCGGATGTGGCGCAGAGAATCCGTGAGACGCGGTTCACTCCGAGGGCCTTCAAGCGTTCGTACGGCATGGAGGCCGTCGACGATTTCCTGGACCTGCAGGTGCAGCGTGCCGAGGCAGGGTCCCGATGAGGTGTTTGGGGTCCAGGTTTGATAATGTTTCGGGGCTGCGTCAGACGAGAGTCTGCAGCGGCGTCCGGGTGGCGGAATAGGTAGACGCGCTAGCTTGAGGTGCTAGTGCCCTGTTAGGGGCATGGGGGTTCAAGTCCCCCCTCGGACACAAGAGTGTGAAGTCGCAAGGGTCGGAATCGTTAAGATTCCGGCCCTTCGGTGTTTCTGTGGTGTGGGTAGCGATGCTCTCCGGTAGTTGTCGTCGTAGGAACCAACCAAACGTTGGGTCGCACCTGTTGGTCTAGCCCCACTGACATCGTCGATCACCATTTGCCAAGCGTCATTGCGCCCACTAAGACGCTGGCCGAGGCGCATAGCCCCCAGATGGGGAGGCTGTCAGCACACGCCGGTTGCTTCGTCAGCCGAGGTTCCCACTTCATCACCCCTTGTCAGAAGTTCGATTGCTGAGGCCGGGTCGATGTCCCACTGGGCCGAGACCATAAGGCTGCCGAGATGCACTTCCCACGTATCGCTCGCGACACCGCGTATGCCTTCTGCGACCGCGCCGGCCAAAGTGGCGGGTATCGCTTCGCGGGCCTCCGCATCGGGTAATGCTTCGTCATCAACTCTGCCAGCGAGCTCCTCGATGTAGTCGACGATCTGCCAAATCACTGGATCCGAACCCAGCGCACCGATGGAGGACAAGGACTCTCGGACAGCAACGGTTTGGCGGTCTGCGAACTGCTGGATTGCGTCCGGGTCGGTGCGAACTTTCGACACCACGATGGCTGCCGAAATTGCTCTGAGTGCTTCTAGGCAGTCCTTGACCGCAAGGTGCAGCGTGGGAACCACAGGGGCGGGGAAACTGTCACTCCATGCAGCAAACTCATCTTCCGCGGGATACAGCCGTCCGGTCCATTGGTGAACGAAGGCAACGAACGGCCGGCTGGCGAAGATGGGAACGAGCAGGACTGAGGGCTGGATCGCATCGCGCCAGTCCAAGCCGGCTAGCGCGTTGACGATCTTGGTCAAGTTGCTGTCAATTTCTAGAACGGTCTCGCACGGGACAGCGGCACAGATGCGCGCGGCCGGCCACGTGAGGGGCCCTGCATCGTGGTCCGCTTGAACGAACACGGTGGCGTTGAGATTCAGGGAGCCGATGACGTCCTGCATACTTTGGACGAACTCGGCCTCTGCCGATTCCAGTAGTTGGTTGGCCTTCGATGCTGCTCGGGCCAGTGCGTCCACGTACGGGCCACTTGATGCCGTATCTCGGATGACAGGCAATGTGGCTGTCCCGACGTTGACCGCACGAAGGATGACGAGCAGATCTTTGAGGACTGACCTGATCGTCTCGATGCGTGCATTGGGGTCAGCGTCGATGAGGTCCCACCTCTCGTGGCTGATGCTCTTCATGGTGGCGGGAAGGAGAGTGTCGTGAATGAACGCGGCCATCTGCGCGGGGTTGCGTTCCTCTCGACCTAGGCCCGCGGTGAGGTTCCCCGTGACGCCGTTGGCAAGGGTATGAATGGGATCGTCCGAACTGCCGCTTTCTGGATTTGCCTCGAAGACTGCCGGGTCTGCCGTCACGTAGTTCGACAAAGTATCGGCTCGCGCTGTGAGTGCCTTGGCCATCTCGTTGGCCTGGGTCAGCTCGTTCGAGCGCAATCTGCCAAGGACATACCGTCGGGCAAGAAGGGTGAGGTACGAAGCGATCTGGGTGAGCACCTGGTCGGCGGTCCGGACACGCTCGGTGCCACCTACCCGCCACGCTGACGAGGCCACCGCCCCGCGGACACGATTCCATCGCACCTCTCGCTCTGAGGTGGCGTACCGACGCAGGAGACCGCTCGATCCGAGTTCATGATCACCCACGCTGGCTGCTCGACCATCGGGCCAGAGCAGTTTGACGTCGGCGTGGTCGGTCTCGGGGTAGCACCCGAGCACCAGTCTGGCAATGTTGACCGCGTCCTGGTGATAGTTGGTGATTGTCTCCTCGGAAACGACAATCATCCGGCATCGCGCAACCGACAGTCCCTCGTCCTTGGTGACGCCAACTTCTGTGATCCACGGGTTCGACTCAAGGATGCGTTCAACGATTTCGGCTTCGGTCCCTGCATGGGTGCGCAGTACTGCAGCGAACTCTGGGGTGATGGTGCGGGCCGCGTTGAGGATGTCCGCGAGCTCTTCGGCCGAGCAGGACTGAAGGGACTCTCCGAGGGCGGTCCCGGACAACACCAGCTCGGGCGTCACCGCCTCTTTGGTGTCCTTCAGGGCATTCAGCACGTCGGCAACGTCGCTGAGTGACGCGGCCGATGTCAGAACTTGCGCAATCCAGTTGCTTCCAACAGCGGTAAGGAATGAAGAGCGCAGCGGTCCGACCGCACCGGTAGCACCGTTGAGCTGTGGTAGCGCGGCGACAATCTCTGGCCGTAGGTAGTCCACGTCGGTGGTGCCGGTCATGGCGAGCTGAACTGTGAGCGCGCGAAATGCGACGGCTACGTTCTCCGCCTTCAGCGTCTCGTTCCATTCAAACGCGGTGCGTTGAAAGTCCACAAGGCGCAGCCCTTCAAGGGTCTCGGTCAACAGGAGGATGTCTTTCGCCATCAGGTTTCGCTCCACCACGGCAGAAAGCACGACCTCATCAAGGTCTGGGCGCTCGATGAGTGCGGCAGTGACGAAAGGGCGGACCTGTTGGATATCCAGCCAGCTGACGAGTTGGGACACAGTTTGCGTCAACACTGGCGGCGGGAACTCGTGTGTTGCCGCCGATAGTGCGGTCGATCTGAGTTGGTGACGTCCGGTCAGGAACCCGTCGACCTCGTAAAGAAGGTGCTCGTCACGCAACGTCCGAAGTGCGTAGGCGAGGTCAGCAGATTGCAGACCAAGGTGCTGCTGAATGCCTCGGACGCCAACGTGCGCCCGCCATCGGTGAGCTGTAGAGGCGAGCCGTAGAACATCGAGTTCGGTGTGGCGTCGCTCGTCGACCCGGCGCCGAACCTGGTCTGCGATGACCTCTTGAAGCCGTGCACCTTGGGTAAGCAGGTAGGTGAATTCCAGCGTCAGCCCGTGGGCCAACTCGAACGGTTCACGCCAGTGGGGGGCTACGGTCCGGCCGATTGCCGTGAGCTGGTGATGAATTCGCTCAGCGGTCGCCTCGTCGAGCTCGACTTCGACCAGCCTGCACTCAGCCAAGGATGTGATGGCGACGAGGTCTTCAGTCCGGCATGTGCCTAAAAGCAAGACGTTCGGAACTCGTGCGACCTGGTCTCTAAGCGCATCCCATGCGTCGATTCCGGCTCGGCCAATTCCATCGACGACAAGGCCGATGGGAGATCTCACGGTTGGGGTGGATGCCTTGACGAACCGCATGATCTTTTCGACATCTGGGCTGTTCAGGCGATCGACCCGCACCCAGTGGACGTTTCGTGATGAATACGCGGCAGCCCACAGAATCGTTGACTTACCCACACCGGATGGGCCGGTGATTACGACCGCGGACCCCTCGTAGGCAGCGGTGAGAACTGCTTCGGTCTCGAGAGGTCGCGGTGTCGGAAGGCCGGCAGCAACGTGGCCTGGCTGGGCTTCCATTCCTTCGAAGAAGTGCTCATCGTTCAACGGTGTATCAAGGTCGAGCGTGTCGCAGATGCCTTCTCGAAAGGCGTCGTTGAGATGTTCGAACGACAATGTGGACACGACATCGAGCAGCGTGTCGACCATTGCGGCTGCTGTGGTTCCGCGTCTCTCTGTGGCCGAACTCTGCGCGTTGTGGTCCTGACATTCTGAGATGAGGTCACGCAAGACCAAGCCTAGTTGTACGCCCACGACTGCCGGCACGTCGAACCGTTGTGCAAGGAGGTCCCGGGTCTCGTCCGCGGCGTCGTTCCATGGCAGGACCCACACAGAGAGCTCTTCAACGAAGTCCGCTGACAACTCAGCCGCACCAGTGACAGCCGCGCGCCGGTGGGCTGCCTCGAGGAGATCGGGTCCACCTTCGAGCTCAGTGAGGCGCTGGCCGAATGTTCCTCGACCCAACCCCTTCACGTCCCGCTCCAAGATGAGCATGAGAGGCCCTGTTGTTCCCACTTTCTCCTGGTGATCGCGGACGTCGAGCAGTAGCTGCGCTACGTACCCCCGGGGAAAGGCGCCGACGTGCTGCTGTCGTGATTTGACCTGAATATTCCAGCTCGATCCGCCTTCGCAGACCAAGTCCTCCAAGTGTTCTGGCACGATCCGGTCGGCGTCGAGGCTTCGGTTCAGTAGATGCGCGCTGAGCCAAGCGCCCACCACGTCCTGGAAATGAAACCCTCGCGCAGCGACCCCACCTGAGCGTTCGCGAGTCCATGTTTCCTCATCGATTGGGTTGGGCGCCTGCGTCGGCCGAGATTCGGGTGAAGACGGAGCGGCCACTGCGGGGGGACGCGTCGTTGTTCTCCCGCGATTGGGACTTCTTTTACTCTTCCCGCTGCGGGGCTTGGTCACTGCCCAATCGTGTCATCTAGGGGGGACATCCATCCGAGGAAAGACAATGGAGCGGTCAAGCTAGCGAGGGATCGACGTCCAGTTCCACCAACTACGACTGCCTGCGTCAATCCGTCGCGACGGACCATAGATGGGCGAAACACCCCGGCCCGCTCAGCGTCAGATTCGGCCGAGCAACTCGGACTTCTTCGCGGAAAACTCATCGTCAGTGAGCACGCCAGCCGTATGGAGCTCCGCCAGCCGCTGAATCTGACTCACAACATCCGTCGAGGGGTTTTCTGCCTCTGCCGGTTTGGGTGATGCCAACACCAAATCGGCTGCGGCCTTGAGTTTCCGAGCTGAGGTGAGGATGTGACCATCGGGGTTACGCGTCGTGAATGACTGCACGCCAGTCTTCTCGCCGGTCACTGTCACATAGAGAACGCCTCGGTTGTTCGAGGCCAAAAGCGAGAAGCCTCCAGTCGCGATACCGGCGACGCCTCGTCCAGCGGCGGACTTGCGACGCATCGAGTCCGCGTCGTGATCAAAGCCAAGCAGGCGATCGTGCGGTGACTCTTTGCCGAATCCGGCGATGCCTGTGGTCGTCGTGAATGTCCCATCGCGGTAGATCGAAACCGCCGTGAACTGATCGACAGACCCTTTGACGACCCTGTCGCCTTTGCTCTGTCCCATGTCGCCCATGGCCTGAGTCTGCGCCCGAATCCAATTTGCCGCTACGTTTTCGCCGTACTTCACTCGCTCCCATGCTTCATGGGCCGCTAGACGGCTCGCCTGACACGCAGCCAGTTATCGAGAAAGGGGTGTTCCGATCTGAGCCCTGACTTGCCGGCGGCGTCATTTTGCCGCCTATACGTCCAGCCGAAGAGCGTCGACGTGCACTCTTACTCGTTACGTACGATTGCCTCGCGCTCGACGGCGGCAAGCCACCGGGGCATCTCTCGCTTGCACGACCACTTCCACAGCCAACGCTGTACTGAGCCGAGCGAAACTGTGACGGTCCAGTGCAAGAGTGTGTCCGCTCCCGACGTGGTGAGTTCAGCGCGCTGGACTGCAATCTGTTTTCCGCTGTGTTCGACTCTTGATACCCAGCGGAACCCGGGCTCGGCCTGAACAACGACATAGCGCACGCGGGACCCACGGACCACGAGGGTGAACTCCGAGCCTGCACATTTCCAGTCACCACTGGCTGAGTCCACCCGAGAGCGTGGATCGAGCCGTTCCTGCATGCTCGGATCGGCAATGACGTCCCAGACTGCCGCCTGGCCCGCGCGGATGCGCAGCTGCTGGGTCACCGAAGCCTCGCTCTTCACATCGCGAACGCTAGCAATGCACGGCCACCTCGCATATTGCTACGTTGCTGCGATGGGCAAGTTTCTAGCCATCTACAACGGCGCTGCCGACGAGGATTCCAAACGCGAGCTCAGCCAAGAAGAACAAGACGCATTCATGCGCGCTTGGGCTATCTGGGCACGAGCCCACGACGATGCACTCGTCGACCCTGGTGCTCCGCTCTTTGCCAAGAAGGTTGTGACCGCACAGGGGGTCAAGGACTTCACCGACGCGAAGGTCGGGTACGCAATCGTCCACGCCGGCTCCCATGACGAAGCTGTCCGGATCTTCTCCGAACATCCTCACCTGGAACTGTTCCGGGAGAACTCGATTGAGGTACTGGAGTGTCCGTCTGCTCCTACTGAGTGACCCATTCCGCCGTGATGAGGACGGCGAACCGGGAAGTGGTCAGCGCTGGACGAGTGACATCCGCTTCGCCTTCGCAAGCGCCTCCGGGATCGTGATCCGTACGACTGCTCCCGTCATCCTGTCGACTAAACGCGGCCCGTTGTCGACGGGACCGTCATCGACAGTGCTCCGGCTCGTGTCGAGGACCACCAGCAGGTAGGACGTTTCATCCGAGTGTGTGCGCTTCCGGTCAACGCGAAGATGTGGCGAGTTCAAGGTGGCCTCTACAGCCCGGATGGCTTGGTCTAGTGTCATGGTGGCCTCTCGCTGGTGATGCATGTGCCACACCATGCAACTGGCCCCAGGCAACTGACATTCCCGTTAGCAGCGGGCCTCGCAGGCGCCGGCCAGGCCCGCGAGGCCCGGTACGCACCGTGGCGAGTGCGTCCCGGGCCTCGCGGTCTGTTCTGCTGTGTTGTCGTGCCACGACACCACCTGCTGGCCGCCGCCGGACGCACGATCGTCCGGCGGCGGCCAGCCCTCGCCCCACCAAGACTCCGATGACTTGGTAAGGCTTACCTAAGTTATTGCTCGACTGGCTGCGCTGTCAACCCTCGTCGCTCACGGGCGGACCGGCGCAGCATCAGGGCGATCGCGATGCTGGTGACAGCGGCCCAGCCGCACCACAGGGACGTGAGCGCGGCGGTCATCACCCAGGCGAGCAACGAGACCACCACGACGTTGGCAACCGAGAACCAGAAGATCGTCCGTGAGGACGAGAGCAGTCCGGCGCCGCAGGTCGTCACGACGTACGCCCCCACGATCAGGGTGGGTTCGGGGATGCCCGCGCCGTACTTGATGTAGTGGTGCTCGAGCGTCGCGGTCAGCGGGCCGTCCACGACGGCATAGACCATGACGGCCGACACGACCAGGCCGATGGCGAGCAGGGCGGTGAGTGCCCGTCGCTTCTGTGGCTGGCGCTCCCGCGAGAGCACGGCGAGTGGCAGCAGGGTCGGCAGCACCGCGTAGGCGATGAACACGTAGGCATATGTCGCCATGGTTCCCCATGACTCACTGATCTGCCCACGGCCCGACCACCAGACGAAGGCCTCGATCAGGCTGTGCAGCGCGAAGAGCGCAGGAAGCAGCGCCAGTGGGATGTCGCGACGCTCGGGCCGAGAACGCAGGGCGTCCACGGCGATCGCGCCGATCACGACACCGGCCACCACATCGGCCTCAGGCGAGAAGCACACACCATCCCTGTTCTGCCGGCGGGCTGAGCTCCGCGCGGGTGTGCGCGGAGCTCAGGTCATCCCGGACGAAGGTACCGATGGTCAGCCGATCAGGAGAAGACCGGTGTCCCACCAGGTGCTGTTGGTCGCCGACTTCATGCCGCCGTCGAGGTCCAGGGTGGCCTTCTTCTTGACCGCGCTCTGGCCGTGCAGCGAGGTGTAGGTGTACGAGGACGAGTAGTACTTCACGGTCTCGGTCAGCGAGGCGCTCTTGTTGACGTACTTGCTGCCGCTCTTGGTCAGCACCGTGACCTTGAGGCGGACCTTGTTGGCGTTGCCCACCGTGTTGTCGGTCTTCTTGAGGTACGTGCACCACTGGCTGCTCTTGGCACTCTTCTTCAGCGTCCGGATCTCGCCGATCTTGTTGCCGAAGCCGTCCTTGCGAAGGCTGACGTTGCTGACGAGCGTCTTGTAGCCGAGCGACTCGCAGGCGGGATCGTGCTTGACCGGTCCGCCAGCGGCACTCGCCGAGGTGGCCGTCGCGGTCAGGATGCCGGCGCTCATGGCGACGACGGCTAGCAAGGTGGCGATCTTCTTCATGGTTCCCCCGATGTGGACGTGACCGATGCGGTGCGTTGTGCCATCGGTCCTGCCCGCACGACCTTACGTCGGGGAGGGGGTGGTCGCGAGTTCTTCCCGGCCGCCAGCCCCACGTGTCCTGCGCAAGGTCTCGAGCTCAGTTGAGGGCGGCGATCGCCAGGTTCAACGCGGTGGCGAAGAGGGTCCAAGCCAGGTACGGCACGAGGAGGACGCCCGCGGCCCGCGACACCCTCCAGAACGATCGCAACGTCAGCGCGATCGCGATGTCGAGCGCGACGATCACCACCAGGCCAGCCCAACGTTGCTCAAGGGCGAAGAAGACCGGGGTCCATGCCAGGTTGAGCAGAAGCTGCAGCCACCACAGGCGCAGGTCGCCACCACGCCGCCAGACGAGCCAGGCTGCCACGGCCATGGCGGCGTACAGGACGGTCCAGACGGGGGCGAAGAGCCAGTTGGGCGGATTGAACCAAGGCTTGTCCGCATCCTGGTACCAACCGTCGACACCGCTGGTTGTGGCCAGGCTGCCGAGCCCGGCCACGGCGAAGGTCGCCAGCAGGAGGCCCACCAGCATCCACCAGGTGCGGGACGAGGGGCGTGCTCGCGTCGAGGTCATGATCAGCTCCTGTCGACCGGGTCGTACCCCCTCAGATCCGGTGCAAGCGCCATGCAAGTGGAATAATGCCTCCACTTCATTGGTACGGTGGCGACATGAAGTTCGAGCTCGGTGTCTACAGCTTCGGCGTCGCTGGCCCTCGACTAGATGGCGAGGTCGTGAGCACAGCCCAGGCGGTGCGCAACATGCTCGAGCAGATCCAGCTGGCCGAGCAGGTGGGTCTCGACTTCTACGGCGTCGGCGAGCACCATGTCGCGACGATGCCCGTATCGTCCCCGGCCTCGGTCATCAACGCCGCTGCCGCCCTCACCTCGACGATCACGTTGTCGACGGCGGTGTCGGTGCTCTCGACCGACGACCCGATCAGGCTGTACCAGCAGCTGGCCACAGCGGCCATCGTCAGCGGCGACCGGGTCGAGATCATCGCCGGCCGTGGCTCCTCCACCGACTCGTTTCCCCTGTTCGGCCACAACCTGGACGACTACGACCGCCTCTACGCCGACAAGCTGGGGCTCCTGCTGGCCGTCAACGCGAGCGAGCGCGTGAGCTGGGAGAGCCCCTTCCGCTCACCGCTGGACGATGCGCTGGTGGTGCCGAGGCCCGAGAAGCCGATCAAGATCTGGCTGGGCACCGGTGGCAACCCCGGCTCGACTGTGAGGGCCGCGCAGGCTGGGCTGCCCGTCTCCTACGGCATCCTCAGCGGCTCGCCGCAGCAGTGGGGCCAGATGGGCGGTCTCTACCGAGAGTCGGCGCGCGATGCTGGGGTCGACCCGTCGGGTCTGGAGATCTCCGTGGCCGGCCATGGCTTCGTGGGCAAGGACGGCCGTGCAGCCAAGGCCCAGTACTTCCGCCACGAGCAGGCGGCCTACGCAGCCGCCGGTCGGTTCGCCACTCCCTCGTGGGAGCAGGCGGCGCCGAACTACTCACCCGGCGGCATGGTCTTCGCCGGAGATCCTCAGGAGATCGCTGACCGCATCATCGATCTGCATCACCACCTCGGCCACTCGCGGCACTTCCTCCAGATGGACATCGGTGGGATGCCGCACCTGGAGGTGCTGCGCTCGATCGAGCTGCTCGGCACCGAGGTCGCACCCCGGGTGCGCGCCGAGCTCCACGCCTGAGGTCCTCCGGACGGCAGGCCGATCAGGCAGGCGGTGGGGCGACGTAGTGGTACTCGGGCTCGGTGCGGGCCGTGTAGGCCTGCCAGTAGGTCAGGGCGATGGCGTCGGCTTCGGCCTCGGGGGCTCCCGAGCCGATCCAGGCGCTGATGGCGATGTGGGCGGCGTACACGTCGTGCTCGGCCGCGGCGCCGTGCAGGTTGATCGCCCAGTTTCGCAGCGCTGCGGCCGCGGCGTTGACGTTGCCCATCGGGGGAATCGGGCTCACGGAGCCGCCGCCGGTGGTGAACAGGAGCGTCCCGGAACGGGCTTCGATCATGCTCGGCAGTACCTGTTGTGCCGCCGTGACGGCGCCGTAGAGGTAGTAGTCGATCTGCGGCTGGAGGTTCTCCGGGGAGACGTCGAGGACCGAGGCCATCTCGACTCCGGGAACGGGGGAGTGTGGCGCGGGGGAGTACTCCAGGACGTCGACCGGTCCGAAGCGCGCGACCACCTGCTGGAAGGCCGTGACCAAGCTCGGCCGGTCGAGCACGTCAGCGGTGAAGCCTCCCGCCGCGATTCCCTCGTCAGCCAGGGTGGCGACCAGGCCATCGAGCGTGTCTTGGCTGCGTGAGACGAGGGCGACGTCGAAGCCGTGGCGGCCGAAGACCTTGGCGATGGAGAGTCCGAGGCCGGGGCCGGCCCCCACGATGGCGATGGTGGGCATAAGCGATCCGTTCGAGAAGTGGAGAAGTCAGGGAGTGCGCCAGATGGCGGGCACCGGCGGAAGCGCCTGGTCGGTGTCGCAGCGATAGCCCTCCAGCACGAAGGCGCCCAGACGGCGGGAGGCCTCGACCGCGGAGGACCCTGCCGCCCGGGCCAGCCCCGAGTTGGCCAGGGTGAGGACGTAGAGGTCGGAGTGGTGGAAGTCGCTGCGCACGACACCAGCGGCCTGGGCGCGCTCGATCAGGAGCATGGTGAAGTGCAGGGCCTGCCCCTGGTGCTCGGCGAAGATGGCCGAGCCGCTGAGGGGCGCGACGAGGACGTCGGCGAAAGCCGGGTCCTGCGCCTGCTGTTCGAGGATGTAGGTCACGTAGCCGCTGAAGGCCTGCCACGGCTCGGACCGGGCCAGCTCGGCGGCCTCGGCGGCCCGCCGTGCGTACGCGGCCATCTTCTCCTCGAAGACCGTCTCGAGAAGGGCATCGCGGGTGGGGAAGCGGCGGTAGAGGGTCGCGATCCCGACCCCGGCCTCGCGCGCGATCTCCTCCAGCGGAACACCCGACCCGGACCGGGCGAACACCGTGGCGGCCGCGCAGACGATCGAGGCGCGGTTGCGAGCGGCATCGGCACGCAGCGCGGTGTCGGAGGAGGTCATGGGGCGATCCTACGCAGCAACTGGAGCACCGCCTCCGAATCGGCTCGCACCTACCAGAGACCCTCGGGCTCGAGCTGGGCGACGAGGTCGCGAGCCGGGGTCATCACCTCGCCCGGCGTCGTGGTGGACACGCCGTTCTCGTCGGTGCGAACGACCGTGATCGTCCCCTGAGCCGCGTCGCTCGAGGCCTGCCCGGCCAGGACGTCGGCGGCCGTGTTGAGCGGGAACGCGTTGTCGGTGCGGTGCCCCTTGACCCACTGGAACCGGATCGCCACGCCCCGCTCTGCACGCGACGTCATCAGCTGGTCGATCTCCTGGATGATCTCCAGGTTGAGCACCGGCTTGTTGGCCGCCGTGCGCCAGCCCTTCCGCTTCCAGCCCGGCAGCCACACGGTGGAGGCCTTCATCGCGTACTGAGAGTCGATGAGGACGAGCAGGGGAATGTCGGGCAAGTCGGTCAGCAGGTTGCGGACGGCGAGCAGCTCGCCGATGTTGTTGGTGCCCACAGCGAGACCTCCGCGGGCCGAACGTCCGTCCTCCGCGACCCATGCCCAGCCCGTCGGGCCGTCCGGGTTCTTCAGGCACGACCCGTCACAGGCCACGGTCAGCTCGACGGAAGGACTCACCGGGCGAGCATATGCGGTGCCGAGCGCTCACACGGCCGCGGGGAATCTGTCCCAGACGCGATGCTCACCCATCAGCGCCGTCACCTCGTCCAGCACGTCGGACGCAGAGTCGGCCACGACGATGCCAGCGGCGGTCGGGTCGCACCCCGCCGCGGTCAGCGCGCTCACGACGTCGCCCCATCCGCCGATCGCCTTCGCCTGACGGTAGGTCTCGGCCAGGAGAAGGGCGACCCGGGGATCGACCGGCACCTCGGCCAACACTGCGTGGCCTGCCTTCGCGTCCTTCGGCACCTTGGCATCGGCAGCGGGTCCTGGAGCGGCGGCGAGAAGGACGGCGTCGAACTCGATCGATCGAGCAGTCAGGAAGGTGCGCTGGACCACCACCGGGTCTCCGGAGCCGTCGTCGAGGACTCCACCGTGCGGCCCGACGACCAGCGGGAGCATGCCCTCAGCGCTGATGGCGTCGCGGACCGCGCGGACGTCTTCGAGCGGCGCCCCGTCATCAACCACGATGCCGATGATGCGCCCCGCCGTCGGCCACTGCTCACCGACCTGCGACAGCGCCGGGCTCGGCTCCACGTCCGCCAGCTTTCCGGACTTCGGCGCCGTCAGCCCCAGCCCAGTGGCCACCGTGGCGCACAGGTCGGCATCGATCTGCGCCAGGACGCCGAGCATCCGCTCGCGGATGGCGGTCTCGTAGCACTTGCCGAGCTCGAAGGTGTACGCCTGGGCGATGTGGGCCTGCTCGACCGGCGACATGCTCAGATAGAACAGGCGAGCCTGGGTGAAGTGGTCGTCGAACGAGATCGCCGCGACATCTGAGTTGGGGGACTCACGCACCTTGGCGCCGCTGGGCACGACGACCGGTGTCTCGATGAACGCGCTCACGTCGTCCCCGGCCAGGAACGGGCAGCCGCCATCGAGCGAGTTGGGGTGGTACGGCGCGACACCCTCGTGCACGGCGTCCTGGTGGAAGCCGTCGCGCTGCATGTCGTTCACCGGCACGTGCGGCCGATTGATCGGGATCTGCGCGAAGTTCGGGCCGCCGAGGCGGGTGAGCTGCGTGTCGAGGTAGGAGAAGTTGCGAGCGGCGAGCAGTGGGTCGTCCGTGATGTCGATGCCCGGGACGAGGTGTCCGGTGTGGAAGGCCACCTGCTCGGTCTCGGCGAAGAAGTTGGTCGGGTTGGCGTTGAGCGTCATGGTGCCGATCACCTGGACGGGAGCCAGCTCCTCGGGCACGAGCTTCGTCGGATCGAGCAGGTCGATGCCCTCGAAGGTCTGGTCCTCGGTGTCGGGGAACGTCTGGATGCCGAAGTCCCAGGACGGGAAGGCGCCCGCCTCGATCGCGTCCGCGAGATCTCGGCGGTGGAAGTCCGGGTCCATCCCGGCAGCCAGCTGTGCCTCCTCCCAGACCAGCGAGTGCACACCGGCGGCGGGCTTCCAGTGGAACTTGACCAGTGTCGTCTCGCCCGCGGCGTTGACGAGGCGGAAGGTGTGCACGCCGAAGCCCTCCATCATCCGGTAGGAGCGGGGGATGCCCCGATCGGACATGTTCCACATCGTGTGGTGCGTGGCCTCGGTGTGCAGCGACACGAAGTCCCAGAAGGTGTCATGGGCGCTCTGGGCCTGGGGGATCTCACGATCCGGGTGGGGCTTGGCCGCATGGATGATGTCGGGGAACTTGATGCCGTCCTGGATGAAGAAGACCGGCATGTTGTTGCCCACGAGGTCGAAGTTGCCGTCGGTCGTGTAGAACTTCGTGGCGAAGCCTCGGGTGTCGCGCACGGTGTCGGCCGACCCGCGGGACCCCAGCACGGTGGAGAAGCGGACGAAGGTGGGCGTCTCTGCTCCCTTCGCCAGGAAGGCCGCGCTCGTGACGGACTCAGCAGAGCCGTTCGCGACGAAGACCCCATGGGCCGCGGCTCCGCGCGCGTGCACCACCCGCTCCGGGATCCGCTCGTGGTCGAAGTGCATGACCTTCTCGCGGAGGTGGTGGTCCTGAAGCAGCGCCGGACCGCGGGGGCCGGCGCGAAGCGAGTGGTCGGTCACGGGCAGTCGGACGCCCTGGGCCGTGGTGAGGTGAGCGCCAGCCTGAGCACGCTCGCCGGCCGGGCTGCCGGTGGGGGAGACAGGCTCCGGGCCGCGCTGGTCCGGCTTCGTCGGCAGGGGCTCACGCGGCTCGGTGGGCTCGGCCAGCGAGGGTGGCTCCGCCGCGGGGGAACCCGGGATCGGAGCGGAGGCCGCGGCCTTGCCCGCAGGCTTCTTTGTGGACTTCGTTGATGGTGAGGTCTTCTTCGCCGCTGCCATGGTGTCTCCCGTGCTCGTGGTGAGGTCCGTCGAGGCCTAGCGCCAGGAGCGGGTCGTCATCCGACCTCCGCGTCCTGAGAAATGCCTTGATGGAGAGCTACCCGCGCCACCTAGGTCGAAACCGGCCGACGCGTCGAGTTTCCCTGGTCTCCGGGGCGATGTGTTCGGCATCCGGCGTCGTGAGCGGTACCGTAGGAGCTGCACCGCCGTTCGTCGCACGAGTCGTCACTCGCCGATCGGCTCCGTGGCACCCGGCCAAGTCGGGGGAGCCTCCACGGCGGGCACAGCACAGCTCGCCGCTTCATGCGGTGCGCACACGTCGAGTCGTCGATCGGGCGTCAGGTTCAAAGCCCCGCGACGTCTTGTTGCCGTCCGGGCAAGCACCGCGGGCGGTTGCCGTTTCCGTCACGCCAGCGTGTCGGGACTTCTGAGGAGGAGCTCTTGGCCAGACGAGGCCAGCGCCAGCCGGGCGCTACCCGCACCGCGCCCCGAGAGCAGCGCCGCACCCGCGGCTCTGCCGATGAGGGCATCATGTCGGTGCTCGCCCGTGCGGTGCGTGAGGTCGAGGCCGGAGCCCGTCGGGTTCCTGTGTCGCCGACGACGCGTACGCGGTTCCAGGTCGTCGCCCTGCTGGTGCGCGAGGAGCGCGCCCGGGCCAAGGCCGACCAGACCGGCAGCGAGTCCCACCGCGCCGAGCAGCTCAAGCGTCTCGACGGCATCGCCACCATCCTGGCGAAGACCGCCGCCCGTGACACGTCCCTGCTGGCACTGCTCGCGGAGGATGCCGTCGTGTCCGACGCGGCGAAGACCCTCAGACGTGACATGGTGCTCGCCGCGGGCCTCGAGCCCGAGGTCGAGCCGGTCGTCACCACGGAGACCCCGGTCGTCCCCTCTGCCACCGAGCGTCAGGTCGTGCCGCAGTCGGTGATCTCGCGACGCCTCGCCAACCCCTTCTTGACTCCTGACTTCGCCGCCGCTGAGCAGAACAAGGCACGGCCGCGACGCCTGGCCACCTGGGAGCTGCTCGGGCCGTTGCTCTCGGCCTTCGAGCGCGCCGCTGGCGGAACCTCGGCCTGCATGGACCTCCCTGAGCCATCGGCCACGCGGGTGCAGAACGGCCCCGAGCTGATGCGGCACCAGGCGCAGCTCGTCGCCGCCGCGGCAGCCGGCCACCGGACCTTCCTGCTCGCCGACGAGCCAGGTCTGGGCAAGACGGCCCAGGCACTGCTTGCCGCGCAGGCGGCGGACGCCTACCCGCTGCTCGTCGTCGTGCCGAACGTCGTGAAGACGAACTGGGCACGTGAGGCCAACCTCTGGACACCCGGACGTCCGGCCACCGTGATCCACGGCAACGGCGACACGATCGACGGCTTCGCCGACATCGTCATCGTCAACTACGAGGTCCTCGACCGCCACGTCGGCTGGCTGGGCGACCTCGGCTTCCGCGGCATGGTGCTCGACGAGGCGCACTTCATCAAGAACAAGACCTCGCAGCGCTCGCAGCACGTGCTCCAGCTCTCCGAGCGCATCCGTGCCCGTACCGCGCGCCCCCTGCTCATGGCCCTCACCGGCACGCCCCTGATCAACGACATCGAGGACTTCCGTGCCATCTGGCAGTTCCTCGGCTGGATCGACGAGAAGAAGCCGCGCGCCGAGCTGATGCAGGCGCTGGAGGAGACCGGCCTGACACCCGTCGACCCGGGCTTCTACGCCGCCGCCCGCGCCCGGGTCATCGACCTCGGCGTCGTGCGCCGCCGCAAGGTGGACGTGGCCTCCGACATCCCGGCCCGTCGCATCGCCGACCTGCCGGTCGAGCTCGACGACGACGCCGGCCGCTCGATCCGCGAGGCCGAGCGTGAGCTCGCGCGCCGTCTGGTGACACGTTACGAACGTGCCCTCGAGACCCGCAGTGCCGGCATCGTGGTCGACGGCATCGACCACGAGCTCGTGCGCCGGGTCGCCGCATGGGAGCGCGACGACACGAGCAAGACCGATGAGAACGTCTTCAGCATGATGCGTCGCATCGGTCAGGCGAAGGCCGGTCTCGCCGCCGACTACACGGCCCAGCTGGCCCGCAGCGTCGGCAAGGTCGTCTTCTTCGCCAAGCACGTCGACGTGATGGACGTCGCGGAGAAGACCTTCGACAAGCGGGGCATCCGCTACTCCTCGATCCGAGGCAACCAGACGCCGGCAGCTCGCGAGAAGAGCATCGACGCCTTCGTGAACGATCCTGACGTCTCCGTCGTGGTGTGCTCGCTGTCGGCCGCCGGCGTGGGGCTGAACCTCCAGGTCGCCTCGAACATCGTCCTCGCCGAGCTGTCCTGGACCGACGCGGAGCAGACGCAGGCCATCGACCGCGTCCACCGCATCGGGCAGGAAGAGCCCGTCACGGCGTGGCGCATCATCGCCTCGCAGACCATCGACACGAGCATCGTGAAGCTCATCGACAGCAAGGCCGGTCTTGCCGCTCGAGCGCTCGACGGCTCTGACGACGAGGTGTCGATGTCCGCCGACATGCAGCTCGAGGCTCTTGTGGTGCTGCTGACGGACGCGCTCTCGCAGCGATAGGCCGGCTACAGCAGGTAGTGGAAGAGCGCGCTGCCCGGCTCGACCCGCTCAGCCTGCAGGGGGCTCTCCTCGAGGCGCTTGAGGAGTCCGTGGAGATCGCCCGCCTCGGCGATCTCGATGCCGATCAGCGCGGGGCCGGTCTCGCGGTTGTTGCGCTTGACGTAGTCGAAGAGCGTGATGTCGTCCTCGGGGCCCAGGATCTCGTCGAGGAAGCGCCGAAGGGCACCTGGCTCCTGGGGGAAGCCCACCAGGAAGTAGTGCTTGAGACCCTGGTACATGAGCGAGCGCTCGAGGATCTCGCCGTAGCGGCTGATGTCGTTGTTGCCGCCGGAGAGCACACACACGACCGTCTCCCCGGGTTTCACGGCGACGGCGGCACCGAGCGCGGCTGGGGCGAGGGCACCGGCGGGCTCGGCGATGATGCCGTCGGACTGGTACAGGTGCAGCATCTCGGTGCAGACCTGGCCCTCGTCGACGGCGGTCAGCTCGGCGCCCCCGTCGCGCACGAGCGGGTAGGTGAAGGATCCGACCTGGGCGACGGCCGCGCCGTCCACGAAGGCGTCGACCGTCGGAAGGCGGACGGGCTCGCCGGCGGCGAACGCGGCGGCCATCGAGGCGGCTCCCGCAGGCTCGACCCCGATGATGCGGGTCGTGGGGTGGTGCGCTGACATCCACGCCGAGACCCCCGCGAGGAGGCCGCCTCCGCCGACCGGCACCACGAGCACGTCCGGTGCGAACCCGAGCTGCTCGACGATCTCGATCGCGATCGTGCCCTGCCCGGCGATCGTGCGGGGATCGTCGAAGGCGGGCACGAGCGTCGCGCCCGACTCCGCGGCATCGCGCTCGGCCGCCGCGAAGGCCTCTTCGTACGAGTCGCCGGTGACGACGATCTCGACATTGCTGCCGCCGAGCGTGGCGATGCGCTCACGCTTCTGACGAGGTGTCGTGCGGGGGACGAAGATCCGTCCCCGGGTGCCGAGGCGCTCACAGGCGAGCGCGACTCCCTGGGCATGGTTGCCGGCGCTGGCGCACACGACACCGTGGCTCCGGGCCTGCTCGTCGAGCTGGACGATGAAGTTGTAGGCACCGCGGATCTTGTAGGAGCGAACCGTCTGGAGGTCCTCGCGCTTGAGCCACACCTCGGCCCCGGCCTGGCCACTGAGACGGGTGTTCGGCTCGAGGGGCGTGCGGAGGACGATTCCGTCGAGGCGGCGGGAGGCCTCCTCGACCATCTCGGCGGTGACGGAGTGGTCGGGCGCCGCGGGCGTGCTCATGTCCTCAAGTTATCGCGCTGGCTCAGCCGGCGAGGAAGGGCAGCAGTCGTGGCACCACGAGGTCAGGGCCGACGTCGTGACCCGCTCCCACCAGGTGCTCGAGCCGGCCGTCTGGAAGCGTGTCGACGAGCTGCCGTGCGACACCGATCATGAACTCGTGATCGGCACCGCCGACGAGCACCAGCGCCGGAACCGAGACGCCTGCCAGCAGCTCTACCGGGACTGCGCCACCGGTGCGGTCGCCCATGGCCGCGGAGTCATAGGCGAGGGTCGACCCGACAGCCTCCATCGCTGGCCAGGCCGGGCCTTGGCGCATGCCGTCGATCATCTGCACCGGCATTCCGACCCTCTGGAGGAACGCCGCGACGGCATCACCGGGTCGATCGGCGGCCAGGAGGTCGTGCAGCTGGACGTCCCAGTCGCGACTGCCCTGCTCGGTGCCGGGCAGGTTGTAGGGCGCGTCGTGCATGACAAGCCGGCTGGCACCGATGTCCGCCGCGGCTGCGTGCAGAGCCACCGCGGCGCCGGAGGAGTGTCCATAGACGGCCGCGCGACCACCGGCTGCCGCGATCACCGCGGCGACGTCCTCGACCTCGCGTTCGACGAGCCAGGGTGGACGCTGACTCAGGTCGTCACTGTCGCCACGGCCCCGACGGTCGACGTTGAACACGGTGAACTGGCCGGAAAGCGCCTCGGCGAGCGATGCGGTGACCCCGCGAGTGCACGTCGCACCAGCGAGGAGCACGACCGGAGGTCCGGATCCGAGCCGGTCGAAGGCGATCGAGGTGCCGTCGGCAGAGGTGACCTTCTCCATGGGCCAGAGCGTACGCGCGGTCGATGCCTCTGCCGACCTTGACGACCGGGGCTACTTCTTGGCGGCGTCGACGGCCTTGCGCAGCTCGACGTCGGTCAGGCGCTCCCAGGGGGAGGGATCGGACTGCGTCGAGCGAGCGGCCGGGCTGTTGCCCTGGGTCCACCACTTCGCCGAGAACGCCACGCCGTCGAACAGCACTCGCTCGCCCTTGGTGTAGACCTGCTCGGTGCGCCAGTTGGGATAGGTGCCAGCCGGGAGCGTGGGGGTGGGAATGGGCTTCTCGCCCGGAAGCACGGGCCCGATGAGCTGCCAGGGGGACGACGAGATGTCGACCGTCGGGTCGTCCGGGACGTCGCCCAGCGTCCACCACTTGGCCACGTAGGCGTTGCGGTGCCACACCACCCGGGTGCCCTCGACGTACGTGTCGTCCTCGGTCCAGATGGGGTATGGGCTGGTGGCTGGGTTGTCGCTCGTGGCCACCGGTGCGGTGGGCTCGGGCACGTCGGGCGTGACGGGGCCGCTGTCGGGCTTGCCGGTGAGGCCCTTGCGCAGCAGCTGCGCGAAGGTCAGGTCGCCCTGGTCGACACCGCTGCAGGAGTTGGAGACTACCCGGACGTCCGGGTAGTTGGCACCACAGGTGCGGTCGCGGTTGAGCGACCACATCGAGAGTCGGCCGAGTCCCTTGTCCCGTGCGAACTCGTTGAGCCTGTCGGCCGCGGCGATGCTGAAGACCTCGCCGGCGACATCATTCTGACCGATCATCGGCGTGGCGCCCATACGCTTCCAGAGCGTGTTCGGTCCCAACGGCTTGCCGGCCTTGGAGTAGAGGCTCTGGAGCTGTCCGTGAGTGGCGTTGAGGGCCGCGATCGAGGCGTCGATCATCGACTGACCCTTGGCGCGGCTGCTGCCGAAGTCCATCGTCATGACGTTGACGCCGGACAGCTTGACCCCGGCGTCGAGCATCGCGGTCACGGCCTGCTTGCCGTCGTCGCTCAGGCCTTGCGGAGACGCCGGCAGCGTGAGCCACACCCGGAGGTCCTTGTCGTCCTCGGCGCGTTCGGTCTGGAGCTGCTTGATCGCCTTCGCGCGGCGAATGTTGGCCGTCGGGTCGACGAGGCCGGGCCCTTCGAGGTCGAGGTCGATCGTGCGCAGGTCGTAACGGTCGACGACCTCGTCGTACGCGCCGAGGAGCTTCTGCCCGTCGGTGCACGTGGTGGCGAGCTCGCTGTTGAGCGCACCGCCGAACGAGACGATGACATCGCCCTGGTTCTGGCGCAGGCGAGCAACCCGTCGGTCGAGGTCGAGATCGCTCGAGGCGTCGTTCAGCGAGTAGTCCCTGCCCCAGGACGGCTCGCAGGGCTTGGTGGGGGAGGCGACGACGAACGACAGGATGACCTCGCGGCCGGCGGCCGTCGTGGGCTCCTCGAACTCGAGCTGGGGGGTGACGGTGACATCGGCATACGAGGCGAACCAGGCATCGCCGCTGGCTGCCGCCTGCGCGTCCTGGAACCAGCGCCAGCCGGAGAGGCCCGTGAACACGAGCGCGGAGATGAACACCACCACCAGCCCCAGGCGCAGCCATGAGAGCCGCCGTCCGTCGAATCGTCCCACTGGGGCGTCTCCCTATCGATGATCTGGTTGCTGTGGGGGCCATACTCTCATCCCTGTGGCTGGGAAACGCCCAAACGCCCACGAAAGATCAGTACGCTGGCCCACGGACCTCTGCCACGAGGCAATAAAACGAGACAGCAAAGAGAGCAGGTGTCAGCACTCGATGTCCGACGTCAAGTCGACCGAGATCGAGACCGCGCCGCGGCGCCAGTGGGGCGCTGAACGCCGTTCTGAGCCGTTGTCGATCGTCCACCCGCGACCGAGCCGCGCCAAGATCACGTGGGGACGCGTCGCGATCGCCGTGACGATCCTGTCGTGGGTCGGCTATCTCGTGTCCACGATCGTGCGTCAGTTCATCGACGCCGACACCAACTTCCGCTTCGCCATGGAGGCGATCTCCTACCTCGTCGTGGTGACCTTTCTCACCTTCTCGGCGCTGATGTACCTGCTCGCCCGCCAAGGCGCGCTGCACCGCTTCCGTGATCACCAGCGAGCTCCGCGTGGGCTCGTCGACCGGCACTTCGACGACCTCACCAGCGAGCCCCTGACGGTCCTGATCCCGTCCTACGCCGAAGAGCCGGACGTCGTGCGCATCACGATGTGGAGCGCGGCGCTGCAGGAGTACCCCGACTTGCGGGTCGTCCTGCTCATCGACGATCCGCCGTCGCCGACGGATCCTGAGGTGCTGGCCAAGCTCCTCGCCACACGCCGCCTCGCCGACGACATCACGGCTGCCCTGCGCGTTCCGGGTGAGCGATTCAAGGCCTCCTACCAGCGTTTCGCGACACGTGACGACGAGGAGACCGCCACACACGAGACAGTCCGCGAGGTCGCGGCGGAGTACCGCTTCGCGTCCGAGTGGCTCGAGGCGATGGCAGACACCGAGCAGATGGTCGACCACGTCAGCGAGTTCTTCGTCGACCAGGTCCTCATGGGGCTGGCGAGCGAGCTCCGGCTGACGGTGCTGGCCCTCGAGGCGTCCATGGAGCAAGGAAGTCATCCGGACGTCGGACGGCTGCGCGAGCTGCACCGCAGGCTGGTGTGGATCTTCAGCGCGCGCATGGAGAGCTTCGAGCGCAAGAAGTTCGCCTCGCTGTCGCACGAGGCGAACAAGGCGATGAACATCAACGCCTACCTAGGCCTGATGGGACACACCTGGCGACCGCGCGACTCCGCCGACGGGCCGATCCTCGACAAGGTCGACGACTTCCGCGAGGGCGACCTCGTGGTGGACGACTCCGGGTACGTCCTCACCCTCGACGCCGACTCGCAGCTGCTGCGCGACTACTGCATCCGGCTGGTCTACTACCTCGAGCAGTCCGAGAACGAACGAGTGGCGATCATCCAGACGCCCTACTCCTCCTTCCGCGGCGCGCCGACGCGCATCGAGCGGGTGGCGGGCGCCACGACCGATCTGCAGCACATCCTCCATCAGGGCATGACCTACTACGACGCCACGTTCTGGGTGGGAGCGAACGCGGTCATCCGCAAGCGCGCGTTGATCGACATCGTCGAGGTGGAGAACGTCGGAGGCTTCGAGATCTCCACCTACATCCAGGACCGCACCGTCATCGAGGACACCGAGTCGAGTATCGACATCGGCACGGCCGGCTGGTCGCTCGTCAACTACCCCGAGCGCCTCAGCTACAGCGCGACGCCACCCGACTTCGGGTCGCTCGTGGTGCAGCGTCGGCGCTGGGCGAACGGTGGCCTGCTGATCCTGCCGAAGCTCTGGGAGCAGGTGCGCCTGCGCCGTCATCGGCGTGAGCGGGTCTACCTGCGGGAGCTGGCGCTGCGGGTCAACTACATGGCATCCATCACCTGGGCGAGCTTTGGCCTGCTGTTCCTGCTGTTCTACCCGTACGACAGCCGGCTGCTGAGCCCCTTGGTGCTGGGGGCGGCGCTGCCGTACTTTCTGGCCATGGGCAGCGACCTGCGGCAGAGCGGGCACCGCTTCAGCGACATCTTCCGCATCTACGGCTTCAACCTCGTGCTGCTGCCGGTCAACCTCGCCGGTGTGTTCAAGTCGATCCAGCAGGCGTTCACCGGCGAGAAGATCCCGTTCGCCCGCACCCCCAAGGTGCGCAACCGCACGGCGGCGCCCGGACTTCACGTCCTGGTGCCCTTCCTGATCGTGGGCTTCTCGATCCTGACCGCCTGGCGCGACTACCACCACCACAACTGGGGCAACTTCGCCTTCGCGGTGTTCAACGCGGTGCTCGCAGCCGGTGCGATCCGGGCCTACATCGGCCTGCGGGCATCCGCGGTCGACATGAGCCTGGGTGTCCTCAACTGGCTGTACGTGGAGAAGAAGCCCAAGAAGGTCGCGGCCGAGCCTTACCCCACCGACAAGGACGTCGACTGGGCCGCGATCCTCTACCACGGCGACCGTCGACTCGCGCGCGACCTGCGCCTACGAGACGACCGTCGTCGGCGAGTGCGTCGCCGCAAGCGCTGAGGGCCGGCGAGGTCACCGTCTACAGGACGGTGACCCGCCCGTCCTGGACCTGCCAGCGCTCGTGGGTGTGGACGTTCGCCAGGAGCCGGCGGTCGTGCGACACCAGGAGCAACGCGCCCTCGTAGTGCCCCAGGGCCTCCTCGAGCTGCTCGATGGCGGGCAGGTCGAGGTGGTTGGTGGGCTCGTCCAGCACCAGGACGTTCACCCCGCGGGCCTGCAGCAGCGCCAGTGACGCACGCGTCCGCTCGCCGGGCGAGAGTTGAGCCAGCGTGCTGGACACCTGGTCGGCCTTCAGGCCGAACTTGGCGAGCAGCGTCCGTGCCTCCACGGGAGCGAGCTCGGGCACCGCCTCGGCGAACGCTTCACCCAGCGGCAACCCTGTCGACAGGACGGTGCGTGCCTGGTCGATCTCGCCGACCGCGACGTTGACTCCCATCGTCGCCGTGCCCGCGGCGGGGCGCTCGTGCCCCAAGAGCAGGCGCAGCAAGGTCGTCTTGCCTGCCCCGTTGGGCCCGGTGATGCCGATCCGGTCGCCGGCGTTCACCTGCAGCGACACCGGTCCGAGCACGAAGTCGCCGTGACGCGCGACCGCCTCGTTGAGCGTGGCGACGACCGAGCTCGATCGCGGTGCCGTCCCGATGCTGAACTGCAGCTGCCACTCCTTGCGCGGCTCGTCGACCTCCTCGAGGCGGGCGATGCGTGACTCCATCTGGCGCACCTTCTGCGCCTGCTTCTCCGAGGACTCACTGCTTGCCTTGCGGCGGATCTTGTCATTGTCGGGAGCCTTCTTCATCGCGTTGCGGACGCCTTGGGAGCTCCACTCGCGTTGTGTCCTGGCACGTGACACCAGGTCTGCCTTCTTTTCGGCGAAGGCGTCGTACGCCTCGCGGGCGTGGCGGCTGGCGACCGCGCGCTCGTCGAGGAAGGAGTCGTAGCCGCCGTCGTAGACCGCCACCTTGTTCTGCGCCAGGTCGAGCTCCACGACACGTGTCACGCACCGGGCCAGGAACTCGCGGTCGTGGGACACCAGCACGACACCGCTGCGGAGCCCCTCGACGAAGGTCTCGAGCCGGTCGAGGCCGGCCAGGTCGAGGTCGTTCGTCGGCTCGTCGAGCAGCACCACGTCGAATCGGCTGAGGAGCAGGGACGCGAGCGCCGCGCGGGCCGCCTGGCCGCCGGAGAGCGACGTCATCAAGGCATCCACACCGACGTCCAGCCCGAGGTCGGCGAGCACCGCCGGGATCCGCTCGTCCAGGTCGGCAGCACCGCTCGCGAGCCATCTGTCTAGCGCCGAGGCGTAGGATGCATCGGCCTCCGGGGTTCCCTCGGCGAGGGCCTCGGCGGTCCTCTCCATCGTCAGGGTGGCCTCGGTGGCACCCGTGCGGCGCGCGACGTACCCGGCGACCGTCTCGCCCTCAAGGCGCTCGTGCTCCTGGGGCAGCCATCCGACGAAGGCGTCGGATGGCGCGGTGCTCACCGAGCCGCCGAACGGCGCGTCGATGCCGGCGAGCAGGCGCAGCAGGGTCGACTTTCCGGCGCCGTTGGCACCGACGACTCCCACGACGTCGCCGGGAGCAACCGTCAGGTCGAGCCCGGAGAACAGCGTTCGATGGCCATGGCCGCCGGAGAGATCCTTTGCCACGAGGGTTGCGGTCACCCGACGATCCTACGGAAGAGCGGTCGACCTCTCCGACGTCAGAGCGGAGTGCGTTCCAGCCAGCTGGACCAGACCGACTCGTCACCGATGACCTGGACGTCCACGTCGGTGGCCGGGTGACGGCGGACCAGCGCGAGGAAGATGTCGACAGCTCGTCCATGGAGCGCGGTCGTGGCCTTCTCGTGCCCGTGCTCCCAGGAGATCCCGGCCTCGGCGGCTCGGACGATCCACTCACCGCCGGACCCGAGCTCGTCGTCGGTGGCATGCAGATGGAGGGTGGTTGAGGGGTCGAGGGAGGCCGCCCGCCCATCCGCCTGCTCGGCCACCAATCTGTCGAGCCACTCGCTGATGCCGTCGGCGGCCAGGGAGGGGGCGAGCTCGTAGGCGAGACCCAGGGCGATGGCCGCGTCGGCACGGTGCACGGTGGCCTCGTGGAGTCGTCGGCGCACCCACCAGACGGCCGGTCGCGGCCCGAGGAATGTCGAGACGGGGGCGTCGGGGCCGATGTCGGCGACCGCGTCGACGATGGCCTGAGCGCTGTCATGCAGCCAGGTGACGGCCTCGTCCCTGTCGCTCGGCGGCTTGCCGTCGCGGACGGCACGCGGATCGAGATCGCTGCCGACCCGGTCGCCGACGATCTGCGCGGCCCAGCGGTCGCCACGTCCGACATGCTTGAACAGCTGCTCGAGCGACCATCCGGGGCAGGTGGGCACCGGTGTCGAGAGATCCGCGCTGCGGAGGAGCTCACCGAGCTGTGTGTTCTGTTGGAGGAGCGCCGCGTCGTAGTCCATGCCGCCAGCGTACGGCCACGGGCGCTCGGCGCGGTGGGAATTGCTGCGCGAACGAAGGCCTGACGACGCTCGGGGCGGCTCTGGGCGGACGTTCGACGAACAGTCGGTGAACCGGCCCGCGCGCGGTCGAGGTTGGCGTCATGAGCGGGCTAGCGTCCGGGGAGTGACCCCACCGTCGGCCGGCTTCCGTCCCGAGATCCAGGCGCTCCGCGCGCTGGCCGTGCTCCTCGTCGTGGTCTATCACCTCTACCCGAACCGCCTCACGGGCGGCTACATCGGCGTCGACGTCTTCTTCGTGATCTCGGGCTTCCTCATCACGTCGCACCTCTTCTCCGAGGTCGGGCGCACGGGCAGGGTGGCACTCGGACGGTTCTGGGCCAGGCGCATCCGACGTCTCCTGCCCGCGGCGACCTTGGTGCTCGTCTCGAGCTTCGTGGCGATGCTGATGTTCGTCCCGCACGCGCTGTGGCAGCGCACGGTCACGGAGATCGGCGCGAGCGTCCTCTACGTCCAGAACTGGGTGCTGGCGGCGAGCTCGGTCGACTACCTCGGCGCCGACGACAGCCCGACCCTCGTGCAGCACCTCTGGTCGTTGTCGATCGAGGAGCAGTTCTACGTCGTGTGGCCGCTTCTCATCACGCTCGCGTTGTTCGTCCTGCCGATCCGGAGCAGTCGAGTGAAGATGGGCCTCGCACTGGGGCTCGTGTTCGTGTGCTCGCTCGTGTTCTCCGTCCTCGAGACCGCGCGCAGCCAGCCGTCGGCGTACTTCCACACCGGGACGAGAGCTTGGGAGTTCGCCGCCGGTGGCCTGCTCGCTCTGGCCCCCGCGGCGTGGACGGCCGTCGACACGACACGGTGGCGACGACAGACGAGCGCCGCCGCGAGCTGGGTCGGGGTGGCCCTGATCCTCGTCGCAGGGCTGCTCTACACGTCCGCGACGCCCTTCCCCGGGGCCTATGCGCTACTCCCGGTGGTGGGGACGCTGCTCGTCATCGCGGCGAGGTTCGACGGGGCCAGGTGGTCGGCCAACCGCCTCACGGTTCTCCGTCCCTTCCAGGTGGTCGGGGACCTGTCGTACGCGATCTACCTCTGGCACTGGCCGCTCATCGTGGTGGTTCCGTACGCCCTCGGCCATCCCCTCACCACTCTCGACAAGGTGGCGATCCTCGCCGCGAGCCTCCTGCTCGCGGCGCTCAGCAAGCACCTCGTCGAGGATCCCGTGCGCCGAGCGCCCATCCTGTCGGCCAAGACGCTGCGCTCCTACGCGCTCGCGGCCACGACAGTGCTCGTCATCCTCGTCGCCTCGACGGCCACCTACGTCACCGTGCTGCAGACCTCCAGGGCCACGGCCGCGGCGGTAGCTGACGCGGAGGACAGCGACAGCTGCTTCGGTGCGCGGGCGATGGCTGACGGCTCCGCCTGCTCGAAGCCCTTCGCCGTGCCGGAGAAGTTCGACGCCGCCTTCTGGGCGGCCGACAAGGGCACGCTCGGCACCTGCAACTCCCAGGGGATCGCGGTGACGATGTGCGCGTTCGGTGACACGACGTCGCCGAGCCACACCGTCGCGCTCGTGGGCAACTCCCACGCAGGCCATCTGGTGGCAGGACTCGAGGCCTACGGCCGCGAGCACGGCTGGAAGATCGTGCTGATGCGCAAGACCGGCTGCATGGGCGCGCTGCCGACCTCGACCGAGTCCACCTGGAAGCCCTGCGTGGACTGGTCGCGCAACGTCGACCAGGCGATCATGTCGAAGGCCAACGGCATCGACACGGTCGTCTACGCCACCAACAACGGCGCCACCGAGTACGTCGCGCGGACGAGCCTGACCGCTCGCGAGAAGGACGAGGTCGTCACGGCCATCGCGGACAACCTGGGCGAGCTGGTGGCGGCGGGCAAGACGGTCATGGCCTTCGGCGACGTGCCAGGGGTGCGCCCGGAGGTGGCGCCGGAGTGCATCGAGGAGCACCGGTCCGAGTACGACCCGTGCGCGACGCCTCGAAGCGTCGGCGAGGAGAAGGACGACTTCGTGGCTCAGGCCGCGCGCAAGACACCGGGCGTCGGCTACTTCGACATGCTCCCGTACCTCTGCGACGCCGAGAAGTGCCACGCCATGATCGGCGGCGCGACGGTCTATATCGACGATCATCACCTGACCGCCTCGTTCTCACGATCGCTTGGGCCCTACATGGGCGCGGCCATCGACAGGCAGCTAGCCAGCAGCTGACCGCGGCCACGGCTGGCACCTCGTCGGGTGCTGCCGCGTGTGACGTTCGACACTATCCTTGCCTCAGGTCCCGGTAACGTCGCGGGATCACGTCCACGACGTGGTCCCGACCAGTCGAGGTGCGCAGATGTCGTCATGTTCAACAGCAAGATCGAGGGCAGTCGGCTGCTCGCTGGCGGTCGGCTGATGGCGATCGGTCCTGATCCGACCCCGGCCCCCTCTGTCGGCGGCACCGTTCGAGGACGTGGCGCGTCCCTCCCGAGGATCCCAAGGGACCTGGCGGATCGTCCGCGCCTGAACAGCCAGATCGAGGACGGCGGGCCGCTCGTCGTGGTCCGTGCGCCGGCTGGCTCGGGGAAGACGACGCTGATCGCACAATGGCTGACATCCAGGGTCGACGACTCCGCAGTGGTCGCGTGGGTGAGCGTCCGGCGGGGGACCGAGTCGTTATGGGACGAGGTCGCCGAGACGCTGGACCTGGCGGGACTGGCCGTCGAGCGGGGCGGCCAGCCAGCCTGGGAACGGGTCCGCCTGGCGCTGAGACGTGATTCTCGAAGCGTCGTGCTGGTGCTCGACTCCTACGACAACTTGGGGGGCAGCGCCGATGCCGAGCTCCTCGAGCTGGTCCGCCATGGGGCGAACCTGCGGGTGGTGATCGGCGCCCGCAGGCGCGGTGACGTCGAGGACATCGCCTTTGCCGGCTTCGACGTGAGCAAGGTGACGTCGAACGACCTGTTGCTGACGGTGGACGAGGTGCATGAGCTCGGCATGCGGGCGGGCCTGGAGCTGTCGTCGACAAGCATCATTAGGCTTCACGCGCAGACCGCCGGCTGGCCCGGTCTGTTGAGGACGGTCGTGCTGGCGCTGGCCGACGCGAGCGGCGGCGTCGACCACGAGACGGTGTCGAGCCGTCTGACGCTGCGGTACCTCCGTCGATCCGTCCCGGCGTTCTTCGACGACGGGCAGAACGCCTCCAGGCTGTTCGAGCTCGCGATCACCGGCACGCTGACCTTCGAGATCGCGGCCTTGGTCGTGGGCGAGGAGCATGCCGCCACGATGCTGGACACCCTCGAGGGCGAGGGCCTGATCACCTCAGACGTCCTCGACGGCGAGACGACCTACCAGTGGGTGCCGCTGGTGCGTACGGTGCTCTGCCAGGAGCTGCAGCGCCGCGGCACCGACGGCGTCCGCTCGTTGCACATCCGTCTGGCGGAGTGGTTCCGTGCGCGGAGCGAGCCCGGCTCGGCGCTGCTTCACGCGGACCTCGGCGGAGCACGGCCGCTCGTCGCCGACATCATGCAGGAGTCGTGGCTGCAGTTGATCCTGTCCGACTTCGAGGTGGTGGAGTCGGTGCTGTCCCGATCGCCAGTGGAGGAGTTCGCGGACCTCCGCAGGATCGGGATGCTCCGGAACATGGTGACAGCGGCCACCGGCACAGGGACGGTGTCATCGTTTCGGCTGCCGAGCCAGGTCGGTGATCTGGAGGCGTACGGCCGCAGTGCCGACGTGAGGACGGTGCTGGACGCAGGGCTGATGTACCTGTTCGCATTCTGGAAGCGAGGCAACGTCGACGAGATGATCTCGCTGGCGGCGAAGCTCGAGATCGTCGCCGGCGCCGCACGGACGAGCAGACCTGCCGAGGCCGGCGACCTGCTCGGCACGACCTTCTTCTTCGCTGGCAAGATCCGTCAGTTCGTGGGAGACCTCGCAGCGTCCAGTCGCATGCTCGAGGCCGCCTACGTCCTAGCCGACATGTCGGTCATCTCGCACACGAGGTGCAACGCCGGGATGGGACTTGCCGTGAACGCAGCCGTGGCCGGTGAGCCGGCACGCGCCGAGGGCTGGCTGGCCAGTGCGAACGACAGCCCAAGGCCCCATGGGCGCAACGCCCAGTTCGTCCGGGCAGCGCGACGCATCACGCTGGCTCTCGTGGCGACCGGTCGGTTGCAGCAGGACGAGGCCGAGAGCGCGCTGAAGGGGCTGACGCTGGAGATTCCCAGGGAGGTGCAGGCCTTCTGGCTCTATGCGCGTGCCCAGCATGCTCTGCTGTGGGGCGAGCCGACGGCGATGATCCAGCAGCTGGAGAAGGCGCGCCTGGCCTATGACGGCTCGAGCGTGCCTTCGGCGGCCGATTGGTTGCTCCCCACCGTGGAGGCAGACCTCTTCATGTCGATGGGCCGTGGCAACCAGGCGCAGACGGTGCTGAACGCCGCCCATGCCCCCCATCCCAGGATCGCGGTGTCGAGAGCACGGCTGGCCCTGCTCTCCGGCAACCACGAGGTGGCGCTCTCGATGTGTGCCGAGGTGCGCTGGGACCCGTCCCTGACGCCACGTGAGGGACGCGACCTCGCCCTTGTGCAGGTCGTCGCCCACGCGCGAGCGGGCAGGCGCAAGGAGTCGGTCGAGATCCTCGAGGAGCTCGTCCATGAGTATCGGCGCGGGGCACCGCTGTGCACGTTCGCGCTGTTGCCCAGAACGCTCCTGACGGATCTCTCCACGGACATCCCCGGCGCTGAGGACCTGCTCGACGAGCTGAACCGCCACGAGATCCGGGAGGTGTTCCCCGAGCATCTCGAGCTGATCAAGCTGACCGGCAAGGAAGCGGTGGTCCTGGCTCAGCTGGCTGGCAACTTCGACGCGCAGCACATCGCAGCCGAGCTGCACGTCACCATCGCCACGGTGAAGTCCCAGAGGAACAGCCTCTATCGCAAGCTCGGCGTCGGCAGTCGAGACGAGGCGGTCGCCCTCGGCCGCGAGCTCGGCCTCATTCCCGTCACGACCTGAGCGGCCACCCCGCCGGGGTTGAATTCGAGGTTGAAGTTCTCCATGGAACGGTCCACACCGATGTCCCGAGGTGGATGCTTCTGGCGAAAGCACGCCCTGTTGTCAGCTCGGCAGGTCGCTCGTCCCCCCACACGATGAGACGGAGGTGGAGATGTCCAGCTCGTGGTTCACACAGACACCGGAGATCGCCATCGGCGGCCGTGTGCGGAACGACGATCTTCTGCTTCCTGACGGAGCCGCTGCGTTAGCTTGTCGTGAGCTCGGCCGCGTGAGGATCGCGAGAACGGTCCCATGCCATGCCGTCGAGCTGCGACCGACACGGACGTGCCGGCCCAGGTGCGCCGGCACGCGAACGTCGACGCAGGAGCGAAGGGTAAGAGATCAGTGAAAGATTCTTCAGGAGTCCATGACGTAGTGGTCATCGGGTCAGGGCCCGCGGGTTACACGGCGGCGATCTATCTAGCCCGTGCCAACCTCACCCCGCTCGTGTTTGAGGGCGCCACCGCAGCAGGCGGCGCGCTGATGGACACGACGGAGGTGGAGAACTTCCCGGGGTTTCCCGACGGCGTGACCGGACCCGGTCTGATGGAGTCCCTGCGCAAGCAGGCGGAGCGCTTCGGCGCCGACATCGTCTCCGAGAACGTCACGGAGGTGGACCTCACGGTCGACCCGAAGGTCGTGAAGATCGGCTCCCAGACGGTCCTGGCTCGCAGCGTCGTGCTGGCCACCGGATCCGCCTACCGCGAGCTGGGCGTGCCGGGGGAGAAGTCGCTCTCTGGTCACGGGGTGTCCTGGTGCGCAACCTGCGACGGTCCCTTCTTCAACCGTCAGGACGTCATGGTGGTCGGTGGTGGCGACAGCGCCCTCGAAGAGGCGCTCTTCCTCACCCGCTTCGCGCGCAAGGTCCACGTCGTGCATCGCCGGGACTCGCTCCGTGCCAGCAAGATCATGCAGCAGCGTGCCTTCGACAGCAGCCTGATCGAGTTCATCTGGGACACCGAGGTCGTCGAGGCCATCGGTGAGGAGAAGCTCTCCGGAGTCCGGCTGCGTGACCTCCCGACGGGGGAGACCCGCGTCCTGGAGGTCGACGGCCTGTTCATCGCGGTCGGCCATGACCCTCGCTCGGAGCTGGTACGTGGTCAGGTCGACCTGGACGCCAACGGCTATGTGCTGGTGCGAGCCGGATCGACCCAGACCAACCTGCCTGGTGTCTTCGCCGCAGGCGACCTGGTCGACCACAGCTATCGCCAGGCGGTCACGGCCGCCGGAACAGGCTGCATGGCGGCCCTCGACGCAGAGCGCTTCCTCTCAGGCGTCGAGGCCAGCCAGGTGACGCCCCTGGCGGACGACGCCGTCGCGGCACGGCCGCCGGCCCAGGCCGTCGTCACGGAGGCTCGCCCTGCTGCAACCGACGAGATCACGAAGGACGCTGTGATGGCACTGGAGACCACTGACGTACCGGTCGAGGGCGACGACATCGAGTCGCTGTGGGAAGGAATGCTGGAGAAGGGCTGGTCCGACGGACTGCCTGTCATCCCGCCCACGCCAGCCCGAGTCCAGCAGATGCTCGCCGGACGCGATCCGGCTGCGGTGCATGTCGCCCTGGGCTCGGAGGCCACCGAGGCGACGATGGTGAGGATCGCGGCGAACGCCGTCATGGCTGGGTGTCATCCCTCCTATTTCCCTGCCGTGCTCGCGGCGCTCGAGGGCGTCGTCGCCGCCACGGCCCCGCCGCCCTACGGCTCGCCCGGCGGTCAGATCTTCCTCGGCGCACCGACGCCCCTGCTTGTGTTCAACGGGCCGATCCGCCAAGAGCTGGGCATCAACTGCAGCCACGACATGCTGAGCCTCGCCGACCGCGCGAACGCCACGATCGGCCGAGCGGTGCGATTGGTGCTCCGCAACATCACCGGCGCGGTCGCCGGGACTCTGTTCGACGTGCAGCACGGCATGCCCGGTCGCGCGTCGATGGTCTTCGGCGAGGCCGAGGAGGAGAGCCCCTGGGAGCCGTTCGCGCCAAACGGCAGCGCGGTGAGCGTCTTCGCCGCCACCGGCTCGATGCCCTTGAACTACCACCAGGTGCCGCAGCGTGCCGACGAGCTCCTGCTCATCATCAAGAAGTGCCTCGACTACGTCCGTGGCAACCGCATCGGCCCGTGGCCCGACACGAGCGCGCTGCTCGTCCTCTCGCCCAAGCATGCGCGTGGCCTCGCCGCGGAGGGATGGACCAAGCAGCAGGTGGAGGACGAGCTGACGGCCGCGGTGAACGACCACTACGACTACAACCTCCTGTCCAACATCGAGAAGCTCGAGCTGATCAACCGCAACACCGACCCGGGCGCGCCCCCGCTGACCATCCCGATGCCTGAGGACCCGGTGCGTGTCCTGGTCGCGGGCGGCGTGGCGGGGTGGCACTCCCTGATCATCCCCACCCGTTCCTTCACCCCACCGGCGACGGTGCCGATCAGGTCATGACGACCGCTTACGACCACACAGGAGGTTCACCCGATGTGCACCTCGATGAGAGTCACCTTCGACGGACTAGGAGAAGCCAGTGAGTGAGTTCAGCAGCCCGAGCGTGTCGGGCAAGACGGCAATCGTCACAGGAGCCGGCAACGGCATCGGTCAGGTCACGGCAGGGTTCCTGGCTCAGCAGGGCGCCTCGGTGGTCGTCGCGGACATCGATCTGGGCGCAGCGGAGAAGACCGTCGCGGAGATCACCGGTCAGGGCGGCAAGGCGACGGCGATCGGCTTCGACGTCACCGATCCGGCCCAGGTCCAAGGCCTCGTGGACGAGGTCGTCTCGACCTATGGCCGAATCGACATCCTGCACAACAACGCCGCCGCGACCGGCGCCAACGTCGTGGGGCAGGACTTCGACGCCGTCACCACCGAGCTGGACATCTGGAACAAGAGCTTCGCGGTCAACCTGACCGGTCCGATGCTGATGTGCAAGAGCGTCGTGCCGGTCATGGTCGACGGCGGAGGCGGCTCGATCATCAACATGTCGTCGGGTGCGGGCCTCAGCCCCACGGCAGGCGTCTACCTCTCCTACTCCACCTCGAAGTCGGCCATCGGGATGCTCACGAGGCACGTCGCATCCTCCTTCGGCAAGCAGGGCATCCGCTGCAACGCGATCTCGCCCGGCACGATCCTGACTGAGATGCACAAGTCCCAGATTCCGCCCGACGCCCTGGAGCGGGCACTCGCCCGATGCATGACGACTCGGCTGGGCGAGTCGATCGACATCGCCCAACTGGTGGCCTTCCTTGGCAGCGACGCGAGTGGCTACCTGACGGGACAGATCATCTCCGTCGACGGGGGTGCCCAGGCGCACTCCCCGCAACCCGCGAAGGACTGACCGCTCGCCAGAGCCCTTGCTGACCGAGCCACAACATTTTCATCATCTGCCCGAGGTGTTCTCGGACAGCACGCATGACGGCTCTGCCGTCAGAGAGAAGGCGAGTATGAAGATCGTCTACCGATGCAAGATGGCCGTGGTGTTGGGTGCGATGGTCCTGGCGGTCGGCGCCTGCAGCTCCGGGTCCTCGGACAAGGGCGACAGCGCCGACACGGGTGAACCGCAGCAGGGCGGCACGCTGAAGGTGATCCAGGCCAGCGAGCCCCGTGGACTGGACCCGACGAGCATGAGCAACAGCTTCTCGACGAACACGATCGTGGGCAACGCGCTCTTCGGCCAGCTCCTTGTCGACAACAAGGACGGCGAGATCGAGCCGGTGATGGCCAAGAGCCTGGAGTCGAGCGATGGCGGAACCACCTGGGAGCTCGTGCTGCGTGACGGGCTGGTCTTCTCCGACGGCTCGCCGCTGGACGCCGATGCCGTCAAGGTCAACTGGCAACGACACACCGATCCGACCTTGGGCTCTGGCGCTCGCGCGTCGGCGGCGCAGCTGGAGACGATGTCGGCCTCGGGTCAGACCCTGACGTTCACGCTCAAGGAGCCGATTGCGAACTACGGCAACGCCATCCTCACGAACGGCATGAACTGGATCGCGAAGCCAGAGGCGCTCGCCGAGGGGCCCGCGAAGTTCGATGCCAAGCCCATCGGAGCCGGCCCGTTCGTCCTGAAGTCTTGGCAGCGGAACGGCGCGATGGTGCTGACGAAGAACCCTTCGTACTGGGACAGCCCGAAGCCGTATCTCGACCAGCTGGTCGTGACCAGCAACGGGGACGAGGGACAGCGCTACTCGACAGTGGTGGCCGGCGGCGCCGATGCCACGATGACGAGCAGTACGGCGCGGCAGGCGATGGGCAAGAAGGACGGGCTCGAGCTGCAGATCGACCAGACGAACGGCGGGACGCCCTTCCACCTCAACACTCGAGTGGCGCCCTTCGACGACCTCAGGGCGCGACAGGCGCTGCTGAAGGCGATCGATCTCGAAGCGCTGAACCAAGCGGTCTTCGACGGTGAGGCGACGGTCCCCGACACGATGTTCATCAAGTCGTCGCCCTTCTACACCGATGTGCCGCTGACCTCTTACGACAAGAAGGGTGCTCAGGCGCTGTTCGACGAGCTCGCCGCGGACGGCAAGCCTTTCAACGTGCTGATCAGCGTCTTCCAGACCTCCGAGCAGAAGCGAACCGGCGAGTCCATCCAGGCGCAGCTGCTGAGCTACAAGAACGTGAAGGCCAAGCTGGAGGTGCTCGACTTCGCGACGGCGAACGCCAAGACGAACTCGCTCGCCTTCCAGATGATCCCGGGGGGATTCGGGTTCGTCGACCCCGATCCCACGCTGTACGACGCCCTGCACACGGGCTCGCCGGCCAACTTCAGCGGGGTCAGCGATCCTCAGTTGGACGCCGCGCTGGAGAAGGGGCGGCTGTCCAGCACCCTGGAAGAGCGGAAGAAGGCCTACGTGACCGTGGCCGAGCGTTACTCGGCGCTGATCCCCAACCTGCTCTTCGCGCGGTACCAGTACGGCATCGCGTACGACGACGAACGTGCCGCTGGATTCGACCTCTACGGATTCGGCGGCACGCGATGGGACGGGGTCTGGATCGTGGGGAGCTAGGAACAAAAGCCCCGTGTGACAGACCGGGCGCCCGCGTTCTGGGCGCAAAGCTATGGGCCTTGCCAAGACCCAGTCAGCAACTGATACTGAAAAGAAGCGCAACAATCACGTTGGAGGCATCATGCCCACCGTACAGCTTGTTTCTCCCACCCTCATCGAAGGAAAGGCCGACAGCCACCGCATGGTGGAGCGGCCGACCTCGGTCGACGGGATGGTCGTCGGTTTCCGCGAGTTCTGGCCGAACTTCGACGGGTTCACCGCAGCATTCGAAGCACTCGTCCGGACGAAGTTCGACGTCTTGGGCTCGCAGCGAGTCGATGGGGTCCACCCGCGCTCGGGTGCTCCGCTCGAGCGCTGGGAGCAGTTCACCCGCGAGGTCGACTGGGCCATCTCGGGCCTCGGCGGATGCGGAGGATGCGCACCATGGGCCATCGAGGACGCGGTCGAGCTCGAGTCGCGTGGCGTTCCCACGGTCAGCCTGATCACCCCTGATCTGCTGGGCATTGCCCGGCGTACCGCTGAACGCCTCGGCTGGCCCGACGTCCGCATCGTCACCCTCTCGCCGTTCCTCGACGACCTGACACCTGAAGAGGTGCAGATCCTCGCGGAAGAGAAGTACGAGGAGATCATGGCGGCGCTCACCACGCCGCTCTCCTCCTGAACGACGCCGGCTGCAGTCGGCAGGAACACCAGCGTCGCCGCCCAGAGATGGGCGGCGACGTTGTTTTGTGTTCGGCACGAGACATGACCTAGAAGCGCCGGAATCTCCCTACCTGCTTCCGTGAACGCGGGGTCGACGGCGTCAGCATCGCCGACCTCATGAACGAGGTAGACCTCACACATGGGGGCTTCTACAAGCAGTTCGCCTCGAAGGAGGCGCTCTTCACCGAGGCGGCACGGCAGGCGTTCGCCGACCTGGAGGCCCTGCTCGCCGCGCTCGACTCGCGTCACGGCGGCGACCGCGCGGCGGCACGGAGCGACCTGGTCGGCTACTACCTCTCGGCCGAGCACCGTGACGACGCCTCGGCCGGCTGCCCGACCACCGGTCTCAGCTCTGATCTCGCGCGCTCCGCGAACGCTTCAGCGGCGAAGAGCACCTATGCGGAGGGGGTGGAGTCCTTCGCGCGCTGGCTCGGAGGCGAGGACGCCGACCAGGAGGCATCCGATGAGGCCATCAGGTCGATGTGCGCCCTCGTCGGCGCGCTCGTCGTGGCCCGTGCGGCATCCGGCACTGCGCTCTCGGACCGTGTGCTCGGGGCGGCGCGCGCGGGAACAGCCTGAGCCCAGGGTCCCGAAACCGCTGCAACGACGGTCGCGACACGTTGGGGGCTCTTGGTGCCGTGGTGCGTGCACCGGAGCGGTCGAGCGGCCATGCTCGGAGGCGGAGCGGAAGGGGTTCCCCATGAACAAGCTCATTGACAGGCTGGGCTCGTTGCCCGGTATCGCGACCATCCTCACCGGTGTGGTGGGCGTCTACATCGCGCTGGTGGCCTTCGGCAACATCACCGACTTCGACAGCAACCAGGCCTTCGTCCACCACGTGCTCGAGATGGACACGACGTTCGACGATCCTGATGTGATGTGGCGTGCGGTCGAGAACAACACGCTGCAGAACATCGGGTACGTCGGTGTCATCGTCTGGGAGACCCTCTGTGCGGTCGTCGCGATCTGGGGAACGGTGCTGCTGATCGGGGCCTTCGGCCACGGCCGCTGGGAGCACGCCCGGAAGGTCGCGAGCCTCGGCATCCTGATGGTGATGTTCCTGTTCGGCTTCGGCTTTATCTCCGTCGGTGGTGAGTGGTTCTCGATGTGGCAGTCGTCGGACTGGAACGGACTGGACGCAGCCATCCGCAACTTCACGCTCTGCGCGGTGCCGCTGATCCTGCTGCAGCTGCCGTCGAAGGACTGGAGCGAGGTCTGACCTGAGGAAGGGCTCGTTCTACCGATACCTTTCAACCGCGTCGTCAGACTCAGGCGGCGGCCCCAGGGAAGGAACTGAAATGTCATCGGAAGATCTTGTGCGCGAAGCGCAGGACCCCAGTACGTCGCCGGGTCGGCTCCAGGAGCTCGCCCAGGCCGATCGCGGCACGTGGGTGGCCATCGCTTCCCACCCTGCGGCGTACCCGACGCTGCTCGACTGGCTGACCGAGCACGGTGACGACTCCGTTCGTGAGGCCGTGGCGAGCAGGATCGTGCCGCCGCCGCCTCCTCCGGCACCACCCGCGCCGCCCGTCGTTGACGAGACTGTTGTCCTCGAGTCGGCGCCCGTGGACCCGGTGCCCACCCAGGTGCAGGCTGCGATGTCCGCGGCCCCCCTGGCAGCCGATGAGCTCCCGGCCTCGTCCCACCAGGACATCCCGGCCGAGAAGCCCAACAACAGGGGTGTCGTTCGTGGCCTGATCGCCCTGGCCGTCGTCGCGGTCCTCGTCGGCGGTGGCTGGTTCGCCGTCAGCGCGCTGACCGGTGATGACGAGGGGGAGGGCATCGACCTCGTGCAGGCTGACTCGACCAAGAGCGCCGACGACGCCGATGACGACAGCTCTTCTGGCGGCGTCCTGGGTGGCGGCTCCGACGACGGCGACTCCGCCAGCCCAGAGTTCTGCGCGACGATGGAGGAGATCCAAGGGTTCGGCACGGACACGCTCGGCGGCGGGACCGATGACCCGCTGGACAGCCTCGAGGAGAGCGAGGCTCAGCTGGAGAAGATGAGCGACCTCTACGAGAAGCTCGAGGACAGCGCCCCCGCGGAGCTCAAGGCGGAGGCCACCGAGATGAAGGAGTTCATGGACGGCATCCAGGATGCAGCCACCGACGGAGAGATGCCGTCCACCGACATGGACTCCTACCTCGACGCCGCCACGAAGCTCTCGACCTACTACTTCCAGTCCTGCTCCTGAGCCGCTGCCTCACCGCAGGTCGATGCCGGCGACGGCGTCGCGTAGACTTTTCGACGAAACCCTCACACTCTCGCCGGTGTGGGGGTTTCGTTGTTCTCCCGAGCATGCGGAGGCTCGGATCCTTCCGGAGGATTTCGACAGCAGTGCGGCGTGTTACAGAAGTGACTAGATGGTCCTGTGTTAAAGAAGTGAGTTCCCAGCTAGGGTGATGCGGTGACTCGTACTCGGGGATGGCTTGCCACGGCCTTGGCGGCTGGGCTGTTGGCGACCATGGTGGGCTTCTTCGTCCCGGCCAGCGCGCAGACGACGCTGTGCTCAGGCGTGACCAACGCGGAGGTCAAGAAGTGCGACCCTGCCTACGCGGCTGTGATGTCGTCGTCGCACTGGGGCGCCTATGCCGGTCACAACTGCACGAACTACGCCGCATGGAGGCTGAGCGCCGACGGTGTGCCGCGTCCTTCGTACAACCTGGGCAACGCCAACACCTGGGCCTCGACGGCCAAGAAGAACGGCGTGCTGGTCGACAACAAGCCGGCGGTCGGCTCTATCGGCGCCTGGCCCGGACGCAACCACGTCGTCCACGTCGACGAGGTGGGGGATGGGTACCTCGTCACGAGCGAGGACAACTACCCGGGCTACTACGCCAAGGGCATGTACCGCAAGATCAAGGTCACGATGGGCGAGAGCGCCTACCCGACGCAGTTCCTGCACTTCGAGGAGCAGGCCGCTGCGCTGACGATCCCGACGGGGCTCACGTCGTCGGTGCAGACGGACACGTCGCTGACCTTGGCGTGGAACGCCGTGGCGGGTGCTCCTCGGTATCGGGTGCAGTACTCGACCAGCGCGAGCATGAGCGGTGCCTCGTACAAGTCGTTCACGACGAACAGTGCCGTGCTCACCGGTCTGAAGCCCAACACGAAGTACTACTTCCGCGTCGTCGTCGTCGATACCGACGACAAGGACAAGCTCACCGACTACACC
>Ga0164243_10001272_pt1 | contig 43344 bp, 34 predicted proteins | sample OricompcompostOP_FD_108781 | JGI IMG/M metagenome (GOLD analysis project Ga0164243, IMG submission 108781) | Organic Plus compost microbial communities from Emeryville, California, USA - Original compost - Organic plus compost (OP) | ecosystem: Engineered > Solid waste > Mixed feedstock >...
CTCCCCAACCCTCCCCCAGCGGGGGAGGGAGCGGATGCCTCGTCCTCCTCGCCGTACTCGGTGGCGAAGCCCTGCGCATCGAGCCCGCACTCGCGCAGCCAGCGCACCATCACGGCCACGCTGCCGTGGGTGACGATGACGCGCTGCGCGCCGGTGGCACCGATGGCGCGCTCCAGGCCGGGCCAGTCGGCGTGGTCGCTCATGACGAAGCCGCGGTCCACGCCGCGCCGGCGGCGCGTGCCGCGCAACTGCATCCAGCCGCTGGCGAAGGCATCGGCGTATTGGCCGAAGCGGCGCAGCCAGGGCGTGCCCTGCGCCGAGGGCGGCGCCAGCACCAGCGCGCGTTTCAGCAGCGCCGCATCGACGCCCGGATCGGTGACACGCAGCGTCGGCGGCAGCGCCACGCCGGCGGCGCGGTACACGGCGTTCAGCGGCTCGACGGCGCCGTGCACGACGACGGGGCCGATGGACGCATCCACGCCGTGCAGGATGCGCTGCGCCTTGCCGAAGGCGTAGCAGAAGAGCACCGAGGCGCGGCCCTCCTCCGCGTTGCGCCGCCACCAGGCGTCGATCTCGGCGAAGAGCTGCGGCTGCGCGGGCCAGCGGTAGATCGGCAGGCCGAAGGTGGACTCGGTGATGAAGGTGTCGCAGGGCACGGGCTCGAAGGGCGCGCAGGTGCCGTCGGGCTCGGTCTTGTAGTCGCCGGAGGCCACCCACACGCGCCCGCCGTGTTCGAGCCGCACCTGGGCCGAGCCCAGCACGTGCCCGGCCGGGTGCAGCGAGACGCGCACGCCGCGGTGCTCGATGGCCTCGCCGTAGGCCAGGGTCTGCAGCGTGATGTCCGCACCCAGCCGCTGGCGCAGCACCCCTTCGCTGTCGGCATGGGCCAGGTAGTGCGCGTGGCCCGGGCGGGCGTGGTCGGAATGGCCATGGGTGACGACGGCGCGCGCCACCGGCTTCCAGGGGTCGATGTAGAAGTCGCCGGGCGGACAGTACAGGCCCTCGGGGCGGGCGATGACGAGATCGTCCGGGCGTGGCGGCGCGGCGGCGGGCGGCAGGGTCTCGTCGGCCATGGCGGCGATGGTAGGCCCCGCGCCGCCGCGCAACGCACCGGCCAAGGGCGCGTCCGCGCCGTGGGCGGCGGCCTACTTGCCGGAGGCGGCGGCCGGCATGCGCTTCTGCATCTCGGCGGCCATGCGCTTCATCGCCTCCATGTCGACCTTGGTGCCGTCGGGCAGGGTCATCTCGCCGGGGCGGGCGTCGGGGCCGGTGCGCATGATCCCGCTGGCCATGCCGCCCAGGGCGGTGAGGTCCGCGATGTTCATCTTCATGCCGCCGGGCATCGCCATGTCGCCCGGCTTCATGCCGGCCGGGCAGGCGCCGAGCCAACGCATCTCGGCGACCATGTCGTCCCTGGGCGGCGAGGTCTTGGGCATCGGCTCGTAGGTGGTGTGCGACTGCACGCGGTAGGCGCTGTTGAAGTCGCCGGAGATGACGATGCGGCGCGTCACGGTGGTGTCGCTCTGCTTGCAGACCTCGGTGTGGACCAGCATCTTGCCGGCCTCGTTGCGCATCTGCTCCTTGCAGAACTTGCGGTTCATCTTCGGCTGCGAGAGGCCGTATTCCTGCAGCGCCTTGTCGGTGGCGGCGTCGGCGCACTGGGTGACGACCATCTCCTTGTCCTTCCGCGGCCCTTCGGCGTTGGTGCGCATTTCCCACAGGCCGGGCTTGCGCTCGGGGAAGGCGGGGCCGGCGGCCGCGCCCGCCATGGCAAGCGCGAGCAGCGCCGCCAGGCAGGGGCGGCAGGGCATGGAGGACGATGGCATGGGGCGGGCCTCTTCGCAGCGGAACACAACGGCGCGGTTGTACCGGCCTTGCCGTGCGGCCGGAATAGCCTGTTCGCGCTAGGCCGCCGCCGGGAAGCAGGGGGCGACGCGGCGGTAGAGCACGTCGAAGCGCGCGGCACGTTCGTGCAGCAGGGCGTGGCGTGCGGCATCTGGCGCATGCGTGGCGACCAGCGCCGGCTCGGGGCAGGCCACGTCCGCGCCGATGCCCTCGCAGCCCATCCAGGCCAGCCGCGCGGCGCCGAGCGCCGGACCGACCTCGCCGCCGGCCCGCCGCAGCAAGGTCTTGCCCGAGAGATCCGCCAGCATCTGCGCCCAGTACGCGCTGCGCGAACCGCCGCCGATGAGCGTGAGGCCACCGCTGAAATCGGCGCCGGCCGCCTCCAGCGCACCGAGGCCCTGCGCCAGCCCGTGGCCCACGCCTTCCAGCGTGGCGTTGAAGAGGTCCGCCCGGTCCGTGCCCGCCGTGAGCCCGAAGAACACGCCCTGCGCTGCCGGGTTGTTGTGCGGCGTGCGCTCGCCGTTCAGGTAGGGCAGGAAGAGCGGCGTGTCGTCGTTCAGGCCGCGCGCCTGGGCCTCGGCCAGCAATTGCGGCACCTCGGCGCCGACCAGGCGCGCGGTGAAGTCCAGGCAGGCCGCGGCCGACAGCATCACCGACATCAGGTGCCAGGTGGCCGGCAGCGCATGGCAGAAGCTGTGCACCGCCTGCGCCGGGTTGGCGAGGAAGCGGTCGGTGGCCGCGAAGCACACGCCGGAGGTGCCCAGCGACAGCATCGCCTGGCCGGCGCGCACCACGCCGACGCCGACGGCGCCGGCTGCGTTGTCGCCGCCGCCGGCGACCACCGGGATACGCTGCAGGCCGAAGCGGTCGGCGATGTCCTCGCGCAACCGGCCGGTCACTTCTGGGCCTTCGCGCAGCCGCGGCATCTGCGCGCGCGTGAGGCCGGTGGCCGCCAGCAGTTCGTCGCTCCAATCGCGGCGCGCCACGTCCAGCCACAGCATGCCGGCCGCGTCCGAGAGGTCGGTGGCGAACTCGCCCGTCAGGCGCAGGCGCAGCCAGTCCTTGGGCAGCAGCACATGGGCCACGCGATCGAACACCGCCGGCTCGTGCCGCCGCAGCCATGCCAGCTTGGGCGCGGTGAAGCCCGGCATCATCAGGTTGCCGGTGATCCCGCGCGCCGCGGGCACGGCCGCTTCCAGTTCGGCGCACTCGCGCCAGGCGCGGCCGTCGTTCCACAGGATGGCGGGGCGCAGCACCTCGCCGCGCCCGTCGAGCAGCGTGGCGCCGTGCATCTGGCCCGAGAGGCCGACCGCCTCGATGCGTTGCCGGTCCACCTGCGCCAGCACCGCATCCAGCGCCGTCTCGCAGGCCTGCCACCAGTCGGCCGGCGCCTGCTCGCGCCACAGCGGCTGCGGCTGCTGCACCGTGAGCGGGGCCGAGGCGCTGGCCAGCACGCGCTGCGCGCGGTCGAGCACGATGGCCTTCAGGCCGGAGGTGCCGAGGTCGATGCCGAGGAACATAGGTCCCCCGACGCTAGCCTAGAAATCGGTCCATTTCTGTACGCTGGCGGCGCTTTCCAATGCTTTCTCGATGAAGCGCACGCCGCGCGCGCCGTCGGTCAGCGTCGGGTAGTCGGCCAGCAGCGGATCGGGCGCATTGCCCTGCTGCAGCGCGCGGATGTGCGCGATCACGCCGAGGTACACGTTGGCGAAGGCCTCGATGAAGCCTTCCGGGTGGCCCGCGGGCAACCGCGTCGCCAAGCGCACCGATTCGCTCAGCCACGGCGAGCCGCGCGTGAGCAGGCGCGGCGGGCCGTCCAGCGGCGCGTGCAGCAGCGTGTTGGGTTCTTCCTGTCGCCAGTCGAGCGTACCGGTGGTGCCGAAGACGCGCAGGCGCAGGCCGTTCTCGCAGCCGGCGGCGATCTGCGAGGCGACCAGCACGCCGCGCGCGCCGCCGCGGAAGCGCAGCAGCATGCTGGCGTCGTCGTCCAGCCGGCGGCCGGGCACGAAGGTGCCCAGGTCGGCGCACAGACGCTCGATCTCCAGGCCGGTGACGGTGGCGACCAGGTTCTCGGCATGTGAACCGATATCGCCCAGCGCGCCGGCCGCGCCGCTGCGGGCCGGGTCGGTGCGCCATGCGGCCTGCTTGTTGTCGCCGCCGTCTTCCAGCTTCGTCGCCAGCCAGCCCTGGTGGTACTCGACGACGACCTTGCGGATCTCGCCGATGGCGCCGCCTTGCACCAGCGCGCGCGCCTCGCGCACCATCGGGTAGCCGCCGTAGTTGTAGGTGACGCCGAACACGCTGCCGCTGCGCTCGACGATGCGCGCCAGCTCGGCGGCCTGCTCGCTGGTGTGCACCAGCGGCTTGTCGCACACGACGTGGATGCCGGCCTCGGCGAAGGCCTTGGCCACCGGGTAGTGCAGGTGGTTGGGCGTGACGATGGAGACGAAGTCGATGCGTTCGTTGGCCGGGCGCTTGAGTTCGTCGTTGAGCAGCGCCTGCCAGTCGGCATGGTTGCGGTCGTCGGCCAGGCCCAATTCGCGGCCCGAGGCATGGGCCCGCTCGGGCGTGGAGGCCAGCGCGCCGGCCACCAGTTCGGCCTGCCCGTCCAGCGCCAGCGCCTTGCGGTGCACGGCGCCGATGAAGGCGCCCTGGCCGCCGCCTACCATCGCGTAGCGCAGCTTTCTCATGTGCCGGCCATGCCGCCTTGGGCGGCTTTGTCGAACGCGGCATCGAAAGCGCCTGCGGCCGCGGGGAAGTCCAGCCGGCGGCAGAAGGCCGCGCTCTCCGTGGCGCCGTGCACGCGGTCCATGCGGCTGTCCTCCCATTCCACCGAGAGCGGCCCGGCATAGCCGATGTCGTTGAGCGCGACGATGATGGCCTCGAAGTCCACCATGCCGCGCCCGACGCTGCGGAAGTCCCAGAAGCGCCGTGCGTCGCCGAAGCTGGTGTGGCCGCCGAACACGCCCACCGTGCCGTCGCCCCTGCCCCACCACACGTCCTTCATGTGGGCGTTGTAGATGCGGTCGGCAAAGCGGCGGATGAAGCGCACGTAGTCCACGCCCTGGTAGGCCAGGTGGCTGGGGTCGAAGTTGAAGCCGAAGCGGCGGTGCCCGCCCACCGCCTCGATGGCGCGCTCGGCCGAGGCGATGTCGAAGGCGATCTCGGTCGGGTGCACCTCGAGCGCGAAGTTGACGCCCTGCTGCTCGAAGGTGTCGAGGATCGGCCCGAAGCGCCGGCCGAAGTCGGCGAAGCCCGCGTCCCAGTAGGCCTGCGAGGTGGGCGGGAAGGCGTAGGTGGCGTGCCAGATCGACGAGCCGGTGAAGCCGGTGACCGTCTTCACGCCGAACTTCGCGGCGGCGATGGCCGTGTCGGCCAGCTCGCGCGCGGCGCGCTGGCGCACGCCTTCCGGATCGCCGTCGCCCCACACCTGCGGCGGCAGGATGGCGCGGTGGCGCTCGTCGATGAGGTCGCACACGGCCTGCCCGACCAGGTGGTTGCCGATGGCCAGGCAGGTCAGGCCGTGCTCGCGCAGCAGCGCCCACTTGTCCTCGACGTAGCGGTCGGAGGCAAGCGCCTGCTGCACGTCGAAGTGGTCGCCCCAGCAGGCCAGCTCCAGCCCGTCGTAGCCCATGCGCCGCGCCAGCGGCGCCAGTTCGGCCAGCGGCAGGTCGGCCCACTGGCCGGTGAAGAGGGTGACGGGGCGTGGCATTCGGGTTTCCTTTGCTCAGCACTCGCTCCACCTCGCATCCCCTCTGGCGGCCGCGGAGCAGGCCATGCGGGAACCGCCGCGGAACTGGCTCTGCCAGGCCGCAGGCGGTGCCCCCTTGAGGGGGTTGGTGGAGCGGAACGAAGTCCGCGAAGACTGGGGGTGGGTCGTTTAGAACGGCGAGTTCGGGTGGTAGAAGTCCTTGGCGTTTTCCTTCGTGATCAGTACGGAAGGAATGATGGTGGTCTCGGGCAGCTTCTCGCCTTTCAGGCGCGCCTCGGCAGTGAGCTTGATGGCGTCGTAGATGAACTTGGGCGAGTAGCTCACGTCGGCCTGAATGCGCGGGTCCTTGCCGTCGAGGATGGTCTTGACCATGCCCTTGGCGCCGGCGCCGCCGAAGACGATCTTGATGTCCTTGCGCTTGGCCTGCTCGATGGCCTTGAGCACGCCCACCGCCATGTCGTCGTCGGCCGCCCAGATGGCGTCGATCTCCTTGAAGCGCGTCAGGTAGTCCTGCGTGACCTTGAAGGCGTCGTCGCGGTTCCAGTTGGCGTACTTGGCGTCCAGCAGCTTGATGTCGGGGTGGCTCTTGAGCACGCTGTTGAAGGCGTCCATGCGCTCGTTGTCCAGCGTGGTGGCGATGCCGCGCAGTGCGACGACGTTGCCCTTGCCGTTGAGCTGCTTGGCGATGTACTCGGCCGGGATCTTGCCGAAGGCGGTGTTGTCGCCGGCCACGTAGGCGTCCTGCGCGCTGGTGTCGGTGAGGCCGCGGTCGACCACCGTGACGTACGCGCCCTTGGCCTTGACCTGCGCCACCGGCTTGGTCAGCGCCGCCGACTCGAAGGGGAAGACCACCAGCGCGTTGATCTTGGTGACGGTGCTGAAGTCCTGCAGCTGGTTGGCCTGCTCCTGCGCGTTGGCGGCCGTCTTGATGGTGATCTTCAGGTCCTTGTGCTGCTTCTCCAGGTCCTTCTTGGCCTGGTTGGCCCAGTAGTTGATGCCGCCCATGAAGCTGTGCGTGGCGGCCGGGATGGACACGCCCAGGTTCACTTTCTCGGCGGCCAGCGCGGGCACGCTGGCGAGCGCGGCGGCAGCGACGGCCGTGAGGGCGATGCGACGGGTGATGGATGTCATGCTGGATGTCTCCTGGGTTGAAAGTTCACTGACACGGGAAGGTTCTTCACCCGTTCACGCTGAGCCTGTCGAAGCGCGGCGCGCGGCTTCGACAGGCTCAACCCGAACGGGGCGTGCGGGCGGATGTCCCGCGTTCATCGCCTGCCTCTTTGCAAGAAGGCCACCACGATGATCACGAAGCCCTGCACCGCCGCGTTGAGGTACACGCTGATGATGCTGGTGAGGTTGAGGATGTTGCTGATGACCGAGAGCAGGATCGCACCGACCACCGTGCCGGTGATGCTGCCGGCGCCGCCCTTGAGCGCCGTGCCGCCGACGATCACCGCGGCTATGGCCTCCAGCTCCCACAGGAGGCCGGTGGTGGGCGAAGCCGAGCCCAGGCGCGGCACGTACAGCAGCGTGGCGATGCCCACGCACGCACCCAACAGCACGTAGGTGAGCGTCTTCACGCGGTCCACGTGCACGGCGGCGTAGCGGGCCACCTGCTCGTTGGAGCCGATGGCCTGCACGTAGCGGCCGTAGGCGGTGCGGTTGAGGATGACGGCGCCCGCCACCGCCACCAGCAGGAAGACCCACACCGGCACCGGGATGCCCAGCAGGCTCGCGTAGTAGACCGGCGCGTAGAGGTCCGACAGGTCGTTGTCGAGCGTGATCGCGCCGCCGTTGGCGAAGTAGGTGAGGTAGGCACGGAAGATGCCCAGCGTGCCCAGCGTGACGATGAAGGGCTCGATGCGCCCGCGCGTGATGAGCAGGCCGTGCGCCAGCCCGAAGAGCGCGCCCAGCAGCACCGCCAGGCCCGCGCCCAGCACCACGGCCAGCAGCGGCGACCCCGTCGCCGGCCCGGCCCAGTTGATGAACAGGATCACGCTGCCCGCGATCAGCGCCGCCATCGAGCCCACCGACAGGTCGATGCCGCCGGAGATGATGACGAAGCACATGCCCACCGCAATGATGCCGATGAAGGCGGTGCGGGTGAGCACGTTCATCAGGTTGTCGAGCGTGGCGAAGTCGCTGTTGAGCACGCCGCCGGCGATGCACAGCAGCACCAGGCCGATGACGGGGCCCAGGCCGTGCAGGCGCTCGGTCCAGCGCGGCTTGGATTCGGCGCGGTGCGCCGCGCCCTCGGCGGCGGCGGTGGGCGTGTCAGGCTTCGGCATGGGCGGTCCCTGTCGCGTAGGCGATGAGTGTTTCTTCGGTCAGCCCCTCGCCGGGCAAGGTGGCCTCCAGCCGGCCAGCGCGCATCACGGCGACGCGGTGGGCCAGGCCGATGAGTTCCATCAGCTCCGACGAGATGACGACGACGGCCAGGCCCTCGCGGGCCAGGCGCTGGATGAGGAAATAGATGTCGCGCTTGGCGCCCACGTCGACGCCGCGCGTGGGCTCGTCGAGCACCACCACCTTCGGCCGCGGCTGCAGCACCTTGGCCAGCGCCAGCTTCTGCTGGTTGCCGCCCGAGAGCGACGCGGCCTTGACCTCCAGCGAGCCGGCGCGGATGCCGTAGTCCTTGACGGCGGTGGCCAGCGCGGCGCGCTCGGCCTCGGGCCGCAGCCAGGGGCGGGCGTACTGCTCCAGCGCCATCAGCGTCAGGTTCTCGCGCAGGCCGAAGGCCACGTGCAGGCCCTTGCCCTTGCGGTCCTCGCTCAGGTAGGTCAGGCCGTGGTGGGCCGCGTGGCGCGGCGAGCGCAGGCGCACGGCTTGGCCCTGCAGCTCGACGGTGCCGCTGGCCGGGCGCAGGCCGAGCAGGCCCTCGAAGAGTTCGGTGCGGCCCGCGCCGACCAGGCCGGCGAAGCCGAGGATCTCGCCCGGCCGCACCTCGAAGTCGATGCCCTGCGCCCAGCCGGGCACGCTGAAGCCGCGCACCCGCAGCGCCGGCACGCCGCCGGTGGGCATCAGGTCGCGCGGCGGGTACAGGTCGGCGATCTCGCGGCCGACCATCAGGTTGGCCATCTGGTGGCGCGTCAGCTCGGGCGTCGGCGCGCGGGCGACGAAGCGGCCGTCGCGCATCACGATCACCTCGTCGGTCACGCGCTCCACCTCGTCGAGCTTGTGCGAGATGTAGACGATGGTCACGCCCTCGGCGCGCAACTGGGCGATGAGGCCGAACAGGCGCTCGGTCTCGCCCGGCGTGAGCGTGGCGGTGGGCTCGTCCATGATCAGCAGGCGCGCGTGGCGGGCCATGGCCTTGGCGATCTCGACCAACTGCTTCTCGGCCACGATCAGGCGGCGCACCTTGGTCGCCGGGTCGACCGCGAGGCCGACCTGCGCCAGCGCGGCGGCGGCTTCGGCGCGCATCGCGCGGTCGTCGAGGAACAGACCCTTGCGTTTTTCATGGCCGAGGAAGATGTTGTCGGCCACGCTCAGGTCTTCCGCCAGGTTGAACTCCTGGTGGATCAGCACGATGCCCAGCGCCTCAGCGTCGCGCGAGCTGCGGAACTGCTGCGGCTGGCCGTTGACGCGCAGCTCGCCGGCGGTCAGCGGCTCGTAGCCGGCGAGGATCTTCATCAGCGTGGACTTGCCGGCGCCGTTCTCGCCCAGCAGGCCGTAGACGCGGCCGGGCGCCAGGTCGAAGCTCACGCCGTGCAGCACCTGCACCGGGCCGAAGGCCTTGACCACGTTGTCGAAGGCGACGGCGACGCCCTGGGTGTTCATGCGATCGCCCTCCCGACCTTGAGCGACTCGTGCATCGCCAGCACGCCGGCGCCGATCACGCCGCCCTGCGGCCCCAGCGGCGTGTACTGGATCTCCAGGTGCCGCGTCGACAGCGCAAGCGAGCGCTGGTACACGCTCTGCCGCACGGCCGCCAGGAACAGCGGCCCGATGTGCGTGATGCCGCCGCCGATGAACACGTGCGAAGGGTTGAAGAAGTTCACCACCGAGGCCAGCATCTGCCCGACCAGCGCGCCGGCGCGCTGGATGATGCCGTTGGCCGCCACGTCGCCCGCACGCACCGCCTGGCCGACGTCCACCGCGTCGATGCGGCCGTGCGCGCGCAGGTGCTCGGCCAGCAGCGGGCTCTGCCCGGCCTCGGCCGCCGCCACCGCCATGCGCACGATGGCCGGGCCGGCGGCCATCGCCTCCACGCAGCCGACGTTGCCGCAGTGGCAGCGCGGGCCGTCGTGGTCCACGCAGATGTGGCCCACGTCGCCGGCCGAACCGGCCGCGCCGCGGTACACCTCGCCGTGGCACACGATGCCGCAGCCGATGCCGGTGCCGATCTTGATGACGAGGAAGTTGGGCAACTGCCGCTGCAGGCGCCACAGCTCGCCCAGCGCCATCAGGTTCACGTCGTTGTCGACGAACACCGGGGCGCCGTACTCCTCGCGCAGGTAGTCGCGGATCGAGAAGCCGTCCCAGCCGGGCATCAGCGGCGGGTTGACGAGCTGGCCGCTGTCGAAATCCACCGGGCCGGGCACGCCGATGCCGATGCCCAGCACCCGCGAGGGCTGCGCGCCGCAGCGCCCGAGGAGTTCACGCATCAGCTCCCGCACGCGCGCCAGCACCACGCCGGGGCCCTTGCGCACATCGGCCGGCTCCGCCGCATGGGCCAGCACGGTGAGGTCGGGCTGGAGCACGGCCACGTCGAGGCTGGTGGCGCCGATGTCCACCGCCAGCAGCAGGCCGAGGTCCGCATGCAGGCACAGGTGCTCGGCGCGCCGCCCGCCGGTGGACTCGCGCTGGCCGGCTTCGGAGAGCAGCCCCTGGTCCAGCAGCCCTGCGATCAGCGAGTTGGCCTTGCTGCGCGAAAAGCCCAGCCGCGCCGCCATGCCATGGCGCGAGCCGCCGGCCGACCAGAAGGTGGTCTGCAGCAACTGCATCTCGGGCATGGACAGGCCGTTCCAGGGGGCCAAGCGTGTGTCTCCGTGCATGTCTCTTCTTGCTCCACGTCGGACGCCTTGCCGGTGCCGGAAGCGCGAAGTGGGCGAATGCTAGGGAGCACGCTTCGGCCAGACAAGACTTAACTTCGACCCATTTTGAGCCAAAGTAACGCCGAGATGCCAAAGAAAAAGCCGCCCGGAGGCGGCTTTGACTGGAAAGCGCGAGCGGCGAGTGGCCGCCTGCGGGCGCTTTTTACTTCTTCTGACGGTACTTGCGCAGCGCCGCGATCTGCGCGGCCATCACCGCAAGTTCGGACTGCGCCATGGCGATGTCGATGTCGCTCTTGGCGTTCTTCAGCGCCTCTTCGGCCGCACGCTTGGCGGCGTTGGCCTTCTCGTCGTCCAGGTCCTTGCCGCGGATGGCGGTGTCGGACAGCACCGTGACGCAGTTCGGCTGCACCTCCAAGATGCCGCCGGCGACGAAGACGAATTCCTCGCCGCCGTCGGCCGTCTCGATGCGCACGGCGCCGGGACGGATGCGGGTGATCAGCGGGGTGTGGCGCGGATAGACGCCGAGCTCGCCGGCTTCACCGGGCAGCGCGACGAACTTCGCCTCGCCCGAGAAGATGGACTCCTCGGCGCTGACGACGTCGACGTGAATGGTGTTTGCCATGCTCGCTGCCTCTTATCAGGCGACCTTCTTGGCCTTCTCGAACGCCTCGTCGATGGTGCCGACCATGTAGAAGGCCTGCTCCGGCAGGTGGTCGCACTCGCCGTTGGTGATCATCTTGAAGCCGCGGATGGTCTCGGCCAGCGGCACGTACTTGCCGGGCGAGCCGGTGAACACCTCGGCCACGTGGAAGGGCTGCGACAGGAAGCGCTGGATCTTCCGGGCGCGGGCCACGGCCAGCTTGTCTTCCGGCGCCAGTTCATCCATGCCCAGGATGGCGATGATGTCGCGCAGTTCCTTGTAGCGCTGCAGCGTGCCCTGCACGGCGCGGGCCACGTTGTAGTGCTCCTCGCCGACCACGTTCGGGTCGAGTTGGCGGCTGGTCGAATCGAGCGGGTCCACGGCCGGGTAGATGCCCAGCGAGGCGATGTCACGGCTCAGCACCACGGTGGAGTCCAGGTGGGCGAAGGTCGTGGCGGGCGAGGGGTCGGTCAGGTCATCGGCAGGCACGTACACGGCCTGGATAGAGGTGATCGAGCCCACCTTGGTGGAGGTGATGCGCTCCTGCAGGCGGCCCATTTCCTCGGCCAGCGTCGGCTGGTAGCCCACGGCGGAAGGCATGCGGCCCAGCAGCGCGGACACTTCGGTGCCGGCCAGCGTGTAGCGGTAGATGTTGTCCACGAAGAACAGCACGTCGCGGCCTTCGTCGCGGAAGGACTCGGCGATGGTCAGGCCCGTCAGCGCCACGCGCAGGCGGTTGCCCGGGGGCTCGTTCATCTGGCCGTAGACCATGGCCACCTTCGAGTCGGCCAGGTTGTCCTGCACCACCACGCCGGAATCCGACATCTCGTGATAGAAGTCGTTGCCCTCGCGGGTGCGCTCACCCACGCCGGCGAACACCGACAGGCCCGAGTGCGCCTTGGCGATGTTGTTGATGAGCTCCATCATGTTCACGGTCTTGCCGACGCCGGCGCCGCCGAACAGGCCCACCTTGCCGCCCTTGGCGAAGGGACAGACCAGGTCGATCACCTTGATGCCGGTTTCCAGCAGCTCGGTGGAGGGCGACAGCTCGTCGTAGGCGGGGGCCTTGCGGTGGATCGAGGCCGTCAGCTCCTGGCTGACCGGGCCGCGCTCGTCGATGGGGTTGCCCAGCACGTCCATGATGCGGCCCAGCGTGGCCTTGCCGACCGGCACGGTGATGGGAGCGCCGGTGTTGACCACGGTGATGCCGCGGCGCAGGCCGTCCGAGCTGCCCAGCGCGATGGTGCGCACCACGCCGTCGCCGAGCTGCTGCTGCACTTCGAGCGTCAGGCCACCCTCTTGGAACTTCAGCGCGTCATACACCTTGGGCATCTGGTCGCGCGGGAATTCGACGTCCACCACGGCGCCGATACATTGAACGATCTTGCCTTCTGCTTGAGCCATTGTCTGCTCCAGTAAATTTGTCTTGTCAGTTGCCGGTGGCCGCGGCCGCACCGGCCACGATCTCGGACAGCTCGGTGGTGATGCCGGCCTGGCGGGTCTTGTTGTAGACCAGCTTCAGCTCGTTGATCACGTTGCCGGCGTTGTCGGTGGCGGCCTTCATGGCCACCATGCGGGCCGCCTGCTCGGAGGCCATGTTCTCGGCCACGGCCTGGTAGACCAGCGATTCCACGTAGCGCACCAGCAGCTCGTCGATGACGGTCTGCGCGTCGGGCTCGTAGAGGTAGTCCCAGCTGTGCTGGCCCTTCTCGTCCTGCAGCGACTCGGCCTTCAGCGGCAGCAGCTGCTCGACCACCGACTCCTGGCGCATCGTGTTCACGAAGCGCGTGTAGCCCAGGTAGACCGCATTGATCTTGCCCTCGGCATAGGCGTCGAACAGCACCTTCACCGGGCCGATCAGCTTGTCCAGGTGCGGCGTGTCGCCCAGCTGCGTGACGTGCGAGACCACGCGCGCGCCGATGCGGTTGAGAAAGCCGAAGCCCTTGTTGCCAATCGCCACCGTGTCGGCCGTCATGCCCGCCTGCTGCAGCTCGCGCAGCTTGGCCGTCACGGCGCGCAGCAGGTTGGTGTTCATGCCGCCGCACAGGCCCTTGTCCGTCGTCACCACGATGAGGCCCGCGGACTTGGCGTCGTTGGTCTTCATGAAGGCGTGGGTGTACTCGGGATTGGCCTGCGCGAGGTTGGCCGCGATCGCGCGGATCTTCTCGCTGTAGGGACGGGCCGCACGCATGCGGTCCTGCGCCTTGCGCATCTTCGACGCGGCCACCATTTCCATGGCCTTGGTGATCTTCTTGGTGTTCTCCACCGATTTGATCTTGCCGCGGATTTCCTTGCCGGCTGCCATCGATGCTCCTTAAGCCTCGTTGCGTCCGAGCGCCATCAGGCGAAGGACTTCTTGAACGCCGTGATGGCGGCGGTCAGGTCGGCTTCGGCGTCCTTGTCCAGCGCCTTGGCCTGCTCGATCTTGTCGAGCAGCGCGCCGTGGCTGGTCTTGAGGAACTGGTGCAGGCCGTGCTCGAAGGGCAGCACCTTCTTGACGTCCAGGTCGTCCATGAAGCCCTTGTTCACCGCGAACAGCGAGGCGGCCATCAGCGAGATGGGCAGCGGGCTGTACTGCGGCTGCTTGAGCAGTTCGGTCACGCGGGCGCCGCGGTCCAGCTGCTTGCGGGTCGCTTCATCCAGGTCGGAGGCGAACTGCGCGAAGGCAGCCAATTCGCGGTACTGCGCCAGGTCGGTACGGATACCGCCGGACAGGCCCTTGATGACCTTGGTCTGCGCCGCCGAGCCCACACGCGACACCGAGATACCGGCGTTGATGGCGGGGCGGATGCCGGCGTTGAACAGGTTGGTTTCCAGGAAGATCTGGCCGTCGGTGATCGAGATCACGTTGGTCGGCACGAAGGCGGACACGTCGCCGGCCTGCGTCTCGATGATCGGCAGCGCCGTCAGCGAACCGGTCCGGCCCTTGACCTCGCCCTTGGTGAAGGCTTCGACGTAGTCGGCGTTCACGCGGGCGGCGCGCTCCAGCAGGCGGCTGTGCAGGTAGAACACGTCGCCGGGGTAGGCTTCGCGGCCCGGCGGGCGGCGCAGCAGCAGCGAGACCTGACGGTAGGCGACGGCCTGCTTGGACAGGTCGTCATAGATGATCAGAGCGTCCTGGCCGCGGTCGCGGAAGTACTCGCCCATCGTGCAGCCGGCGTAGGCCGACACGTACTGCATCGCGGCCGACTCGGACGCGGAAGCGGCGACCACGATGGTGTATTCCATCGCGCCGGCCTGCTCCAGTGCGCGCACCACGTTCTTGATCGACGAAGCCTTCTGGCCGATCGCGACGTAGACGCAGGTCATGTTCTGACCCTTCTGGTTGATGATCGTGTCGATCGCCACGGCGGTCTTGCCGGTCTGGCGGTCGCCGATGATCAGTTCGCGCTGGCCGCGGCCGATCGGCACCATCGAGTCGATGGACTTCAGGCCCGACTGCATCGGCTGGTCCACCGACTGGCGGGCGATCACGCCGGGAGCGACCTTCTCGATCACGTCCGTCAGCTTGGCGTTGACCGGGCCCTTGCCGTCGATCGGCTGGCCCAGGGCGTTGACCACGCGGCCGATCAGCTCGGGGCCGACGGGCACTTCCAGGATGCGGCCCGTGCACTTGACGGTGTCGCCCTCGGAGATGTGCTCGTACTCGCCCAGGATCACCGCGCCCACCGAGTCACGCTCGAGGTTCAGCGCCAGGCCGTAGGTCGGCTGGCCGCCGGGGGTGGGCGGGAACTCCAGCATTTCGCCCTGCATCGCCTCGGACAGGCCGTGGATGCGCACGATGCCGTCGGTCACCGAGACGACGGTGCCCTCGTTGCGGATGTCGGCGCTGACGCCCAGCCCCTCGATCCGGCTCTTGATCAGTTCGGAAATCTCTGCGGGATTGAGTTGCATGACTCTTTCCTTCTTTCAATCGGTGTGACGGCCCGGCCGCCTTACGCGGTGAGCGCCGCCTTCATTTGTTCGAGCCGGGCCTTGACGGAGGTGTCCAGCACTTCGTCGCCCACCACGGCGCGCACGCCGCCGATGAGCGAGGGATCGACCTCGACGTGGGTGGTCAGCCTGCGGCCGAAGCGCTTCTCCAGCACGGCCTGCACCTCGGCCACCGCGGCGGCATCCATCGGGAAGGCGCTGTAGATGGCGGCATCGGCCACGCCGCTGGCGGCGTTCTTCAGGGCGCGGAACTGCGTCGCCACCTCGGGCAGCGCGGCCAGGCGGCCGTTCTCCAGCACCATGCGCAGGAAGTTCTGCCCGGCCTGCGGCAGGCCTTGCGGCACGAGGCCCGCGATCAGCCCGTAGACCTGCTCGGCGCCCAGCCTGGGATTGGCCGCGGCCTCCTGCAGCTGCGCGCTGCCGGCCACCTGGGCCAGCGGCTCGAGCCAGGCGAGCGTCGCGTCGGCGTTGCCGGCACTGGCCTTGAACAGCGCCTCGGCGTACGGACGGGCAATGGTGGCGAGTTCGGCCATCGCGTCGTCCTCTTACAGCTCGGTCTTCAGGCGGGCCAGCAGGTCGGCATGCACGTTGGCATCGACCTCCTTGCGCAGGATCTGCTCGGCGCCCTTGACGGCCAGCGCAGCCACCTGCTCGCGCAGCGCCTCGCGGGCGCGCACGGCCTGCTGCTCGGCTTCCTCGCGGGCGGCGGCCACGATCTTGTTGGCCTCGTCCGTCGCGCGGGCCTTGGCCTCCTCGACGATCTGCTGCGCGCGGCGCTCGGCATCGGCCAGGCGATTGCTGGTCTCGGTGCGCGAAGCCTGCAGCTCCTGCTCGACGCGCTGGTTGGCGGACGCGAGTTCGGCCTTGGCCTTCTCGGCGGACGCCAGACCCGCGGCGATCTTTTGGGCTCGTTCATCCAGCGCCTTCGCGATCGGCGGCCACACGAACTTCATCGTGAACCACACGAGCAGCAGGAAGACGACGGCCTGAACGAACAGGGTCGCGTTGATACTCACGGCAACACCTTTCTAAGGACGGTGTGGCAGGAGAGGATCAGGCGCCGGCGACGACGAAGGGGTTGGCGAAGGCGAACAGCAGGGCGATGGCCACGCCGATCAGGAAGGCGGCGTCGATCAGACCGGCCAGAATGAACATCTTGGTCTGCAGGTCGTTCATGAGTTCGGGCTGACGGGCCGAGGACTCGAGGAACTTGCCGCCCATCAGCGCGATGCCGATCGACGCGCCGATCGCGCCGAGACCGACGATCAGACCACAAGCCAGAGCGACGAGACCGAGAACGTTTGCCATGATGACTCCTTAGTTGAAAGGCAAGAGTGAGGAAAGAGGAAGGGAAAGCGGGAGGTCAGTGCGCGCTGTGCGACTGGCCGAGATAGATGAGCGCCAGCATCATGAAGATGAAGGCCTGCAGCGTGATCACCAGGATGTGGAACACGGCCCAGATGAAGCCGGCGACCACATGGCCCACCGGCAGCAGCACGCCCGTGAGCGACATCGCCATGGCGCCGCCCATCAGGGCGATCAGCATGAACACCAGTTCGCCCGCGTACATGTTGCCGAACAGCCGCATGCCGTGCGAGACGGTGTTGGCGATGTACTCGATGCACTGCATCAGCAGGTTGACCGGCCACAGCACGGGATGCGAGCCGAAGGGCGCGGTCACCAGTTCGTGGCCCCAGCCGCCGGCGCCCTTGACCTTCAGGCTGTACCAGAAGCGCAGGAACAGCACCGCGACGGCCAGGCCCAGCGTGGTCGACAGGTCGGCCGTGGGCACGACGCGCATGTAAGCATGGTGCGGGTCGCCGCCCGTCGCCGCGTGCAGCTGGGTCCACAGGGCCGGCAGCAGGTCCACCGGCAGCAGGTCCATCGCGTTGAGCAGGAACACCCACACGAACACCGTCAGCGCCAGCGGGGCGATGAACTTGCGGCTCTGCGCGTTGTGGATGTTGGCCTTGGCCTGGTTGTCGACCATCTCGACCAGGATCTCGACCGCGGCCTGGAAGCGGCCCGGCACGCCCGAGGTGGCCTTGCGCGCGGCCAGCCACATCACGAAGCAGCCCAGCGCGCCGAGCGCCAGCGCATAGAGGATGGAGTCCAGGTTCAGGACATTGAAGTCGACGATGGCCTTCTGCACCACCGGGTGGCCACTCCAGTCCACCTGCCAGTGCTGCAAGTGGTGGACGATGTATTCGCTGGCGGTCGGGGCGTGTCCTTCGGCGGCCATCTTTCTCGATCTCTTCTCTTAAACGGTCAAATCCGGTTCAACAAACGGGGCCGCACGGCAAGCGCCACCCAGTACATCTTCAGCGCAACCACCATGCCTGCCAGCAGGGCCAGCCAGTGGACGCCTTCGATCAGCCAGCGCGCCGCGACCAGCAGGGCCACGGTCAGCGCGATCTTGATCAACTCCCAGATCACGAATCCCATCATGGCAGCGGACTGTGACGCGACGTCCTTCGCTCGTCGCATCGCCCGGGCGAACAACGCCGCCGGCAGGGCCACCGCCATCGCTCCGTAGAACGCCGACACCGCCGCCACCGGCCGGTGCGTCCAGAACCACGCCACCACCGCCACGAGCAAGCCCGCCGCCACCTGGGCGCCAATCACCCACCAGGGTGACAATTCGGGATGTTGCTCGCGCAAGCGCTGCGCCTCCTCGGCGGTCAGCGGCTTGAAGTCGGAGGCTTCGGCGTCGACTTCGGAAGACGGGGCGTTGGTTGTCATTCGAATGGCCGCCCCAATCTCGCGGAAATTCTACAAAGCCTCTCATTATAAGTAAAAACCCGTCCATCCCCGGCAGGACGCGGCCGAAAGATGTGGCGTCATGGCCTCGCCGCCGGGCGGCGGCCCACTTGTCGGGGCTTCCGGATAATCCCGCGATGCACCCCGCCTTCCCGGACGCCCTGCCCTCCACGCCCTGCCACCTGAACGGCGAGTACCTTCCGCTGCGGGACGCGAGGATCAGCGTGCTGGACCGCGGCTTCATCTTCGGCGACGGCGTCTACGAAGTGGTGCCCGTCTACGACGGCCATCTGTTCTGCTTCGAGGAACACATGGCGCGGCTGGCCCGATCGCTGGACGAACTGCGCATCCCGAACCCGCACGAGCTGGCCGGATGGCGCGCCATCGCGCAGCGGCTGGTGCGCGAGGCGCCGCCCGCAGCCACCCAGGGCCTGTATTTCCAGGTGACGCGCGGCGTCGCGATGCGCGACCATGCGATGCCCACCGGCCTGGCGCCCACGGTCTTCGCGATGCTCAACCCGCTCAGGCCGGTGCCGGCCGAGGTGCGCGCGCGCGGCGTGGCCTGCGTCAGCGCCGAGGACTTCCGCTGGCAGAAGGCGCACATCAAGGCCACCAGCCTGCTGGGCGCGGTGCTGGCGCGGCAGATCAGCGTGGAGGCCGGCGCGGCCGAGACCGTCATGTTCCGCGGCGACCTGCTCAGCGAGGCCTCGTCGAGCAACGTGTGGGTGGTGAAGGACGGCCGCGTGAGCGGCCCGCAGGCGGACCACCGCGTGCTGCGCGGCATCCGCTACGGGCTGCTGGAGCGGCTGTGCGCGCGGCACGGCATCCCGTTCGCGCTGCGCGACATCACGCGCGAGGAAGTGCGGCAGGCGGACGAGCTGCTGCTGTCCTCCGCCTCCAAGGAGGTGCTGCCGGTGACGCGGCTGGACGGGCAGCCGGTTGGAAAGGGCGTGCCCGGCCCCATCTACGACTGCTTGTACGCCGCCTACCAGGAAGCCAAGCAGGCCGCGGCGGCATGAACCTCTGAAAGGCAAGCCATGACCACGAAGACCGACGACCCGCGCAAGGACTCGCTGATCGAGTACCCCTCGCCCTTCCCCATCAAGGTGATGGGCGCCAACGTCGACGGCTTCGTGCACGCGGTGACGCAGGTGGCCAGGCAGTTCGATCCCGGCTTCGACGCCAGCACCATCGAGCTGCGCGACAGCAAGGCCGGCAACTACCTGGGCGTCACCATCACGGTGACGGCCACCAGCCGCGAGCAGCTCGACGACCTGTACCGCGCCCTGTCCTCGCACCCGATGGTGAAGGTCGTGCTGTGAACGCCGGCGCGGCGCCCGAGATCGCCGCGCCGGCGTGGGCGCCGGAGCTGCACATGCTCGGCCGCGCCGACTACCAGGCCACCTTCGCCGCCATGCGGCAGTTCACGCAGGAGCGCCCCGCCGACGCACCCGACCGGCTGTGGGTCTGCGAGCACCCCCCCGTCTTCACCCAGGGCCTGGCCGGCCGGCAGGACCACATCCTGCTGCCCGGCGACATCCCCGTGGTGCAGACCGACCGCGGCGGGCAGGTCACCTACCACGGCCCCGGCCAGGTGGTGGCCTACCCGCTGATCGATCTGCGCCGTGCCGGCTATTACGTCAAGGAATACGTGTACCGGCTGGAAGAGGCGGTGCTGCGCACCCTGGCGCACTTCGGCGTGACGGGGCACCGCGTGGCGGGCGCGCCGGGCATCTACGTGAGGCTGGACGATCCGTTCAGCCACGCCGCGCTGGCCGGCCCGCAGCCGGGCGGCGACCCCTTCCGCGGCCTGGGCAAGATCGCTGCGCTGGGCATCAAGGTCAGCCGGCACTGCACGTACCACGGGGTGTCGCTCAACGTGGCGATGGACCTGGAACCCTTCACGCGCATCAACCCTTGCGGCTATGCCGGGCTGAAGACGGTGGACCTTTCTACAATCGGCGTCTCCGTTGCCTGGGACGAAGCTGCCCAGGTGTTGAGCCGGAAGCTCGTCGCCTTCCTGGCCCCCTGAAGGATCCCATGAGCACCCCCGAAGTCGTCCGCGAGGCCCAGTCCGCCGAAAACTACAACGCATCGGCCAAGCAGAAAGCCGCCGCCAAGCTGTCGCGCATCCCGGTCAAGGTGGTGCAGGCCGAGGTGCTGAAGAAGCCCGAGTGGATCCGCGTCAAGGCCGGCAGCCCGACCACGCGCTTCTACGAGATCAAGCAGATCCTTCGCGAGTCGAACCTGCACACGGTGTGCGAGGAAGCCTCCTGCCCCAACATCGGCGAATGCTTCGGCAAGGGCACGGCGACCTTCATGATCATGGGCGACAAGTGCACGCGCCGCTGCCCCTTCTGCGACGTGGGCCACGGCCGGCCCGACCCGCTGGACAAGGACGAGCCGCTCAACCTGGCGAAGACCATCGCCAAGCTGCGCCTGAAGTACGTGGTGATCACCAGCGTGGACCGCGACGACCTGCGCGACGGCGGCAGCGGCCACTTCGTCGAGTGCATCCAGCGCACGCGCGAGCTGTCGCCCGCCACGCAGATCGAGATCCTGGTGCCCGACTTCCGCGGCCGCGACGACCGCGCGCTGGAGATCCTCAAGGCCGCGCCGCCGGACGTGATGAACCACAACCTGGAGACCATCCCGCGCCTGTACAAGGAGGCGCGGCCGGGCTCCGACTACCAGTTCAGCCTGAACCTGCTGAAGAAGTTCAAGGCACTGCACCCCAACGTGCCGACCAAGAGCGGCATCATGGTCGGCCTGGGCGAGAACGATTACGAGATCCTGCAGGTGATGCGCGACATGCGCGCGCACGACATCGACATGCTGACCATCGGCCAGTACCTGGCGCCCAGCAACAGCCACCTGCCGGTGCGCCGCTACGTGCACCCCGACACCTTTCGGATGTTCGAGGAGAAGGCCTACGAGATGGGCTTCTCGCACGCCGCGGTGGGCGCGATGGTGCGCTCCAGCTACCACGCCGACCAGCAGGCCGGCCACGTGCTCGGCTGAGCCGGCGCCTCCTGCGGCCGCCGGCCCTCGTCACGCCCCGGCCACCGCCCTGGCCTGCGAACTGCCGGCACCGTAGGCAGGCAACCGCATCGACACCACCGCCGCGGCGACGAGGAGCAGCGCCGCGGAGCCGAAGGCCGGCCAGTGGGTGCCGAGGTGCTCGTAGGCCCAGCCGCCGGCCCAGGAACTGATCATGCCGCCGACCTGGTGCGCGACATAGGCCAGGCCGTAGAGCAGGCCGACCAGCCGCACGCCGTAGACGTCGGCCAGGATGGCCGAGGAGGCCGCAATGCTGCCGGCCCACACGAGACCGCCGATGACGGAGGTCGTATAGAGCGCCCACGGCGAGGTGACCGCCACAAGGCACAGGAAGCCGATGCCGCGCACGAGGTAGATGGCGGCCAGCACGTTGCGCCGCGGCACCGTGTCGGAGATGCGGCCCAGCACCAGCGAGCCGACGATCGCCACCGCGCCGATGAGCCCGATGCCCGCGGCGCTGGTCGGGCCATCGAAGCCGTGGTCCATGAGCATGGGCATGCCATGCGTGCCGAGCAGGTTCATGCTGTAGCCGCAGGCGAACAGGCCGAAGCAGATCTGCCAGAAGACCGGCGTGAGCATCGCCTCGGCCGCGCTGCCGGCGCCGGCCAGCGGCTGGAGACCGGCCTTCGAGGCCGCGGCGCCCCCCTCTCCCGGCAGGCGATCGGCCCCGGGCGGCGGCTCGTCGCGGATCACGAGAAGGATGGTGGGCACCGCGACCACCAGGAACACGACGGCGAAGCCCAGCATCGTAGCGCGCCAGCCCACATGGGCGATCGCATGCGCGAACACCGGCGTCAGCACGGCGATGCCCGCCATCGACCCGGTCGACAGGAAGAACAGCGCCGTGCCGCGGCGGCGCACGAACCACCGGCTGAGGACCGGCGTCAACGCCACCTGGCTCGTGAAGGCCAGCCCCAGCGAGGCGCAGACCCCGAACGCGAGGAAGAAGCTGACGGGCTCGCGGGTCACCACGGTCCACGCCAGGGAGGCGACGGTGACCGCCGTGCCCAGCAACAGGACGAAGCGCGTGCCGCGCACCGCCGCCAGGTGGCCGGCCAGCGGCAGGCCCAGGCCGTAGAGCAGCATGCCGACGGCGATCATGGCCGACAGCAGGCTGCGGCTGAAGCCCAGGTCCTGCGCCATCGGAAGAAAGAACGGGCCGATGCCCATGCGCATGCCGACCGTGAGCAAGGTGAGCACCGTCGCCGCCGCGACGATGTTCCAGCCGAAGTACCAGCGGGGGGCTCCGGCGGGTGGGGACGTGGGCGCCATGGCGGGGCATGGTACCTAACAGGAGGCCGGCGCGTGGTTCGCGGGCCCGAAGCGCCCACGGCAGGAATCGCCACCCGCTGACGCCTCGCCGGAGCACCCGGCGGGCTGGCGTACGATGTGCCGGACCTGCCGCAGCCCCCTCCCCCAGCGATGCACCTGCCAGAGGCCGAAGTCCATGCCCTGATGCGCGCCGAGCACGGCGATCCGTTCGCGGTGCTGGGCCCGCACGAGACGCCCGAGGGGCTGGTCGTGCGCGTGCTGATGCCGGGCGCGCGCCAGGTGGGCGTGGTGCACGCCGCCTCGGGCGACCCGCTGGCGGTGCTGCAGCGCCAGGGCGACTCCGACCTGTTCGCGGCCCTGGTGCCGGCCGCGCCGGCGCGCATGGGCTACCGCCTGCACGTGCAGTGGGACGACCACGCCGCGCTGCTGGACGACCCCTACCGCTACCCGCCGGTGCTGGGCGAGCTGGACGCCTGGCTGCTGGCCGAGGGCACCCACCTGCGCCCCTGGGAGCGGCTGGGCGCGCACCTGTGCGAGCTGGGCGGCGCCCGGGGCGTGGCTTTCGCCGTCTGGGCGCCCAACGCGCGCCGGGTCTCGGTGGTCGGCCCCTTCAACCAGTGGGACGGCCGCCGCCACATGATGCGGCTGCGCCGCGAGTGCGGGGTGTGGGAGATGTTCGTGCCCCACATGGCGGCCGGCGACGCCTACCAGTTCGAGATCCTCGGCGCCGACGGCCACCTGCTGCACAAGGCCGACCCCTACGCCTTCGGTTCGCGCCTGCGGCCGGACACGGCCAGCGTGGTGCGGCCGCTGCCGCCGCCTGCCGTGCTGCCGCCGGCGCGCGCCGCGGCCAACCGGCGCGATGCGCCGATCAGCATCTACGAGGTGCACCTGGGCTCGTGGCGGCGCAAGAACGGCCACGAGTGGCTGACCTACCGCGACCTGGCCGAGACGCTGGTGCCCTACGCGCGCGACATGGGCTTCACCCACCTGGAGCTGATGCCGGTGAGCGAGCACCCCTTCGACGGCTCCTGGGGCTACCAGCCGGTGGGGCTGTACACGCCGACGGCGCGCTTCGGCCCGCCGGAGGACTTCCGCCACTTCGTGCAGGCGGCGCACGAGGCCGGCCTGGGCGTGATCCTCGACTGGGTGCCGGCGCACTTCCCGACCGACCCGCACGGGCTGGCCCGCTTCGACGGCACGCCGCTGTACGAGTACGCCGACCCGCGCGAGGGCTTCCACAACGACTGGAACACGCTCATCTTCAACTGGCGCCGCACCGAGGTGCGCAACAACCTGGTGGGCAATGCCCTGTTCTGGCTGGAGCGCTACGGCGTGGACGGCCTGCGCGTGGACGCCGTGGCCTCGATGCTGTACCGCGACTACAGCCGGCCGCCCGGCGAGTGGGTGGCCAACGAGCACGGCGGGCGCGAGAACCTGGAGGCGATCGACTTCCTGCGCCGCACCAACCGCGTGGTGGGCACCGAGCGGCCCGGCGCCACCACCATCGCCGAGGAGTCGACCAGCTTCCCGGCCGTCACCCGCCCGCCCGAGGACGGCGGCCTGGGCTTCCACTTCAAGTGGAACATGGGCTGGATGAACGACACGCTGGCCTATGCCCGCACCGACCCGCTGTACCGCCGGCACGAGCACCGCAAGATCACCTTCGGCCTGATGTACGCGCACAGCGAGAACTTCGTGCTGCCGCTCTCGCACGACGAGGTGGTGCACGGCAAGGGCTCGCTGATCGGCAAGATGCCGGGCGACGACTGGCAGAAGTTCGCCGGGCTGCGCAACCTGTACGGCTACCTGTGGGCCTACCCGGGCAAGAAGCTGCTCTTCATGGGCGGTGAGTTCGCCCAGCGCGCCGAGTGGAACCACGACCACGGCCTGGACTGGCACCTGCTGGAGTACCCGGCGCACCAGGGCGTGCAGCGGCTGGTGCGCGATCTGAACAACGTGCTGCGCCACTTCCCGGCGCTGCACGAGCTGGACTGCGAGCCGCAGGGCTTCGAGTGGATCGTGCACGACGACGAGCAGCAGTCCGTGTTCGCCTTCGTGCGCCGCGCGAAGGACGGCGCCTGCGTGGTCGCGGTGTGCAACTTCACGCCGGAGGTGCGGCGCGGCTACCGCCTCGGCGTGCCGGCGCCGGGCGCCTGGCGCGAGGTCATCAACACCGACGGCGAGGTCTACGGCGGCAGCGGCGTGGGCAACGGCATCGTCCACACCGAATCGCTGCCCTGGCACGGGCGGCCGCAGTCCATCGACATCACGGTGCCGCCGCTGGCGAGCGTGTACTTCGCGCCGGCGGAATGAGGCGCAGCGGCACGGTTTCTGCTGCCCGGCCTGCGTGCGCGCGCCACCCATCCCCTCGTCGCCCTCCATGCTGACCCCCGGCCGTCCCTACCCGCTCGGCGCGACGGTGCTGCCCGAAGGCATCAACTTCGCGCTGGCGGCGCCGGCAGCGCAGCGCGTGGAGCTGTGCCTGTTCGACGGCGCCACCGGCACGCGCGAGCAGCAGCGCCTGGCGCTGCCCGCCTGCACCGACGGCGTCTGGCACGGCCTGCTGCCGGGCGCCGGAGCGGGGCTGGTCTACGGCTGGCGCGTGCACGGCTCCTGGGCGCCGCGCCAGGGGCTGCGCTTCAACCCGGCCAAGCTGCTGCTGGACCCGTACGCGCGCGAGGTCGTCGGCCGCTACGGCGGCGAGGACATCTTCCTGGGCCACGCACCGGGCCAGCCCGAGCTGCGCGACACGCGCGACAACGGCGCCATCGCCCTCAAGGCGCGCGTCACCGCGCCGCTGCCCGGGCCGCCGCCGCGCCGGCCGCGCATCGCGCCGGGCGAGCGGGTGATCTGCGAGTTGCACGTGCGCGGCCACACCATGCTCCACCCCGCCGTGCCCGAGGCGCTGCGCGGCAGCTACGCCGGCCTGGCCGAGCCGGCGGTGCTGGACCACTTGCAGCGCCTGGGCATCACCACGCTGAGCCTGATGCCGGTGCAGCACCGCGCCGACGAGGAACGGCTGTTGCAGCTGGGCCTGTCCAACTACTGGGGCTACAGCCCGATCGGCTGGTTCGCCCCCGAGGCGCGCTACTGGAGCGGCCGGCCGGGCACCTCGCCGTCGTCGGAGTTCCGCCAGCTCGCCGACGCGGTGCACGCGCGCGGCATGGAGCTGGTGATCGACGTGGTCTACAACCACAGCGCCGAGACGGACGAGCTCGGCCCCACGCTCTCGCTGCGGGGCATCGACAACGCGCTGTACTACCGGCTGCGCGCGGACGATCCCTTCCTCTACGAGAACTGGACGGGCTGCGGCAACTGCCTCGACTTCTCCGAGCCGCGCGTGGTGCAGCTCGCCACCGACAGCCTGCGCCACTGGATGACCGAGCTGGGCGTGGACGGCTTCCGCTTCGACCTGGCGCCGGTGCTGGGGCGCGGCGCGGATGGCGCCTTCGACCGCCGCGCGCCCTTCTTCGCCGCCTGCGCGCAGGATCCGCTGCTCTCGCAGGCGCTGCTGATCGCCGAGCCCTGGGACGTCGGCCCCGGCGGCTACCAGCTCGGCGCCTTCCCGCCCGGCTGGCTGGAGTGGAACGACCGCTGGCGCGACGCGCAGCGCGGCTTCTGGCTGCGCCAGGGCCTGGACGGCGCGGCAGGCCGCGGCGAGTTCGCGCACCGGCTGCTGGGCTCCAGCGGGGAGTTCCGCCACGCGGGCCGCGCGCCCACCGCCAGCGTCAACTTCATCGCCGCGCACGACGGCTTCACCCTGCGCGACCTGGTGAGCTACGACCGGCGCCACAACGAGGCCAACGGCGAGGACGGGCGCGACGGCCACGCCCACAACCTCAGCCACAACCAGGGCGTGGAGGGCGGCACCGACGACCCGGCCGTACTGGCGCGCCGCCGCGCGAAAGCACGCGCCCTGCTGGCCACGCTGCTGCTGTCGCAGGGCACGCCCATGCTGCTGGCCGGCGACGAGCTGGGCCACGGCCAGGGCGGCAACAACAACGCCTACTGCCAGGACAACGAGACCAGTTGGCTGGACTGGGCCCGTGCCGACACGGCGCTGGCCGCCTACGTGGCGCGGCTCGCCGCCCTGCGCCGCCGGGCCGAGCCCCTGCGCCACACGCAGTGGTGGCCGCCCCGGCCCGGCGCCGGCCAGGGCGGCGTGCACTGGCTGCAGCCCGACGGCACGCCCCTTGAGCCGGCCGACTGGGAAGACGGCCGGCAGCAGGCGCTGGCCGTGCTGTTCGAGCCCGCCGACGCGGCGGCGCCGCGCTGGCTGCTGTGGGTCAACGCGGCCGGGCAGGCGCAGACCTTCGCCACGCCCGCCGGCGCGTGGGACCTGCACCTGGCCAGCGACCCCGGCGACGACCCGCCCGCGCCGCGCCGGCTGCAGGCGCGCGAGAACGTATCGGCCGCCTGCCTGTGGCTGTGCTGCCAGACGCCCCGGCCCGTGCCAGACTGACGGGCCTGCCGCAGCAGGCCGCACCACACGACTGAGGAGACCCGGATGAACCAATCTCTCGAAACCCACCAACTGGTGCGCCGCAGCGTCGCGCTGGTGCTGGCCGGCGGCCGCGGTTCGCGCCTGAAGCAGTTGACCGACCGCCGCGCCAAGCCGGCCGTCTACTTCGGCGGCAAGTTCCGCATCATCGACTTCGCGCTGTCCAACTGCATCAACTCGGGCATCCGGCGCATCGCGGTGGTCACGCAGTACAAGTCGCACTCGCTGATGCGCCACCTGCAAAGCGGCTGGAACTTCCTGCGCGCCGAGCTGGGCGAGATGGTCGAGGTGCTGCCCGCGCAGCAGCGCCTGAGCGAGGAGCACTGGTACCGCGGCACGGCCGACGCGGTGTTCCAGAACGCCGACATCATCCGCTCGCGCGCCCTGCGCAACGACTACGTGGTGGTGCTGGCCGGCGACCACGTCTACAAGATGGACTACTCGCTGATGCTGCGCGACCACGTCGCCAACGGCGGCGGCTGCACGGTCGGCTGCATCGAGGTGCCGCGGCTGGAGGCGCGCGCCTTCGGCGTGATGGCGGTGGACGAGGACCGCCGCATCCGCGCCTTCGTCGAGAAGCCGGCCGACCCGCCCCCCATGCCCGGCCGGCCCGACGCGGCGCTGGCCAGCATGGGCATCTACGTCTTCGACGCCGACTACCTGTACCGGCTGCTGGAGGAAGACCACGCCAACCCCGCCTCCAGCCACGACTTCGGCAAGGACATCATCCCGCGCGCGGTGGCCGAGGGGCGGGCGCTGGCGCACCCCTTCGGCCTGTCCTGCGTCACCCGCACGCCCGGCGCCACGTCCTACTGGCGCGACGTGGGCACGATTGATGCGTTCTGGTCGGCCAACCTCGACCTGGCCTCGGTGACCCCGGAGCTGGACATCTACGACCCCGAATGGCCGATATGGACCTACCAGCGCCAGTTGCCCCCGGCGAAGTTCGTGCACGACCGGCGCGGCGAGCCCGGCCAGGCGGTGAACATCATCGTCTCGGGCGGGTGCATCGTCTCGGGCTCGGTGGTGCGCGACTCGGTGCTGTTCTCGGGCGTGCGGGTGCATTCCTTCTGCCGCATCGAGCAGGCGGTGATCCTGCCCGACGTGACGATCGGCCGCGGCGCGCGCCTGTCGAAGGTGGTGATCGACCGCGCCTGCGAGATCCCGGCCGGCATGGTGGTGGGCGAGGACCCGGTGGCCGATGCCGCCCGCTTCGAGCGCACCGAGGGCGGCGTGGTGCTGATCACGCGCGAGATGCTGCGCCGCCTGGCGGCGGCCGGCGGCGCGTCGCCCGACGAGGGCGACGCCTCCGTGCTGCAGGACCTGGGCCGCTGATGCGGGTGCTCCAGGTCAGCGCCGAGATCTTCCCGCTGCTCAAGACCGGCGGCCTGGCCGACGTGGCCGGCGCCCTGCCGGCCGCGCTGGCCGCCGCCGGCGCGGACGTGCGGGTGCTGCTGCCGGGCTTCCCGGCCATCCTGTCGGGCGTGGCCGGCCTGGTGCCGGTGGCCGGGCTGCGCGCGCCGTGGGGCGAAGCGGCGCGGCTGCTGCACGGCCGCATCCCCGCCCTGGGGCAGCTGCCGGCCTACGTGCTGGACGCGCCGGCCCTGTACGACCGGCCCGGCAATCCCTACGAGGACGCCGGGCACCGGCCCTACGCCGACAACCACCGCCGCTTCGCCCTGCTGGGCTGGGCCGCCGCGCAACTGGCGCGGGGCGCCGACCCCCACTGGGCGCCCGAGCTGGTGCATGCGCACGACTGGCACGCCGGCCTGGCGCCGGCCTACCTGGCCTACCTGCCCGGCCAGCCGGCGCGCAGCGTGTTCACCATCCACAACCTGGCCTACCAGGGCCGCTTCGGCCCCGACGTCTTCACCGGGCTGGGGCTGCCGTCCAGCGCCTTCCAGGTCAACGGGCTGGAGTTCCACGGCGACGTCTCCTTCATGAAGGCCGGCCTGTACTTCGCCGACCGGATCACCACCGTCAGCCCCAGCTACGCGCAGGAGATCCAGACCCCCGCCCAGGGCCAGGGGCTGGACGGCCTGCTGCGCGGGCGCGCCGGCGTGCTCGACGGCATCCTCAACGGCGTGGACGACCGCGTGTGGGACCCCGCCACCGACACGCTGCTGCCGCACCGCTACCGCATGCCCGAAGGCCGCCGCATGGCGGGCAAGGCGCTGTGCAAGGCGTCCCTGCAACACGCGCTGGGCCTGGAGGTGCGCGCCGACGCGCCGCTGTTCGTGCTGGTCAGCCGCCTGACCGAGCAGAAGGGGCTGCATCTGGTGCTCGACGGGCTGGACGAGCTGATCGCCCGCGGCGGGCAGCTGGCCCTGCTGGGCTCGGGCGACGCCGCGCTGGAGGACGCCTTCCGCCAGCGCGCCGCCGTCGCACCGCGGCGCGTCGCGGCCACCCTCGGCTACGACGAGGCGCTGGCCCACCGCCTGTTCGCCGGCGGCGACGTGACCCTGGTGCCGTCGATGTTCGAGCCCTGCGGCCTCACGCAGATGTACGGGCTGCGCTATGGTGCGCTGCCGCTGGTGCACCGGGTCGGGGGGTTGGCTGACACCGTGACCGACTGCACGCTGGAAGACTTGGCCGAAGGCACGGCCAACGGCTTCGTCTTCGACGACTTCACCGCCCGCGACTTCGGCCGCGCGCTGCGCCGGGCCTTCGCGCTGTTCGCGCGGCCGGCCGACTGGCGCCGCGTGCGCGCCACCGGCATGCGCCGGCCGGCCGGCTGGGCCGAGCCCGCGCAGCGCTACATCGAGGTCTACCGCCACGCCGCGGCGCGCTGACGCCGCGCCCCACAGAACCCTGCAAGACACCCCCGCACCATGACCCCTGCCGCCTTCGAATACGACCACCCCGACCGCGACGTCGCCGCCTTCAAGCGCGCGCTGGCCAACAAGCTCATGTACGCCGTCGGCAAGGACCCGGTGGCCGCCAGCCAGGACGACTGGCTGCACGCCACCGCCCTGGCCGTGCGCGACCAGCTGGTCGAGCGCTGGATGGCCACCACCCGCGCCAACTACGCGCAGGACACCAAGCGCGTGTACTACCTCTCGGCCGAGTTCCTGATCGGCCGCACCTTCACCAACGCGCTGCTGGCGGTGGACCTGTACGACACGGTGAAGGCCGCGCTGGCCGACTTCGACATCGACATGGCGCAACTCGCCGAGCGCGAGCCCGACGCCGCCCTGGGCAACGGCGGCCTGGGCCGGCTGGCCGCCTGCTTCCTCGACTCGATGGCCACGCTGGGCGTGCCGGGCATGGGCTACGGCATCCGCTACGAGTACGGCATGTTCCGCCAGCAGATCATCGACGGCCAGCAGGTGGAGACGCCCGACTACTGGCTCACCCGCGGCAACCCGTGGGAGTTCCAGCGGCCCGAGGTGCAGTACCGCGTGCGCTTCGGCGGCCACGTGGAGGGCCACTCGCCCGGCGGCGCCGCGCGCTGGGTCGGCACGCACGACGTGCTGGCGATGGCCTACGACACCATCATCCCCGGCTACGGCACGCAGGCCACCAACACGCTGCGCCTGTGGTCGGCCCGCGCCACCGAGGAGATCGACCTCTCGGCCTTCAACCGCGGCAACTACTTCGAGGCGGTGGAGAGCAAGAACCACTCGGAGAACGTCTCGCGCGTGCTCTACCCGGACGACTCCACCGCCTCGGGCAAGGAGCTGCGGCTGCACCAGGAATACTTCTTCTGCAGCGCCAGCGTGCAGGACCTGGTGCGCCGCTACCTGCGCAACCACGAGGGCTTCGGCCAGTTGCACGAGAAGGTCAGCATCCACCTGAACGACACGCACCCGGTGCTGGCGGTGCCCGAGCTGATGCGCCTGCTGCTGGACGAGTACGGCGTGCCCTGGGACGAGGCCTGGGCGCAGACGCAGAAGGTCTTCAGCTACACCAACCACACGCTGATGCACGAGGCGCTGGAGACTTGGCCGGTGGAGATGCTCGGCCGCGTGCTGCCGCGCCACCTGCAGATCATCTTCGACATCAACTCGCGCTTCCTCGCCGAGGTGGCGGACCAGGTGGGCCACGACCACGAGCTGATGCGCCGCCTCTCGCTGGTCGACGAGACCGGCGAGCGCCGCGTGCGCATGGCCTACGTCGCGGTGCTGGCCAGCCACTCGGTCAACGGCGTCTCGGCGCTGCACTCGGAGCTGATGAAGCAGTCCATCTTCGCGGACTTCGCGAAGCTCTTCCCCGAGCGCTTCAACAACAAGACCAACGGCGTGACGCCGCGCCGCTGGCTGGCGCAGGCCAACCCGCCGCTGGCCGCGCTGCTGGACGCGCGCATCGGCCGCGGCTGGCGGCGCGACCTGTCGCAGCTCGCGGCGCTCGGGCCCATGGCCGCGCAACCGGCCTTCGTGCGCGCCTTCCGCCACGCCAAGCGCGAGAACAAGCTGCGCCTGGCCAACTGGATCGAGCAGCACATGGGCCTGGTGGTGGACACCGACGCCATGTTCGACGTGCAGGTCAAGCGCATCCACGAGTACAAGCGGCAGTTGCTGAACGTGCTGCACGTCGTCACCCGCTACCACCGCATCCTGGACGACCCGCAGGGCCGCCACGTGCCGCGCGTGGTCGTCTTCGCGGGCAAGGCGGCCTCGGCCTACGTCATGGCCAAGCAGGTGATCCGCCTCATCAACGACGTGGCGGCCGTCGTCAACGCCGACGAGCGCGTGGGCAAGCTGCTCAAGGTGGTGTTCCTGCCCAACTACTCGGTGAGCCTGGCGGAAGTGATCATGCCGGCGGCCGACCTGTCGGAGCAGATCTCCACCGCCGGCACCGAGGCCTCGGGCACCGGCAACATGAAGTTCGCGCTCAACGGCGCGCTGACCATCGGCACGCTGGACGGCGCCAACGTCGAGATGAAGGAGAACGTCGGCGACGAGAACATCTTCATCTTCGGCCACACCGCGCCGCAGGTGGAGGACATCCGCGCGGCCGGCTACCAGCCGCGGGACTATTACGAGAGCGACGCCGAGCTGCGCCGCGCGCTCGACGCGATCCAGTCAGGCGCGTTCTCGCCCGGCGAGCCGGGCCGCTACCAGGCCATCTTCGACACCCTGGTGAACTGGGGCGACCACTACCTGCTGCTGGCCGACTACGCCAGCTACGTCGCCAAGCAGGCCGAGGTCGATGCGCTGTACCTGGACCCGGACGCCTGGACGCGCAAGGCCATCCTCAACGTGGCCGGCATGGGCGTGTTCTCGTCGGACCGCACCATCGCCGAATACGCGCACGAGATCTGGCACACCAGGCCGGTGGCGCTGAGCTGAGCCGCGGCCGAGGCGCACCGGGGCGCTACCAGTGCGCCCTCAGGCCCAGCTGCCCGGCGACGCCGCTTCGCTCCCCGGCGTCGCTGCCCAGGCCGCGCTGCAGTTGCAGCCCGCCGTAGACCACCATGCCCGGACGCAGGCTCTTCTGGCCGCCGATGCCCAGTTCCAGCCAGGTGCGGGCGCCCGGCTGCTCGCTCACCGCCACGCCGCCGATGCGCACGGCGGCGGGGCGCTTGAAGTCGTGCAGCAGGTCGGCGGTGAAGTAGAAGGGCTCGACCGCGCCCGACGCGGGCGACGCGACATCGCGGTCCCAGGCCAGCCGCACGCCCAGCCGCCCGCGCAGCGACTGCGTGCGCTGGCCCTGCACGGCGGAGATCGCATCGCTGAAGCCGCGGTAGCGCGTGCTCATATAGCGCAGCTGCGCCTGCGGCTCGGCGGACCAGCGGCTCTCGCCCAGGCGCCACGGCCGGCCGGCCTCCACCGACAGCGCGCCGCCGGTGCCGCGCTGCACGGCCGTTCCGCCGTACAGGTCGCGGTAGGCATGGCGCAGCTGGTGGATCTGCCCCACGAGGTCGAGGTACCCGCCCGCGTCGTTGTAGCGCGTGTGGTAGGCGCTGAGCGCCAGCAGCCGCGTCTGAACCTCGCCGCTCGTGGCGCCGCGCCCGGCGGCCCGGCGCCGGCGGTCGTGCACGTCCGCGCGGCCGTCGCCCAGCGCCAGCGCCAGCCCGGTGCGGGTGTGCGACTGGCTGCCGCCGGGGCCGTCGTCGTGCGAGACATGCACGTCGCGCCCCAGTTGCAGGAAGCCCATGCGCTGCGAGGCGCCGAACTGACGCTGTCCCTCGGTGCGCAGCCTGCCGCCGCCGACACGCGCCCAGGCCTGGGCGCTGTCGCCGTCCGTCACGGGCAGCGTGCGCTGGTCGCCCTCCCTGCGGTGCAGGGTGTCGAGCACGGCCAGCCCCAGTTCGTTGCCCAGCCCGGGGCCGAGCACATAGCCCGCCACCGCCGGGCGCAGCACCTGGGGCACCGGCACCGGCGCCGGTGAGGGGGCCGGCGGCGCGGGCGGCGCCGGCGGGGCGGGCGGGGCCGGAGACGGGGGAGGCGGCGGCGGCGGGGGTGGTGGGGGCGGCGGAGGCGGCGGGACGTACTGGCTCAGCAGGTACCAGTCGTTGTTGTTCACCGGATCGGGGTTCACGCCGCCGACGCCCTGGAACAGGAAATACTCGTAGGCGCCCTGCTGCACGGGCGAGGCCAGCGTGAAGCTGCCGGCCGCCGAGTTGCCTCCCACGTCGACCACCTTGATGCCGTTGACCGTCTGCGCGCCGGGGCCGTTGGCATTGAGCACCTGGACGCGGGTCGTGCCGCTGGTGTCGCCCGACACCACCAGGCGGTCGGTCGCGGAGCTGTCGTCGCCCAGGTGCGTGTCGAGCCGGAGCAGGCCGTTGCGGCCCACGTAGTTGCCCTGGATGGTGAGGACGTCGCCCACCTTGCCGTCGGCCAGGTTGATGGACGAGTCGATGGACGACACGTTGCCGTTGAGGACGAACTGAGCCGGGGCCGCGCCCGCCTTGATGGCATCGAGCGTGGAGCCGCCCGTCATCGTCAGCCTGTCGAAGGTCGACGTGGCCACGGCCCCCGTGGTCTTCTCGGCCAGATGCCAGGTGGAGCCGTTGTTCAGATCGATGTTCAGCGTCGAGTTGGCGTAGGCCCTGTTCGTCAGGCCGGTCATCACGCTCCCGTTGTCCAGCGTGAGCTGCGCCGAGCTGGCAGTCGTCGAGGCCCGGTACCTGACGATGTCGATCAGGTAGCCGTTGCTCGCGGCGACGAGATCGGAGCCCCTGTCGAACAGGATCTGCACGTCCTGCTGCCCGCTGTCCACCAGCAGCAGCGGCGCGGTCGTCGACTGGGTCCGCACGGTGGCCCGGCCGAAGAGCGCCTGGATGCCCTGCGAATCCACGTTGCTGCCCCAGTCGTCGATCCCGATCGCCAGGGCCGAGCGGCTGGCGTTGATGTCGGTGGAGCTGTTGGGGCCGTTGGCGAGCAGCTGCGATCCGCTGACCGCCATCTTGATGGCGGGGCTCATGTAGGCCGAGGAACCTCCGAAATTGGGGTCCATGTCGATCTTCAGGGCGCCGTTGGAGACGACCAAGCCCTTGCCGGTGCCGACCGCCCGGGTCTTGCCGATCTTGATGGCGCTGCTGTCCCAGGCGCCCGCGCCGCTCTTCACCATCTTGATGGTGGCGTCGTTCAGCACGACCTGCGACACGGCCTCGTTGCCGGCGGCGTCCGATGCGGCGCCCGAAACGTAGATGCCCTCGACGCGTGCGCCGGTGAGCGTCATGTCCAGCGTGCCCCTGATCTCGATCTTGCCGGCGCTGCCGTTGCCGGAATCGCCCGCAGCGCCCTGGATGGCGCGCAGGCCGCTGTTGAGCACGGGCAGGAGTCCGCCGGCGGTGGTCTGCCTGATGGTCGCGTTGTCGAGCGTGATGGTGGAGAACCTGCCGTTGTTGGCCACGACCGCCTCGCCCGAAACGACGGAGGACCCGGCGAGGATGCCGTACGAGGCGACGCCGCCGCTCAGATTCGTTCCGGTGTAGTTGCTGCTGGACGTCAGGTTGAAGTTGTTCCCGTTGATGGCCACCGTGCCGTGCGTGCCCAGGCCGCTGATGCCGCCGCCCGCGCCGCTGTTGGTCAGGGTCGCGGTCACGTCCGTGAAGTTGATGCTGCCGTGGGTCAGGTACTGGTTGCCGATGAGGCCGAAGCCGTTGGCCCCCGAATAGGAAATGTTCGTCGCCCCGATCGTGACGGCGTCCGCGCTGGTGGAGAGGTTGCTGCGGGTCAGGACGTACCAGCTGGCGCCGCTGCCCAGCACCGTCGGCGAGCCGGTCGTGGCGGGCACCTCGTTGCACGCCACGCCATAGGGGCCTCCCGTCCAGCCGGCGATGTAGGAGCCGTTCGCGTCGGCCGTGCACGTGACCGCCCAGGCAGGGCTGGCAGCCGCCGCGGTCCACACCAGCACCGCGGCCGCCATCACCGCCCGGCGCGCCGGCTTGCCGCGTGCGCGGCATCGTTCCGGGACGGCCACCCAGGTGCCCAGCGACTCGTTCCAATGGCTGCGGAATGTGCGGTTCATGCGTTCCTCCCTTTGTCGATCCAATCAACGCAGCCCGCATGGTCCCAGGCAAACCGCCGCTGATCGCAAAAAAGAGACATTTATGTCTCAATTCGCACGAAAGTTCACATTCCGGATGGTGCGCCTTCGTCACAGGAGTACCGAATACCGCACACACCGGCGCCGTGACCACGCCGCGGCCCGGCGACGAAAAAGACCCCTCGGTCAACCGCTTCGCGCTTGCCCGATCCCCCGAGGGGATGCTTTTTGTCTTGGGGCGGCCCGGCGACAAAAAAAAAGGTTCATCGACGAATTCCGGGGAAGGCAGCCCGGATCTTGAGGAAGAAGTACTCCTCATCGCGGTAGCCATAGGCCCGGCGCTTGATGACCTTGATGGTGTTGTTGATGCCCTCGACCACGCTGGTGTTGAGCGGGTGACGACAGCGGGCCAGGATGCCGTGCCAATAGCCCTGCAAGCGCCTGGCCAAGAGCTGCAAGGCAGCAATGGCGCTTTGCTCGGCTTGACCGCACCACTGTTGCCAGGCCCGCGTGGCCCACGCGGGCTTGCGATAGAACCACAGCCGCTTGAGTTCGTCGCGCAACAGGTACACGCACAGCAGCGGCTCATTGGCGGCCAGCAACTCCTGAAGCCGCACCGACTGCTCGGGCGCCAGATTGGTGCGATTGCGCAGCAGCAGCCAGCGGCTGGACTTCAATACCCGCCGCGCAGGCCGGTCATGGCGCAGCCGATTGGCTTGATCCACCCGGACACGATCGATCACCTCCCTGCCGTACTTGGCCACGACATGGAACAGGTCGTAGACCACCTCGGCCCGGGGGCAATGCGCCTTGATCTCCAGTTCGTAGGCCGTGGTCATGTCGATGGCCACGGCTTCGATGCGCTGGGCCACGCCCGCGGGCAACTGCTCGAAGAAGGCCCGCGCCGTCTCGCGTGAGCGCCCTGGCCCGATCCACAGCACTTGCCGCGATATCGGATCAACCACCACCGTCGCGTAACGATGGCCCTTGTGCAGCGCGAACTCGTCCATCGCCAGGTAACGGATGGCCGACCAGTCCGGCTCGACCACACTGGCCTGCAAGCGCGTCTTGTCGATCGACTTGACCGTGTGCCAGCCCAAGTCGAAGAACGCGGCCACCGCCTGCACGCTGCTGGCGCGCAGCAGCTTCTCGCAAGCATCGGCGAATCGCTGCGTGACCCTCTGGTAGCGCCCCAGCCAATCGAGCCTCTCCAACCGTGGCGCGCCGCAGCGCTCGCACAACAGCCTGCGACGCGGCACATGCAGAACCACCCGGTACTCGAACAGCGGCAGATCGCGAACTCGGCGCACTGTCGTCTCATGCACCTGAGAGCAGCGAGCGCCACATTGCTCGCAGTGCATGACCTTGCTCACCGGCCTCAAGTACAGCGATAGCGTGCGCCCATCCCCTTTGGGCCACTCCACCCTCTCCAGCCGATAACCCTTCCAGCACCCCAGTGCCTGCAACGTCTTGCGATCCAGCATCCCTCCCTCCCAATGGCCTGTCATTGAAGACCTCAGCATAGGAGGGGCGCCCTCTTCAGTCCCCGGAAATCTCCGATGAACCAAAAAAAAGCCCGCACGACTCGGTGCGGGCCCGCAGCGCTGGAGAACGCGCCTAGGTCTTGTCGCGCAGCTCGCGCCGCAGGATCTTGCCCACCGGCGTCTTGGGCATCTCGGTGCGGAACTCGACGATCTTGGGCCGCTTGTAGCCGGTGAGGTTGGCGTTGCAGAAGTCGCGCACCTGCTGCTCGGTGAGCGACTCGTGCTTCTTCACGATCACCAGCTTGACGGCCTCGCCGGTCTTCTCGTCCGGCACGCCGACCACCGCGCACTCGAGCACGCCGTCCAGCGCCGCCACCACGTCCTCGATCTCGTTGGGGTACACGTTGAAGCCGCTGACCAGCACCATGTCCTTCTTGCGGTCGACGATCTTGAAGTAGCCGCGCTCGTCCACCGTGCCAATGTCGCCGGTCTTGAAGTAGCCGTCGGCGGTCATGACCTTGGCCGTCTCGTCGGGCCGCTGCCAGTAGCCGGCCATCACCTGCGGGCCCTTGATCGCGATCTCGCCGCGCTCGCCCGGCGGCACCTCGTGGCCGTCGTCGTCGAGCAGCTTCATCCAGGTGCTGGGCAAGGGCACGCCGATGGTGCCGGTGTACTCCTTGCTGGTGGTCGGGTTGCAGCTCGCCGAGGGGCTGGTCTCCGAGAGGCCGTAGCCCTCGCAGATCGGGCAGCCGGTCTTCTCGAGCCACAGCTTGGCGACCGCGCCCTGCACCGCCATGCCGCCGCCCACCGAGACCTTCAGGTGGCTCCAGTCCACCGTCTTGAAGTCGGGGTGGTTGGCCAGGCCGTTGAACAGGGTGTTAACGGCCGGGAAGCTGTGGATGGTGTGCTTGGACAGCTCCTTGAGCGTGGCCGCCAGGTCGCGCGGGTTGGGGATGAGCACCAGCTTGCCGCCGGTGCGCATGCTCAGCATCATGCCCACGGTGAAGGCGAAGATGTGATAGAGCGGCAGCGCGCACACGCTGGTGGGCTGCTGGTCCTTCGGCACGCGCTCCATCACCGGCTGGTTCCACGCCTCCGACTGCAGCACGTTGGCGATGACGTTGCGGTGCAGCAGCACGGCGCCCTTGCTCACGCCGGTGGTGCCGCCGGTGTACTGCAGCACGGCGACGTCGTCCGGGCCGATCTCGGGCGCCTGCAGCGTGCGGCTGCCGCCCTGCGCGATCGCGTCGTTGAAGCGGATGACGCCCGGCAGCTGGAAGGCCGGCACCATCTTCTTCACGTTGCGCAGCACGTAGTTGACCAGCGCGCCCTTGAGGAAGCCGAGCCGGTCGCCCATGGCCGCCAGCACGATGTGCTTGACCTGCGTGTGCGGCAGCGCCTGCTGCAGCGTCGCGGCGAAGTTCTCCATGATGACGATCGCCTTGGCGCCGGCGTCCTTGAGCTGGTGCTCCAGCTCGCGCGCGGTGTACAGCGGGTTCACGTTCACCAGGATCAGCCCCGCGCGCAGGATGCCGGCGACGGCGATCGGGTACTGCGGGCAATTGGGCATCATCACCGCCACGCGGTCGCCCTTGGCCAGGCCCAGCCCCTGCTGCAGGTAGGCGGCGAAGGCGCGGCTGGCCTGGTCCACCTCGGCATAGCTGACGTCCTTGCCCATGAAGCTGTAGGCCGTGCGATCCGCGAAACGGCCGAAGCTCTCCTCCATCAGCGCCACCAGGGAGCGGTACTGGGTCGGGTCGATGTCGGCGGGCACGCCGGCGGGGTAGGCGGAAAGCCAGGGGCGGTCGGTCATAGGTCTCCTCGCGTTCTCGAATTCAACAAGGCAAACAAGCGAAGCGCCCGCCATGCGGTCGCTGCCAGCTATCGAAACAGTAGCGATCCCTGCCGGATGCTACCCGATGGCCCGCAGGCGCCGAAGATGGGCGTACCGGCGGTCAGCCTTTGAGCACCGCCAGCACTTCGTCGAGCATCTTCTTGGCGTCGCCGAACAGCATGCGGTTGTTCTCCTTGTAGAAGAGCGGGTTGTCCACGCCGGCGTAGCCCGAGGCCATGGAGCGCTTCATCACGATCGAGTGCTTCGCCCTCCACACCTCCAGCACCGGCATGCCGGCGATGGGGCTGCCCGGGTCTTCCTGCGCGGAGGGGTTCACGATGTCGTTGGCGCCGATGACCATGGCCACGTCGGTGTCCGGGAAGTCCTCGTTGATCTCGTCCATCTCCATCACGATGTCGTAGGGCACCTTGGCCTCGGCCAGCAGCACGTTCATGTGGCCCGGCATGCGGCCGGCCACGGGGTGGATGGCGAAGCGGACCTGCACGCCACGCTCGCGCAACGTCTTCGTGATCTCGTTGACCGTGTGCTGGGCCTGGGCCACGGCCATGCCGTAGCCGGGCACGATGACCACGCTTCGGGCCTCGCGCAGCATCTCGGCCGTCTCGGCCGCGCTGACCGGCACCGCCTCGCCCTGCGGCTCGGCGGCCTCGCCCTTCTTCGCCGGCTTGCCGGCGCCCGAGCCAAAGCCGCCGGCGATCACGCTGATGAAGTTGCGATTCATCGCGTTGCACATGATGTAGCTCAGGATCGCGCCCGACGAGCCCACCAGCGCGCCGGTGACGATCAGCAGGTCGTTGTTCAGCATGAAGCCGGTGGCCGCGGCGGCCCAGCCCGAGTAGCTGTTGAGCATCGACACCACCACCGGCATGTCAGCGCCGCCGATGGCCATGACCATGTGCACGCCGAAGAGCAGCGCGATCACGGTCATCACGACCAGCGGCAGCATGCCGGCCTGCACGTCGTGCGCAGCCAGGAACTGGCGGCCGAACCAGATCACCACCAGCAGCGCGACCAGGTTGAGCCAGTGGCGCGCCGGCAGCAGCAGCGGCTTGCCGCCGATGCGGCCGGCGAGCTTGCCGAAGGCGATCAGCGAGCCCGAGAAGGTGACGGCGCCGATCAGGATGCCGATGTAGATCTCCACCTCGTGGATGACCTTCTCCGCGCCCTGGAACTGCACCGAGGTGTCGACGTAGCTGGCGAAGCCCACCAGGCAGGCCGCCAGGCCCACCAGGCTGTGCATCAGCGCCACCAGCTCGGGCATCTGGGTCATCTTCACGATGCGGGCGGCGTACAGGCCGACGCCGCCGCCGATCACCAGCGCGATCACGATCCAGGCGAGGCCCGAGGCGCTGACGCGCGGGCCGAACACCGTGGCCAGCACGGCAATCGCCATGCCGATCATGCCGAACAGGTTGCCGCGGCGCGAGGTCTCCGGGTTGGACAGGCCCCCCAGGCTCAGGATGAACAGGATGGTGGCGCCAAGGTAGGCCACCGTCGCAAGACTTTCAGACATGGTCGTCCTTCCTTCTTGTTGTTGTCGTTCTCGTCACTTGCGGAACATGGCGAGCATGCGACGCGTGACGGCGAAGCCGCCGAACATGTTGACCGCCGTGAGCACCAGCGCGGCGAAGGCCAGCCAGCGGATCAGTTCGTCGGGCCGGCCGCCGGCCGCGGCATCGGGCGGCGCGATCTGCACCAGCGCGCCGATGGCGATGATGGAAGAGATGGCGTTGGTCACGCTCATCAACGGCGTGTGCAGCGCGGGCGTGACGTTCCACACCACCATGTAGCCGATGAAGCAGGCCAGCACGAACACCGTGAAGTGGCCCAGGAAGGCCGCCGGCGCGAAGGCGCCGATCAGCCAGAACAGCACCGCCGCCACCGCGAACAGGACGACGACCGTCTTCGCCGGCAGCGGGCCGCCGCTGCCATGGCCGTGTCCGCCCTTCTTCTCCGCCACCGGCGCGGCGGCCGGCTTGGGCGCGGGCGCGGCGGCGGGCTTGAGCGGCGGCGCGGGCCAGGTGATGGCGCCGTCCTTGATCACCGTGAGGCCGCGGATCGCGTCGTCCTCCATGTTGACCACGGCATGGCCGTCCTTGGCCTTGCACAGTTCCTCGGTCAGGCGCAGCAGGTTGGTCGCATACAGCGTGGACGACTGCTTGGCCAGGCGCGAGGCGAGGTCGGTGTAGCCGATGATGGTGACGCCGTGGCGCACCACGGCCTCGCCGGGCACCGTCAGCTCGCAGTTGCCGCCCTGCTCGGCCGCCATGTCCACGATCACGCTGCCGGGCTTCATCGACTGCACCATCTCGGCGGTGATGAGCTTGGGCGCCGGCTTGCCCGGGATCAGCGCGGTGGTGATGATGATGTCGGCGTCCTTGGCCTGTTGCGCGTACATCTGGCGCTGCGCGGCCTGGAAGCCCTCGCTCATCACCTTGGCGTAGCCGCCGCCGCCCGAGCCTTCTTCCTCGTAGTCCACCTTGACGAACTCGCCGCCGAGCGACTTGACCTGGTCGGCCACCTCGGCGCGCGTGTCGTTGGCGCGCACGATGGCGCCCAGGTTGGCCGCCGTGCCGATGGCCGCCAGGCCCGCCACGCCGGCGCCGGCGATGAACACCTTGGCCGGCGGCACCTTGCCCGCGGCCGTGATCTGGCCGTTGAAGAAGCGGCCGAAGGCGTTGGCCGCCTCGATCACGGCGCGGTAGCCGCTGACGCCGGCGGTGGAGGTGAGCGCGTCCATCTTCTGCGCGCGGCTCAGCGTGCGCGGCAGGCAGTCGATGGCCAGCACCGTGGCCTGCTTGCCCGCGAGCTGCTGCATCAGCTCGGGGTTCTGCGCCGGCCAGATGAAGTCGACGAGCGTGCCGCCCTCGCGCATCAGCGCCACCTCGCCCTCGCTGGGCGGGCGCACCTTGAACACGATGTCGGACGTCGCCCAGAGGGCGGCTGCGCCTTCGACGATCTCGGCGCCGGCGGCGCGGTAGGCGTCGTCGCTGAAGTTGGCCGCCTCGCCGGCGCCGGCCTCCACGGCGACCTGGAAGCCGAGCTTGATCAGTTTCTCGACGACGTCGGGCACCGTGGCCACGCGCTTCTCGCCGGGGAAGGTCTCCCGGGGAATGCCGATGCGCTGCACGGGCGGAGTGGGACTGCTGGGCATGAAGAATCTCCTCGCAAAAGGGGTTCGTGTGTGATGCGGGACGGACTCAGGCCCCGCGCGCGCGTGCCGGCGGCGTGCACGCGCAGCAGCACAGGGGGCGTGGTCCGGGATGTCCGGAGAGGCGCCGGCACAGTGCCGCGCGGGCGCCCGGCCGCGACGGTGCGGCCGATGTCGTTCGCAGCGCCTGCGCTGCGCCAGGCAGATTCACGAGGCGCACGGACCCCACGCCCGTGTGGCAGCCGGCCTCGCCGACGGTGTCGGCCGCAGGGCCGGCACCCGGGTGGCCTGCGTGATGAAGGCAATGCGGGTTTCGCCCACCTTCGTCCCGGCAGGCACGCCTATCTGCATGGAAGTCTCCTCGTCCTGCCCCGGCCGGGGCAATGGCGTGCGAGCTTACATGAAGATGACATGCGCACCGCCGGGGCGGCGCGCCGCGGCGCCGTCAGCGGGCGGCGTGCACGCGCACGTCGACGCGCCGGTTCGGCGCCAGGCAGGACACCAGCACCGCGTGGTCGCGCTGGTGACACTGGACCTCCGGCTCGCGGTCGCCGCGGCCCTGTGCCACGATGCGCTCGGCCGCCACGCCGGCCTCGGCCAGCGCGGCGCGCACCGCGTCGGCGCGCCGCTGCGACAGTTGCTGGTTGTAGCCTTCGGCGCCCAGCCGGTCCGTGTGGCCGATGAGTTCCACGCGTTCGTAGGCGGTCTTCTTCAGCTCCGCCGCCAGGCGCGCGACCTCGCGCCGGCCTTCCGGCTGCAGCACCGCGCTGTCGAAGGGAAAGAGCGTGTCGGACGCCAGGCGGAAGCGCGGCGCCCCAGCGGCCTTCACCGGCTCGACCAGCGCCGGGCCGGCCAGCAGCGCGCGGCATTGCGCGGGCTTCCAGTGGAAGCTCTGCGCCAGGTAGGCCTTGTCGAAGATCAGCTTGTACTGGCAGACCGTCGTGCCGCCGCCGCTGCGGAAGTTGAACACGTAGTCCCACTCGCGCACGCCGAGCAGCCCTTCCTGGAAGTGCGGCCGGCCCAGCAGCGCGTACAGTTGGTCCTTGGTCATCCCCGGCGCCACCTCCCGCAGGTTGTCCAGGTTGGGGAAGATGCCTTCCGGCAGGGTCGCGTCGGCGGCGATGTCCGGGAAGACCACCTCCTCGGCCCGGCCCTGGTCGTCGATGCCCCGGCTGAGGTGCGTGCTGCAGCCGGCGAGCAGCCCGGCGGCGGCAAGCGCCACGGGCAGGCAGATCGCATGCATGGCGATGTTCATGGTGTCCTCCCTCTCCCTGCCTACCACTGGTAGCCCACGCCGACCGCCGCGCCCACCCTGCCGCGCGAGTTGGCCGATCCGGTGATCTTGGTCACCCACTTGCCGTTGTCCGAGATCTTCGACAGGCCGACGGCGATGGCGCTCTGCCCCTCGTAGTAGCCCACGCCGGCGGCCAGCATGCCCTTGCCCGGCATGTAGGCCTGCGGCATCCCGGCCATCGCCATCGCGCCGGCCGTGCCGGCGTCGGCGTCCTGGCGGGTGGCCGCGAGTTCGGAGCGCAGGGCGTTGACGTTCTGGTTGATCGTGCCGATGCCGGCGTTGAGCTGGTTGACGTTGACCGCATCGGTGCCGTTGACGCCCGGCGCCACGTTGGTGATCGTGGTGTTGTTCGCGTTGATGCCGCCGGTGGTCATGCTCGGCCCGCCCTGGATGCTCAC
>Ga0164243_10001273_pt1 | contig 43207 bp, 34 predicted proteins | sample OricompcompostOP_FD_108781 | JGI IMG/M metagenome (GOLD analysis project Ga0164243, IMG submission 108781) | Organic Plus compost microbial communities from Emeryville, California, USA - Original compost - Organic plus compost (OP) | ecosystem: Engineered > Solid waste > Mixed feedstock >...
CCTCTGACGACACGCGGCGAGGACGACGGCTGGGCCTGCCGGCGGCGAGAGGTCCGCGCCGCACGGCCGGCCGGCGAGCCCACGGCCCTAGAGCCCGAAGCGACGCGCCACCGCCCGCACCGCCTCCGCCGAGCGGCGCAGCCCGGCGAGCTCCTCGGCGGACATCGGCAGCTCCAGCCGGTCCCCCACGCCGGCCGCGCCGACGACCGCCGGCACGGACAGGCACACGTCGGAGATGCCGAGGTAGTCGTCCAGCAACGACGACACCGGCAGGATGCGGCCCTCGTCCTTGAGCACCGCCTCGATGATCCGGGAGGCCGCCAGCCCCACGGCGTAGTTGGTCGCGCCCTTGCCCTCGATGATCCGGTAGCCGGACTCCACGACGTCCCGGGCGATGCGCTCGCGCGCCTCGGCGTCGAGCGGTCCGCGCGCCCCGATGCCGGTCCACTCCAGCAGCGGTACCGAGCCGATGCTCGCCGAGCTCCACAGCGGCAGCTCACTGTCGCCGTGCTCCCCCGCGACGTACGCGTGCACGTTCTGCACGGCGACACCGGTGTAGCGGGCGACGAGATAGCGCAGGCGCGACGAGTCCAGCACCGTCCCCGAGCCGAAGAGCTGGGCCGGCGGCAGCCCGGAGACACGCAGCGCCGCGTACGTCACGACGTCGACGGGGTTGGTCACCATGATGTGGACAGCGTGCGGGGCGACGGCGACCAGGTCGGGCAGCACGGTCCGGACGAGCGAGATCGTCGCCTCCGCCAGGTCGAGGCGCGTCTGGCCGGGCTTCTGCTTGGCCCCGGCGGTGAAGACCACGACGTCTGCGTCGGCGCACACCGCGATGTCGTCGGACCCCACGACGTCCGCCATCGGCATGAACTGGATCCCGTGCCCGAGGTCCAGCGCCTCGGCCTCCACCTTGGCCTTGTTGACGTCGTAGAGCGCCACCGTGCGCGCCGCACCCCGCATGAGCGCGGCGTACGCGAGCGTGGACCCGACGGCCCCGGCCCCGACGATCGCGAGCTTCGACGTGCGTCGGGGCCCGGCTGGGACACCCGGTTCCGGCGTGCCGGAGTCGACGTCACTCATCGCGCTCCCCCTGTCGACACTCCTCGCCGAGGTACCCCGGCCGGACGCTCGAAGGCTAGCCGCCCCGGGCGAGCCGGCGCAGGGCGTCGAGCACCACGCCACGGTCGGTGGTGCGCCAGAAGTCCGGCAGGGAGCGGACCAGGAACTCGCCGTACCGAGCCGTGACGAGCCGGGGGTCGAGCACGGCGACGACGCCGCGGTCCTGCGTCGTGCGGATCAGCCGACCAGCCCCCTGGGCGAGCAGCAGGGCGGCGTGGGTGGCCGAGACCGCCATGAAGCCGTTGCCGCCGGCGGCCGCCACCGCGTCGGACCGGGCAGAGCGCACCGGGTCGTCCGGGCGGGAGAACGGGATGCGGTCGATGAGCACCAGCCGGCAGGCCGCCCCCGGCACGTCGACGCCCTGCCACAGCGACAACGTGCCGAACAGGCAGGTCGGCTCGTCCGACGCGAACCGGGAGACCAGCGTGGGCAGCTGGTCGTCACCCTGCAGCAGCACCGGCACGTCGAGCCGCTCCCGCATGGCCGTCGCCGCCGCCACCGCGGCCCGCCGGGAGGAGAACAGCCCGAGCGTGCGCCCACCGGCGGCCTCGACGAGCGCGGCGATCTCGTCGAGCTGGGCGTCGGTGGCCGGCTCGCGACCCGGCGGCGGCAGACGGCGAGCCACGTAGAGGATGCCCTGCCGCGGGTAGTCGAACGGGCTGCCGACGTCGAGTCCCCGCCACGGCGTCGCGTCGGCGCCGTCGTCGGGACGTGCCTCGTCCGTGGCCCGCCCGGACGGCGCCGCCGACGACGGCCCGACCGGCTCGGCGTCGGCCCGCACCGCCAGCCCCACCGACCGCGCCACGGGGTCGAAGGACCCTCCGAGGGCCAGCGTCGCCGAGGTCAGCACGCTGGCGCGGCCGGCGAGCAGCTGGGTGCGGATGAGCCCGTTGACCGCCAGCGGCGCCGCGTAGAGCCGGGTGAGCGTCCCGCCGCGACGGTCCTCGCCGCGGGCGCACCACAGCACCGTGTGCCGGTTGTCCTCCGGGTCCGCGGCCATCCGCTCGGCGGTGTCGAACAGCGCGGTCATGGCGGCCGTGGCCATCTTGGTCCCGGCGTCAGCCGTCGGTGCCCGCCCCGCGCCCGGCTCGGGGCGCAGCGCCGTGAGCAGGGTGCGTGCGGCGTCCCGGACCGCCGCCACGGCCATCCGGGGTCCCTCCGGCAACCCGTCTGGGAAGCGGCCCTCGGGCAGCGTGACGAGCACCGCCGCGAGCGCCTCACCCGCGGCGTCGAGGTCCGTCGTCGGGACGCCGCCGTGCCGCCGCGCCATGCGGGCCGCGTGCTCGACGGTCGCCAGCGACAGGTCGGCGGTGGCCTGGGCGGTGACACGGTCGGCCAGCTCGTGCGCCTCGTCCACGACGAGCACGTCGTGCTCCGGGAGCACACCGGGGTTGCCGGCGGCCGCGATGCCGAGCATCGCGTGGTTGGTGACCACGACGTCAGCCTCCCGGGCCGCGGCGCGGGCACGCTCCGGGAAGCACTCGTCCAGCAGCGGGCAGCGGCTGCCCAGGCACTCCAGGGACGTCACCGACACCTGCCGCCACGCCCGGTCGCTCACCCCCGGCACGAGGTCGTCCCGGTCGCCGGTGCCGGTCTCCTCGGCCCACTCGCGCAGCCGGACCACCTGCTCGCCGAGCGACTCGCTGACGCCGCGGTCCCCGGCGACGGGCTGCGGGTGCTCGGCCGCCCCGCTGTGCTCCCCGAGGTCGAACAGGGTGCCGGGCTCGTCCTCCGGGTAGCCGCCGGAGACCTTGTGCACGCACAGGTAGTTGTGCCAGCCCTTGAGCAGCGCGATCTCCGGGCGGCGCGGCAGCCGACCGGCGAGCGCGTCGGCGACCAGCGGCAGGTCACGGGCGACCACCTGGCGCTGCAGCGCGAGCGTCGCCGTGGACACCACCACGTGCTCGTCGGTGAGCACCGCGTGACGCACGGCGGGCACGAGGTAGCCGAGCGACTTGCCGGTGCCGGTGCCCGCCTGCACGAGCAGGTGCTCGCCCTTCTCGAGGGTCTCGGCCACGGCGAGCGCCATCCGGTGCTGCCCCTCACGACGTGCGCCGCCGAGGGCCACCACCGCCGCGTCGAGCAGGTCGTCGACGGTGGGATCGGGCACCGCGTCAGCCTAGTGCGGGCCACCGACGTGCCCGGGCACCGCACCGCCCGCACGGCGGGGGTCCCGCCACGACGGCGCGTCGAACACCCCTGTGGCGGGCGGCGTATCACCCGCCGTCACGGCACCACACCCGCCGTCGCACCGCAGCACCCGCCGCAGGCGGGGCGGGTGGGCGGGGCGGGCGGCGGGGCAGGCGGGCGGCGGGGCGGGGCGTCAGGCCCGGCGCACCGCCGCGGCCTGCAGCTCGGCGGCGAGACCCGCGTCCACCCGGGCCCGCAGCACCGTCCCGTCGGGCGTGTGCTCCTCGGAGTCGATGTCCCCGTGCTCGTGCACCCGGCTCACCAGGTCGCCCCGGTCGTACGGGATGAGCACCTCGACACTGACCCCGGGCCGCGGGAGCTGGTCGGCGATGAGCTCCTGGAGCTCGGCGATGCCCTCACCCGTGTGCGCCGACACGACGACCGAGTGCACCTCGCGCGAACGCAGCCGCGCGACGGCCTCCGGGGCCGCCAGGTCGGCCTTGTTGAGCACGACGATCTCCGGCACGTCCATGGCCCCCGGGATGTCGGCGAACACGTGCCGCACCGCGGCGATCTGCCCCTCCGGGTCCGGGTGCGAGGCGTCCACGACGTGCAGGATGAGGTCGGCGTCGGCCACCTCCTCCAGCGTCGAGCGGAACGCCTCGACGAGCTGGTGCGGCAGCGCACGGACAAACCCCACCGTGTCAGCGAGCGTGTAGACGCGGCCGTCCGCCGTCTCGGCGCGGCGCACCGTCGGGTCCAGCGTGGCGAACAGCGCGTTCTCCACCAGCACCCCGGCATTCGTCAGCCGGTTCAGCAGGGACGACTTGCCGGCGTTGGTGTAGCCGGCGATCGCCACCGACGGGATCGCGTGACGCCGCCGGGAGGCCCGCTTGGTCTGCCGAGCCGGCTGCATCGCGGCGATCTCCCGGCGCAGCTTGGCCATCCGGTTGCGGATCCGTCGCCGGTCGAGCTCGATCTTCGTCTCACCGGGACCACGCGAGCCCATCCCTGCACCCGCGCCGCCGACCTGCCCACCGGCCTGCCGGGACATCGACTCGCCCCACCCGCGCAGCCGGGGCAGCAGGTACTCGAGCTGGGCGAGCTCGACCTGCGCCTTGCCCTCCCGGGACTTGGCGTGCTGCGCGAAGATGTCGAGGATCAACGCCGTCCGGTCGATCACCTTGACCCGGACGATGTCCTCCAGCGCGCGCCGCTGCGACGGGGCAAGCTCGCCGTCGACCACGACGGTGTCCGCACCGGCCGCCGCGACGACGCTCGCCAGCTCGGCGGCCTTGCCGGACCCCAGGTAGGTACCCGGGTCGGGCGTGCGGCGGTGCTGGAGCAGCCCGTCGAGGACCTGCGAGCCGGCCGTCTCGGCCAGCGCCGCGAGCTCACGCAGCGAAACCTCGGCCTCCTGTGCGGTGCCGGAGCCCCACAGCCCGACGAGCACGACGCGCTCCAGCCGCAACCGGCGGTACTCGACCTCGGTGACGTCCTCGAGCTCGGTGGACAGCCCGGCGACCCGGCGCAGCGAGCTGCGCTCCTCCAGGTCGAGCTGGTCACCGTCGTAGGTGGAGTGGACCGTCCCGCCGGCCTGGAGCGCCGTCCCGGCCCGTGCGAGCACCCGCGCGACGACGTCGTCCGCCACCTCCTGCGCGGTGCGGGGGTGATCCCCCTCGCGGGTGGTGTGCTGCGGGTCGTTCACGCGGTTCCTCTCGCCGGCCGGTGCGCTGTCACGGGCTCGTGCCCGGGTTCCAGGGTCGCACGCGGGGCCGACCCTGGCGAGGCTTTTCGCTCCCGGCCGAGCGCTCTCGGTAGGGTCGGCCCGGTGAGCGGCCAGGACGCGGCCGGCGACGACGGGGCCGGCACGCAGCACTACTTCACGGCACGGCCGGCGACACCCGACGAGCGCCGCACGGTGACCGTCCGGCTGGCGGGCCGCGAGGTGAGCGTCGAGACCGCCTCCGGCGTCTTCTCCCCCGACCACGTGGACCTCGGCACTCGGGTGCTGCTGGACCACGTGCCGGCCGCGCCCCCGAGCGGCGACCTGCTCGACCTCGGCTGCGGCTGGGGCCCGCTGGCGCTCACGCTGGCCCTGGAGTCGCCGGCGGCGCGGGTGTGGGCGGTGGACGTCAACGAGCGGGCGCTCGACCTGGTGCGGACCAACGCCGCGCGGCTGGGTCTGGACAACGTGACCGCGTGCCTGCCCGACGAGGTGCCGGCAGACGTGCGGTTCGCCACGCTGTGGTCCAACCCGCCGATCCGCGTCGGCAAGGACGCGCTGCACGCCCTGCTGCTGCGCTGGCTGCCCCGCCTGGCCCCCGGCGCCCGCGGGCACCTGGTAGTGGGCAAGAACCTCGGGGCCGACTCGCTGCAGCGGTGGCTCACCGGCGCACTGGGCACGCCGGTGGAGCGCCTCGCTAGCGCCAAGGGGTTCCGGGTGCTGGAGGTCGTCGGCCGCTGACGACGCAGTCCCGCCCGGCGGCGCCGACCCGCCGCGCACGTGCGCTCGGCCGCGCCCGGGCTCGCTCAGCCGGCGGCGCGCCGGGCGGTCGGTGCGCCGGCGACCTGCGCCACCGCGGCCCGCACCTGCGCCAGCGTCGGCACGCCGGCGGCCTGCCGGCGCACCACGCCGTCGGCGTCCAGCACGAGCACGGTCGGCGTCGCCCGCACGTCGAGCCGTTCGCCCAGGTCCACGTGCCGCACCACGTCGAGGTCGACGAACGTCACGCCGGGGTCGGTGGCCGCAGCCCGCTCCAGCACCCGCCGCGCCGTCCGGCACGGGGCGCAGAACGCCGACGAGATCTCCACCAGCGTCGCCGTCGTCCCCAGGGGCTCACCGAGGTCGGCGGCGGTGAGCCGCTCGGCCGTCACCGGTCCTCCCCGCCCCGGGCGCCCGCGAGCGCCGCCGTATCGACCTCGGCCGAGGCGACGAGCACTGCGGGACCGGCCAGCTCGACGTGACCGTCGCCGCGCACGCGTACCCGCACCGTGCCCCCGGGCACGTCCACCAGCCACACGTCCGGGGCACTGTCACCGGCCCACGTCCGCACCGCGAGCGCCGCCGCGCACGCCCCGGTGCCGCAGGACCGCGTCTCGCCGACGCCCCGCTCGTGCACGCGCATCCGCACGCGGCCCACCGTCGTGCCGTCGGTCGCCCGGACCTCCCCGAGCGGCACGACCAGCTCGACGTTCGTCCCGTGCGGCGGCGCCGGCGTCACCGCGGGTGGGTGGCTGAGGTCGGCACGCTCCAGCTCGGCGCCGTCACGCAGCGCCAACACCGTGTGCGGGTTGCCCATGTCCACCGACAACGCCGCACGGGGCACGTCCAGTCCCGGGACGGACACCTCCGCGTCGCCGCCGTCGGCGGCGGCCTGCGGCCCGCCCGGCAACGACCACACACCCATGTCGACCTCGTACCACGCGGCGTCGTCGATCCCCTCGGGCACCGGCACCCGGCGCACCCGGCGCACCCCGGCCCGCGTGCCCACCACGAGCTCGTCGTCCCCGGCGTCCCACAGGCCGAGCCGCTCGGCGTAGGCGGCGAAGACGCGCACCCCGTTGCCGCACATCTCCGCGAGCGAGCCGTCGGCGTTGCGGTAGTCCATGAACCAGGTCGCCGCCGGGTCCGCGGCCAGCACGGCGGCACCCTCCGGCACCGTCGCCGAGGGGACCACGCGGATCACCCCGTCGCCGCCGACGCCCGCGCGCCGGTCCGCCAGCTCGCGCACCAGCGCGGGGGTGAGGTCAAGGACCCCCTGCCGGTCGTCCAGCAGCACGAAGTCGTTCTGCGTCCCGTGCCCCTTGGTCACGCTCAGCGTGCGCGCCGGTGCCCCCGGGAGCGTCGTGGTCATGATCCCAGGGTACGTCGCGCCGGCTCGGTTCCGGCCGGGGGAAGCCTGCCCGCGTCGGCTGCCGCCACCAGCCTCAGGGCCCGCTCGACGAGGTCGGGGTCCTGCGCGTCGAGCCAGTGCACCCGAGGGTCGCGGCCGAACCAGCCCATCTGCTTGCGCGCCAGCCGACGCGTGCCGGCCGTCACCGCGTCGCGCACCTCGTCCTCGGTCAGCTCGCCGCGCAGCATGGCCGCGACCTCCGCATAGCCGACGGCGCGGGCAGCCGTACGGCCCATGCCTCGGCGCAGCAGCCCGTCGACCTCGGCGACCAGCCCCTCCTCCCACATGCGCTCCACCCGCCACGCGATGCGCTCGTCCAGCACCGCACGGTCGCAGTCCAGCCCGAGCTGCACGGCCGGCACTGCGTACACGTACCGCGGCTGGCCGTCCGAGTACGGCCGTCCGGTCAGCGTGACGACCTCCAACGCCCGCACGATGCGCCGGGCGTTGCGCGGACCGATCGCCGCCGCGGCCTGCGGGTCGACCGCGGCGAGCTCGGCGTGCAGCGCACGCGCGCCCTCCGCCTCGACGCGCGCCTCCAGGGCTGCGCGCACCCGGGGGTCGGTGCCGGGAAACTCGACATGGTCGAGCAGCGCCCGCACGTACAGCCCAGAACCGCCCACGGCCACGGCACGCCGCCCACGCTGGGCGACGTCAGCCAGCACGGCGCGGGCCTGCTCCTGGTACTGAGCCACTGAGGCGTCCTCGCGCGGGTCGAGGAGGTCGAGCAGGTGGTGCGGCACGCCGCGGCGCTCGGCGAGGGGCACCTTCGCCGTGCCGACGTCCATGCCCCGGTAGAGCTGCATGGCGTCGGCGTTGACCACCTCGCCGCCGAGAGCCAGCGCCAGCGCGATGCCCAGGTCCGACTTGCCGGTCGCGGTGGGGCCGACGACGGCGACGACGGGAGGCGCGGCGGCACCGTTCACCGGGTCACCGTCCACATAGCGACCAGATGCTGAGCTCCGTACGGGGTCCCCGCGGCGAGCAGCCGGCCATCGACGTCCGCGCCACCCGCCGCTGCCTCGTCGGCCGCGCCGACGAGCACCTGCCACGGCGCCCACCCCGTCACGGCGAGCTCCGCGGCGAGCACCGGGTCGTCCGCCGCCAGTCGGGCGCGGGCCGCCGGGCCGGCGTGCGACAGGTCCTCGACCAGCCGCGCGTCGTGCACGGGAGCTCGCGCGTCGTCGGCGAGCGGTCCGTCCGGCCCGTGCCGCCCGCTGCCCGAGCCGACGACCACCAGGCCGACGTCCCGGCCGGCGCCCAGCCCCGCACCGACGCGCCGCCAGCGGTCGCCGGGGCGTCCCGGCGCCGCGGCGTCGCCGCCGTGGTCACCCGGTGCCGGCGCGGTGTAGCCCGCGCTGCTCATCGGCTCGTCCGGCCCTGTCTCCAGCACGCTCAGGGCCCCGTCCCAGCCGGCCTGTGCGAGCAGGTGCAGCGCCACGGCCGTCCCGGTGCTCGGCGTGCTCCGGTCGGCCCGCACACCCCGTACCGGCTCGGCGCGCCGCTCCGGCACGGGCCAGCCCAGCAGCCCCTCGGGCACACCGACCACACCCAGGCTCGCCCGCACCCGTCCTGTCAGCGTGCGCCCGCGGCGACCCGGCGCCACGACGACGACCGACGGCGCCGTGTCCGCCACCGCACGCACGGCGTCGAGCGCGGCGGTGCGCAGGTCGCCCAGCACGTCCGCGGCACCGGCCGCACCCGGGACCAGCAGCGCGGTGTCGGGGACGAGCGCGGCGGCGACGAGCATGTGCCGAACGTAACGGCTGGCGCCCGACGCCCGCCCGCGCCGTCCACACCGCCGGACGTCCCCACGGGGCCGGACGATCGACGCCACCGGTCGGGTCCGCACAGCGCGTGCCGTCGCCGCCGGTGTCCGGCGGGCGGCCGCGACGTGAACTGTCGGTGCGTCAGCCGTGGTCCGGTCACGAGCACCCGGGTTCACCGGCACACGTCCCGGACACCGCGGGTAGGGTCGTCGCATGGGCTCGTTCGGAGACCGGGTGTCCGGGAACAGGCCACGGCGTTCTCGGGGATGGCGTTGGCCTGGTCGGCTGCCGCGGCCCGCGCGCACACCCGAGCCCGAGCAGTCGCCGTCCGACGACGAGCTGCACGAGCAGGTCGCCCGGCTCCTCGCCCGTGAGCTCGGTGTCGCGGAAGGGTCCGACGACCTGCCGACCCCCGTCACGCCCGCCCGCATCGCCGCGTGGATGACCGAGAACGACTTCAGCTACTTCGTCGACAACGACGGTGACCTGGGCGGTCTGTGGCGCGGGCGGCTGTTCTACTTCTTCCTCTTCGGCGAGCACTCGGAGATCCTCCAGGTACGGGGTCAGTGGCACCGGGAGGTCGCGATCGAGCGGCTGGCCGACGTGCTCGACGTGTGCAACGAGTGGAACGCCGACCGCATCTGGCCCAAGGCGTACGTACGGGTCCGGGACAACGGCCGCGTGCACGTCGTGGCGGAGGTCGCCACCGACCTCGAGCACGGGGTCACGGACGCCCAGCTCAGCCAGATGCTGTTCTGCGGGCTGTCGACCTCGAACATGTTCTTCGACGCGCTCGACGAGCACTACCCCGACCCGGCGGGGGTGGCTCCGTGACCGCCCCGGGCTGGCTGCTGCGGGTGCTCGGCGGCCTGCCCAAGCCGGCCAAGCGGGTGCCCGGACGGGACGGCCCGCCACGCCCGCTGAGCCGGGAGCGCGTCGCCGATCATCTGCTGTCGCGCGGGTACCGCTTCGTCGTCGACGACGACGGGGACCTCACCGGCACCTGGGACGGCAGCCGGTTCTGGTTCCTGCTGCTCGGCGAGCAGCAGGAGATCCTCCAGGTGCGGGGCCGCTGGCACCGGCAGCTCGCGCTGGAGCACCGCCCGGCCCTGGCGTTGGCGGTCAACGACTGGAACCGTGAGCGCATCTGGCCCAAGGCGTACCTGCGCGAGGAGGAGGGCGCCCTGGCGCTGTACTCCGAGGTCTCCGCGGACTACGAGCCCGGGGTCACGGACCTGCAGCTCGCACAGCTGGTCTCCTGCGGTCTCGGCACGGGCGTGCAGATGTTCGCCGCCGTGGAGGCGCTGCTGCCGCACGCCGACGGCGCCGCCGACTCCCTGCCGGACGACTGACCGGGTGAGCGCGCCGGGCACGACGGGCGGGCGTCGGGATGCGGTCGTGGCCGTGCTGCGCGCCGCGGGGTGCGTGTTCGCCGAGGAGGAGGCCGACCTGCTGCTGGCCGCCGTCACCGGGCCCGACCTCGACGCGCTCGTCGCGCGGCGGGTGGCCGGTGAGCCGCTGGAGGTGCTGCTCGGCTGGGCCGAGCTCTGCGGGCTGCGCGTGGCGGTCGACGCGGGGGTCTTCGTCCCGCGTCGCCGCTCGGAGCTCCTGGTGCGCACCGCGGTACCGCTGCTGCCGGTCGCCTCGCGCGAGGGGATGCGGCCCGGCGTGGACCTGCCCGTGGTCGTGGACCTGTGCTGCGGGACCGGGGCGCTCGGGCTCGCCGTGGCGAGGCTGGGCGGGCCGGTCGAGCTGCACGCCACCGACGTGGACCCGACCGCCGTGCGCTGCGCAGCACGCAACCTGGAGCCGATCGGCGGCCACGCGTGGTGCGGCGACCTGGACGAGCCGCTGCCGGGCGCGCTGCGTGGTCGGGTGCACGTGCTGCTGGCGAACGCGCCCTACGTACCCAGCGACGAGGTGGCGTTCATGCCGCCGGAGGCCCGCGAGCACGAGCCGCTCGTCGCGCTCGACGGCGGACCGGACGGGGTCGAGGTGCAGCGCCGGGTGATCGCCGCCGCCCCCGGCTGGCTGCGCCGCGGTGGGCACGTGCTGGTGGAGACCAGTCGCCGGCAGGCGCCGCTCACCACGGCGGCGATGACGCGGTACGGGCTCACGGCACGCGTGGTACACGACGAGGACCTCGATGCAACGGTCGTCGTCGGACGGCTGCCGGACTGAGCACGACGGAGCGCGTCGGCGTCGCGGGTCGGTCGGACCGGCCGTCGCTCGCCGGCGTGGCGGCGACGCGCGGGCATGGCGGCGACCGAGACTCAGCGCACGTGGGAGCGGCTGTCCGCGGCGTCGACACGGGACGGCCGGCTGGGTGCGAGCGACCGACGCGACGAGCTCAGCGCCGCCCGACGGTCGGCAGCCCCAGCAGAACGGGGCCCCCCGGTCCCCCGGTCCCGCAGGCGTCGCCGTGCGCGTGGTCGTGCGCGTCGCTCTGCCGACGCTCCCAGGCGTCGCCCGCGCGCGTCGGCCGCACCGTGAACCGACCGCCGGGCTCCAGCGCCGAGTCGGCGACGAGGTGGTGCGGGGCTCCGTGCGTCACGGTAACCGTCACCAGGTCACCCGGACGCGGCGCGTCGGCATGGGACAGCCCCCCGGGCAGTGCCAGGTGCACCAGTCGGTTGTCCGCCGCCCGCCCGGACAGCCGCTGCGTCTCCCCGTCCTTGCGCCCCTCGCCCTCGGCGACGAGCACCTCCACCGTGCGGCCGACCTGCGCCCGGTTCTCCTCCAGCGAGATCCGTTCCTGCAGCGCCACGAGCCGCTCGTACCGCTCCTGCACGACGGCCTTGGGCAGCTGGTCCGGCAGGTCCGCCGCCGGGGTGCCGGGCCGCGGCGAGTACTGGAAGGTGAAGGCGGAGGAGAACCGCGCGGCCTCGACCACGCGCAACGTCTCGGCGAAGTCCTCCTCGGTCTCCCCGGGGAATCCCACGATGACGTCCGTGGTGATCGCCGCGTCGGGCAGCGCCGCACGTACCCGGTCGAGGATGCCGAGGAACCGCTCGGAGCGGTACGAGCGGCGCATGGCGCGCAGGATCCGGTCGGACCCCGACTGCAGCGGCATGTGGAGCTGCGGCATCACGGTCGGGGTGGCGGCCATCGCCTCGATGACGTCGTCGGTGAACGCCGCCGGGTGCGGCGACGTGAAGCGCAGCCGCTCCAGGCCGTCGACCGCACCTGCCGCACGCAGCAGCTTGGCGAACGCCCCCCGGTCCCCGAACTCCACGCCGTACGAGTTCACGTTCTGCCCGAGCAGCGTCACCTCGATAGCGCCCTGGGCGACGAGCGCCTCGATCTCGGCGAGGACCTCCCCCGGCCGGCGGTCGCGCTCCTTGCCGCGCAGGTGCGGGACGATGCAGAACGTGCAGGTGTTGTTGCACCCCACGCTGATGGAGACCCACCCGGCGTAGACGGACTCGCGCCGGGTCGGCAGCGTCGAGGGGAAGACCTGCAACGACTCGGCGATCTCTACCTCGGCCCGCTGGTTGTGCCGGGCCCGCTCGAGCAGCACCGGCAGCACGTCGAGGTTGTGCGTGCCGAAGACGACATCCACCCACGGGGCACGCTCGACGATCCCCGAGCGGTCCTTCTGGGCCAGGCAGCCGCCCACGGCGATCTGCATCCCCGCCCGGACCCGCTTGGTGCCGGCCAGCCGACCCAGGGTGCCGTACAGCTTGTCGGCCGCGTTCTCCCGGACGGCGCACGTGTTGATGACGATGACGTCCGCGTTCTCGGCGGCCGCGTCCGCCGGGCTCGCGGCCACGTAGCCGGCCTGCTCCAGCAGACCGGCCATGTGCTCGGAGTCGTGCACGTTCATCTGGCAGCCGAGCGTCTTGACGAGATAGGTGCGCGCGGGCAGCGCCGCATCGCCCGCGGCGGCGGACGGGGCCTCCTGCGGCGGCGCGTCGGTCAGGGTCGTGGACATCACCGCCAAGGGTACGTCCGGCCGTGGCCGAACCGTGATCGCCTCCGGGGTCGCAGGTCAGCGCGTTCGCTTCTACCGTCGTCGGATGGACGACCTGGCAGCTGTCCCCGCCTCGACCCCCACGACGACTGCTCCCCCGACCCAGCGGCCCACGGGCGAACCGCTCGTCGAGCTGCGCGGCGTCGAGAAGCACTTCGGCTCGCTGCACGTGCTCCGCCACATCGACCTCACCGTGCACCGCGGCGAGGTCGTCGTCGTCATCGGCCCGTCCGGCAGCGGCAAGTCGACGCTGTGCCGCACCATCAACCGGCTGGAGACGATCGACGGCGGCACCATCACCCTCGACGGCAAACCGCTGCCCGAGGAGGGGCGTGCGCTGGCGCGGTTGCGCGCCGATGTCGGGATGGTGTTCCAGTCCTTCAACCTCTTCGCACACAAGACCGTGCTGCAGAACGTGGTGCTGGGGCAGGTCAAGGCCAAGCGGGTCCCGGCCGCGCAGGCCCGCCGCACCGCCCTGGAGCTGCTCGACCGGGTCGGGGTCGCCGACCAGGCCGACAAGCTGCCCGCTCAGCTCTCCGGGGGCCAGCAGCAGCGCGTCGCCATCGCACGTGCGCTGGCCATGCAGCCGAAGGTCATGCTGTTCGACGAGCCGACCTCCGCGCTCGACCCGGAGATGATCACCGAGGTGCTCGACGTGATGGTCGGCCTCGCCAGCGACGGCATGACCATGGTCGTCGTCACCCACGAGATGGGCTTCGCCCGCCGGGCCGCGCACCGGGTCGTCTTCATGGACGCCGGCAGCATCGTCGAGGAGGCCGACCCGGAGACCTTCTTCACGAGCCCGGCCAGCCCGCGGGCACGCGACTTCCTGTCGAAGATCCTCACCCACTGACCACGCGCCGCCCGACCCCCCGGGAGACCGGCACGACGAGCCCACCGGTAACCAGCCCACCGGGAGCCCCCGCCCGCCGACGACCTCAGCACCGCCGACCCCGCACCTGACGACCTCAGCACCCGTCGACCGCACGAGACCTCCGACCGCACTGACGACCCAGACAGGGCCGACCGACACGAAGGAGACACAGATGCGCATCCGCACCACGGGAGTCCTGGCACTTCTCACCGCCGGCGCGCTCGCGCTCGCCGGTTGCTCCGGATCGGGCGACGACGAGCCGGGCGGCGGTGGCACGACGTCCGGCACGGGCTCGGACGGGGGCACGCAGACCGGGGACACCGCGGACTTCCCCGCGGGCTCGACGATGGCCCGGCTGCACGACGCCGGCTCGATCGTCGTCGGGACCAAGTTCGACCAGCCGCTGTTCGGCCTCGTCGGGCCGGACGGCGTCCCGCAGGGCTTCGACGTCGAGATCGCCAAGATCATCGCCTCCGCGCTCGGCATCCCGGAGGACGGCATCGAGTGGAAGGAGACGATCTCCTCCAACCGCGAGCCGTTCATCCAGTCCGGACAGGTGGACATCGTCGTCGCGACGTACACGATCAACGACGAGCGCAAGCAGGTCGTGTCGTTCGCCGGCCCGTACTACATGGCCGGTCAGTCGATCCTCACGCTGAAGAGCAACACCGACATCCAGGGGCCCGACGACCTGTCCGGCAAGAACGTGTGCACCGTGTCGGGCTCGACACCGGAGGCCACGCTGCTGGCGGAGTACCCGGACGCGCACGTCGTGTCGTTCGGCACCTACTCCGAGTGCCTGGAACCGCTGCGCAACGGCCAGGTGGACGCGGTCAGCACGGACAACGTCATCCTCGCCGGGTTCGCCGCCGACAACGACGACATGGAGGTGCGCGGCGATCCCTTCACCGAGGAGCCGTACGGCATCGGGCTCGCGCGCGACGACACCGACTTCCGCATGTGGATCAACGACGTGCTGGAGCAGTCGTACGAGGACGGGTCGTGGCAGGAGGCCTGGGAGGCGACCGCCGGGACGGTGCTGCCGACCCCGGAGCCGCCGGCCGTCGACCGCTACGAGAACTGACCTCCGCGTCGTGGGGCCGGGCACCCGTCGTCCGGCCCCACGACGCCATCGCGGACCGCACGCGCGGGCCGTGCCCTGTCCCTGTCTCCCGGAGGCACCGTGTGGACGTCCTGACCGACAACCTGCCCGCCTACTGGACCGGCTTTCGCATGACCCTCGAGCTCACGGTCCTAGCCGGCGCCGCCGCGCTGCTGTGGGGCCTGGTGCTCGCCGCGTGCCGGGTCTCACCGCTGCGCCCGCTGCGGGTCGCCGCCACCCTCTTCGTCGAGGTGCTGCGCAACACGCCGCTGACCCTGGTCTTCTTCTTCACCGTGTTCGTGCTCCCCCGCTTCGGCGTGCTACCACCGCTGGGCTTCTGGACCGCGGTCATCTGCCTGGCCGCCTACACCTCGGCCTTCGTGTGCGAGGCCGTGCGCTCCGGCATCAACTCCGTCGGCGTCGGGCAGGCGGAGGCCGCCCGGGCGATCGGCCTCACGTTCGGGCAGACGCTGGGCTCGGTGGTCCTGCCGCAGGCCGTGCGCTCGGTGGTCCCGCCGCTCATCAACGTGCTCATCGCACTGGCGAAGAACACCTCCGTCGCGGCCGGCTTCGCCGTCGTGGAGCTCACCGCGACCGGCCGCCGGCTCGCGCTCGCCAACCCGGGCAACAGCATCGCGGTGCTCGTCGGCGTGGCGATCTTCTACCTGGTCATCACGATCCCCGCCGGGCAGCTCGCCGGGGTCGTCGAGCGGAGGGTGGTGTTCGCCCGATGACGTCGGTGCTCTACGACGCGCCGGGACCGGCGGCGCGCCGGCGCGAGCTCATCGGGTCGGTGGTCGGCTCGCTGGTCCTGCTGGTCGTCGTGGGGGTCGGCGTGGTGTACGCCGCGCAGCGCGGCGTGTTCGGCGCCGACCGCTGGGACATCCTGTGGTCCCCGCCGAAGAACCAGTCCGCGGCGGACGTGTGGACCTCGCTCGTCGTTCGCGGCCTGGGTGCCACGCTGCGGGCTGCGGTCGTCGCCGCGCCCCTCGCGCTCGTGCTGGGCCTGTTGCTCGCGGTGTGGCGCACGGCGTCCTCGCGCTGGGCACGGACCCCCGCCGTGGTGGTCATCGAGCTGTTCCGCGGGCTGCCCGTGCTGCTCATGATGTTCTTCGGGCTGCTCGGCTTCGGCTGGGAGGCGCTCTCTGCCGTGATCTTCGGGCTGGTCGTCTACAACATGGCCATCATCGCGGAGATCGTGCGCGCCGGGCTGGCGGCGCTCCCCAAGGGGCAGACGGAAGCGGCGTACGCCGTCGGGCTCACCCGTGGCCAGGCGCTGCGGCTCATCCTGCTGCCGCAGGCGCTACGGACCATGACGCCGAGCCTGGTGGCGCAGCTGGTCGTGCTGCTCAAGGACTCCTCGCTCGGGTTCATCGTCGGGTACCCCGAGCTGCTCAAGGCCATCCAGAACAACGCGCAGTTCTTCGGCAACAACTACTACGTGGCGCTGTTCACCGTCGGGGCGGGCATCTACCTGGTCGTCAACATCACGCTGAGCCGGGTGGCGCTGCGGCTGCAGGCGCGGCAAGCCCGGCGCAGCACGGGGGCGGGTGCCGCGCCGGCGGTCCCGGCGGGCAGCTCGACGGTGTCCGCCGCCGACGCCGCCGCGGCGGTCGCGGCCGGGAAGGGCGCTACCCCGCGGTCGCGGTCGCGCGGATCTCGCGGACGACGGTGACCGTGATCTCCCCCGGGTAGGTGAGATCCTGCTCGATGTGCCGCGCGATAGCGCCCGCCAGCCCGGGCAGCTCGGCGTCACCCACCTCGGAGGGCTCCACGACGACACGCACCTCGTGGCCCGCCGACATGGCCAGCGCCCGGCGCACCCCCGCGTGCGCGGCCACCAGGTGCTCCAGCCGATCCATCCGCTCGACGTACTGGTCGAGCTCTTGGCGGCGGGCGCCCGGACGGGAGGCCGAGATCGCGTCCGCGACCTGCACGAGCACCGCCTCCACCGTCTCGGCCGGGACCTCCTCGTGGTGCGCGGCGATGGCGTTCACCACCTCCGGTGGCTCTCCGTACCGACGGGCCAGGTCCGCCCCGACGAGCGCGTGCGTGCCGGGCACCTCGGCCGTGAGCGCCTTGCCGATGTCGTGCAGGAAGGCCCCGCGCCGCGCGACGTCCACGTCGGCGCCCAGCTCCGCGGCCGCCCCGGCGGCCAGCAGCGCGCACTCGACCAGGTGCTCCAGCACGTTCTGGCCGTACGAGGTACGCAGCCTCAGCCGCCCGAGGACGCGCACCAGGTCGGGGTCGAGGTCGTGCACGCCTGCCCGCTCTGCGGCCTCGTGACCTGCCGCGTCGGTGCGCTCGTCGGCACCGGCCAGCGCCTGCGCGTAGGCGGCCTCGATGCGTTGCGGGTGGATGCGGCCGTCGGCCATCAGCGCCTCCAGCGCCACCTGGGCCACCTCGCGCCGCTCGGGGTCGAAGCAGGACAGCACCACGGCGTCCGGCTGCTCGTCGATCAGCACGTTGACGCCGGTCAGCGCCTCGAAGGCCCTGATGTTGCGCCCTTCCTTGCCGATGATCCGGCCCTTCATCTCGTCCGACGGCAACGGCAGCACCGTGATCGCCGACTGGGCGCTCGTCGCCACCGCCGTGCGCTGCACCGCCGTCGCCACGATGCGCCGCGCCCGCGCCTCCGCCGTCCGCCGGGCCTGCGCCTCCACCCGGCGCACCTGCGCCGCCGCATCGTTGCGTGCCTGCTCCGAGATCCGCCGGGTCAGCTCCTCGCGGGCCTCGTCGGCGGTCAGCCCGGCGAGCGACTCCAGCTCCGCACGGACCTTGTGCTCGACGTCCTCGGCCCGTCGCGTGGCCTCCTGCTCGGCCGCCGCCAGCCGCTCCCGGGCGTCCTGCTCGGCCTCCTCGCGCCGCTGCCGGGCGTCCTGCTCGGCCTGGACGAGCGTGCGTTCCGCCTGGGCCAGCGCCCGTTCCGCCCGTGCCGTCCGCCGCTCGACCTCCTGCTCGGCCTGCGCCGCCGCCTCCGCCCGGGTCCGTACCGCGCGCTCCAGGTCGGCCACCGCCGCCCGCTCCGTCGCCAGCGCCCGCTCGCGTTCCGCCAGCCGGCCCTCACGCCGTTCAGCGTCGGCCAGCAAGGCACGGGCCTGGTCCTTCATCGCGGCCACGTCCCGCTCGGCCTGGTCACGCTGAACCGCCGCCTCACGGCGCGCGACGAGCACCAGGATCAACGCGACGAGACAGGCCCCGAGCAGACCCACGACCGTGGCGACCGCTCCGTCCACGCGCTTCCTCCCGACTCTCGCGGCGTCCGCACATTCTGACCCACGCCACACCGCGCCGTGGGACGAGACCATGGAGCCACACCCCCGACGCCAGCCACCGCACCTCGTGGCGCTCGGCGCAGACGGTCGCGACGTCGACGCAACGGCGGACGCGCGCCGGCTCAGTCCAGGTCGTCGGCGAGGGCTCCACCGAGGTCGCCCGCCGGACCGTCGCCGTCGTCGAGCCCGTCAGCGGCCAGCCCCTCCCGCACAAGACGCAGCACCAAGCCGGGCGGGTACCCCTTGCGGCCGAGCGCCGCGACGATCCGGCGCATCCGTACCTGCGGATCCAGGCCGGCGGTCGAGGCGAGCCGACGACGCACCAGCATGCGGGCCGCCGCCTCCTCGTCGTCGGCGTCGACCTCGCTCAGGGCCTCCTGCGCCACGACGTCCTGGATTCCCCGTCGTCGCAGCTCCACGGCGATCGCCCGCCGGGCCTGTCCGCGCTCCGCGTGCCGGGTGCGCACGATCATCCGCGCGTACTCCGCGTCGTCCACCAGCCCGACCTCGGTGAAGCGGTCCAGCACCCGATCGGCGACGTCCTCCGGCACCGCCTTGCGGGCCATCGCCGCGGCGAGCTCCGACCGGCTGCGGGGGGCACCGGTGAGCAAGCGCAGCGCGATCGCCCGGGCCACCGACTCCGGGTCCGGCTCGGCGTCCTGCGCGGCGCTGCCGCTCTTCGGCGGCTCCTGGCCGCCTCGCCACGCGCCCTCAACCCGCGGACCAGCACCCGCCCGGGCCACGGCACCGCCGCTGGCACCGCGTCGGGCACCTCGCTGCATCCCGCCGCTCACGTCGTCACCACCAGCCCGCCGTCACCCATGGATCCCACCCGTGGACCACCGCTCCCCGACCCCGCCCGTGTCGGCTGCCGGACGCAGCCGACACGGTGCAACTGTCGACCCGCTGCTCGCAGCCCCAGCCCCGGCTCAGAAGTCGACGGCCACGACCGTGTCGTCGGGGACGGTGACCGGTGCACCGATGCCGAGCTTCTCCTTGATCCGCTTGTCGATCTCGTTCGCCAGGTCCGGGTTGTCCTTGAGGAACTTGCGGGCGTTCTCCTTGCCCTGTCCCAGCTGGTCGCCCTCGTACGTGTACCAAGCGCCGGACTTGCGCACGAGACCGTGCTCGACCCCCATGTCGATGAGCCCGCCCTCCCGGGAGATGCCCTCGCCATAGAGGATGTCGAACTCGGCCTGCTTGAACGGCGGCGCGAGCTTGTTCTTGACGATCTTCACCCGGGTCCGGTTGCCGACCGCGTCCGTCCCCTCCTTGAGGGTCTCGATGCGACGGATGTCCATGCGGACCGACGCGTAGAACTTCAGCGCCTTGCCGCCGGTCGTCGTCTCCGGCGAGCCGAAGAACACGCCGATCTTCTCGCGGAGCTGGTTGATGAAGATCGCCGTGGTGCCGGACGAGTTGAGCGCACCGGTGATCTTGCGCAGCGCCTGCGACATGAGCCGGGCCTGCAGACCGACGTGGCTGTCACCCATCTCGCCCTCGATCTCCGCCTTCGGCACCAGCGCCGCGACCGAGTCGATGACCACGATGTCGATGGCACCGGAGCGGATCAGCATGTCCATGATCTCCAGCGCCTGCTCACCGGTGTCCGGCTGGGAGACCAGCAGCGCGTCGGTGTCGACGCCCAGCTTCTTGGCGTACTCCGGGTCGAGCGCGTGCTCGGCGTCGATGAAGGCCGCGATGCCGCCCGCCCGCTGGGCGTTCGCCACGGCGTGCAGCGCGACGGTCGTCTTGCCGGAGGACTCCGGCCCATAGACCTCGATGACGCGTCCCCGCGGCAGGCCGCCGATCCCGAGCGCCACGTCCAGCGCGATCGAGCCGGTGGGGATGACCTCGACGGGCGCGCGTCCCTCGTCTCCGAGACGCATGATCGACCCCTTGCCGAACTGGCGGTCGATCTGGCTGAGGGCGGCCTCGAGGGCCTTCTCACGGTCCTGCGGTGCGGGCATGGTTCCCACCTTCGTCGTGCTCGAGCAGCCTGTGCTGCGCCTACGGGGGCTGGTCTTCTCGTCGTGCGATGACGCTATGCCCGACCACCGACATCCCGACCGGAACCGCCCGACCCTGTGGACCGCGACCCGCGGGACAGGGTTGTGGACGGCTCGACCGTCGTCACCGTCAGCGACACTACCCGAACACCTGTTCGAGTGCAGCGACACGCCGCGCGTGTCGTCCACCCCGTCGTCAACCGTGGTCCGGCCGGTCCGCCGACTCGTGCTCTGCGCCGAGGAGTTCCTCTTCGCCGGGCGCCAGCACCAACGGCCGGCACCCCGGTGCCCACCGCTGCACGGCCGCCGCGAAGGCAGGCCCTGCCCGGTCCATCCACCCCGGCGGCAGCCGTCGCGAGGCCGGGGCGTGCAACGTGCCCCAGTGCACCGGCACGGCCGCCCGCGCCCCGACCACCGCACAGGCGCGCGCCGCCTGCACCGGGTCGAGGTGCCCGCCGGACAGCCGCGGCCCCCACCCGCCGACCGGCACCAGCGCGAGGTCGACGCGGCCGCCCAGCAGCGCCGGCAGGTCGGCCATCGCCGCATACGGCGCGGTGTCCCCGGCGAACCAGACGTGCAGCGCCGGGGCATCCACCAGGAACCCGTGGGCCGCGTTCGGCCGGTGCGGCATGGGTCGGTGCCCGTGCACCGCGGGAGCGAGCCGGACCCGCACCCCGGTGCCCGGGACCGTCCACCAGACCCGCTCGGGCAGGCCGACCGCCGCCTCGACGCCCCGCGCACGCAGCCACCGGGCGTTCGCCGGGGCGGTGAGCACCGGGACGCCCGGCAGCATCCGCAGCGAGCCGAGCTCCGCGTGGTCATGGTGCAGATGGGACAGCAGGACGACGTCGACGCCTGCCCAGTGCTCGGGCAGCGGCGCCCCGCCACGGCGGCGCAGCAGCCCGGCGTGCGCCCGCAACAGAGGGTCGGTGAGCAGCCGTGCGCCGTCCACGTCGAGCACGGCCGTGGCGTGCCCGAGCCAGCGCACCCGTGCGGCCCCCGGCGCAGCGGAGGACGGCACGCTCACGGCCGCAGCCCCACCGAACGGGCCCAGCGCACGAGCTGGGCGTGGACCACCTCGGCGCCGACGAGCAGGGAGCCGTCGCCCGTCGACGTGCGCAGGTCGTCGTCCACCGGCCAGTCGGCCGGGTGCAGGAGGAACGCGAGGTTCTGCTCGCCGCCGAGCCCGCCGTGCGACCCCACCTGCCCCTCGAACGCGTGCACGTGGCCGTGCGGGTCGACCGCTGACACCACCAGCAGGTCCCCGGTGTGCTCGAGGCGTGCGGCGCGCACCAGGTCGGCACGCGCCCGGGGCCCGTAGCCGACCAGAGGGTCCTCCCCCTCGACGTCCGCCTCCGACCGGTCCAGCAGGACGACGCCGCGCGGACCGACCGCCACCAGCCCGCGCCGGCGGGTGTCGACCACCACGACGCCGATGCCGGGCCGCGCCGCCAGCCCCGGCACCAGGCCGGGCCAACGCTCCTGCACGTCCTCCAGGGTCAGCCGGCGAGGCTCTCGCGGGAACCACACCAGGCCGAGGTTCCCCGAGCCGGCGACGACCACCTCCGGGACACCGGCCGGTGCCGACGCGGAGGCCGGCGCGGACCGCCGCCCGGCGGGCTCGCGCGCCGCGGCGGGCTCGTCCGCTCGGGTCGGTTCTCCCGCCGGCGCCCGCTCCCCGGCCCGGACGTGTTCCTCCATCGCGCCCGCCCGACGCCCTGCGTGGTGCTCGGCGCTGTGGACGGTCCGGCGCTCCGCCGTCGTCGCGGACCTCCCAGCCCGCAGCCGGTCCGGGCCGCGCGGACCGTCGCGCCGGTCATCGCCGCGAACCGCCCGCCCGTGCGCGCGAGGGCTCTCCGGACCGAGCACCCGCTCGGCGCCGAGCGTCTGGCGCAGCAGGGCGTTGACCGGCCCCCAGTCCTCACCGGTGTCGCTCTGCACCCCGGAGGCCTGCGGCTCGGCCATCAGCGCTCGTACCGTGTCGAGCAGACTGCGCCCCTCGACCTGCTCGAACGTCGGGCCGAGCGCCTGCCCGTGGTCGGACAGGGCGACGATCCGGTAGTCCCGTGGCGCCACCTGCGCCACGCGCTCGAAGGTGTGCAGCACCCGGTCCAACCCCTCCAGGGAGCGCATCGACTCCGGTCGCGTGGGCCCCGCGTGGTGCGCGATCTCGTCGTAGTCGACGAGGTCGACGAAGACGGTCGGATCGCCGCGCACCAATGCCTCGGCGACGAGCGAGGTCGTCAGGTCACGCATGAGCACGTTGGTCACCCCGCGCAGCACCACGTACCAGCCCCCGCGGGAGACGCGGGGCCACACCCCGCGCACCTGCTGGCGACGGGCCTGGTAGAGCTCCTTGACCATCTCCCCGACGGACAGGCTGACGGCCCTCGTCAGCACGAACGGGCTGGCGAAGAAGCGCAGGAACGAGGGGCCGGGGCCCAGGCCCGCCCGTGCTCCGTCGGGCCCACGCGTGCGGCTGCGGCTCATGACGAGCAACGTGGTCGCCGCATCGCCGGAGAACATCGTCGCCACCGCCGTCCCGCCGCCGGCCAGCAAACCGTCCCCCGTGGACAGCCGCCGCTCGACGAGCGCGGCGTCCGCAGGGTGGTTGGTGACGACCAGCCGGCCCAAGTCACGGTCCCACCAGCGGAAGGCCGGCACCACCGACGAGTCGCCGTGCAGCAGTCCTGCCTGGCTGGCCGGGGTCGTGGCAGGGACCCGGGCCCACCAGGTGTCGAGCCGGTGGCTGCCGCTCTCGATCCAGCGCTGCACGGTCGGCGCCAGCCCGGCCTCGATGGCCTGCCGCAGCACCGGTGTGGACACGCCGTCGAGCTGCACGACGAGCAGCCCGGGCGCTCGAGCCCTCCCCGGCCCGGCCACCGTCGCGTCGTCGTGGCCGATCGGACGGGCCGCCCCGCGCGCCCGCCGGGCCCTGCGAGCGCGGCGACGGGCGCGCAGCAGCACGTCCGCCACCACGTACTCGCTGTCGTTCGTCCCGAGAACCCACCGGACGCAGGCCATGACGACGGCGGTGACGACGAGCACGAGCACCACGCCCCACAGCGACGTGACGACCATGCCGGGCACCACCCGCAGTGCCACCCACGCGACGACGAGCTGCACGACGAGCCCGGCGACGAACGCCCCTGCGGCCCCGGCGACCCAGGCGAGCAGCCGCAGCGGGGCTCGCAGCAGCAGGTCGCCGAGCACCACGAGCACCGCCACCGCGACGACGGACAGCGGGCTGACGGCCCCGACGCCGTCCACCAGGCCGACCGCCACCCCCAGACCGAGCACCGTCGAGGCGAGCCCGAGCAGCGCGTCCCAGGCGTCGGCGAGCGTCGGCCGCCACCGCCAGGCGCCCGCACGCCCCGGGCCGCGTGCGTCGCTCACCGCCCGCTCACCGACGGGGCGGTGCCTGGCGGTGCACGTCCGTCCCCCACCGCTGCGGGTCGGGGACGTCGAGCTCGTCGCACAGGGCGTGCCAGACGTCACGGGGGTCGACGCCGTCGTCCAGCGCCTGCTGCGCCGTGCGCCCGTCCAGGCCGCCGACGACGAGCTCGGCCACCATCACCCGTCCCTGCGCACGACCCAGCACGTCGTCGACCAGATCCCAGAACTCCCGGTACCTCACGCCCACCAGCCTGCCACCGCCCACCGACACGACGCCGAGGACGAGGCACCACGCGTCCCGGGACGACCGCACGACCGGCGTCGCGAGGTGACGAGCACGCCGCCGCAGGGCGATGTCAGTGGCAACGGCAAGAATGGCGGGCGTGGTGCTCGACCGCTTCTCCGCGCCGACCCGGGACTGGTTCTCTGGGGCATTCGTCGCGCCCACCGACGCCCAGACCGGCGCGTGGTCCGCGGTGGCCGACGGTGCCCACGCGCTCGTCGTCGCGCCCACGGGCTCCGGCAAGACGCTGGCCGCCTTCCTGTGGGCGCTCGACGGGCTCCTCACCGGTGAACCACCGGCCGACCCGACACAGCGCTGCAGGGTCGTCTACGTCTCCCCGCTGAAGGCGCTGGCGACCGATGTCGAGCGGAACCTGCGCTCACCGCTGGTCGGGATCCGGCAGGCCGCCACCCGGCTCGGACGGGCCCTGCCCGACGTGCGCGTCGGCACCCGTACGGGCGACACCCCGCCGAACGAGCGCCGCGCCTTCGCCACACAGCCGCCGGACATCCTGGTGACCACGCCGGAGTCGCTCTACCTGGTGCTGACGTCCGGTGCCCGCGCCGGCTTGTCGGGGGTGCGCACCGTCATCGTGGACGAGATCCACGCCGTCGCCGGGACGAAGCGCGGCGCCCACCTGGCGCTCTCGCTGGAGCGTCTGGACGCCCTGCTCGACCGGCCGGACGGCCCCGGACCGGCGCAGCGCATCGGGTTGTCGGCCACCGTCCGGCCGGTGGAGGCTGTCGCGGAGTTCCTCGGTGGTGCGCGTGGGGAGCAGGACGGGGGACGTCCGGTGACCGTCGTCCAGCCGCCGGCCGCCAAGCGCCTCGAGGTGGACGTCGTCGTCCCGGTGCCCGACCTCGGCGACCTGCGCACCATGCCCTCCACCACCGCCGACGACCCGACGGCCACCGGCACCCCCGGACCCGTGGACGAGGAGCCTGACCTCACCGGCACCGCGCACGGCCCGCTGCGCCGACCGTCGATCTGGCCGCACGTCGAGGAGCGCGTGGTCGACCTCGTCGCCGACCACCGCTCGACGCTCGTCTTCACCAACTCCCGCCGCGGTGCGGAGCGGCTCACGGCACGCATGAACGAGGTGTGGGCGGCCCGCACCGGAGCGGACCTGCCGGACCATGGCGAGCTCCAGCCCGCCGCGGTCCCCGCGCAGTCCGGCACCGCGGTCGGGATCGACGTGCGGCAGGCGCGCACCATCCTGGCCCGCGCCCACCACGGGTCCATGAGCCGGGCGGAGCGCACTCGGACCGAATCAGAGCTCAAGGCCGGCCAGCTTCCCGCGGTCGTCGCCACGAGCTCGCTGGAGCTCGGCATCGACATGGGGGCGGTGGATCTCGTCGTGCAGGTCGGCTCTCCGCCCTCGGTGGCCAGCGGGCTGCAGCGCATCGGCCGGGCCGGTCACCAGGTGGGTGCGGTGTCCCGTGGCGTGCTCTTCCCGACGTTCCGTGGCGAGCTCGTCCCGGCGGCGGTGACCGCCGAGCGCATGCGCGCAGGCCTGCTCGAGGCGCTGTCCGTCCCGCGCAACCCGCTCGACGTGCTGGCCCAGCAGGTAGTCGCGATGGTCGCCGTCGAGGACTGGACAGTGGACGACCTCGCGACCGTGGTCCGGCGGGCCGCACCGTTCGCGGGGCTGGGCGACGCGACCCTGCGCGCTGTGCTCGACATGCTGGCGGGCCGCTACCCCAGTGAGGAGTTCGCAGAGCTGCGACCTCGACTGGTCTGGGACCGGGTGCCCGACGTGCTGCGCGCCCGCCCGGGTGCCCTACGGCTCGCGGTCACCAGCGGCGGCACCATCCCCGACCGTGGGCTGTACGGCGTCTTCCTGGCGCACGGTGCGACCACCGACGACGTGCCCGTCGACCCCGAGCGCAGCGCCGGACGGGTGCGCGGCGGCCGCCGGGTCGGCGAGCTCGACGAGGAAATGGTCTACGAGTCGCGCGTGGGCGACACGTTCACCCTCGGGTCGAGCACGTGGCGCATCGAGGACATCACCCCTGACCGGGTGCTCGTCACGCCGGCGCCGGGCGTGCCCGGGCGGCTGCCGTTCTGGAAGGGCGACAACCCGGGCCGGCCCGCAGAGCTCGGCCAGGCCATGGGGGCGTGGGTGCGCGAGGTGGCCGCACTGCCCGACGACGCGGCACGCCGCCGTGCGACCGACGCCGGCCTCGACCCGTGGGCCGTGGACAACCTGCTCGCCTATCTGGCCGAGCAGCGCGAGGCGACCGGCCACGTGCCGAGCGACACGACGATCGTCGTCGAGCGGTTCCGGGACGAGCTCGGCGACTGGCGGGTCGTCCTGCACTCCCCGTACGGCGCTCGCGTGCACGCGCCGTGGGCCGTCGTCCTGGGCGCGCGCCTGCGCGAACGCTACGGCGTGGACACCGCGGTGCTGCACTCCGACGACGGCATCGTGCTGCGGTTGCCCGACGTGCTCGACACCGGTGCGACGTGGGACGAGGACGGCGGGACGGCGACGGGGTGGGCCACGAGGAACGATCCGTGGGCCGACGGCGCGGGACCACAGATCGATCTCGCGGACCTGCTCATCGACCCCGACGAGGTCGTCGACGCGGTGCGCGCGGAGCTCGGCTCGTCGGCGATGTTCGGCGCCCGCTTCCGAGAGGCCGCGAGCCGTGCGCTGCTGCTGCCGAGGCGACGGCCGGATCGCCGCCAGCCGCTGTGGCAGCAGCGCCAGCGCTCCGCCCAGCTGCTGGCGGTGGCCGCGCAGTATCCCGACTTCCCCATCCTGCTGGAGGCTGTGCGCGAGTGCCTGCAGGACGACTTCGACACTGCGGCGCTCGCCACCCTCATGCGGGACGTGACCGCCGGCCGGATCCGTGTCGTGGAGGTGACGACGCCGCAGCCGTCACCGTTCGCCCGCTCGATGCTGTTCGGCTACACCGCCGAGTTCCTCTACGACGGTGATGCTCCGCTGGCCGAACGCAGGGCCGCGGCACTCACGCTCGACCCCACGCTGCTCGCCGAGCTGCTGGGCCAGGGTGGTGAGTCACAGCTGGCGGACCTGCTCGATCCCGAGGCGGTGCTGCGGACCGAGGACGAGCTGGCTGGACGGGCGCCGGACCGCCAGGCCGGCACGCTCGAACAGGTCGCGGACGCGGTGCGCCGGCACGGGCCGCTCCCGTTGACCGACCTGACCGACCGAGTGCGACCGGAAGCCCGTGAGGCGCTCACGGGCTGGTTGACGGAGCTCGAGGCCGCACGCCGGCTCATCCGTGTCCGGATCGGCGGGGTCAGCCCCGACCGCGTCGAGCAGTGGGCGGCCGTCGAGGACGCCGGACGGCTGCGCGACGCACTCGGTGTCGCGCTCCCCGTGGGCGTGCCGGAGGCGTTCACGGAGGCCGTGCCTGACCCGGTCGGGGACCTCGTGCGCAGGCACGCCCGCACGCACGGGCCCTTCCCGGCAGAGCAGGTGGCCGCCCGGTTCGGCTGGGGCGTCGCCGTCGCTACGGAAGCGCTGCGCCGGCTGGAGCGTTCCGGAGTGCTCGTCCAGGGCCGGCTTCGGCCGGACGTGCTCGGTGGCACCGGCGACGAGTTCTGCGACGCCGAGGTGCTGCGCACGCTGCGGCGACGGTCGCTCGCGGTGCTGCGCGCGCAGGTCGAGCCGGTGAGCCCGCAGGCCCTGGGGGTCTTCCTGCCGCGCTGGCAGGGCGTCGCCCCGGTGAGCACGGCGGGTGCTCGCGATCGCGGCAGCCGCGGCCGTGGTGAGCGGGACGGAACCGGCCGGATCGTGAGCGGCACGGCGGGCGGCGGCAGCGTGGTCCGCGAAGGAGCTGTCGTCTCGGCGAGTGGTGCGCTGCGCGGCGTGGACGGTGTCGCCCGCGTGGTAGAGCAGCTCGCCGGGGTAGTGCTGCCCGCGTCGGCGCTCGAGACGCACGTGCTCCCGGCACGGGTCCCCGACTACGAGCCGGCGATGCTCGACGAGCTCACCGCGGCCGGAGAGGTGCTGTGGGCCGGTCATGGCGCGCTCGCCGGGCACGACGGGCTGGTGTCCTTGCATCTCAGCGCGGTCGCCGACCTCACCTTGCCCCCGCTCGACCCGCTCGACCCGCTCGACCCGCACGGACCGACGGGGTGGCTGCACGCGGCGATCCTCGATGCGCTGGCCGGCGGCGGGGCGTGGTTCCTACCCGCCTTGGTGGAACGTGTGCGGTCCCTGCTCGCGACGGGACGGTACGCAGCGCACGACGCCGAGATGCCCCACCAAGGCCCCACCGCCGTCGACGTCTCCCCCGCGGGCGCACTCGACCCGCAGACGTCCGAGGGTCACGCGGGTGGCTCGGACGAGCCCGTCGTCGGGGCGAGCGTGGCGGACGTCACCGCGGCCCTGTGGGACCTCGTGTGGGCCGGCCGTGTCACGAACGACGGGCTCGCCCCGCTGCGGGCCTGGCTCGGCTCCGGGAGGACGGCACACCGGACCCGCACCGCGATCCCACGGGGACGCCCGCTGCGACCCCGGCTCTCCCTGCGCGGTGTCGGGCCCCTGGCTGCCAGCGGGCCGACCACCCCGACCGGTGGCGGCCGTTGGTCCCTGTTGCCGGAACGTGAGAAGGACCCGACGCTGCGCGCGCACGCGCTGGCCTCGCAGCTGCTCGACCGGCATGGTGTGCTCACCCGCGCGGTGGCGCCGGCGGAGGGAGTCGGCGCCCGCTTCGGAGAGGTCTATCGGGTGCTGTCGACCCTCGAGCAGGCGGGGCAGGTGCGTCGCGGCTACTTCGTCGAGACGCTCGGCGGATCGCAGTTCGCGCTGCCGGGGGCGGTGGACCGGCTGCGGACCGACGCCCAGGTCGTGGAGCGTGCAGCCGAGCATGCCGCAGACGGGACCGTCACCGTGGACGAGTCCTGGGTGGTGGTGCTCGCCGCCACCGACCCCGCGAACCCCTACGGCGCTGCATTGCCGTGGCCGGACCCGGTGGCCGGGGACGGCGGGCACCGGGCAGGTCGCAAGGCCGGGGCGCTGGTGGTTCTCGTGGACGGCGCGCTCGTGCTGTATCTGGAGCGCGGGGGCCGCACGGTGCTGTCCTTCACGGTCGCCGAGGCGCCACTGGTCGCCGCGGCGCGAGGGCTGGCGACGATCGGCCGATCAGGCCGGGTAGGGCGGCTGACGATCGGGCGACTGGACGGCGCGGACGTGCTCGGCGGCGCGTTGCACGGCCAGCTCGGCGCAGCCCTCGTCGAGGCAGGCTTCGCGCCGACACCGCGCGGCCTCCGGCTGCGGGAGCAGCCGTGAGCGGAGCGAGGACGGTGAGGTCCGGTGCCTGAGGGGGACGTTCTCCGGCGGACGGCCTTCCGGCTGGACCAGGCCTTGGCCGGCCGCCGCTTGCTGGTCGCGGATCTGCGCTGGCCGAACGTCGCCGGCGTCGACCTCACCGGCCGCACCGTGCTCGGCACCGCCCCGTACGGCAAGCATCTGCTGACCCGGCTCGACGACGGCCGCACGCTGCACACCCACCTGCGGATGGACGGGCTGTGGCGCATCGAACGCACAGGTCCCGCGGCTGACACCGAGTCCCGGTCGGCCCGGGTGCGTGTCGTGCTCGGTGCGGACACGTGGACCGCCCTCGGGCTGCTGCTGGGGATGGTCGACGTGGTGGCGACTCGCGATGAAGCGCGCCTCGTCGGCCACCTTGGCCCGGACCTGCTCGCCGAGCCGTTCGACGTCACCGAGGCGGTCCGGCGCTGGGCAGCACGCGGCAGCACCCCCGTCGCGGAGGTGCTGCTTGATCAGCGTGTCGTCGCGGGGATCGGCACCATCTACTCGGCCGAGTCCCTGTTCGTCCACAGGCTCTGGCCGTGGACGCCCGCCGACGAGGTCACCGATCCCGCCCGGCTGCTGGCCACCGCGCGCCGGCTCATGCAGCGCTCGGTGGTCGCCGGACCGCAGCCCACCAAGGTTCACGGGCGGCTGCGGGCACCGTGCCGGCGGTGCGGGACACCTGTCGTCGTCGGGCAGGCGCGCCGCCCACCGATGGAACGCCCGGTCTTCTACTGCCCGCGCTGTCAGGCGGCACCACGACCCTCCGCACCACGCTGAGGTCAGGGCGGCCACGCTGAGGTAGGGCGGCTGCCGACGACAGGTCTGCGCTCATCGCGAGCAGCACCCTGGCCGCGGGTGACACGGCACGCACGGACACGAACGCGCGAGGCGATGCCGGCCGCGCAAAGCAGCACCGCCGGGCGTCGCCCGGCTCTCGCGGCCGGACCTCAGCCCCTTCGGGGCCTAACCTCAGCCGACCGGCGTGAGCTCCGCCCGCGTGCGCATCCAGCCGCCGTCCGCCGACCCGGCGAGCGACGCCGCCAGGTCCGCCGGAACCGTGTCCGGGATCAGCAAGCCCTCAGCCACCGCGATGCGGTCGCTGACCTCACGCAGGATCAACGACATCGGCACGTCCAGCGCAGCGCAGATGCTGTGCAGCAGCTCGGACGACGCCTCCTTCTGACCCCGCTCCACCTCGCTGAGGTATCCCAGCGAGACACGGGCCGCCGACGACACCTCACGCAGGGTCCGGCCCTGGCGCTGTCGCGCATCCCGAAGCACGTCGCCGATCTCTCGACGCAGTACGACCATCCGGCCTCCCCCTCTCGTGTCGCGTCCCGTCTGCGGTGCGACGGCCCCGTGGGACCGAGTCGCCACCGCCGTCCCCGACTGCCCCTGAGCCGTGAGACCTCCACCGTACCGTGCGCCTCCGACACGCGCGGGGCCGCGCCGGACCGGAGGTCGAGTACTTGTCACGTTGCTACCAACGAACTGCCGCGCCCCCCTGTTCCCCGCCTGGAGGCGACGGGCCTGCCCCCTCCTACGGCAGCGGGCGACGCGCGGTTCACCGTGCCGCGACGATTCACCCCTGCGGTCACCCGGGCGGCTCACCGGTGCTCAGGAGATGGCGAGCCGAAGACCGAGGCTCAGCGCCTCGCGAACCGTCGCCGCACGGATCTGCGCCCGGTCCCCGGACAGCACGAGGCTGCACACCTCCGAACCGCGCGGCGTCACCACGGCGACGTGGACCGTGCCCGGCGGGCGGCCGTCCTGGGGATCCGGCCCGGCGACACCGGTGGTGGCGAGCCCGACGTCTGCGCGGAGCTGGCGGCGCACGCCCTCGGCCATCTGCCGGGCGACCTCCGGGTCGACCGCCCCGCGGGCGGCGAGCAGCTCCTGGTCCACGCCGAGCACGGAGGCCTTGAGATCGGTCGCGTAGGCGACGACCGCGCCGCGCAGCACGGCGGAGGCTCCGGGGACCTCCACCACGGTCGCGGCGACCAGCCCCCCCGTGAGCGACTCCGCGACGGCGAGAGTCCAGCCGCGGTCTCGCAGAGCGGCGAGCAGAGCCGCCGCGGGCGGTTGCGGTGCCGTGGTCACCGTCAGCCGTCCGCGCCGGATGCCGGCCCGACCGGCGACGACCCTGCCGGCGACGACCCTGCCGACGAGGACGACGAGGACGACGACACCCGTGACGAGTCCGACGATGACGACAACCCCGGCGACGAGCCCCACGGTGACGATGGCGCCGCCGGTGACGATGGCCCCGCCAGTGACGATGGCCCCGCCGGTGACGATGGCCCCGCCGGTGACGAACCCGCGGGCGACGACCCCGACGGCGCTGTCGGCGAGACGCCCCCCGGGGAAGGTGCCGCCGCCTCGAGCGCGACCTCCCGTCGTGCGTCCCGCCGGATGCGCGCTGCGGCACGCACGTAGTCCAGCCCGGTCACCACGGTGAGCAGGACCGCGACCGCCATGACGACGGCGGCGACCACGCCGACCGCCTGGGGCATCCGGTCCAACGGCAGGACGTACAGCCCGATCGCCACCGACTGCAGCACCGTCTTGAGCTTGCCGCCGCGCGAGGCCGGCAGGACGACGTAGCGCAGCAGGAAGAAGCGCATCACCGTGATGCCCAGCTCGCGCACGAGGATGACGACGGTCACCCACCACGAGAGGTCGCCGAGCGCCGACAGCAGCACGAGCGCTGCGCCCATGAGCAGCTTGTCGGCGATCGGGTCGAGCAGCTTCCCGACATCCGTGATCTGCCCGGTCCGCCGCGCGAACCAGCCGTCGACGCGGTCCGTCACGGCGGCGACGACGAAGACGGCGGCAGCGACGAGGCGCCCGCCGACGGTGTGCCCACCGTCGGCGAGCATCGCCCAGGCGAAGAACGGCACCAGCACGATGCGCAGCACCGTGAGCACGTTCGCCAGGTTCCAGGCGGAGGGGGCTGCGTCGGCCACCTGCACAGCCTATGCGTGTCCGTGACCTGCTCCCCCGCTTCACGCACCCACCGCGCGGCGGGACCGTGACCACGTCGGACGGGTCCGAAGGCCATCGGGGGTACCCACTAAGGTCCGCATGTGATCCGGCACGCCCGCGCACCGCGCCGCTCCCCGCTCGTGCCCGTCCTGGCCGTCGCCGTGCTGGTCGTCGCGAGCCTCGGCGCCGCGACGGCGGCGCTGCGGCCCTGGAACCCGACCGGGCAGCACAGCCCCGGGCGGGGCGGCACGGGGCAGAACCCTGACGGTGCGTCGAGCGGCACGCCCGCCCCCACCCCGACGCCCACCGCCGACCCGGACGCCGACCTCACCCTGGTGGCGGCCGGTGACGTGCTCCCTCACCAGCCGGTCAACGCCTCGGCGCGCACCGGCGACGGGAGCTACGACTACAGGCCGCTGCTGGCCCCGATGGACCCCTGGGTGCGTGGGGCGGACCTGGCCCTGTGCCACCTGGAGGTGCCGATCGCGCCGACGGGCACGGCACCGTCGGGATACCCCCTGTTCGGCGCCCCCGCGCAGGTCGCCGAGGCGCTGCACGCGCAGGGCTGGGACGGCTGCTCGACCGCGTCGAACCACTCGGTCGACCGCGGGTTCGCGGGCATCGAGGCGACTCTCGACGCCTTCGACGCGGTGGGGCTGGGCCACGTCGGTACGGCGCGCACCGCGCAGGAGCAGGCGCAGCCGCAGCTCTACCGGCTGGAGCGCGCCGGCCAGACGATCACCGTCGCGCACATCGCTGCCACCTATGGGACCAACGGCATGCCGGTCGACGCCGACAAGCCGTGGTCGGTGAACCTCATCGACGTCCCGGCGCTCGTCGCCCAGGCGACCGCCGCGCGGGCGGCCGGCGCCGACATCGTCGTCGCCAGCGTGCACTGCTGCGTCGAGTACCGGACGGAGCCGACGGCCGAGCAGGTCCAGATCGACCAGCAGCTCGCCGACTCCGGGGTGATCGACCTCGTCATCGGTCACCACGCGCACGTCCCGCAGCCGATCGTGCACCTGTCCGGCGGACCGCGCGGCGAGGGCATGTGGGTGGCGTACGGGCTGGGCAACTACCTGTCGAACCAGGACTCCGCGTGCTGCACGGAGCGGACCGACTCCGGGCTGCTGCTCACCGCGCACATCCACAGCGCCGGGGCGTTCCCTGCCGAGGGTCGAGCGGCGGGACCGGCGCGGGTGACGGGCGTCGAGTGGACCCCGGTCACGGTGGACCGGCTCGGTGGGCACCGGGTGCACGCCCTGGTGGACATAGCGCAGGGCACCGCCACGCTGAGCGCCGACGCCGTCGCCGCCCGCGCCGCGCGCGTCGCGACGGCCGCCGGGACGCAGGCTCCGGAACGAACCGGGCCGGTCACCCCCACCGGCCCGGTCCCCGTCGTCGTCCCCCGCACCACCGCTCCGGCCGGCACCCCGACCGGCTGACCGCCCGCGGCCGCCGGCACCGGCGCGGGCGGCGAGCGGACACGTCGAGCGAGACGTCAGGGTCGGGCGAGACGTCAGCGAAGGTGCGCGGGATGGGCGCCGCCGTAGAGCCAGCCCTGGCCGTACCGCCAGCCGTTGTGGTGCAGGTACGTCGCCTGCTCCTCGTGCTCGATGCCCTCAGCGATGGTGATCATCGCCAGCTCGCGCGCCAGCGTGGCCAGGGCACGCGCCACCTTGCCGGCGGTCGGGTCGTGCGGGATGCCCGCCGTGAACGACATGTCGAGCTTGACGCCGGTGACCGGCAGGTCGCGCAGGTAGGACAGCGGCGACACCCCCGTGCCGAAGTCGTCCAGCAGGATCGGCACCCCGGCCGCCGAGAGCTGGGTCAGCTCGTGCCGGATGCGGGTGTCGGAGGCGACGAGGGACGACTCGGTGAGCTCCACGACGATGCGCCCCGCTCCCGCCCGGTGCCGGGTGATCTCCTGCAGCAGCGTCGTCGCGAACTCCCCGTCGCCGAGCTGGTCGGCCGACACGTTGATGGACACCCACCGGCCGCGCTGCTCGTGCCGGGCGACGTGCTCGACCACCTGCCGGGCGACGAGCTGCCCGAGCGTCACGGTCATGCCCGCCTCCTGGGCGAGCGGGAGGAAGGCGCCCGGCAGCAGCAGCCCACGCTGCGGGTGCTCCCAGCGGACCAACGCCTCGTGCCCGACGACACGGGCATCGGTGAGGTCGACGATCGGCTGGTAGTGCACGACCAGCTGCCCGGTGACGATCGCCTCCGCCAGCTCGGAGACCATGCTGCCGGCAGCGGCCCGGCTCATCGAGGAGTCGTACACCTCGGTGCGGCCGCGGCCGGCGGCCTTCGCCCGGTAGAGCGCGGCGTCGGCGGCGGCCAGCAGGGCCGGAGCCCCGCCCGACAGCATCTCCGGCTCGGCCAGCGCGACCCCGATGCTCGCCGCGACGGACACGCGCCGTCGTCCGATGCGGATCGGCTCCTGGAGCCCGCTGTGCACGGCCGCGGCCACCTCGAACACGGCCCGTGGCCCGTCCACGTCCTGCACGACGACGATGAACTCGTCACCACCGAGCCGGGCGACCGTTCCGCGTCGGGCCGTCGCCGCGCGCAGCACGCCGGCGACGTGCACGAGCACGTCGTCGCCGGCGGCGTGACCGTAGCGGTCGTTGATCTCCTTGAACCCGTCCAGGTCGCACGCGAGCACCGCGACCCGGTCCACGACGCCGGGCTGCTCCAGCACCGACTGCAGCACCTCCTGCAGCAGCGTGCGGTTCGCCAGGCCGGTCAGTGGGTCGTGCATCGCGCGGTGGGTGAGCATCTCGGCCTGCAGCCGCGACTCGGTGGAGTCGCGCACCTGCACGACGAAGTGGTCGGGCGTCCCGTCGGGTGTACGCACCAACGCCGCGTCGAGCACCACCCAGACGAGGTGCCCGTCGGCCCGCTGGTAGCGCTTCTCCAGGGAGAAGCGGTGCTGGCCACCGCCCAGCAGGCGGTTCACCTCGACGCGCTCCTCGATCCGCCCCTCGGGGGTGGACAGCTCCTCCATCGGGTAGCCGCGCAAGGCGCCGACGCTCGTGCCGAGCAGCTCGGCGAAGGCGGCGTTCGCCTCGATGACGTGCCAGTCCAGGTCGACCAGCGCCATACCGATCGGGGCGTTCTCCATGGCGACGCGGAACTGGGTCTCCGAGCGGCTCAGCGCCGCCTCGACCTCGCGGTGACCGGTCACGTCGGCCAGCGTGGTCAGCACCGCCGCCGCGTCGCCGTCGGCCGCAGGCACCACGCGGCTCGCCACCTGCACCATCCGGGTCTGCCCGCCGGCCGTGCCGGGCAGCACCACGCCGGCGAGCTCGGTGTCGACGGTCCAGCCGACATGACCGCCGCCCGGTCGCACACCCAGCACCGCGGCGGGGTTGAGCGCCAGGCCCTGTTCGTTGACGAGGACCACGGGCAGGTCTGCCACCGCACGGCCCACTGCGTTGCCGGCCTCGACCCCGAGGATCTCCGCGGCGCGGGACGAGATCTCGAGCACGTGCCCGGACAGCGACTGGACGACGACCCCGTCGCGGGTCAGTCCGAGCAGCGCCTCGTAGCGGTGCCGCAGCTCACGAGCGTGCGCCAGCCGAGCCTCCGCGGCACGCAGCCGGGCACGCTGGCGACCCAGCAGCACGAGGACGACGAGCAACGCGACCAGCAGCAGCACGGCCACCAGGAGCCCGGTCGTCCCGGACCCCTCGCCCCACGGTGCCGTCATCGGGCCCCGCCGGGTCCGTAGCCGGCGTCGTCCTCCTCCGCGTCGTCGAAGTAGTCCGTGGCGACCGGCGGGTCGCCGGGCAGCGACTCCTCACCGCGCAGCATCGCGAGCGTGGCGGGCAGGTCCTCCGGGGTGACCAGCACCTCGCGCGCCTTGGAGCCCTCGGACGGCCCGACGATCTCCCGCGACTCGAGCAGGTCCATGAGCCGTCCGGCCTTGGCGAAGCCGACGCGCAGCTTGCGCTGCAGCATCGAGGTAGAGCCGAACTGGGTCGTCACGACGAGCTCGGCAGCCTGCAGCAGCAGGTCGAGGTCGTCGCCGATGTCCTCGTCCACCTGCTTCTTCGCGGCCGAGACGGTGACGTCCTCGCGGTAGACCGGCTTGAGCTGCTTCTTGACGTGCTCCACGACGGCGTGGATCTCCGACTCCGAGACCCAGGCGCCCTGCGTGCGCATCGGCTTGGCGGCCCCCATCGGCAGGAACAGCGCGTCACCCTGGCCGATGAGCTTCTCGGCGCCGGGCTGGTCGAGCACGACGCGCGAGTCCGTGAGCGAGCTCGTCGCGAACGCCAGCCGGGACGGGACGTTCGCCTTGATGAGGCCGGTGACGACGTCCACGCTCGGGCGCTGGGTGGCGAGCACCAGGTGGATGCCGGCAGCACGGGCGAGCTGGGTGATGCGCTGGATGGACGCCTCGACGTCACGCGGGGCGACCATCATGAGGTCGGCGAGCTCGTCCACGATGACCAGCAGGTACGGGTACGTGGCGATCTTGCGCTGGGAGCCGGGCAGCGGCTGGACCTTGCCGGCCCGCACGGCGGCGTTGAAGTCGTCGATGTGCTTGAAGCCGAACATCGCCAGGTCGTCGTAGCGCGCCTCCATCTCGCGCACCACCCACTCCAGCGCCTCGGCGGCCTTCTTGGGGTTGGTGATGATCGGCGTGATGAGATGCGGGATGCCCTCGTAGATCGTCAGCTCGACGCGCTTGGGGTCCACGAGCACCATGCGGACCTCGTCGGGTGTGGACCGCATGAGGATCGAGACGATCATCGAGTTGACGAAGCTCGACTTGCCCGCGCCGGTGGCTCCGGCCACCAGCAGGTGCGGCATCTTCGCCAGGTTGGCGACGACGTAGCCGCCCTCGACGTCCTTGCCGACGCCGATGACCATCGGGTGCTCGGTGCGCTTGGCGGCGCTGGACCGCAGCACGTCGCCCAGGGCGACCGTCTCCCGGTCGGTGTTGGGGATCTCGATCCCGATCGCGGACTTGCCCGGGATCGGCGACAGGATACGGACGTCCGCGGAGGCCACCGCGTAGGCGATGTTCTTGCTCAGCGCGGTGACTCGCTCCACCTTCACCCCGTGGCCGAGCTCGACCTCGTACCGCGTGACGGTCGGACCACGGGTGAAGCCGGTGACCTGGGCGTCGATCTCGAACTGCTCGAGCACGGAGGTCAGCGACTCGACCACGCGGTCGTTGGCCGCGGACCGCACCTTGTGCGGGGCACCCTTGGCGAGCAGGTCCTCGGTGGGCAGCAGGTAGAGCACGTCCCCGCCGAGCATCGGCTGCTCGCCCTGCGGCACACCGGAGGTGGCGGGCGCGACGAGGTCGCCGGACACGGCGGCCGTCGGGACGGTGGGCGCGGCACGGTCGATGGTGCGGGTACGGGCCGCCTCGTCGTCGGCCGAGCCGTCCTCGTCCAGGTCGGCCGCGGGTGCCATCACCACGGTGGCCGCTCGCTCGAACGCCTCGTCGCCGTCGTACCGGTCGAGCCGGTCGGCGTCGGGGTCCTCCGCCTCGTCCGCCCGCGGACGGCGCCGCCCGAGCAGCCGCCGCCGTGGCGGCGCGGTGACCTCCTCGACGGCGGTGTGGCCGGCGTTGATGACCAGCGGCTCGTCGTCGTCCCCTGGGGCGTCCTTGTCCGCACCGGTCAGCCGGTGGTAGAGCGCACGCAGGCGGGGAACGATCTGGTTGACGGGCGTCGCGGTGACGACCAGCACGCCGAAGAACGCCAGCAGCAGGAGGAGCGGCACCGTGACCGCCGATGTCAGCAGGCTGGCCAACGGCGTGCCGACGCCGTAGCCGACGACACCGCCGGCGGCGCGCAGCGCCGTGAAGTCGTCCGTGTCGGGCAGCCCGTTGCCGACCTGCACCAGCCCGCAGACCGCGAGCGTAATGGCCCCGAGACCGATGCCGATGCGCGAGTTGGCCTGTGCCCGGTCGGGGTGCCGCATGAGCCGCACGGCGAGGCCGAGCAGGGCGACGGGGACCGCGACACCGACGACACCGAACGTGCCCGCGACGACGTTGTGCACGACGTCACCGGCCGTCCCGGACAGCCCCCACCACTCTCGCGCCGCCACGACGATCGCCAGGCCGAGCAGCGTGAACGCCAGGCCGTCACGACGGTGTGCAGGGTCGAGGTCGCGCGCGCCACGCCCCACCCGTCGTGCCGTGCCGCCGACGACGTGCGCCGCGCCCATCCACACACCGCGCACGATCCGCAGCGGGAGCGCAGGACGCCTCGGGACCGGGGCGGCCGGGGTCCGTGCAGCGCCACCGCGCGGGCCCGTCCCACGTCCCTGCGCCGGGCGCGCCGACGTGCGCGCTCCGGGCGCCGGGGAGGACGTGCGTGTCGCCATGGTCCTCACGGTAGCGGCGGGCCCTCCCGCCGGCCCGACCCGGCGGCGCGTGTCGGACCAGGTCACCCGGCGGAGGCGTCCGAGGGCGGTGGTCCAGACCGCCCGGCACAGCGACAGGCCGCCCCGCGGACGTCGGCACAGCGGGCCACGAACGGCCGCCGCACCGTGGCGGGCGTCCGAGCACCGCCACGCGCCCGGGCAGAGCGGCGTCAGCCGGCGAGCAGCCCGACGCCGAGGGTGACGACCCCTGCCGCGAGCGCCACTGCGCCGACCGGCAGCAGCACCACCCAGCGGCTGGGCCGCTGCCGGCCGCGCCCAGCCGCCGAGAGGAAGAACCCGGCCGGCAGCAGGACCGCCGCGACCAGCACACCGGTCTGCGCCAGCCAGCGCCACCCCCCGCTCAGACCGGTCGCCTCCGCGAGCAGCAGGCACACCAGCCCCAGCGTCACCAGCACCCCGGCGTGCGCGTGCCCGGCCCGGAAGAACGCTCGTTGGAAGTCCGTCGCCGCGACCCGGCCCCCGGCGACCCGGAACAGGAACCACCCGCCGGACTCGATGGTGACGATCGTGAACGCGACGATCCCCGCCGTGACCCGGGCGGCGTCCGTGAGCTCGACCATGGCGCACCTCTCGTTTTCTAACACTGTTATAGAACACCGTTACACAACAGGCGGACGGCGTCTAGACTCCCGTCATGCCTCGTCCTCGGGTCCACGACGACGCGCTGCGCGCCCGCCTGCTCGACGCGACGACGACCGTCGTCGCCGACAAGGGGGCCGACGCCGTGACGGTCCGGGACGTCGCCGCACGCGCCGGGACGTCCGCCTCTGCCGTGTACACGCTGTTCGGCAGCAGGGAGGCGTTGGTCCGAGAGGCGGGGGAGCACGCGTTCGCCCGCTTCGGCGAGCGCCTGGCGGCGGTGCCACGCACGACCGACCCGGGCGCCGACCTGCTGGCCCTCGGCGAGGCCTACCGCGCCTTCGCCCTCGACGCGCCGCACGCCTACCGGGTGATGTTCACCTCCCCCGGCGCCGGCGCCCAGGACCCGGTCCAGGGCGGGACGGTGGGCGCCGCGACGTTCGCCGTGCTGCGGGACGCGGTGCGGGCCGCGCTCGCAGCGCGGCGCGGTGGCGGCCCGGCTGACGGCGCAGCCGCACCCGCCGACGCGAGCGCACCGGACGGCACGACGGCCGGGCCGCCGGACAGCGGACCGACGGGCGATGGGCCGGGTGCCGGCCTCGACGACGTCGTGGAGCGTGCGGCGCTCGGGCTCTGGGGACTCGTGCACGGCATGGTGCTGCTGGAGCTCGACGGGCACGTGCCCGGTGAGCCCGCGCAGCGGTCGGCGCTGTACCGGCACGTGCTCGGCGCGGCCGGGCCGGCGGTGCTCACCGCGCGATGATCGGGGGACCGAGATGACGGAACGACACGGCAAGGTCGACCTCCGCCGGCAGGTCGCGACCTATACCGCCACGCGTGGGACCTTCACGACGGTGACCGTGCCCGCGATGCGGTTCCTCATGGTGGACGGCCACGGCGACCCGAACACGTCGCCCGCCTACGCGGACGCCCTGACGAGCCTCTACCCGGTCGCCTATCGGCTGAAGTTCCTCAGCAGGAACGACCTCGGACGGGACTACGCAGTGATGCCGCTGGAGGGCCTCTGGTGGCCCGACGACATGGAGGCCTTCACCAGCGCCCGCGACAAGTCCCGGTGGGACTGGACGCTCCTCATGGCCGTCCCGGACTGGATCTGCGAGGAGCACCTCGACCGGGTGCGGCAGGCGCTCGCCGGCACGGGCCGAGCCCCGCGGCTCGACGCCGTCCGTCTCGAGACGTTCGACGAGGGCCTGTGCGTCCAGACATTGCACGTCGGCTCGTACGACGCCGAAGGGCCGGTGCTGGCGACGATGCACCACGAGTACATCCCCGCCCACGGTCTGCGCATGGTCGGCAGGCACCACGAGATCTACCTGAACGACCCGCGCCGCACGCCCCCCGACCGGCTCCGGACGATCCTGCGCCAGCCGGTGGAGGCTTAGGCCTCCACGACCACAGGGATGATCATCGGGCGACGGCGCAGCCGGTTCGACACCCAGCGGCCCACCACGCGGCGCATCACCTGCTGGAGCTGGTGGGTGTCGGTGGCCCCCGAGCGGGTCGCCTCCTCCAGGGCGGCGGTCAGCTCCGGGAGGATGTCGTCGAACACGGCGTCCTGCTCGGCGAACCCGCGGGCGGTGATCTGCGGTCCCGCGAGCACCTTCCCGTCGGCCGAGCTCACGACCGCGAAGATGGAGATGAACCCCTCCTCGCCGAGGATGCGCCGGTCCTTCAGCTCCGCCTCGGTGATCTCCCCGACGCTCGACCCGTCGACGTAGACGTACCCGCACGGCACCGCTCCGACGACCTGCGCCCGCCCGTCGACCAGGTCCACGACGACCCCGTCCTCCGCGAGCACCACCCGGTCGGCCGGCACCCCGGTCTGGACGGCGAGCGCGGCATTGGCCACCAGGTGGCGCACCTCGCCGTGCACCGGCATGACGTTGCGCGGACGCAGGATGTTGTAGCAGTACAGCAGCTCGCCGGCGCTGGCGTGCCCGGAGACGTGCACCTTGGCGTTGCCGGAGTGCACGACGCGCGCACCGAGCCGCGTGAGGCCGTTGATGACCCGGAAGACGGCGTTCTCGTTGCCGGGGATGAGCGAGGACGCGAGGATCACGGTGTCACCGGGGCCGACCGTGATCTTGTGGTCGTTGTTGGCGATCCGCGACAGCGCCGCCATCGGCTCACCCTGCGATCCGGTGCACATGAGGACGACCTCGTCGTCACGCAGCGAGTCGACCTTCTTCTGGTCGATGAGCACCCCGTCGGGCACGCGCAGGTAGCCGAGCTCGGCGGCGATCGCCATGTTGCGCACCATCGAGCGCCCGACGAGTGCGACCCGTCGCCCGTGCGCCGCCGCGGCATCGAGCACCTGCTGCACCCGGTGCACGTGCGAGGAGAACGACGCCACCACGATGCGTCGGGACGACTCGGCGAACACCGAGTCGAGCACCGGGCCGATGCCGCGCTCCTGGGCGACGAAGCCGGGCACCTCGGCGTTGGTCGAGTCGACCATGAACAGGTCGACGCCCTGCTCCCCCAGCCGGGCGAAGGCCCGCAGGTCGGTGATCCGACCGTCGAGCGGGAGCTGGTCCATCTTGAAGTCACCGGTGTGCAGCACGGTGCCCGCCCCGGTGCGGACGGCGACCGCGAGCGCGTCCGGGATGGAGTGGTTGACCGCGACGAACTCGCACTCGAAGGCGCCCAGCCGCTCCGTCTGCCCCTCGCGCACGGCGAGCGTGAACGGCGTGATCCGGTGCTCCTTGAGCTTCGCCTCGACGAACGCCAGCGTGAGCTGGGAGCCGACGAGCGGGATGTCCGGGCGCAGGCGCAGCAGGTACGGCACGGCGCCGATGTGGTCCTCGTGCCCGTGCGTGAGGACGATCGCCTCGATGTCGCCCAGCCGGTCCCGGATGTAATCGAAGTCCGGCAGGATCAGGTCGACGCCGGGCTGGCTGTCCTCGGGGAACAGCACGCCGCAGTCGATGACGAGCAGACGTCCGTCGTACTCCAGCACCGCCATGTTGCGGCCGACCTCACCGAGTCCGCCGAGCGCGACGACGCGCAGGGCACCGGCCGGCAGCGCCGGGGGCAGGGTGAGCTCAGGGTGCGGGTGACTCATGTGTCTCCTGGGGAAGTGTCAGCGGACGGCGACGTCGAGCAGCCCGGCGGCCCGCAGGCTCTCCCGGATGGCACCGGCCTCGTCGTCGGTCGCAGGCACCAGCGGGAGGCGCACCGCGCGCCCCGCCAGCACCCCGATCGTCTCCAGCGCGGCCTTCGCGGCGACGGCCTGGAAGCCAGCCCCGTTCACGGCGTCGATGGCCGGCACGATCGTGTGGAAGATGCGCAGCGCCTCGGCGTGGTCGCCGGCGTCCCAGGCGCGGGTCAGCGCCGCGAGCCGGGCACCGGCCACGTGGCCGACGACGCTGACGATGCCGACGGCACCGGCGGCCAACGCAGTCAGGTACGCCGAGTCGTCCCCGGAGTACCACGCCAGGCCGGTGCGGGCGATGGCCTTGGTCGCGCCGTACCAGTCGCCGGAGGCGTCCTTGATGGCGACGACCTTGTCGTGCTGGGCGAGCGTGTCGATCGTCGGGTACGCGAACCGCACACCGGCGCGGCCCGGCACGTCGTAGAGCATCACCGGCAGGTCGGTGGAGTCGGCGATCGCCCGCACGTGCCGGACGATGCCCTCCTGCGACGGCCGCGAGTAGTACGGCGCGACGACGAGCAGACCGTGGGCACCGGCGTCGGCGGACGCCTCGGCGATGCGCACGGCGTGCGCCGTGTCGTTCGACCCCGCACCAGCGACGACGAACGCCCGGTCCCCCACCGCCGCCACGACGGCGCGGATCAGCTCCGCCTTCTCCGGCGTGTGGGTGGTGGGCGACTCACCGGTGGTGCCGCTGATCACCAACCCGTCATGCCCCTCGTCCACCAGGTGCCGCGCGAGCCGGGCGGCGGCGTCGAGGTCGACGGCACCGTCCGACGTCATCGGCGTGACCATGGCGGTGAGCACGGCCCCGAACGGGCGCGTGGGGGTGCTGGGCAACGGCATGGGCTCACGGTACCGCTCAGCGTGGGCCCAGGCGTGCGCGCTCGCGGCGCCGGACCGATGGGCGCTCAGAGCGGCAGGTA